>ENA-ORTH01003210-ORTH01003210.1-human-gut-metagenome-genome-assembly--contig:-NODE-3210-length-11205-cov-2.883139_pt1 | contig 11205 bp, 9 predicted proteins | sample MGYA00241914_ERZ509192 | MGnify/ENA primary metagenome ERZ509192 (study PRJEB26280, sample SAMEA2338826) | human gut metagenome | biome: human gut; feature: human-associated habitat; material: faeces... | reverse complement strand
CGGCGGCTGTCGCGTGAAGGTGGGCGACGAGTACCTGCACGCGTGCGTGGACGGCCCAGACTTCGACGGCCATCTGGTGGACTTCGACGACGCCATGCGTCGCGGCGTGATGTACCGGAGCTTCGAGGCCGAGGCGCGCGAAGGACGCTCGTGCGGCGCGCATGCGGGCGACGAGCGGAAGGGGGCCTAGCATGGCGCGGACGAACTACGAGGTGAACAGGCAGAAGACGCGCGTTCCCATGCCGGAGCTCGATCCGGTCGAGCGTGCGCAGACGTTCGACGAGGTGGCTCTGGGCTACTCCGAAGAAGAGGCGGTAGCTGAGGCGCGCCGCTGCATCCAGTGCCCGAACACCCCCTGCGTGGGCGGCTGCCCGGTGGGCGTGCCCATCCCGCGGTTCGTCGAGCAGGTGGCCGAGGGCAACTTCGCCCGGGCGTACGCCATCGTGAAGAGCGCGAACTCGCTGCCGGCCATCTGCGGGCGCGTGTGCCCGCAGGAGACGCAGTGCGAGGGCGTGTGCACGCGCGGCAGAAACGGCGAGCCGGTGGGCATCGGGCGCTTGGAGCGTTTCACGTCAGATTGGGCGTTCGAGCATCCCGAAGAAGCTGCCATTGCCATTGAAGAGCTGCGCGAGCAACGGGCTGCTGGCGCTGCCGATGCAAGCCTTCAGACGGATGCAGGCGCGTCCTCATCCGACGATGCGGCGATGGACGATGCGAACGCCGTCTTTCCTGACGTCGATCTTTCCGGCAAGAGCGTTGCGGTGGTAGGATCGGGCCCAGCGTCGCTGACGTGCGCAGGCGAGCTTGCCAAGCGCGGGTGCAGCGTCACGATGTTCGAAGCATTGCACAAGCTGGGCGGCGTATTGACGTACGGTATTCCCGAATTCCGCCTACCGAAAGATCTTGTGGCACGCGAAACGTCCAAGTTGGGGGATCTCGGCGTCACGTTTGCGGTGAACTCCGTCGTGGGCAAACTCTACGATATAGACGAGCTTTTGGAGGAGCGCGGATTCGACGCTGTCTTCGTGGGCACCGGCGCCGGCTTGCCCAGCTATCTGAACATCGAGGGCGAGGGCCTGAACGGCGTTTCGGTTGCGAGCGAGCTGCTCACGCGTGTGAACCTGATGAAAGCCTATCGGTTCCCCGCCTATGATACGCCCGTGTACGCGGGAAAGAAGTGCGTCGTGGTGGGCGGCGGCAACGTGGCGATGGACGCAGCACGCACGGCGAGGCGTCTGGGCGCCGACGTGTGCGTGGTCTACCGTCGCGGACGCGAGGAGATGCCGGCCCGTGCGGAGGAGATCCACCATGCCGAGCAGGAGGGGATTGAGTTCAAGCTGCTGACGAATCCCACGCGCATCCTTGGCGATGAGAACGGATGGGTGTCGGGCGTTGAGTGCGTGCGTATGGAGTTGGGCGAGCCGGATGCGAGCGGGCGGCGGCGTCCCGAGCCTGTCGAAGGCAGCGAGTTCGTCATCGACATCGACATGCTCGTGATCGCTGCGGGATCGAAGACGAATCCGCTCATCGCGAACACGACGCCCGGGCTTGACGTGACGACGCGCAGCCTGATCGTGGCCGACGAACGTACGTGCGCCACGTCGAAACCGGGCGTATTCGCCGGGGGCGATGCCGTGATCGGCGCGGCGACGGTTATTCTCGCCATGGGCGCCGGCAAGCGCGCAGCGGCGGGCATCGCCGAGTATCTGGCCCCGTCGGCTTAATGGCTGTCGGGACGCGTCGTCGCTGCTTGGAGGCCGCCCATGTCGTTCGACCCGATTGCGTATATCAATGAGCCCCGGTGGCAGGAATCGCGCCTCGGGCTTGATCGCATCCGCGTGCTGCTGGAGCGCCTTGACCGGCCGCAGGATCGACTGAGGTTCGTCCACGTTGCCGGCACGAACGGCAAGGGTTCCGTTTGCGCCTACCTGGCCTCGGTTCTGCAGATGGCGGGGTACCGGACGGGTTTGTTCACAAGCCCGTTCATTGAAAGGTTCGAAGAGCGCATCCGCGTGGACGGGGCCGATATTCCGCGCGACGAGCTGACCGCTGCGACATGCGCCGTCAAGGAGCAGGCCGAGGCTCTCGCGGCCGAGACAGGCGATCACCCTACAGAATTCGAGTTGATGACGGCCGTTGCGCTCGTGCACTTCGCGCAGGCGGCGTGCGATATCGTGGTGCTTGAAGTAGGGTTGGGTGGACGGCTGGACTCGACGAACGTCATTGAGCCTCCGGAGGCGTCGGTTATCGTGCGCATCGGGCGCGACCATACGGCGCTTCTGGGCAACACGCTTGCGGCCATTGCATCCGAGAAGGCGGGCATCGTGAAGCCGGGTGCTCCGGTCGTTTCATGGCCGCAGGAGCCCGAGGCGATGGCCGTGATCGAGCGCGCCGCCGAAGCGTGCGGCGATGCGCTTGTGGTGCCGGACTTTTCGGAGCTTCGCGTGGGTTCTGCCAGGTCTGCAGGTGCCGCGACGCAGGGCGCGCTCGTCCGCCCGTTCTCCTACAAGCGCTTCGCCGACTTGAGCACGCACTTGTTGGGCGGCTATCAGCCGGCTAATGCCGCGCTTGCTATTGAGACGATCGAGGTGCTCCGTACGCGCGGATGGAGCATCTCCGACGAGGCGTTGCGCACGGGGATCGCACAGGCGCGCTGGCCCGGGCGCTTCGAAGTGGTCGATAGCGGTCCCAACCGACCGACGATCGTCGTTGACGGCGGCCATAACCCCCAAGGCGCGCACGCATTGGCCTCGTCGTTGGAAGACATGTTTCCCGGCGCAAGACCCGTGTTCGTGATCGGTGTGCTCGAAGACAAAGATTATCCGGCTATGCTGGAGGCCGTGATCGCGCTCGGAAGCGCGTTCGTGGCGGTAGCTCCCGACAGCCCTCGCGCTCTTTCGGCCGATCGCTTGGCCAGGGCTATCCGCTGGGCCGGACAGGATCTGCTCGGTTGTTCGGCGTGCGTGAAGCCTGTGGTCGCTCAGGATATGAACGACGCGCTGCGCCGTGCCTGCGAACTCGCCGGTTCTGACGGTGTCGTGTGCGTTTTCGGGAGCCTTTACAGCGTCGGCGCAGCCAAGCGAGCGATCGCCGCTATGAACCGAGACTGACCTGCGGCGCTTCGGCGATTCGATCAGTCCATCGAGAGCGCATCGTAGAGCCTACGCGGAATGACGACGGCCAGCCTTGCAGCGGCCTCCTTCGGCGGCGGTGCCGTGCCGAGCCGGTACCATTCGGTAAGGATCTCGGTTTCCGTCTTCACCCAGGTGTCGATGCAGAACATCAGCTCGTCGTCTATATCCGCCTTCCGGTAGTCCTGCAGCGTCTCGACGAGCACGCGCTTGCGGTAGTGGGGCATGATGTTACGGTCTGCAGGCGAGTTGAGCGTGTACTGGGTGGCCGCCTCGAAGAACCTTTTCTCCAGGGAGAGCAACCGGATGTGGTGGAAATAGCCTGTCTCCCAATCGATGGTCCTGCCCACTTCGATGAGGTAGAACTGGTGGACGTGGATGGGCCACCACCAATGCAGGCTGTACTTGCTGTCGAAATGCCGATAGAACGTCTGTCGCGATATGCCGGCCCTCTCGCAGAGCTCGCCTACGGTGATATGGTCGAGCGAGCGGTCGACCGCGTGCATGATCCTCAGTTTGATCTGCACGTCCTCGCTGTCAAGAAGCCCCTTGTGCTCCCAGTCTTCCCGTGCCATGAACCCCTCCCTCCGCATCGTCGTGCGGACCCCCCCTACAAGTAGTATAGCCCGCGTGCGCCGATGCTGCACGCGCCGCCGCGCAGGGCGCCCCGCGAACGCAGTCGCGGGGCGCCCGAGCTCGATGCCTCGAGGCAGCCGCTTTCGGACGGTATCGGGAACAGGCGGCGACGCTAGGCGTCGACGGGTTTCAAGCCGGCCGCCTCGGCGGCGGCGCGTAGGTCCTTCCAGGTGGCAAGGTGATCGATTTCGAGCGCTTTGCAGACCTCGTCGCAGATGCCGCATTCGGTGCAGGTCCAGAGGCCGTTCTGCACAGCTTCGACCACGCGGTCGCCCTGATCGTAGGGATCGTAGAAGCGGTTGGCGATGGCGATCATGCCAGTCGGCCCGATGAAGGACTTCGTCCCCTTCATTTGGACGACCGGGCAGGCGGCCATGCATACGCCGCAGCGCGCGCAGTATTCGAGCGGTTCGAGCTTCTTGTAAAGGTCGGGATCGACCGGAGCCTTAACCTCGTCGAGCGTAAGATCGAAGGCGCGTTGACGTGCAAGGATTCTACTCACCTTGTCGGTGATCCTCGTCTTGTCGACGATAAGATCGCGCACGACGGGGAATCCGGTCAAGGGACCGACCTCGTTCTTCCCGCCTTCGTCCACAAGGGTGACGCAGGCTAAACAGGGCGTGCCGTTCAGTGTCATGGCGCAGCGCCCACAGACGCGCCCGCGGCAGCTGTAGTCGAACGCGATGGGCTCGATGGTATCGTTGATGAGGACGAGCGCCTCCAGCAGGGTCATGTGCTCCCAATGCTCGATATCGTATTCGGAGAACGATGGCTCCGCGTCGACCGAGGGGTTGAACTTCTGTACTGTGACTTTCATGATGTCTCCTTACGCCTCGATCCGTCGGACTAGTCAAGCTCGACGACGGGCACGGTTTCCAGCTGCATGGCGCCGTCAACGTTGCGGGCGACGATATTGCAGGTCCATGCCCCGGGATTCTCCTCGGGGTACTCGGGCCGATAGCTGTGCCCGCGGCTTTCCTCGCGCATGAGCGCGGCACGCGAGCTGGCTTCGGCGATGTCGAGAAGGTTGCACGCTTCGATGGCCGCCTTCCAGTCGGTGTTGTACGTGAGCGTGGCGTCGCCGAGCGTCATGTTCGGCAGTTCCTCAGAACGGATGCGCGCAAGCTCATCGACCGCCTGCTGCATCGCTTCGGTTTCACGCGTGGGCTGGCAGGCTTGATAGGCCGCCTTTTGGATCATGCGTGTGACTTCCTGCGGGCGTTTACCGCCGCCTTGGCGCAGTCTCAGCTCGTGCAGGCGGTTGATCTCCTCCTCGATGGCATCGAATGCGAAGGATGCGGGGCGTTTCGCCCCCTCGCCTTCGGCGTACTCGATGGCTTTCATCATCGCGTAGGAGCCGTCGCGATAAGCGACGTTCACCGACGAGCCGCCCTGGGCGCCGTACACGCCTCCGCCTCGCGAGCAGAATAAACCCGGCATGCCCTCGACCATGAGGTTCTCGTCGACACGGGGATTTCCGCCGTGCTCGTAGGCTTCAAGGGCGCATTCCAGTTTGGTCGAGGCTACGTCGATGCCGAAGACCTCCCGCCACAGCTCGACGTTGCGGCGGTACACTTCGCCCATGGCTGCGAAGGCTTCCGGGTTCGAGAAATCGACGTATACACCTCCGTTCGGCGATCCGCCCCCGTCGTGGATGGCCTTCGCAATGGTGCGGGTGAATGTGATGCGGTCAAGCGTGGAGTAGTCCATGCCGCGGAAGAAATAGGTGTCGTTGGCGTCGCAGATATACTCGCAGCACAGATTGTCGGCTCCGATGCCGCCCACGAACGTGGCAGCAAGACCCATGGGGTACATGCTGATGAGGTCGAACTGGAAGAACTCCGAGTCCTGCAGCGCCGCGCCGCGCCGGTAGGCTGCGGCATCGACGTCGCCGGTATTGTCGGGCGAGTTGATGGATGTGGGTGCGACGGTGTTCCAGCCGTATATCCACGAGCTTGCTCCCGTGCAGGATATTGTGGCCTTCGCGCGGAACACGCGTACGACGCCGGTGGGGATGTGCAATCCGACGGCTCCGATGCACGCCCCATCCTCTATGATCACATCGGTGATCATAGTGTGGTCAAAGATGCGCGCGCCGGTGCGCTCTACCGAATCCGTGAAGTAGCGCGGAAAGCCGTTGAACGTTCCGAACAATGGATAGCCCGGCATATCGAGGCCGGGCGCAAACGTCCCGTCCTCATCGCGCACGAACAGGTTGTTGCCCTCCTGCGCGTAGCGCAGAAGCAGGTTGCGTTCCTCGACGGTGAACGCCTCGTGCGTGGCTTTCGCGATCTTTTTGTTCGTGAGTTCGTTCAAGACGAAGTCCTCGGACTGGTCCCAGGGCGTGTCGGTTTGGATGAAGTTCACCCAGTTGCACCAGTTGTAGCCGCAGGCGCCGCCGAAGTGGAAGGGTCCCTTCTCCACGACGGCCACATCTTTGCCCTGCTTGTGCGCCTGCAGGGCGGCGTGCGATCCGGCAAGCCCGCCGCCGATGATGAGGATTTCGGTGTCGTAGAGCTCGAAAGCCGCCGTTGCAGATGCGTTTTCCGCGCCCGAAGAGCCGCTGCCGCCTGCCGCGCCGCCTCCAGTCGAGCAGCCTGTCGCCGTGCCGAGCGCCCCCGAAAGCATGATCGTGCCGAAGGCGACGGCGCTCCCGCCCAAAAACGCGCGCCGCGATATGCCGGTTCCTTCCGTGCGGGTAGTGCTTCGCTCGCTATCCATGATGCTCCTTCCCCTCCGATGAGCCGTGCGCGCGGGTGCGCGCGCCGTCGACACCATTCTTCGCGGCGGCGCGGCGCAGAGCAAAGGACGGCCCGGTGCATTCGTTCTCGTTCATGAGACAATACCGACGTTTGTCCTCGAAACGGGTACAAGGGCATGCCCTTATCGAGCATGAGCGCGTGGTGAAGAGGGCGACGGAAGAACAGGACCGATCGAGCGCCCTTGCCGGGTCCGGGAAATCCTGCGCTTTGCCGTATGCGTTGCCGCTGGATCGAGCGCGGTGTTTTCTCACGCGCTTTGCTCTTCTTCGAGGCGCGTGCCCCGCAATTTGACGATTCGGCTGCTTCATACCTTGATCGAATATTCATTGCAAAGTGCGCTATGCTGAAAATGGAATAACACCACACGCGTTTCAACGCGTTGTTGAAAGGTATAGCGGTATGAACATGGCAGGAAAACTGGTCGCCGTCGGGACGGCTCTCGTCCTGGTTTGGGCAACGGGCGGCATCGGCTTCGCCCCGGCATTCGCCCAGAGCGCGAAGCCTGATCCCGCTTCGTCGTCGTGGGCCGCGAGCGCGAATGCGGAAACGGGCCGTGCGGAAGCGGACGATCCTGTGGCGGATGGCGGGTCCGACGGTGCGCCTGAAGGCGCTGCTGGGACGGTCGATCCGAAGGAGCACCTGGACGCAGAATCCCCGCACGAGGAGTTCGCGCCCGATCCGAGCGGTTCTTCTTCGGCGGAGAGCGATGCGGGCGAAGCCGATGGCGAGGATGCGGAGACTACGGACGAGAAACCGCTCAAAGAGGGAATCTTGGCGGTGCTCGCGCTCGTGCAAGGCGACGGGCTTTCGTCTGCGGCCTCTATCGAACGCTCGGGGTCGACGGTATACGCCAACGGCGTGCCGATCGTCGTAAAGCCGGATGCCGATGGGAAGGCATATATCTTCGATGGCGCGGGTACGGTAAAGCTGGACGAAACCCCTCTTGCTTCAGGATCGAAGGTCTACGGTGGCGGCAACGGCGTGGATATCGACGGGAATACGAGCATTTCAGTCGAAGCGGTATCGAATATATCCATTTTCGGCGGCGGGTATAACGGAGCCGTTTCCGGCAATGCTCGCATCTCTGTCGCAAACGCATCGACGGGCACCGTGTACGGGGGCGGTTTCTCCGACGGCTCGCGTGCGGCCGATATCGGCGGGAGCGTTTCCATCGATCTGGCTGGCACCGGCACGAAAAGCAAGGTGTATGGCGGAGGCTCTGCCGAAGCGTCGAAGGGCGACGCCTCGGCGAACGTCGCAGGCGCGGTACGTATTTCGTGCGAGAATTTCAATCATCAAGGGGGAAGCTCCGTATATGGTGGCGGCTATGCGCGTACGAGCTCTGCATACTCGGCGAGCGCACAGGTGGGTAGCGTGCAGATGGAGGGATCCGGTCCGACTTACGTGCTGCGCGGCGGCGGATGGGCTTTCGCTTCGGGATCCGGCGCCGCCCATGCCGACGTGCTCGGCGCCATCGAGATCGTATTGACCGATCCCGATGTGCGCGAGGTGTACAGCGGAGGCTATGCCGACGGAGCTGCAGCCACGGCGGATGCCGCATCCGTCGACACAACGGTGGCGGGTGGAGAGATGATGATGCTGTACGGCGGAGGAACCGCCGACGGCGGCTCGGCGAACGTGGCAGGTGCGGCGAACGTGACCATCGACGGGTGCTCGAATCTGTACGGCTACACCATCGGCGGCGGCAGCGCTTCGAATGCGGGCAGCGCCGACGTGGGCTCTGTCGCGATCTCGATTCACGATTCGGTGGGCCCGGTCGAGAAGCAGCTGGGCAGCTGGGTTGCCCAAGCCGTCTACGTTGGCGGCAGCGCATCTGGTGCGGGATCGCATGCCGATGTGACGGGTTCGGCATCGCTTGCCATCGAAGGCGGAAGCATGGCTGGCAACCTGTACGGTGGGGGCGACGCCTCGGGCGGCGCTTCGGCGACAGTGAAGTCGCTCTCCGTGCGCTTGTCGAACATCGCAGCATATATGTTCAACGATGGGAATCAGGACGTTGCTGGACTGCTGAGCCTGTTCGCGGCCGGAGAGACTGTTGAAGACGGCAGCTCGTCGCTCGTGCAGGATGCGGTGGACGTCCAGCTTTCCGGGTTGAATCTTGAAAACCTGTGGGGTGCTGTGTCGGCCGTCGACGACGACCCGTTCGCTCCTACCGCACAGGTCGGGGCGAGCTTTCAGGAGGGGGCGGGCCTGACGGCTCTCTTGGCGTGCGTTGATCGCATCGAGCTCTCGCATGAGCTCGTGGTGCCCGCATTCCAACCGAAGGGGAACGGCGTTCCCACCATGATACGCGCGTCGAACTTCGCCGTCGGCGATGCGCTTGTCACCTGCCCTGCTCCCGACGCCCATGCAGACTGGTTTGCCCTTGATGATCGCGAGATCGGCTTCGAGCAACGTGAGCAGAGCGCTCGATGGCTTTTCAGCCGTGCAAGCGGCAGCATCGTCGTGGACCCGGAGGCGGATGCGGGGGAGGTGCCCGAAGTCGCGCTGGCCGATCCGGACGGCGCACTGTCTTCGTTACTGACCGAGGAGGATCAGGCGGCTCTTGACGGGGGTTCCTCGGTGACGTTTGCTCTCAAGGTCGCACCGCATGATCTCTCCTCCGATGAGCAGTCCCTGTTGGCTGAGATCGCTCGCCTTGCTTCGTATACCTTCGTTCAGCATTTGGACATTTCGCTGGCGAAGCAAGTCGATGGCGTCGAAACGCCGCTCTCGACGCTTTCCACGCCTCTGCGATTGACCATTGCGACGCCCTACGAGGCGGCGGATGCTCAAACGCCTACGAAGTACGCAGTCGTTCGCGTTCACGAAAACCCCGATGGCACGTTGGAAACAGCCGTGCTTGAAGACAAGGACGACGATCCTGCCACAATCACGATCGAGACGGACGCGTTCTCCACGTACTCGCTCGCGTACGCCGTCGAAGGATCGGGCGGTACGACCGACCCGGGTGGGAACGGTGGAGGTTCCGGCGACGACGGCTCGAACGGCGGCGAGGGTCAAGGAGGTTCGCCCGATGGGGGAGGAACCGGCGGAGTCGACGGCCAGACGGGATCTCGTGGGCAAAACTCCGCAGATGATCCGCTCGGTGATGGAGCGAACGCGTCTGCCACAGGCGGGAAGGATTCCGCAGGGTCTCTGCTCGCGACGAGCGATCCGACCGCAGTGTTCGCGCTTGCCGCCGCAGGCGTGACCCTGATCGCCGCCTGCACTGTCGGCGCTGCGGCTGTTCGACGTTCTCGTCGCTCGTAGCAGCGGAATCGGCTAGCCTGGAACGACTGCCTCAAGATGCAAGCGGACCCGCCGAAGCGGGTCCGCTTTTTCGATCTGCTACGTTCGGCGCGCGAGGCTCGATCGGCCGTCGCGGCAGCCGCTGCCGAATTTTACAGCGAGTCGATGTACTTCACGAGGTCGCCGACGGTTTGCAGGCCCTCGGGCTCGCCGAAGTCGACTTCGCAGGCCTCTTCGAGGTCGCATATGAGTTCGACCATGTCGAGCGAATCGATGCCGAGCGAGTCGAAGGTGGAGTCGTCCTCGACGGTTGCGGGATCGATGTCGAGATTCTCCTCGAGGATGTTCTTCACGGTGTCGATGGTTGCCACGATGCTAGTCCTCCTTCTGCTTGAGCAGGCCGTAGCCGCCATCGTCGCGGCGATACAGCACGTTTACCATACCGGTGTCGCGATCGGTGTAGGCGAAGAAGTCATGGCCTAGCAAGTCGATCTTGATGAGCGCCTCGTCGCGGGTCAGCGGCTCGAACTCCATCACCTTTTCGCGCACGATCTCCTCGCCGGCCAACTCGTCCATAAGGCCGTCTACGTCCAACTCGCCGCTGGCAGCCGTTTCGGGTGCGCGGATGGTCTCGCCTTCAGCGCGCAGCTTGCGGTCGATCACGCGGGTCTTGTACTTGCGCAGCTGACGCAGCACCTTGGCAGCGGCTACGTCGATGGCCGCGTACATGTCTTCTTCGCATTCTTCCACGCGGATGATGTGGCCCTTCGTGCGCAGCGTCACTTCGCAGCAGGCGGGGCGGGGGTTTGCGGGGTTCTTCTCGACGAACAGCACGACTTCGGCCACCAACGGGTCGATGTCCATAACTTTCATGGAATTGCCGATCTTCTCGTCGGCATACTGACGCAGTGCATCGGTTACAGGCATTTTGCGTCCGGTGACGGTAACGCTCATAGCGATCACCTCTTACCTCGTGGCGAATAAAAAAACAGCTCGGTCGTTGTCATCGCACCTGGTCATACGAGCGAATGGGTGATATGCCCTCCACGCGAATCCCAAGCCGACTCCTAACGCCTAAGCTGATGAGTACAGAATAGCGCAATTCATGATATTTTGGCCGGGCATTTTACTTTGTTGTGAAATCGATCTAAAAACGGGTAACAATCGAGCGGACGCACCAGGTAATTGGGGGATAATACGGCAAACGACGAAGCCGAAAGGGCGACATGACCGAACAGAATCAAGACGGAGCGCAGCGCATTTTCATCAACGAAGTGCAACGTCATCAGGCACGATACAGGAAACTCATCCAATTCACCCACTCGTCGACGAAGGCGGCCGGCGTCATGCTGCTGGCGGCCGTCGTGGCGCTCATCGTGGCGAACACGGGCGCGTACGAGGCGTTCTTGGAGTTCTGGCACACC
>ENA-ORTH01003209-ORTH01003209.1-human-gut-metagenome-genome-assembly--contig:-NODE-3209-length-11208-cov-9.265310_pt1 | contig 11208 bp, 13 predicted proteins | sample MGYA00241914_ERZ509192 | MGnify/ENA primary metagenome ERZ509192 (study PRJEB26280, sample SAMEA2338826) | human gut metagenome | biome: human gut; feature: human-associated habitat; material: faeces... | reverse complement strand
CAATTCTATATTAACCAGAATACTTTTCTTCCTGGTTTCATAATACGAAAAGAGCGTATAAATCTCGGAAGCCCGGTGGAGGCCGGAAGAAGCTGAAGCCGGAGTACGATGCCGGGAAGAACCTGAAAGAGCAGATGGAAAGTGCTGTGGCGCTTTATGATTCTGAGATGTCCTTGCAGGCCATCGGAGATGAGCTGGGATTAAATCCCATCAAGGTACGGAAGCTGCTCATCACGGCCGGTGTGTATGAATCAGAAGTAGCCGAGAAGGTACAGGATACCTTTGAGGAGTATCAAGAAACACAGAACTATAAAGAAGCAATCCTCTCAACCGCAGCAACCCTTGAACTATCTAAAGCCTCCATCACCTCGTACCTGCCATATCGGAAAGGTGTGTACTTCCCAAGCACAGCAGAAAAAGAGAAAATCAGTGTTGGGGCAGAGCGGCAGCGGAGATACAGAGCGATGAAGCGGTGGAGGACTGATCCGACAGAAGAAAACTTTTGGGGAGTGGTTCTGGCTTATGCTGGGGTAAAATTTAAAACCTACTCAGGATTGCTATTCTCTTACGAAATTAAAAAAGGCAGGAACGGTGAGTACACGAAAGAGCTGTGGATCGACCGCCGGGAGAAGAGTAAGAGTTTGGCATGGAGTTCTATAGTTTTGGCGCTGAAGAATATTAAAGGAGAAGTGGTAGACCGCCCGAAAGCTCTGGGCGATATCCGGGGAGTGACTTACATCTACGGAATGTTCTATCGGTTCGGATTGATCGATGTGCCGGATGAAGTGAAGGAGAAGATGGGGCATCCGAAAGACCGCAAAAAATAGGTTGCTATGTGCAAAAGTCTACGGTAAGATGTGCCGTAACTGAGGATGTGAATCTCAGTTGGCAAGGATGGTGCATTATAGAAAAATTGAAGGAAATGCTGGAGGAGTATTTGAAGAAAGCAGAGCCGGAGTATTACCCGCCAGTGGAGAATCTGCTGGATCTGATCTACGAGCATTACACGGAAAACAACCCAGTAGAGAAAAACACAGTTGCCGGGAAAGCAGCAAAGGCCAAGGAAAAGGAACTGGAAGAGTGGCTGCGTGGCTTGGAAGGAATGGATAGGCTCGTAGATGACTAAGATGAAGATATCCGCCGTGTATAAGTGGTATCATGGATATGCAGGTTGTGTGCTGCGTTTGGAAATAGACAGAATTTGAGGAAGGTATGAAAGTCGAGATGCGACTGATGCTAGAGTCTCGGTATATAGTTTATGTCGAAAATTAAAAATGCCTTATTGTGAGTGTAATACACACAGTGGGGCGGTCAATCAGTCATTCTCCTCTGTTCGTATCTAAAGCAGCATGGTTATATTTTGCTTTTTGTTACATTGCAATTGGGCAATCTCATCCAGTGTAATCAGATCGGACTGAGCGTATTGGAACTCTTGCAAAAGCTCCTGGCATATTCGTAGTAATCAATTGGTTTCAGAATAGCATCGTTTGCAAGCAACAGTTCAGTGTCAAAAGTGTTAGCTCACTGTTCTGCCTTTGAATTATATAAACTATAAAAATAGGTGTCCTGAAATACTTGAGTGGAACTGCCGTTTTTCCGGTCAAAAAGGACGTGTTTCAATTCATGAGTTCTTACAGATACACAACGGTCATTCGTACAATCTAAGTTGATGCCGATGTATGTTCAGTCCAGAAGGACTGTAGATACTTTTTTTTGAGTTAATTTCTTCACATCAGCTTTGTATTTTGTATATCGAGGGATAGTGTTTCCATTTCCTTAATAAAAGTAGCCTGATCTTGCTTGGATAGCTCATCTTGGCAAACAGGGCAGTGGTCCGTTCTTTTATTTTTTGTCTGCGAAAAAGTCTATCACATACAAGTTATCGATGTAAATATCACATTGTAATCGTACCGAAGTATCGAAGAATGATCATCTATAATAAGCTTAGAGCCGATATAGGAGTCATATTAAGACAACTGATTGAAAGAAAACCGGATTGTAAACTGTTAGAAGCTGAAGCTTGTCCAGATCATATTCATATGCTGGTGGAGATACCACCAAAGTATTCTGTCGCCCAGTTCATGGGATATCTGAAAAGCAAGAGTACACTGATGATATTTGAAAAACACGCAAATATGAAGTATAAATTTGGGAACAGGAAAGTTTGGGCAAGAGGATATTTTGCGGATACAGTAGGGAAAAATGAAAAAGCAATACGAGAATATATACAAAACCAACTTGCCGAAGACAAGTTGGCAGATGAATTAAATCTAAAAGAATATATTGACCCGTTTACGGGTGAAAAGGTAAAAGTTAGCGATTTACCACGCCTCTTCTAGAGGCAGCATGTGAAAGTGTTGCGGCTGGAGAGTCTTCAGCGGTCGCAGAACCTTCGCAACAACAGGCTCTTACAGGGCATTCTATACCACTGATTTTTATTTGTTGTTTTAATTTTGTATTTTGATTCATTCAAAACAAAACATGATGGATTGGGTAAATTAAGTGAATTCTTTATGCATTGACAGTAATTTTAATGGCATGAATAGAATTTTTTGCTATACTATTCATGGTCGAATTCTTTCTATATATATATATATTAATATCGATCATTTAAAGGTTACATAAAACGACTAGGAGGAACGATATGTATACAGTTAAAGAGCTATATAGTTTAGAACATAGTTTAGCTGGCGATTACTTATCTCAGTATGAGTATCCTTGGCAGGCGCTTTCTGGAATCAAAGAGTTTATTGTTTCTTTAGGAAAGACTTTGGATGATTCTTATGAAGAAGTAAAAGAAAATGTATGGGTACATAAAAGTGCCAATGTATTTGAGAGTGCTTATATTGGAGCACCTTGTATCATTGGCCCTGAAACCGAAGTAAGACATGGTGCATTTATCCGTGGTTCGGCTTTGGTTGGAGCTAATTGCGTGGTTGGAAACAGTGTGGAATTAAAGAATGTTATCTTGTTTGATAATGTACAGGTTCCTCATTATAACTATGTAGGAGACAGTATTTTAGGTTATAAGTCACATATGGGAGCTGGTTCAATCACTTCAAATGTTAAATCGGATAAAAAGCTTGTAGTAATCAAATCAGATTCTGAACAGATTGAAACAGGTTTAAAGAAAATTGGGGCTATGTTAGGAGACTATGTTGAAGTTGGCTGCAACAGTGTTTTAAATCCAGGAACCATTATTGGTAAATGCAGTAATGTATATCCAACGTCTTGTGTAAGAGGGGTGATTCCTGAAAATAGTATCTTTAAAAATTCTGGTGTTGTAATTCGAAAGGATTAATTATATGCCAAAACCATTTATTGATTTACATTCTCATATTGCCTGGGATGTAGATGATGGAATCAAGACCAAAGAAGATGCCATCAAGGCTCTTGGACAGGCCAAAGAAGATGGGATCATGGGGATTTGTTCAACACCTCATGTTATTTGCGGAAAAACAGATACGAATGCTTTTCAAAACATCTTATTTAGACAACAGGAATTGATGGAGATTGCAAAGGAAATGGGCGTTTACATTTATTCGGGTGCAGAGATGCTTATGAACATTGATTTTCTGGATAGTTTGGATAATGGAATTTTTCAGACATTGAACGAATCGCGATATATGTTGGTTGAATTTGATCTATCAAGAGATATTCATTACATATCTTATATAGACGAGTATCTGGATGAATTGTTTTGTCGAGGATTTATTCCAATCATAGCTCATGTTGAGCGTTTCTTTCCTACAGGTCTAGATCTTGAAATGGTTGAAAATTGGCTTGATATGGGATGTTTATTGCAGACAAATCGTACAAGTTTGATGGGATTTCAAGGAAAAGTGATTCAAAGAAACGCTCATCATTTAGTAAAAAATAAGATGATTCATCTAGTAGCCAGCGATACACATCGAACTGTAGGAAACCGTATTGAAAAACTGAGTGATGCATATCAAGTGGTTATAAAATTAACAGATACTGAATATGCCGATCAATTGTTTCTTCGAAATCCTTTAATCATCTTAGATGATGAAGTTTTATAATAAAAAAGAAAGCATTATTTATTATTATAGTGTATAATAAAGCAGTTATTTGTATGAAGGGAGAAAAATATGGCTTCAGATAAAGTGACAAGAGAAAATGATGAAATTGAAATTGATCTACGAGCGTTTTTTCTTAGATTAAAGACGAAGTGGTTAACTTGTATATTAGGCTTATTGCTAGGAGCAGTGCTGGCTTTAGGATATTCGATTTTCTTGGTAAATCCAGAATATCAATCCACAGCTATGGTTTACTTAAGAGGAAATGGATCCTCTTCTATCTCAATTCAAGATCTTCAGGTAGGAACACAGCTTACCAAAGACTATGAAATTATTTTTAAATCACGTCCGGTTTTGGAAAGCACGATCGATGAGTTGAATTTAGATATGTCTACCAAAGAATTAAGCAATCTAATTTCTATAACAAATACTGAAGATACACGTATCTTAAGTATCACTGCTACAGCGGATACACCAGAGCTTGCCAAAGATATCGCAAACTCAATTATGGATAATGGTGTTCAAAAAGTGAGCGAAATTGATGCACAGCAACCTTATGTAGTAGAAACAGCTATTGAAAATGCTGCACGTGTCGGTATGTCTCGTTCTAGAATGACGATTTTAGGTGCGGTTGCTGGTTTAGTGATTACTTTAGGATACATTTTCTTACGCTTTGTATTAAGTGACAATATCACTTCGGCAGATGATCTAGAGAATACATTGAATGTTCCTGTACTTGCCGTAGTTTTAGATGATCCACAAATGGATTTTAAGAAAATGGCTAAAAACAACAAGAAAGGAGCTTAGAAATGGAACAAGGATTAGTAGAAATTCGTTATAACACCATGACGACAGCTTCAACGGAGTCATTTAAGGTATTAAGGACAAACTTAATTTATTCAGAAGGTGTACAGGTTATTACAATGACAAGTGTGCTTCCAAATGAAGGAAAGACAATTACTTCATTTAATTTGGCTAAAAGTTTTGCCCAGATCAATAAACGTGTTTTATTGATTGATGCCGATTTAAGAAAAGGTTCTTTAAAACGTTTCTTTACAGTAAGACATAAAGTTGCTGGTTTATCGGAAGCTCTTTCAAGACAATCAGGGCAAATCATTGAAGAGACAACAATTCCTAATTTAGATGTTGTATTTGCTGGTAAAATTCCACCAAACCCAACAGAATTGTTATCTGGGGAAATCTTTGAAAATATCATTAATCGTTTAAGAAATGCATATGATTATATCATTATCGATACGCCACCAATGAATGCAGCTATGGATGCAGCTATCATTGGACGTGTTACAGATGGTGTGGTTTTGGTTGTTCGTAATGACTTTGTAAAGAAACAAGATTTAAAACGTATTAAATTACAACTAGAACGTAATGGTGCTCGTGTCATTGGATCTGTTTTAAATCGTGTGAAAAAAGATCAAGTAGACTATAAGAACTATGGCTATGAATACTACTACGAAGAAAAATAAGACGAAAACATTAGGTTTGATAGCTGTTATATTGTTTTTGATCCTTGCTTTGATGAGCATGTTATTGTTTTTTAATGAAAGACCTTCTAACGAAGATGTTTCTTCTGCTTCGGATTATCATCACATTGAGTATAATGGTAAGAAATATGATTATAATTCTTCTATTGTATCTATTCTTTTTATGGGTATTGACTCCACAGATCCTGAACAAATGGGACAGGCTGATGCAATGCAGTTGGTATTATTAAACCGAGAGGAAGAATCCATCCAGGTTATTGCATTATCAAGAGATATCATGACAGATATCCATCTATTTGATGTTGAACACAATGATCTTGGATGGGATAAACAACATTTAGGATTGGCTTATGCTTATGGGGATTCTCCTAAAAATGGTGCCATGTTAACAAGTCAGGCTGTATCAAAATTATTATATGATGTACCAGTCGTTCATTTTGCAGCTATGGATCTTTCAATTTTACCAGAACTGCAAAATGTTGTTGGAGAATTGCAGGTAACAGTTCCTAATGATTCTTTGGTAGAAGTAGATCCAACATGGACAAAAGGAAGTGTTGTAACATTAAATGCAGACAATGTTGAGAGCTTTGTTCGAACACGTGATACTGAGCAGGATTTTTCCAACACAGATCGTATGGAAAGACAAAAAGCATATATAGGAGCATATGTGCAAAAAATTAAAGAAATGTTAACAAATGATTTTGATAATACTGTACAATTGTTGTATAATGTCTGCAAGGATATGACAACGAATATTACTTTGGATAATATTCAATCGTTTTCTTCAATGTTGTTATCATATTCTTATGATTCCAATTCCGATTTCTACACATTGCAAGGAGAAAATAAAACCGGTGAACTGCATGATGAATTTGAAGTGGATCAGGAAGCATTACAACAATTAGTCGTAGAATTATTCTATGAGGAGGAGAATTAATATGAAGAATATATTTAAGAAATTTGCATTAGGATTAGGAACAGCTACAGCAATCTGCATGAGCTTGACTCCAGCATTTGCTGCAGGAAGTATTACTTCAAATGGATCAACTTCTGGTGAAGTTATTCGTGATGGAGTTGTACTAGAAGGATCTACATCACAGTTCGTAGATGATTTATCTTATTTAACATCAAGTGAAAACGAGCAGGATGTTAAGGCAGCTGACATTATCGAACAGTTGAATGCAGGAACACCATTGACAGAAGCTTTCTCTGGTGAAACAGTTGCATTGCCTGAAGGTGTAGAAATCGATTTATCTGAATTTTCATTGTTGACAAAACTTCAGGACTTACAGGCATTTGATGCAGATGGAAATCGTCTTGAAGAAAATGTAACAATTAGCTGGGAAGTTCCAAACTTAACAAGTGAACTTGGTGAAGTTTATGTATTACACTACAGTACAAAAGCTGATAAAGGTTGGGAAGTTATTAAACCAGATGAAGTTAACTATGATACTAAGATGATTACTGCAACATTTGAAGATCTTTCTCCAGTTGGTGTAATCTACAAATCAACTGAAAATGTTCCAGCTGAAAACCCTAATACAAGTACTTCAACAAACGCTGGATTGTATTTAGGCGTTGGTGCTGTTGCTTTAGTAGCAATCGGATTGATCGTATTCAAAAAACATAAAGCTTAAGATATTTTGAGAGTTTATAATTAATAGCTATTAGAGAACCTAGAAAGATCTAGGTTCTTTTTTTGCGTGATATAGTAACTGTAAAAAAATTACGGCAAAATTGACAAGAGATCTATATTTAATCTATAATGATTTTAAGTAAGGAGGATTATAAATATGTTGGCTAAGTTTTCTGTAGAAAATTATCGAAGTTTTAATAAGAAACTTATCATAGATTTTGAGAATATTAGAGACTATAAATATAATCTTGATTGTCTCACAAATGGTCTATTAGGAAAAATGCTTATATATGGAAAAAATGCATCAGGAAAAAGTAATCTTGGTTTAGCTCTGTTTGATATCGTAGAAGTATTGACAGATAAAAAAAATGGTATGAGATTTAATGATGATCTTACGTTTTTGAATGCGGACAGTGATAAAAAAGTCGCCAGCTTTGAGTACATATTTAAAAAAGATGATCATTATATTATTTATACTTATGAAAAATCAACCTTTGATACTTTGTCTTATGAGTCAATGAAAATAGATGATTTGTTAGTATATTCTTACGATTTCAAAAGTAAAAAGAAACAATTTGATCATTTGGATATACTTAATGCTGATAATTTAAATTTTGACTATTTCGAGAATAATCTTCCAATTCTTAGATATATTGCATATAATACATCGCAAAAAGAGGATTCAATAGTACGGTTTATCATGGATTTTGTCTCACATATGTTATGGTTTAGAAATGTAAATAGAAATGAATATATTGGATATACTACAGGAAGTGAAGATTTGGAAGAGTGGATTATTAATAATAATGAAATCAAATCATTCGAAACATTTATTAATAAGATAGGAGATGTTCACCTTAATTTAGGAGTGGCTAATGTTGATGTTCCAGGAATGCCAAATAAAATTCTTATCGAAAAACATAAAAATAAACCTTTGATCTTTTCAAGAGTTTCTTCCAATGGGACTAAAGCGTTAGAGTTGTTTTTTTATTGGGGGAAACAATTGCCGAATGTATCATTTCTTTTTGTTGATGAATTTGATGCCTATTATCATCAAGAACTAGCTATTAATATCATAAAATATGTAAAAAAATTCCCTAATTTACAAGCTATTTTCACCACTCATAATTCATCGTTAGCTAGTAATTCAGTTACAAGGCCTGATTGTTGCTTTATGTTAAATAATGGAAAGTTAACATCTTTTGCAGATAGTACACAGCGTGAACTTAGGGAAGGACACAACATTGAAAAAATGTTGCGCGCAGGCGAATTCAATGCAGAGTCGTAATATATTGTTTATCGTTGAAGGAGCTAATGATGAACCAAAATTTATTCGAAAATTATTTAATGTTTGTTATCGAGATATTTATAATACTTATTCCTACAAAACGAGTATTCATGTATTAGCTAATCATATTGAAAAATATTATCCTGATTTTGATGACGGGTTTACAGATATTCTTGGAATACTTAAAGAATGTGAATCGGATCCAGACGAATTACAAATTCTCAATAATCAATATACTGACATATTTTTGATTTTTGACTTTGATCCTCAAGATCAGTTTGCAAATTTTGGGATGATTAAAAGAATGCTTAAATACTATACAGATTCGACAAATCAAGGGAAGCTGTTTATAAATTATCCTATGATGCAGTCCTACAAACATTTCCAAAGTCTTCCTGATGATGATTTTAAAAATCGAACAGTATCTGTTGATCAATGTCAAAACTACAAATACCATATAGGCCAAATCAGCAGTTATACAAATGTTGAAGCATATAACTATGCTACTTTTGTTTCATTAGCTGTCCATCATTTACGAAAAGCAAACTACATTTTAAAAGGAGTTTATGAAGAATTGAATCAAGAAAACTATTTGGAAGTAGATAGTACATTGATTTATGATAAACAGTTTTCTTTATTGACTGAATTAAATCAAATATTCGTTTTGAATACATGCATTTTTATCATGATTGATTTCAATCCAAAACATTTTTTTCATTCAATCTCAAACAATAGAAGTTCGTTTTTAATATAGTTTATTGGACCGGTATATGCCTGTTAATTGATTTAATAGTCTACATTTAATAAAGTTTAAATGTAGGATAGTTTTTCGTGTTTGATTATTGTATTTTTAATGTGTATTGTGTATTTAAAGTAACAAGTATTTCCTTCTATAGAGAATGTTGTGAATGTTTATTTTCATCATTTAATTGCTTAAACCGTTTTATTAATATTCATAAAAATAAGAAGCATCCTTTAATTTACGATGAGTTGTACCTTTTAATTTGGCTAGTCTAGTCAAGGGATGAATGCGATTTTAGCTAAATTATGTTAGAATATCACTAGACAAAAAAATTGAATGGAGTTTTATTCTATGGAAAAAAGAAAACAGCATAAAAAGATAAACGTTTTAGAAGGTCTTGAAAAAGAAGAGAAAAAAGAAAAAGAAATAATCAATCTAGATAAAGAAATAGGTATTGATGAAGAAACTGAAGAAATGTTTCAAGAGGAAATGGAATCTTCACAGGAAAATGAATCTGTACTTGAAGAGGAAGTATCAGAGAATGAAGAAATTTTAGAAGCGCAAGAAGAGTTAGTTGAAGAAAATAATGAAACTGAGAAAATTTCAGAAGAAGATAGTACAGAAGAAATAGAAGAAGAGCAAGAAATTCCTTTAGAAGAAGATGTTGAAGATTTTGTCATTGAAGATAGCTATAAACCTAAAAAGAAAATCGACGGCCGTTGGTTTTTGATTTGTATTCTTTGTGTACTGCTAGGAATTGTATTCTATGCTGGATTCAAAGTGTTTAATCAATATCAAAGTCAGGAAAAAGTTGGTGAAGTAGCAGAAAATAAAACAGAAAACAAGGATACGACAGGTCCTGCTTTTGTTGGCTTCCTTGATCGAATCGTTATAAATTTAAACGCAGTTGATGTAGATTATTCAAAGTATTATTTAGCAGTTGATAATGATCAACAGATGCAAGTTACAGTAACTGGAGATGTTAATCTTTCACAAGAAGGAGAATATCCGATTACAGTTTCCAGTACCGATGAAGCTGGTAATACAACAAGTCAAGATGCTATTGTACAGGTGATTTCAGAAGAGACCATGGTAGCTGTTCCTATTGAATTAACACCTATGATCGATGGCAGCATTCCTATGGCTACGGATACTAAACAACGTGTAGATGCTAATGTCATAATGTATTATTACGGAGAAGTATCTCAAGAAATCAAAGATGAAATTGCTCGTCTTGGTTTGGATGTTTCAGGATATCGTTTAGATTCTTATTGGCATCCATCTGATTTAAATATTTAAATATTAATTGATTTAAAGATAAGCTAGGTTCCTATTTGCTAGGATCTAGCTTTTTTTGGCTTTATTTAAGGCATAACCTGCATAATTATAAAAGATATCCGCTCTCGTGTGATTGTCTAATACATAAGTAATAAGTAAAAAAACACTTTGATCACTACAATTGAAATTCAAAAAAGTTATGTAAAAAAATAATGATTATGTATTGACAAATTCAAACGGGGGGGGGGTATTATATCCATGATAGATGAAGTACGCTCATCTATTGGAGATTTTTTTTGTACAAAAAAAATTTATTTTAAGAAATGGAGTGATTTAAAGTGTATCGAAAAAAATTCACAAAATCAGCACTATCTGGTTTAGTTGCAGTTTCTATGATTCCTTGTGTAGCTACTCCGATATTTGCTGAAAGTCAATCTGAAGAAGAATTATTAGGCCGGAAAGTAAGTATTCTTTATATTGACGAAGCTACAAATGAAAAAGTAGCACAGAACACAATGTTATTCAGTCATCTTGATGAAGATGGAAGCTGGACTATTAACGCAAATGAACTTCCTACAATTGCTAATTATACAATTACTTCTCAGGGAGATTTATTATCACTTTATGGTGGTAGTGTCATTAATGTTAAAGTTAAAGCAAATGAAACTGATTATTACGGAGTGAGAAGTCCACTCAATACGGAAAAATAAGTCCATGTATTA
>ENA-ORTH01003207-ORTH01003207.1-human-gut-metagenome-genome-assembly--contig:-NODE-3207-length-11212-cov-18.203639_pt1 | contig 11212 bp, 9 predicted proteins | sample MGYA00241914_ERZ509192 | MGnify/ENA primary metagenome ERZ509192 (study PRJEB26280, sample SAMEA2338826) | human gut metagenome | biome: human gut; feature: human-associated habitat; material: faeces... | reverse complement strand
GCGCCGAATGCTCGCCATCGAAATTTATCGATGGCCTATTTCAGACTGTAATGGGCGGGCGCTGGGGTCCCGCGTGGCCGCGACGTCGGTGACCAGCGCCCGCGGGGCCGATGCGGGCGCGCGCCCAGGGCGTCGGGGCCCCTCGATGCCCGGCTGAGCCCGCGGGGCGCGCCCCGCGGGCGGCGTTACCGCCGTCCTCCTTTCCAGCGCCCTCAGGACATCTCGAGTTCCGCCGTCCGCCGCTTTTCGCTCTCGGAGTGCGGTCCGCCATGCGCCGGGCTGCTATTCCACCGGCGACGGTCCCATTATTGGGTCCGATTGCGCTTTCGCGCACTCGGCCATTTCAAAACCATGCCGGATTACGGGGCTAGACCGGGGACCACCGAGCATGCCGGAATAAGTGGAAACAAAACCGCAGGTAGAAGGCTTGTGCATTTCGTTAAATGCAGGGCATGGACGGCCGGTCTGGGTTGAGCCCCGTAATCCGGCATGGTTTTGAAATGGCACCGGTTTACTAACATGCAAATATGCTCGTTTAAATGCCTTGTCGCAGCTAATTTCCGATTTCTAACCAGTTGCACAAAACATTTGCTCGCAGTTGCGTCTCGGCGGACTTCATTGCTTCAGTTTTGGCTTTATAGCGAATCCCTAAACGGTCGCAGACGCTCCTGACTATGGTGTCTAGCTGCTTTGAATCGTTGAGCATATCGTGAGTCACCAGGAATACATCGAATCCCATGCTCTGCAACGCAGTCATGCGCTCGGCATCGTGGTCAAGTACCGCGCCAGATCCATGGATGGCTTCACCTTGGATCTCGATAATTACCGCCTTCATCAGGATTGGATCTACGATCACGATATCGCCGTAGCAAACCTTTTGCCCTGCGATGCTTTGGGCTGCCATGGATAGAGGGGTTAAATCGTTGAGGTACACGTATCTGAATCCTGCACCACCTAGACGTCGAGAACGGCTTAGAAGCAGGACCCCTGCAACCTCGAGCGGAGACGCGGCAATGCCGATAACCTGCTGAGCGGCATCATAGAACTGCTTTCCCCACATTTGACTTTTGACCTTGTCGGCGAATTGATGCAAGTCGCTTAATTCGATGAGTGGCTTTCTCATCCAGAGAGAAGTTCCTTTAAGCTTCGTAACCTTTCTACTATCCTCATGCCGGTCCGTTTGCCCTTCGTTTTCCGAGGCCTTTACGGTTACACGGGCATAAACCCGTTTCCAAGGTGCCTCGTCTTCGCCTTCATCAAGTTCGAATAGATCTTGCGTACTGCTCTGGTGAATCTCTGTTGCCGCCATTTTTAATTGCATTTCGGCGGCGGGAGTCGGCTCGAAAACAGAAAACCAACCGCAAAGTTCGTACATAGCTAGTACGAGATCTATTTGGGACACAAAGCGTGTCATAGTAAATAACGTGTTAAGCGGGTTGGTGACACTAAAGCTTAAATGAGTGTCGATTGTTGTGCCGGCATCCGATGCCCCTTCCCAGCGAATAGTGGAGCGCAATCCCGAGTGGTGATTACAACAACCTGGTGAAGCAACTGCGGTAATCGGGGTCTTGAGGACGTCGGTTACGAAGGGTGATCGGGACAGGGCGCGCCAGCCGTCTTCGCAATTGGGCAGGCGCGGGTAGAGGTCGCGGACTTGCGGTGGGCAGCGCCAGTAGCGGAATGCGGTGTTTGCGCAGATGATCTCGTCCATATGGGCCTCCCCTAGTGTCGGGCGTGAGCTATGCGGCTTGCGAGTCCGATTATCTAGGAGCGCATCATGCGGGTAAGTACCGGAAGCTGACCAAATACTGACCAAAAGCTTGACGGGTTTTGCTAAATAGTTGAAGTGTGCAGTAAAACCGCAGGTGTTTGCTCAGAGCTTGAGGGTCCCTGTCTCCATAATTGCTCGCTAATTGAGTGAATAATTCAACGAATGAACGTAATCATTTTGGGGAAAACGTTCGATGACGTCAGCAGGGTGGACATACGTTAAAAGTTGGATGTAGCCAACGAGTCGTTGCGAATGGTCACGAATTTAAAATCGAAGGCAAAAAGTTCTTGGAAAACCGGGCGCGGCTATGTTAGTATCTCTTTTGCCGAAAGGCGACGGGCGATTGGCTCAGGGGTAGAGCATATCCTTCACACGGATGGGGTCACAAGTTCGAATCTTGTATCGCCCACCATCTAGAGATCAGGTCAGAGGTTTAGAGCCTTTGACCTTTTTTATTTTTGAAACCAAGAGTGATTCTAATAATAAATTTGTGCTATCAGAATCGCTATTTTGGCAAGAGCGTACGCAAGGTTGCCAGGCGAGGTCTTCGATGCTGCAGTGTAAGGTTTTTGAGAGCGCCAATGCCGAGGATACCGAGTTCTCATGGCGTCTAGTTCATCATTCCGCCCGCTGTCCTATATAAACTCTCCCGTTTCCAGGTCTACGAAATCCGCGAGCTTTATCTTTCCGGAGAAGCCGCTCCCCTTGTACTTTCCTGCATAGGTTTCAGAGTCGAACTTGAACGAAATGTTATAAAGCTTTCCGGTCTTTGTCTTCCTGATCAGCCCGTTTTCCAGCATGTAGCTCAGTACCCTCTTATGGCTTTCTCTATCGTTTCCGTTTAGGTAAAAGCAGCAGACACCTTGTTTCGAGCCCGCCGCGATGAGCGTTTCGGGATTGGAGTATTTGGCCTCTACGACGACGCCATCAAGAACTGCGGTTCCGACAATGTCGTCCATGAGGGCGGTTTTGAATGGAGAGAAGAAGAACATCCATTTGCCGCATTGGACAGGATTTATGTCGTGGATTCGCTCCTTATTGATAAACCAAATCCACGAGTAAGATTGAACTCTGACAATAGAGCCGGAATCGTTTAGAGGCGTTTCTTCGACGGACGGCGTTAATTTCTCGTTGTTGCCTGTGTTATTTGAGCTTGCCATTTCATTTATCCTAACAGTCGCCCTTAATAAAGCTCCTCGCCAGCAGCCTCGAGCGCTTGTATCGCTGCGCGTTTTAGCTCATTGAGACTTTCGTAGCCGCTTTCCGACAGCGGGATTATTCGCACGTTGAATGAGTCACCGTACTTGTAATCGGCATACACATCGGAATTGCCCCTACCGAGAAACTGTATGGCCGCCCGGTCAATCGCTTTTGCGCTTTGGCCTACGTAGTGCAGATCTTTGGTTGCATTATGGACAATGAAGATGCCAGTAATTTCGCCTTGCTGTGTCAGGGCCTTTCGCTGAGCCATAAACTCTTCGGCGCTTGCGACGATTTGCGGATCATCTTCTAGGAGTGATTGGCGTAGTTTAAGGAGTTCTTCTTGCTGCTTCGAAGCGATCAAGATAATTAGGAGACCATCCAAAAACAAGAACAAGCCGAATAATATCAAGGGGAAAGACGGCACACGATTTACACCAACGCTGAGCAGCCAAGCTATAAATGGGCTGCCAAGGGTAAATATAAGCCCGCTAACGCAAATGACCTTCCCTGCCTGAATTTGCCTTCTTGGAGGGGCCGAAGCGACGGTTTTAATTTGATAGTAGTTTCTCATGGTTGGCCTCCAGCGATGTAGACAATTGGGTCCAAATGGAGCTTTATAAACGGCAGCATTTGGATTGCAATTATCTTATCGCTCGAGCAGATGAAGAGTAAGGCTCAACATCGGCAACTGGTTGTGAAGCTATCAAGCACAGCTAAAAAGTGCCGTCGCAGCTATAGCTGATACACCCCAATCTCTAAGAAATTGATTCAGTAGAAGACTAAAGACTTCTGCAGTAGCTTCATTCACCACTCTCCTAGTCTCGCTTAAACGGGCCTTAGCAGCGATATACGGCAGCAAGGAGCGCTGCTTCCAGAATGAAAGGCGTTAAGGAAGCGGCGATCCAGTTGTTGTCGGCGGTCTTGGGGAGCGTCGCTGCGGTCGCAGTGGCGGCTCTTGGCTTGGAGGACGCGGGCAGCGTAGTCTTGGTCACCGTCGTCTTGGTCGTTGAGTTTGTCTTGGGCGACGTAGCCGTTAAGCTCCAGGTGGTCGGCATCGGTCCAGACCCAGCCGAGGCCCGACACACTGCGAGCCAGACCCCGGCTGCCAAGCAGGGAAAAGAAAGGGCGCTTTGTGGCCTCCACACAGCGCCCCTTCTTCAAATTATTGTGTGAATATGATTTGAGCATACGGCGGAACCTGAATCCACTATGCTCCAACTTGGCTACAAATCATAATTCTGCAACGTCGAATACTTGATAAGCGACTGATAACGCGGATGTCCCGATCGAACAGCCCGCTTGTAAAGCTTGATATATTTTTCAAATCCCTTTTGAACTGCGAATTCATTTCCGCGAAGAGCTTCATATTCGTTCTGGCGCAAGTGTGGACGCACCTGTTGATCTATATATTCTGGCTTGTCTACAACAACGGCTTTCGAATAATCAATCCCGCATTTATTTTCGGGATCGGTAAAGAATGCGTGCCCATGGCGAATGTGCGAGCGAAAAGGTATGGCCCACGTATGTCCCTCGATTTCGACCAAAAAGACAATGTATGGACGATTTTGCTTTTGTTCCATCTCTTTGAACGGCGGGTTTGGATGATCTTTGTAGAACGAGTTTGTCAAAAAGACGATTTTAGAATTCATGCAGACCCTCCGAAAAAGAAAATGCCTCCAACCCAAAGAGATTGAAGGCATCTTCTCAGTGGGCTTTCTTTTGATTCCGTTGGTCGCGCCCTACGACCAAAATCTTCTCAGTGGGCTTTCTTTTGATTCCGTTGGTCGCGCCCTACGACCAATTTCTGGTTTAAGTATACCCAAGTAATAAAGGAAATGACTGAGGTTTCGAAAAAATGAATTAGGCAGAATTAGGCAAAGTCAAGTAGCAAATACTCCGTGTCATTTTTTATCCTTCGTTCGGAAGCAGAAGCTTGGTATAAATCTGGAAGACAGCAAGAAGAAATAGGTCTTCCATGGTCTCGATTCTCTCGCCATCGAAACCGCCGGGGCACCCGTAGTCCCCATCGTTGGCCTCGTCACCAGAGCCGTAGGTTGCCGCGTAGAATGCAACGGTCGACGCGAATCGGCAGGCCTCTATCTCGGGGCTCGATTCGAATTGATACTCATTTTTTAGATAGGAAATGGGGGCGAAGGAAGCGCCCCTCGATTCGAAGGCCTCGGAAAGGACCTTACGGATAAGGTAATCGTAACCCGGGGTACAGCTATCAGGGGGCAGGAACGAAGAGTCCAGGCACTCAGGAAGAAGGTCAACCCGAGGTTCTGGCAGTCTCTCCCCCGCATACCTTTCGAGGCTGCGAAGCACGTATTTCCCATCATCATAAAGAACAGATTCATCTTCTGGGAAGCGGTCACGGAGGGCGGCTTCGACTGCGTCGATGCAACGGACGAACAGGTCATCCTCTCCCCTGACCCGCAAGTCAAGATTGCAGTATTTAAGAATCAGATTCTGCACCTCCGGCACTAGGCAGCAGAATTCCCAATACATCTTACGTGAATAATGGAAAAGATCATTGTGCATGGCGGCAACGGCGCAAAGCGGAATCAGGCCCCTGTCGTCGTAATGCTTCGAGATGAACTCAATCGCTCGTGCCTTATTCCCTTCGGCGTGTCTACGCTCATCCCTCTCGTCCTGGCGACGCTCGAATTCTTCCATGCGCTTACTCTGGCGATACTGTTTCATGCCAATGATGACTGTTACAAATAAAGAGATAAACGCGCATGTTAATTCAGCCAATTCGTTCCACTTCACAAGGTGCTCCCACATTACTTAATGGTGTTGCAATTCTATATACCAAGTAATTCTACGCATGGGACGTAGACCTCGACCGCAACAGCCGGATATACGCAAAAGAGGGGCTAGACCATACTGCTTGCACTATAAATGAACTCAGCGAATCTTAATTCGTCCTGTGCCCGACCATGATCGCCGTATTGCGGAACTCCGTGTGTTGCCAATATTGTGCTTGGGCACCGGGACCGACATAGGTCCCAGTGCCCTTTTTGCTGTTTGTGGTCTGCCCCCCACTTTATTATTGAATTCTTTTCTCGCGTATATTAACCCGGGTCTCGTTGTCACGATTCAGCCCATGGTCGCGTCCGCATGGCCTCTGCCTTCGATAATTGGGTGCCTATAGACAAACAAACAAATAGTTATACCTTGTGGATGTCCCTTTCTTCCAAATGGCAGCTATCTCAACAACGACATGCGGCAGCTAGAAGCACTGTCCCCAGCAGGAAAAGCGTCACGGAAGCGGCGATACAGTTGCTGTCGCCGGTCTTGGGGAGCGACGACGTCGTTGCCGTAGCAGCCTTGGGCTTGGGGACTTTGGCGACCGTGGCCTTGGTTACTGTCGTTGTTGTCTTGGTTGTCGCGGCCGCGGGTTTCGGCGCAGGATTTGCCGTGGGTTCCGTGGTGGGCTTTCCGGCAGCGGGGTTAGCATCGGCGGCAGGCGCGTCCGCCCCGTTGCCCGGTACCTCGCCCCCGTCCGTCTCCCCTGCCGGCGGCATGGCGCTCTCGGGCTCAATCACCACATGCGGTGCCACCGCACTGGAGGCATCCACCACGCCACTAGCACCAAAGGTTCCGCCAGCAGGCGACACAAAGCGCGCGGACACAAGCGACCCGCCCGTGCACGCAACACCGCCGTCGGCACCGGTCGCATCGAGCCATGAGGCGTCAACGGAAAGCCGACAGCTGGCCGTGCCATTGCCAAGGCCTAAGTCCTGCAGACACACGCCGTAGGCGCGCACGCCCACTCCGGACCCGGCGCCCGCGGCAACGAGGCGTCCGCCGCCGCGCACGACCATGTCGCCTGCGATCACGCCGGCAACCGCCTCGTCCGTAATATCGGCCCCGTCCGCCCGGGCATCGACGGTGCAGCCGTCCACCACGAGCGCCTGCGAGACGTGGATCCCGCACTGCGAGCCCGTCGCCGTCAGGGTCCCGGTGCCGCGAAGCGTCAGGTTGCCCCACACCTCCATGCCGCACAGCGTGATGTCCGCATCTGGCGCATGCGACTCCGTCACGGAGTTCTGACCGGTAAGCGCCAGCACCAGGTCGCCCTCGGCGCCGATGGCCTCACCCGCGTAGCCGTTAAGCTCCAGGTGGTCGGCATCGGTCCAGGCCCAGCTGGGGCCCGACACGCCCGGCTCGTAGTACGTCGCGCCCGCGATGATGAGGCTCTCCGCGCCCGCGGCATAAGAAGGCCCGCCCAGCAAAACGCATAGGCAGGCCATGGCAACAATCGCAATGTGATGACGGCTGGTGTAGGACTTTGCAGCAAACATACCCGCTCCGATCTTCGCAGGAGCCAATAGAATGTGCACCAGAAAATGCCCTGGTAGCAGCAGCTATTAGTTTAGCGAGATCAAGGCACAAACAAAGGAAATACCCGTGAGCAGCACCAGGAATTAGGTGTAAATCGTTTTGCCAGTCGGTGAAAGGAAAGGGTCACGTCAAGCGATGTTCGCAAACCATCGCACGTACAACCGAGATAGCTGACTTCATCCTCAAAACTCTGATTTGATTTGGATTCTTCTGCGCATGCGAGGCTAGTAAAACACTCTCTATAAAAGCCCGTGGGTTTGGGAACTACATTTTCCAGCCACGTGAAAAAGTCGTGTACGCAGCACTGATTCGTTTTAGAGCCATGAGCGTGACAAATAGAAAGTTAAGAAGAAAGAAGGCGGCGAGACAAAATAAGATTCTCGATAATAGTTCACTGATGCTCTTGGCCAATGGGGCCATACATAGCAAACCAACAGCGAAGAGCCCATCCAAAACCGTCCACATAGATATATGAAAAGACTCGTCAACCAACACAAACTCGCGATCGAGTGGTTTTGGATCTTTTTGTGAGCTCATTTGCAATCGCAATTGAAAGAGAAGAACGGCAACAGCACACATAAGGCCAGAAATAATAGAAATACAGCTAATGAGATTCGATATTAAATCCCCAAGGTTAATGCGACTATCAGGCCAATTAAAAAATAGAGCCACCGACAGCAAAGCTGGAACAATTAGTTGCACAAATATATCGATGAGCGATATTTTATTAGTTTGATAATTGCGGAGCGTATCAATATATTTGATTAGCAGTGGCCAGAAGTCAATTTTGCCCATATTATCGACCCTCCGGAGTAACCTAATAGACTATTTATCTCTATTGAAGACATCCTCTGCTCTGGCGAAACTATCAAGACAAACGGCGATAAACTGATCATCAGAAAGTGGCGGCTGTCCTGATTCATTTAATACTTCAGTTATGGGAACTGCGAATTCCTTATCAAGCATAAAAGTCTTAGGCTTTCCGTCACGTTGCTTTAGCGTGGCAAAAACTTCTTCTCGACCAGAATAGTTGCTCGTAACGCCAAAATACTCCGCAACCGCTTTCTTGTCTTTTATCATATCAATTGTCGCTAGAGGGATGTGAAGGCCTCTTTTATGTTTTGCAATGAATGACATAGTTCCCACGTTTGCCACGGTACCGTCTTCAATGTTTTTGGAGGGGCGATAACGGCGAAGTTCGAATTGTTCCACTCCCGTAAATGCGTCTAGTGCAGACCTTTCTTGCACTCGTTCTGATTTTAAGGATATTCCCGTTGTATGACTGGCAATATAATTCTTTAGTGCTGTAACGGGCACTGAGGCGCCTCCACCATTCGGAACGGATTCAATCCCAATCAGCGCGTAGCCTAATCCGGGGGTACATTTTATGAGTAGTCTAGAAGGGACCATTCCGGCCATTTCCTCGGTGTAGGAAATGCCACTATCGGTCATTGTTCTTGTGTCAACGACATCAACACGAAGTCCCGCACGACCAGATTTTAGATTGACCAAAACATTGTCATTTATTTGCCTATAAGAATCGAACTGAATGAACCGTTCACCTTCATTTACTTGAAACGGCGCGTTATTGTCATTAACAAAACTAAAAATGTAATCTAGTAAAGGTTTATTGCCGTAATTCGAGACATCAAGTCTTTCCTCTTTGTGTCTATAGGTATTTGCCCAAAGCCTATAGACAACAAGTGAGTGCATCGCGAACAATCCGGGCATTAAAGTATCTCCTTAGCAATCATATTAATGATGATGCAATTTTATTCCTACTGGTGGATTGATGAGCTAACAGTTTAGACAGCAGGTGATGATTCGGGGAGCGGAAGTGTCCCCGAATGCAATGCTCTTCCCAGTTGAGTCCTAAGCCCTTTCGACACCACCTATATTGCGAATCGCCACCGCCGTCCACCCGGCCGGATATTGCCGTTCGGCACCGCCATTAAACGCCTCCCCGCGCATCCCCGTTACGTTCGGGCTGCCATCCAGTCCAGAGAACGAGGAGGTTCCACATGGCGAGAAGGATCAGGGCAAGGGAGTCCTGAGGCTGATGTCGGTGAACGGGCTGTCGCAAAACGCGATCGCCCGTTCACCGACCCTTTTATCCAGAATGCTTGTTCCGCTGTATGTTTTACGTTCCTTATTGAATAGAACTATCGTGCGTTGAACATACCGATCTTGATGATGTGGCATAGACTTTTGCTTTACGGGCGGTATTCGCATACATGCTGCGCGCGCGAATGCCACTTGTGGTCGCAGCAAAGGCAGGGCAAGCTATAGCAAACCGTGCTTTTTGGCCTTGCTTTCAATCTCAGCAATCACCCTTGCCTTTTCGGAATTATCCTCGCAGCTCTGATCGAGGTAATAGTGCGGATTAGATACGATATCCACAGCTAGCCACGATCCCCAGGACTTTGCAGCGGAAACAATTCGTGGCAAATCACATGAAAAGAGCCGAGGTAGGATAGACCGATCTTTCGTTGGATTTTTTTGCAGCAGCTTCTTTAGAACCTTCCTGCGAGAATTCCACTTGGGTCCGTCTAAATACTCATAAACAGTCTTTGTTGGTCCAATAAAGTTTCTCTCGGTCAGCTCAACGAGGGCGGGGTCACAGCAATGCATTTTATCAATCGATTCTTTATCAACCGTAAGAGGGAAAACGCTTCTGTTAATCGCCCTTAGCCTGGTCATTGCGTTGAGCAAATTGGTAGATGTCGGATGCGCCTTGAACAATAATCCAATAGCTAGATCCAGAACGACAGAATCATCTAGAGTTTGATCGACAGGCATTTCAATAATCGGAAATTGTTTTATAAAGCTATCAAACACGCGGAGCTCGCTACTCAATTCATCGACACTTTCGAGCTTCAAGATAAGGCTTGCATTGCTTAATGTCCCTGCAACCTTTTGGTTAAGAACGAGCTCTCGAACCAGCGCGATTCCCATGGCGTTAGTATTTTCAATCGAATTGTTAGGATTGAGCTCACTCAGATTAACTTCGCCATCCTCTAGTTTTATTTTGGGAATGATTGAACTTGCGAGTTCATCAACGTTGGCCGATTCGCTCCATGACTCCGCAGCTCGGCAGAGGCTAGTAAAGATAAAGGGCGGGAATCCAACAATCGAATATTCAGCTGGATTTAAAGCCGTCAGGTAAGAATTAAGCGCATCTTCGGAGGAAACGACCCTTTTATAAACAGAAGGATATGCCTCCTCGAGCGTGTCTAGCGTTGGAAGATTTGGTGTATCGCATGCAAACAACAAGTTGGCGCGCGTGACGTCATAGTTTCCAAGTTCAGCAACCGAAAAGCTGAGTTCAATTCCAAGAGTGCTAAGCTCGTGTATGGTAATTGAGCATCTGTTGAGATAATTCGCTATTGCATCAGCCCTTGTTTCGTCTGAGACTGCGTCAGCGATTGACATCGTCTCAATATTAGCCGACATCCAAGATGAACTTAACTCACACTCATATGAAGTATCCAGATTCATGTTTTCAAAAGCATAGGAAACAAGCTCGCATTGGGACCGAGTCTCGCAAACGCTCCCTGATGACTCAATGATGATATCGAAGGCACGCTCGGTTTGATTAAGCAATGCCGAAATAAACTTGTGCACAAGACCCTTATTGTTGGGATATTCCTCAAGCAAGCGTTCGATTACTTGTCTTCCTGAGCTTGTGTAATTGTTGATAATGCCGTTTACAGTTGTAATGACTGCATCACGACCAACCGTGGTTGAAGGAGCGCCCCCTCTGCCAAGAATATGCGACAGCAGATAGCGGTTGAAACAACAGGGGCGATCAAGGTGAACGGTCGGAATGATTTTTAAAGGCTCTGTTAGACCAGGATTGACATACATGTGTCCCCACGGTGCCATATC
>ENA-ORTH01003202-ORTH01003202.1-human-gut-metagenome-genome-assembly--contig:-NODE-3202-length-11241-cov-5.236546_pt1 | contig 11241 bp, 10 predicted proteins | sample MGYA00241914_ERZ509192 | MGnify/ENA primary metagenome ERZ509192 (study PRJEB26280, sample SAMEA2338826) | human gut metagenome | biome: human gut; feature: human-associated habitat; material: faeces... | reverse complement strand
CAGGCGCGTGTCGGAGCGCAACCGCCGTAGGCGGCTCTTAGCGCGGAGACTGAAGCTGTCCGCGCAGCGGACTGATGAGGGCAGACCTCGCGGCCATTGCCCATTTACTGCCAATCTCGCAAACTCTGCCCTCATCCGGCCCTCCGGGCCACCTTCCCCCGAGGGGGAAGGCTTTTTACGCTCTCCCCATCGCCAGCACCGCCACCGTTATGTCATCCTGCTTGGCCCCAGCGCGGCGGGCGGCGGCGTCAGCCACGGTCTCGGCGGCCTGCTTCGGCGTATGGCCCAATTTGGCGCAGAGCTGCAATTGCTGCATCAGCCAGTCGCTCCCGTCGGTCAGCGCACCGTCGCTGACCAGCACGACCCAGTCCCCGGCGTCCAGCGCAAACGTCGTGCTCCGTCCCACCAGACTGTCCAGCACACCCATGGGCAGGCTTGCACCGTCCAGCATCCGCGGCACGCCGCCGCGCACCAGAAAACTCGGTGCGGCGCCCGCTTTGAACAGCCCGGCCCGCCCGGTGTACAGGTCCACCGTCAGCAGATCCAGCGTCGCCCCGGCCTCCTGCTCGGCTCCCTTCAGGCCGAGCGCCACGTTCACCAGCCGGGCAGCGCTCTCCGCTGCGAACCCGGCGCGCAGCAGCTGTGCCGTCAGCTTGGCCGCCATCTGACCGTCCACGGCGGCGGCGCGGCCCGTGCCCATGCCGTCGCACAAAAGCATCTGCGCCCGCCCGCTTGTGTCGCAGAACTGGTCCAGCGCGTCGCCGCTGACGCTCTGCCCGCCGGCTGCGTGCGCCGCCGCGCCGAATTCAACGGTAAACAGCGGTTTTTCGCCAAAGCACAGCATCGTGACCGTGCGGCAGTGGGTGATTTCGGGCGTATCCATGTCGCGGCGGCAGATGCGGGTCATCTCGTCGGTCAGGCCCGCGACCTCGTCGGGGGTGAACCGCGTGCGGCAGATCGTCACATTCGCGGTCAGCCGACCGGCCAAATCAGCGGTCACACTGCATTCCAGCGCGTCCAGCCCCAGCTCGGCAAACAGCTGCGCCACGCGGGCCTCGCGCCGCGGGTCGGGCAGACCGGCCTGGCCCAGCTTGCCCGCCAGCTGGGCCAGCGCCCCGGCCAGTGCGCTGTACTGCTCGGTCAGGGCGGCGCGCAGCGTCACAGCCCGGGCACGGGTCTGGCGGCGGCTGCGCCACAGCCGGTAGCCGTGGTTGGCCGCTGTACAGAGGTCTGCCGGGTGGATGCACCCCGCCAGCTGCCCCGGCAGGTCCTCGACCTCCACGCGGCCCTTGCTCTCGAGCGTCGGCTTCAAATGGTACAGCCCATCCATGGCCGTGGCGTAGCCGCGCACCCAGCACCGGCTGCGGCGGGTGCAGCTCTGGCAGGTCGTGCGGGCGACCTGCTCCACCACAAAGTCAAAGGTCTCGCCCTTGGGCGGCAGCTGCCGCTGGCAGACCGCGTTGACAGTGTCGGCAATGTCGCTCAGCGTGTCCGCCACGGCGGAGAGCTTGCGCGCCGCCCCGCCCAGGCCCTGCGTCTGCACGGGCGGCGCGGGCGGCGGGAAAATTTTGTGCAGCACGCTCCCCGGCACAGCCAGCGCAGCCACAACGCCCACCCCGGCACTGACCGCCAGCGGCAGCACACTGACAGCGTCAGGCGCGGCCAGCGCCCCCGCGGTGCAGCCCGCCGCAAACACCCCGGCGCAGCGGCCCCGCTCCCCCGGGCAGAGGCAGGATGCCGCCAGACTGCCCAGCGCCACAGCCAGCGCGGCGTAGGCCAGTGTCGGCCCCGACGCCGTGATGGCCGCCGCCAGCGCAATGCTCAGCACGGCGGTCTGCTCCAGCGTGCCGCCGATGGCCGCACACAGCCCGGCCCCCGCGGCCAGCGCCAGGCCCGGAGCCAAGGGCCCGACGGCACAGCGCTGCAGGCATGCCGTAGCCACAGCCAGCCACAGACAGACGCCGCGCGGCTCCCGCGCCGGAAAATGCGCGAACGCCCAGCCAAAAACTGCGGCCAGCAGCGCCGTACACCCCACCGTGACGGTCTGCCCCGGGTTGAAAAGTCCCCCCGCCAGCACGATTTGCAGCACCTGCGCCGCCGTCAGCGTCATGCAGCCCGCCAGCGCCCCGGCCCCGGGGCGGCCATCGATGAGCCGCCGCACCGCCGCGGCCGCCACGGCAGCCACGGCCAGTTTAAAGCCCAGCAGCATCGGCTGGAACGCCAGCCCCGCCGCCAGCGTACCCAGCGCCGCGGCCAGGCAGTAGGACGGCGGGCAGCCGATGACCAGCGCCAGCCCAAACGGCGCGGCCCCGCCGTAGACCTGCCCGGCCCCCAGCGCCGCGCCGCCCAGCACTGCCGCGCCCTGCCACAGCAGCGCCGCACTTCGCGCCCCGGGCAGCAGCCTTTCCATTGTGTCGTGCATACGTTCCCCGTTCAGTACAGCCATCGTGCAAGCCCTCCGTAAATGTACAGTATATGTCTCGGACGCTTTGCACTATACCACCCCCCGCACGCTGTTTTTTGCCGCAGAGCGTGGAAAACCGAAAAGAGCGTATAAACAAACAAAAAAGAGCACCGCCACCCATAAAAAGGGGCGATGCTCGCAAAAGGCTTCCCCCGAGGGGCAAGCCTCCCTTAGTGTCTCCAGCTCCACCACAAAAACTTGGTGTTCGTCACGAAATAGCGTTTGAAAAGCCGCTTCGGGTCCTGCATCAGGCGGTACAGCCATTCCAGATTGCAGCGCTGCATCCAGGCCGGGGCGCGGCGGATGTTGCCGGCCTCGTAGTCAAAGGCCGCACCCACGCCCAGCATCAGCGCCTGCACGCGGTTTTCATGGGCGGCCATCCAGCGCTCCTGCTTCGGCGCGCCCAGGCCCACCCAGACAAAATCCGGCTTTGCCGCGTTGATCTTCTCCACGATCTCCGCATCCTCGTCCGCCGTCAGCGGGCGGAACGGCGGAGAATACATCCCCGCGATGACCGCGCCGGGGTACTTTTCCGTGATTTTTTCGTGCAGGATGTCCAGCGTCTCCTGCGTGGAGCCGTAGAAATAGTGCCGGTAGTGCTTTGTCCCGCTCTCCTTCAAAAGCTCGCGCATCAGGTCGGGGCCTGTCACGCGGGCGGCGTCGGCAAAGCCCTTCTTGCGGCTGTATCTGGACAGCGGCCCGCCGTCCGGCAGGGCCATGACCGCGCCGTTCTGCACCCGCAGATAGGTCGGGTCGTCGTGGGCCGTCACGGTGGTGTGGACGTTCGCCACGCAGATATATTTCCCGCGCCATGCCTCGCAGTTGTCCTCCACCAGGCGCAGCGTTTTGTCCATGTCGGTGACGGCGATGTTCACGCCCATAATATTGCAGGTCTGCATGCCGCTTCTCCTCACTTTCCTGTTTGGCTTTTATTGTATCACACTGCCGGGCGGCTTTCAACCGGGCGGGGAGAAACGCACATTTTTTGCCGTTTTTCCTTGTTCTATGTACATCCTCATTATAACATTTTCCCGTCAAATCCCCGTCTTGTCAAATTTCATTCGTCTCTGTCTTTTTCATTTGTCTGTTATGACAATTTTTGTCATTTTATATCTTTCTCGCAGATATTCACTGGAATTTCAGATTACAGTATGCTATAATTTCCTTACCATAGTAAAAGGAAGAAGTCTAACCTTTTTCCTGTATGGTATATGGGTTTTGCCCGTATATTTTTCGAAGAAAGGAGGATATTACCAATGAACAACTTCAAGAAGTTCGTCGCCGTTCTGCTGGGCGTTGTGATGGCTTGCGTCTTCGCTACCTCCGCTTTCGCTGCTGATTTCAGCAAAGCTGATACCGCTGCAAAGGCTAAGGCCGAGATCAAGTCTTTCGCTGCCAGCTACGGCATCACCACGATTGACAACACTGTCAACAGCCTGACTGCTGACCAGCTGCAGACCATCTACAACCACATGGACGCTCTGAAGGCTACCGCCGCTTCCGCCAATGCCACCATCAAGGGCACCACGGATGTTGCCGTTGCCACCAAGGCCGCCAATGATGCTGTTGCTACGATGAACAGCCTGCTGCCCGCCGGTGTTTCCATCTCTGCACCGACCATCGACACCAGCGATTCTTCCAAGATCGTTGTCACCGCCGATGTCATCGCTAACAACGCAAGGGATACCGGTTCTGTTGTTGCTGAGGTTCCTACCACCACCACCGACAACAACACCAACACCAGCGCTGCTGTCAGCAACGCCGCCAAGAACAGTGCTGCTGCTTCCAGCGTCAAGACCGTTTCTTCCGCTGCGAACCCCATCACCGCTTCTTCCAGCGCTGTCATCAAGGCCACCGGCGATAACACCGCCGTTGTCTTTGCTGTTGCTGCTCTGGCTGTTGCCGGCGTGCTCGGCATGGCCGTCCGCAAGGAGCGTGCACTGTAATCCAGCTGCATAAGTCCGGTTTTTGACCGGCAGCGGGCAGAACCTCTGGCTCTGCCCGTTTTTCGTTGTTTATACGGAATTGGTCAATTTATTCTTGTTTTAGACCTTCCTTTTATATAGAAAATAGTTTATAATATAGGATGCAGTAATTATCAACCATATCAGGAGGGAAAGCATATCACCATGCAGGCAAGCAAGAAGCACTCTTTTCTGCGCCGCAGTCCACTGGCTTATGTAGTGGTCCCGCTGGCCTTTGTTCTGGTCAGCACCGCGCTGGTCTTTATCGTGGGCCACACCGTACTGGCCCCGTACCAGGCCCTGCTGGGCTGGTTCTTCAGCACAACGGAGGTCGCGCAGCCCAGGGATCTGCTGGACAATGCCGCCACCGTCATCAACGGCGGTACGGTGGATGAGCCGGACGCCCAGCCGGACAAGCTGTCGCTGAGCTCCGTCACCTACCCGTCCGAGGGGGACCGCTACGCGACGATCACGATCTCCGGCACCAATGTCGATGCCCCAGTCTACTACGGCGACACGAACAAAATTTTGAACGCCGGCGTCGGCACCTACAAGGACGACGCCCGCGTCGGCATTCCCGGCGAGGGCAAGACCATCCTGCTGGCCGGGCACAACAACACCTTCTTCAATGACCTGCAGCACGCCGAGGCCGGCGCGACGGTCACGATCACGACCCACTACGGCGTCTACACCTATGAGGTCACCGGCACCGAGATCCTCGACTATCAGGACGAGACTGCCTACGACTTCACACGTACCGACGAGAATCTGATCCTGTACACCTGCTTTCCCTTCGATGCGCTCGGCTTCACGCCGAACCGTTTCTTCGTCTATGCCAAATACGTGTCCGGCCCCGTGCTGGACGCCAACAGCTAAGGGGGTGTATGTATGGCACAAAAACAAGCTCCGCATCCCCGCCGCAAGGGCAGCGTTGTGTGGGCCACGGTTTTAAGCTGGCTGTCCAGTCTGCTGCTGGCACTGCTGGCGCTCTGCCTTGTCCTGATGACAACGATCTGCAGCGCCTCCTACATGAAGGAGCAGGTCAACCGCAGTGATTTCAGTGAGGCCGCCTACAGCTATCTGTATGACAACTTCATCAGCTACGGCGCATCGTCCGGCTTCTCCGCCGACGTGATGACCGCTGCCCTCTCCCGCGACCAGATCACGGCGGACATGGCGGATTCCATCACCCGTCTGTACCAGGGCGACACCGCTATTGACACCCGCAACGCGATTCTGAATACGACGTACGACAACCTGATCAACGATCTGAACAGCCGCGGCGTCGAGGTCACATCCGACGTGGAATCCGCCGTCGTCGTCGTCGCCGACGCCTGCCGTCTGGACTACGCCAACTATGTCACGGTACCCCTGGCCAGCCAGCTGTACACTTTTATTGAAAAGTGCAGCCGTGTTGTGCCGGTGGCCGTCGCCATCATGGCGGTGCTCTGCGCAGTCAGCCTCTTTGTGATGCTGCGCTTAGCCGGCAGCTCCCGCTACGGCGTGCGCTGCCTGACGTTCGCTTTCACCGCGGCTGCGGCGCTCTGTGCGCTGGCCGCCACCATTATTTTTCCTGCGATCCACATGGAGGCGCTGAGCATCAATCCCGCTTCGGTCAAGCAGCTGATCGTCACCTATGTGCAGAATCTCTTTGGCCGGTTCGGCCTGTTCGCCCTCATCTACGGCGCAGTCGCCGTGATCCTTCTGGCCCTGACCGCCACTGCCAGAAGCCGCATGAAACGCCGTCAGAACATTTAACAGGAGGACCCACACATGGAAAACGAAGGTTACGAAACGATTGACCTCTTGGAGGTCCTGAACGCCGTCCGGCAGCACCTGCTGGCCGTCATTCTCACCACCGTAATTCTGGCCGGTGTCGGATTCGGCGTCTCCAAGTTCCTTATCACCCCGCAGTACGAGGCTTCCGCCCTGATGATCGTCAACACCCGTCAGGATACAACCTCCAACGTCACCAGCGACCAGATCAACTCCGCCACCAAGCTGGTTTCCACCTACAGCATCATCATCAAGAGCGATACCGTGCTGCAGCAGGTCATTGACAACCTGGGTCTGAGCCTGACGTATGAAAAGCTGGCTGAACGTGTCACGGTCAGCGCCGTGGATGACACCCAGGTCATGAAGGTCACGGTCAAGAGCGACAACCCCGAGTGGGCGCGCCAGGTCTGTGAGCAGATCACCGTCGTCTCCCCTGACGTCATTCTCGAGTCCGTCGAAGCCGGTTCCGTCAAGGTCATCTCCAGCGCCGCTGTCAATCCGACGCCTGTCTCCCCCAACGTGGGCCGCAATACCATGCTGGGCGGCGTGCTGGGCCTGGTCATCAGCGTCGGCATCATCCTGCTGGCCGTCCTGCTGGACAACAAGATCCATACCGAGGACGACATTGCCAAGTATCTTGACCTCGCCGTCGTGGGCGTCATTCCGGAATATCACGGAGGTAAAAAGAAATGAGCAAGGCAAGCAAAAACACCAGCCATCGCAAGCTGTTTACCGTCGGCAGCGACGCCCCGTTCCAGTTTGTGGAAGCCTACAAATCTCTGCGTACCAACCTGGAATTTCTTTCCTCTGCCGGCAACTGCAAGACCATCCTGATCACCTCCTCCGTTCCCGAAGAAGGCAAGACCAACGTGGCCGTCAACCTGGCCATGACGATTGCGGCCTCCGGCAAGCGAGTTGTCCTTGTGGACTGTGACCTGCGCAAGGCGACGATCTCCCGCTATCTGCGCATTCCGCGCAACCATGCCGGTCTGACGAACGTCATCACCTCCAAGGATGAAGGCGCGCTGGCCACAGCGCTTGTCCGCGTCAAGGATTCCGGCATCACGGTCCTGACCGCCGGTACGATCCCGCCGAACCCCGCCGAGCTGCTCTCCGCCCCCATGACCGAGAAGATCTTTGCCTCCCTGCAGAAGGCATTCGACTATGTTATCGTGGATACCCCGCCCGTCAGCCTCGTCACCGACGCTGCGGTCCTCTGCCGCATGGCGGACGGCGTGCTGCTGGTCGTGCGCCCCGGTGTCACCACCATCCAGAGTGCCCAGCTCAGCAAAAAGAACCTGGAGGCCGTCAACGCCCACATCCTGGGTGTTGTCATGAACGGCTACAATGGCAAGCAGAGTGGCCGCCGCGACGGCTACTCCTACGCTTACTCCTACAGCTATTACGACGAAGATAAAAAGGGAAATGATGCATGAGTAATGCCCTTGTAGAGCTGCACTGTCACATCCTGCCCGGCATTGATGACGGTGCCAAAGATCTGGATATGTCAATGTCGCTCATTCGCAAGGAATTACAGGATGGTGTGGCGGGCATTGTGTTCACGCCGCACTTCCATTATGAGCGCATTTCCGTGGAGCAGTTTACCGCGCGGCGCAAGGCAGCGTTCCTGCAGGTGTCCGCGGCCTGCAAGGCCGAGGGCCTGCGGCTGGCCGGTAAGATGGGCGCCGAGGTGTTTTACTCCACCGCGCTGCCCAGCCTTGACCTGCGCCAGCTGGCCTTTGCGGGGAGCAACTATATTTTGATCGAGTTCCCCACCACGATGCACCCGCCGGGCATCGACGAGACGCTCTACGCCATCCGTGCGCAGGGGTACACGCCGATTCTGGCCCACGTGGAGCGCTATCCCTTTGTGACCGAGGACCCGACGCTGCTCTACAACTGGGTCTGCGACGGGTGTTTGGCGCAGATCAACGCCACCGGCCTGATCCGGGACGGACACACCGCCAAGTGGCTGCACAAGCTGATCGAGTGGAACCTTGTGCACATTCTGTGCAGCGACTGCCACCACCCGGTCAAGCGCCCGCCCAACCTGGCTGAGGGCTTTGCCCATCTGCCTGACAAGGTCGCCCGCCGCATGCAGCGCAACGCCATCGACATCTATCTTGGCGATGACCTGCGTCCCCCCGAGCCGACGAAGCCGGTCTACCGCTTCGGGCATTGGGTGTAAAACAGAATATAGCGTAGGGGAGGGTTAAAAACCCTCCCCTATTACTTTTTATTTTATTATTGCCCGTTTTCCACCGGTTGCTCTGTAGGGGCCGGACATGTCCGGCCCGCAGCCTTCCCGCAGGCGTCCGTCAGCCCTGCACCGCCGGGCCGGACATGCCCGGCCCCTACCGCGTACTATTCGCCGCGCTCACGCCTCTGCCACCGCCACCAGATACTTGTAGATCTGCGGCTTGTACTCCTCATACAGGCCCAGATGCTCATACAGCTCCTTATAATATGCAAACAGGGTCGCGCGGGTCGCCACGATGTTCACCGGGTTCAGCGCCGTGTGCACCGCGCTGCCGGGCGTGTTGAAATAGTTGTAGATCGGCGTCGACAGCGCGTAGAACTTCTCCGCATAGCGGATATAGCTCAAATTGAAATACAGGTCCTCCGACCAGTCCATGTCCTCGGCGCATATAATGTCATCGTGCGCGCGGACAATGTCGGCGCGGTAGAGCTTATTCCACATCACACCGTAATAAAAGCTGGCCGGTTCCTGCATCAGGCCCGCGGCGAATTCCTCCTTCGTCATCGGGCCCTCCATCAGGAAGCCGTAGGTCTGCACCTTGGTGGGCCGCTCGGGGCGGGGGTCATCCTCGGCACGGGGGCGGGGCGGCGTAATGCGGTTGTAGTGCGCAATGACCAAATCGGCGCCGCTCTCCTCGGCCCGCTGCACCAGCAGCTCCGTGGCGTAGGGCTGGATCGTGTCGTCGGCATCGACGAACTGCAGATACTTGCCCCTGGCCTCCCGCAGGCCCATGTTGCGGGTCGCGGCCACGCCGCTGTTGGCCTTGTCGATGAGCACGATGCGCGGATCGACGTTGGCATACATCTTGCAGACCTCCAGGCTGACGTCCTGGCTGCCGTCGTTCAGCAGCAGAATTTCAAGGTTCCGGTAGGTCTGGCGGCGGATACTCTCCACACAGCGGGCGATATGATCCTGGGCGTTATAAATCGGCACGATAATACTGACAAGCGGCTGCTCCGGCATGGCGGGTGACCTCCTTTTTGTAGTAGTATATCCACAATACCACACTTTTGCCCGGTTGGCAATGGAAAAAGTGCGCGAGGTGTGGTATGATGCTTATAAGGGCTTCCCCATCGGGGGAAGCTGTCCGCAAAGCGGACTGATGAGGGCCATCCTTCCACCGCAGCCTGTTCATGGGCTGCCCCCGCAGACCTGCCCCTCATCCGGCCTTCGGCCACCTTCCCCCAAGGGGGAAGGCATCACTATGAAACGAGGTCACCACCATGAAGCCTTCCATCATCCGCCTGCGTGCGCTGGAAAAGCAGCTGTACGCCTACCTGTATGCTATGACCGTCATCGACTTTGACGCCGAGACCGTCGCGCCCGAGGGCAGCGCCGATGGCCGCGCCGAGGCCACCGAGGTTTTGAGCCGCGCCAGCTTTGACCTGCTGGTCAACGACGGCACCGCCGCCCTTTTGAAGGAGGCCGCTGCCGACGCCGAGACCGAGCAGGAGCGCGCCGAGGTCCGCAATTTGCAGCGCCAGTACGACGAGATCGCCCGGATCCCCGCCGACGAGTACGCCGCCTTCACCAAGCTGTGCAGCCAGAGCGTGCCCGCCTGGACCAAGGCCAAGCGCACGAACGATTTCAGCCTGTTTGCGCCGTATCTGGAAAAGATCATCGCCGCCCGCCGCGCCCAGGCCCGGTATTTTGCGCCGGACCGCGACCCCTATGAGGTCCTGCTGGACCGCTACGAGAAGGGCCTGACCATTGCCCAGTGCGATGAATTTTTCGCGACGCTGCGCGAAACTATCGTCCCGCTGCTGGCGGACATCCAGACCCGCGGCAAGGCCGTGCGCACCGACTTCCTCGACCAGGAGTGGCCCATCGACGCCCAGCGCCGGGTCAGCAAAAAGATCATGGAGCTGTGGGGTCTTGACCCGGCCCACTGCTATCTGGCCGAGAGCGAGCATCCCTTCACCACCGAGTTCTGGCGCGGCGATGTGCGCATCACGACCCACTACATGCCCCGGGACATCTTCTCGAACCTCTACAGCGTCGCCCACGAGGGCGGCCACGCGCTGTATGAGCTGAACATCAACCCCGACTACGACTACACCGTCGTCACCCACGGCGCGACGATGGGCATTCACGAGAGCCAGTCCCGCCTGTTTGAGAACCTGGTGGGCCGTTCCCGCGCCTTTGTCCACTACCTGTACCCGACGCTGAAGGAGCTGTTCCCCGCGCAGTTGGCCGACGTCTCCGCCGAGGAGATCTGGCGCGCCGTCAACCGCGCCGAACCGGGCCTGATCCGCACCGAGGCAGACGAGCTGACCTACTCCCTACATATCATGGTGCGCTATGAGCTGGAAAAGGCCCTGATGCAGGGCACACTGGCCGTGGCCGACCTGCCCGCCGCCTGGAACGCCAAGTATAAAGAGTACCTCGGCGTCGATGTGCCCGACGATGCCCACGGCTGTTTGCAGGACATCCACTGGTCCATGGGCGACATCGGCTATTTCCCGAGCTATGCCCTCGGCAGTGCCTACGGCGCACAGGCCCTCGACGATCTGCGCAAAACAAACGATTTTGACGCCCAGTGGGCCAACGGCGACGTGGAGCCGCTGAAGGCCGCCTTAAAGGAGCGCGTCTGGCAGTGGGGCAGCATGAAGGAACCCGCCTGGCTCGTCGAGAGCCTCTGCGGCGGCAAGTTCGATCCGCACCACTTCACCGATTATTTAAAGAAGAAATACACCGAGCTGTACGAGCTGTAAAATAGGAATCAGACTGTCGAAAAACGCTTGTAGGGGCGAGCATTGCTCGCCCGTGCCCGTTTG
>ENA-ORTH01003194-ORTH01003194.1-human-gut-metagenome-genome-assembly--contig:-NODE-3194-length-11294-cov-4.284278_pt1 | contig 11294 bp, 7 predicted proteins | sample MGYA00241914_ERZ509192 | MGnify/ENA primary metagenome ERZ509192 (study PRJEB26280, sample SAMEA2338826) | human gut metagenome | biome: human gut; feature: human-associated habitat; material: faeces... | reverse complement strand
TTGAAAACGACGACGCGAACCGCGCGCTGATGGGCTCGAACATGCAGCGCCAGGCCGTGCCCCTGCTGGTGACCGAACAGCCCATTGTGGCGACGGGCATGGAGTACAAGGCCGCGTGCGACTCCGGCGTGTGCGTGCTGGCGAAGAACGACGGCGTGGTGGAAAAGGTGACGGCGGACAAAATTATCGTGCGCACGTCCAAAACCACCACGGATGAATACGAGCTTATCAAGTTCATGCGCTCGAACCAGGGCACCTGCATCAACCAGCGCCCCATTGTGAACAAGGGCGAAAAGGTGCTGAAGGGCCAGGTGATAGCCGACGGCCCCGCCACGAAGAACGGCGAGATCAGCCTTGGCAAAAACGCCCTCATCGGCTTTATGACGTGGGAGGGCTACAATTACGAGGACGCCGTGCTCATCAACGAGAAGATCGTGCGTGAGGACGTGTACACCTCCATCCATATTGAGGAGTATGAGATAGAGAGCCGCGAGACGAAGCTTGGCCCCGAGGAGATTACGCGCGACATCCCGAACGTGGGCGAGGACGCCCTGAAGGACCTGGACGAGCGCGGCATCATCCGCATCGGCGCCGAGGTGACGGCGGGCGACATTCTGGTGGGCAAGGTGACGCCGAAGGGCGAGACAGAGCTCACCGCCGAAGAGCGCCTTCTGCGCGCCATCTTCGGCGAAAAGGCGCGCGAGGTGCGCGACACCAGCCTGCGCGTGCCGCACGGCGAGTACGGCATTATTGTGGACGTGAAGGTGTTCACCCCCGACAACTGCGACGAGCTGCAGCCCGGCGTGCGTGAGGTGGTGCGCTGCTACATTGCCCAGAAGCGCAAGATAAGCGTGGGCGACAAGATGGCGGGCCGCCACGGCAACAAGGGCGTTGTGTCCCGTATTCTGCCGCAGGAAGATATGCCCTTCCTTGAGGACGGTACGCCGCTTGACATTGTGCTGAACCCCCTGGGCGTGCCCAGCCGAATGAACATCGGCCAGGTGCTGGAGGTGCACTTGGGCTACGCCGCCAAGGCCCTTGGCTGGAAGGTGATGACGCCGGTGTTCGACGGCGCGCACGAGGCGGATATCCGCGAGATGTTCCGCGAGGCGGGCCTTTCCGAGGACGGCAAGAGCGTGGTGTACGACGGCCGCACGGGCGAAAAATTCGACAACCCCGTAACCGTGGGCTATATGTACTATTTGAAGCTGCATCACCTGGTGGACGACAAAATCCACGCACGCAGCACCGGCCCGTACAGCCTGGTTACCCAGCAGCCGCTGGGCGGCAAGGCACAGTTCGGCGGCCAGCGCTTCGGCGAAATGGAGGTGTGGGCCCTGGAGGCCTACGGTGCCGCCTACACCCTGCAGGAGATACTCACCGTCAAATCGGACGACGTGGTAGGCCGCGTAAAGACGTACGAGGCCATTGTGAAGGGCCAGCCCGTGCCGCAGCCGGGCATTCCGGAGGCGTTCCGCGTGCTGATGAAGGAGCTGCAGAGCCTTGGCCTTGACATGCGCGTGCAGGATAAGGACGGCAACGAGATTGACATCAAGCAGAACTATGACGACGACGACATGGGCTTCGATAATGCAGACCTCTCCATCGGCGACGACGTGATGGTGGAGAGCGAGCTGAACGACGACTACAGCATCGAAGACGTGGAGGACGGCGGAGAACCCGAGGACGACAGCTTCGCCATGGACGACCTGTTCGCGGACGACGCGGACGGCGAAGAAGACTAACACCGGCGCCGCGCGCCGCGCTGAGTGCACAGCGCGCGGCCGCTTTCACGAAACAGGAACATCGAGAAAGAAAGGGTTCGATTCATGGAATTCAACGCATTCGATTCTATCAAAATCGGCCTCGCCTCGCCCGAGCAGATCCGCGAATGGAGCTACGGCGAAGTGAAGAAGCCCGAGACCATCAACTACCGCACCCTGAAGCCGGAGCGCGACGGCCTGTTCTGCGAGCGCATTTTCGGGCCCACGAAGGACTGGGAGTGCCACTGCGGCAAGTATAAGCGCATCCGCTACAAGGGCAAGATCTGCGACCGCTGCGGCGTGGAGGTGACGCGCGCCAAGGTGCGCCGCGAGCGCATGGGCCACATTGAGCTTGCCGCCCCGGTAAGCCATATCTGGTATTTCAAGGGCATCCCCAGCCGCATCGGCCTCATGCTGGACCTCTCGCCCCGCCTTCTGGAAAAAGTGCTGTACTTCGCCGCGTATATCGTGACGGACCCCGGCATGACGCCGCTGGAGGAAAAGCAGCTTCTGAGCGAGAAGGAATACCGCGACATGCGCGAGCGCTATGAGGACGAATTCAAGGCGTCCATGGGCGCCGAGGCCATTCAGGAGCTGCTGGCAAAAATAGATTTGGACGCACTGAGCGCCCAGCTTCATGACGAGATGGAAAACGCCAGCGGCCAGAAGCGCATGCGCCTTCTCAAGCGCCTTGAGGTGGTGGAGGCGTTCCGCGTGTCGGGCAACCGGCCCGAGTGGATGATTATGGACGTCATCCCTGTCATCCCGCCCGACATCCGCCCCATGGTGCAGCTGGACGGCGGCCGCTTTGCCACAAGCGATTTGAACGATTTGTATCGCCGCGTCATCAACCGCAACAACCGCCTCAAGCGCCTGCTGGAGCTGGGCGCGCCCGACATCATTGTGCGCAACGAAAAGCGCATGCTGCAGGAGGCCGTGGACGCCCTGATTGACAACGGCCGCCGCGGCCGCCCGGTGACGGGCCCGAACAACCGCCCGCTGAAGAGCCTTTCGGACATGCTGAAGGGCAAGCAGGGCCGCTTCCGCCAGAACCTGCTGGGCAAGCGCGTGGACTATTCCGGCCGCTCTGTTATCGTGGTGGGGCCGGAGCTGAAGATGTACCAGTGCGGCCTGCCCAAGGAAATGGCGCTGGAACTGTTCAAGCCCTTTGTGATGAAGGACCTTGTGGAAAAGGGCATCGCCAACAATATCAAATCGGCCCGCAAAATGGTGGAGCGCACCCGCACTGAGGTGTGGGACTCGCTGGAATACGTCATCAAGGGCCACCCCGTCATGCTGAACCGCGCGCCCACGTTGCACCGCCTTGGCATTCAGGCATTTGAGCCGGTGCTGGTGGAGGGCCGTGCCATCAAGCTGCACCCGCTGGTGTGCACCGCCTTCAACGCAGACTTCGACGGCGACCAGATGGCCGTGCACGTGCCCCTTTCCGTGGAGGCACAGCGCGAGGCGCGCATGCTGATGCTGGCCTCGGGCAACCTTTTGAAGCCCGCTGACGGCAAGCCCGTGACGGTGCCCACGCAGGACATGGTGCTGGGCAGCTATTACCTCACCATGGTGAACGAGGGCGACAAGGGCGAGGGCAAGGTGTTCCGCGATGAAAACGAGGCTATCATGGCCTATCAGGACGGCGTTATCACCCTGCAGGCGCCCATTAAGGTGCGCCGCACGCTGGAGGTGAGCGGCCAGACGCGCTCGAAGCTGGTGGACACCACTGCGGGCCGCATCATCTTCAACGCGCCTATTCCGCAGGACCTTGGCTTTGTAGACCGCAGCGCGGAAGACAGCCTGTTTGAGTATGAAGTGAGCTTCCTTGTGAACAAGAAGAAGCTGGGCCAGATTATTGACCGCTGCATCCACACCCACGGCACCGCCGTGACGGCTGAAATGCTGGACCGCATTAAGGCCCAGGGCTACAAATATTCCACCAAGGCCGCCATCACCGTGGCCGTGAGCGACGCGGTGATCCCGCCGCAGAAGGCCGGGCTGCTGCAAAGCGCCGAAGAGCAGATAACCAAGGTGACAAAGCAGTACAACAAGGGCCTTATCTCCAACGAAGAACGCTATGCCAGCGTCATCAAAATTTGGTCCAAGACAACAGAGGACGTGGCCGGTGCCCTGCAGGCGAACCTGGACCCGCGCAACCCCATCTTTATGATGGCCGATTCCGGCGCCCGCGGCAGCATGGCGCAAATCCGCCAGCTGGCGGGCATGCGCGGCCTTATCGCCAATACCTCCGGCAAGACCATCGAAATCCCCATCCGCGCCAACTACCGCGAGGGCCTGAACATTCTGGAATACTTCATTGCCGGCAAGGGCGCCCGCAAAGGCCTGGCCGACACGGCCCTGCGCACGGCGGACTCGGGCTACCTGACGCGCCGCCTTGTGGACGTTTCGCAGGATGTTATTATCCGCGAGGACGACTGCGGCGCCACCCAGGGCATTATGGTGTCCGACATCCGTGAGGGCAACGAGATGATCGAAAAACTGGCAGAGCGCCTGGAAGGCCGTTTTGCCGTGCACGATATCGTACACCCCGAGACGGGCGAAGTGCTGGTGCGTGCAGACCGCATGATGACGGCCGCCGACGCCCAGAGGGTAGTGGACGCCGGCATCAGCAAGGTGGAGATACGCAGCGTGCTGTGCTGCCAGGCCAGGCACGGCGTGTGCGCCAAATGCTACGGCGCCAACCTTGCCAACGGCGACCTTGTGAAAGTGGGCGAGGCCGTGGGCATCATTGCCGCGCAGAGCATCGGTGAGCCAGGCACCCAGCTCACCATGCGCACGTTCCACACCGGCGGCATTGCCTCCGCCGAGGATATCACCCAGGGCCTGCCTCGCGTGGAAGAACTGTTCGAAAGCCGCCGCCCGAAGAACCTTGCCATTATGACAGAAATTGCGGGCAAGGCCAGCATTGACGACTCGAAAAAGAACCGCCATGTGCTGGTTCAGGGGTTGGACGAGAACGGTGCGCCCACAGAGAAAAGCTACCTTATCCCGTTCGGCCAGCGCGTGCGCATTGCCGACGGCGACGAGCTGGAGGCGGGCGACCTCATCACAGAAGGCTTTGCCTACCCGCAGGACATTCTGGCCATCAAGGGCCCCATCGCCGTGCAGAACTACCTTATCAGCGAGGTGCAGAAGGTGTACCGCCTGCAGGGCGTGGATATCTGCGACAAGCACATCGAGGTTATTGTGCTGCAGATGATGCGCAAGGTGCGCGTGGAGGATGCCGGGTCCACCAACCTGATTGGAGGCTCCACGGTGGATAAGGCCGATTTCCGCGACGCCAACGAGGCCATTGCCGCGCGCATTGCGGCCGGGGAGGAGGGCCTGCGCCCCGCCACGGGCCAAAGCGTGCTGCTGGGCATCACTAAGGCCTCTCTGGCTACGGATTCCTTCCTCTCTGCCGCTTCCTTCCAGGAGACGACACGCGTCCTGACAGACGCCGCCATCAAGGGCAAGGTAGACCCGCTGATGGGCCTGAAGGAGAACGTGATCATCGGCAAGCTCATCCCGGCAGGCACCGGCCTGCCCGAGGTGGAGCAGCGCCTGGAAGAGCAGGACCCGCGCGCCGCTGAGTTTGCCGCGCCCGAAGAGGAAGCGGACGAAGAGCTTGTGGTGTAATGTGCCCGCTTGGCGAATACAAGTGAAAGCGCGGTATGCGCCTGGCGGAACAGGTGCTTCACCCTTGACGAATGTGGTGTGATTTCCGCATTTTTTGAAAAGCAGAGCGCCGGGTGCGCGGGGCGGCACAGCCGTTCCGCGCACCCGGCGCTTTGCCGCGGTGGGTTCGCACTTTCTAACGCAGGCCGGGGCGGGTGGGCAGACGGCTGTTTTGCCCCGTGCCTTGGGCATATATACTGCATCAAAGCCCCCCCGCGGCCGCCGTCCGGCGCACCACGTGGGTTTTCGGTTTTCCACCCCGCGCCTGAGGCGGGCGTGCTTTTGAACGCACAGCATAAGCGCACACAAACTGAAATACAGCCCCGCCGGAGGCCGTATGGCCCGGCGGGGCTGCAGATTTACAGGGCATGAAAAACGGCGGGGCAGCCGCGCGGTGCGCGGCCCGGCGCGGAGAGCCGCTTCCCGTCAGGAGGCGGCGGACGCCGAAGCCGAAGAAGAGGCGCTTTCCCCGCTGCCGGAGGAAGCCGATCCCGCGCTTTGCGCGCTGCTCTGCGGCGCGTACACGGCGGCGCTGTAAGCGCTTATGGTGACGCTGTTTACCGTCACGGCCTCGGCGGGCACGCCGTTTTCATCGCAGGGCACAGCCGCGATGGCATCCAGCACATCCATGCCGGCTATCACCTGGCCGAACACGGTGTCCTGCCCGTCCAGATAGGGCGCGCCGCCCGCGCTTTGGTAGGTATCGGCCACCGCCTCGCGCATGCCCGCCTCTTTCAGCGCAGCAGCGTCCGCCTTGGATACGCTGCCCTGCGGGCACTGCACGAAATAGAACTGGCTGAGGTTGCCCGTGCCGCCCGCACCGCCGTTGGCCGTGGCCAGCGCGCCCGCATAGTGGTGCAGCGCGTCGGTCACCTCGTTCGGGAAGGCACCCTGGCCCCAGGTGGTCTTTCCCTCGCCGGTTTCGCCCGCGGCGAGGCCCGTCTGTACACAGAAGCCGTCAACAATGCGCGAGACGGGCATATTATTATAGTAGCCGGAATTTGCCAGGCCCGTAAAATTTTCCACCGCCATGGGGGCCTGTTTGGGGAACAATACCACGGTGATGTCACCCAAGGTGGTAGAGATGGTGGCGATGGGCGCGCCCTCTGCGGGCTGTGTGAACTGAAGCTCGCCGGATGTCACTGCCCGGCGTGTGGTGCTTCCGCCCGGGCCCGGCTGTTCTTCACCGCTGCACCCGAACATGGAGAGGCACAATGCCGCGCACAGTGCGGCACACAGCAATTTTTTCAAAGGCATCCGCCTCCTTGCAAGCAATGTTCTGCAGGCACATGGGGCACAGGCGCCGCCCGTCGCCCCGGCCGCCGACAGAAACATCATACCACAGCGCGGCGCACAGCGCAATTCTATCGTTTGGCTTGACGGCGGCGCCGCCATAGGCTAAAATAAAAAAGAAATGAACGCCCGGCGCGCGCCGGGCCGCAAAAGGAGAAGCCCATATGGACGAACAGCAGAACGCACTGCCACAGGAAGAGCTGGATTATACGCCGGACATCATCACGTTGGAGGATGAGGCCGGGCAGGAGCATCAGTGCGAGGTGATTGACGCGGCAGACCACAACGGCGAGCACTACCTTGCGGTGGTGCCCTATGTGGAGGACCCGGAAAAAATGCTGGAGGAGGACGCGCAGCTCATTATCATGCGCGTGGCCGAAGAAAACGGCGAGGAGTTTTTGGATATCGTAGAGGACGATGAAGAACTGGCCGCGGTGAGCGAGGTGTTTGCCGCGCGCCTGGAGGAGCTGTACGATATCGAGCTGTGACACCGCGCGGCCCTGCGCCGCGCCTGAAGGCGGCATACGCCTGCCCTGTGCGATTTGTTGCGCCTACGTTAAATCCTACTAACCAATCATCGGGAGCCCGGCGTCCGTGGGTGAATTGCAGACCTCCCGCTTTTTGCGGAAGAAGGGAGCATGAAGCCCATGGCAGGGCACCCACCTGCCAAAGCGGTAGGTTTTGGTTTGGCGCAGACGGCAGGGCGGGCTTTGCTTTTGGCGGAGCACAGACACAATGCTGAGATTGGCCTTTCTCTTGGTGCGCATTGAGAGAAAGATGGCCTTGCGGCGGAGAATAAAGTGAGTAGGAGAATAATGAAGAAAAAAACTGCTGACCGGTTTTCTTGCGGTTGCCCTGCTGGCCTGCACATGTGTGGCACCGGCTTTTGCGGAAGATACCGGCGGCTTCACCGTGACGGGCGGCGTATATGGCACAGACTATACCTATGAAGACGGTAAGCTTACAATCCTGACACAGACGCCGCTTACAATATCCGGCACGAATGTGTCGGGTACCGTCAAAGTGGGCAGCGGCGTCAGCGCGAACCTCACGTTTGATAACCTCAGCATCAAGGTAATGACGCCGGTGACGCTCACCAAAACAAGCAACCTTGCGCTGACTTTGGTTGGGGCGAACAGCGTTGTGTCCGATTTTCTGTACCCGGGCATTGAAGTGCCCTTTGGCGCCAGCCTTGTAATACGGGGCGATGGGTCGCTTGAAGCGCAGGGCGCGAACACGTCGCCGGGTATTGGCGAAGGCCCCATGAAAAAGGGCTGGGGAAGCATTAAGGTGGAGAGCGGCACAGTGAAGTCCGCCGGCATGAACGGCGGCGCAGGCATTGGCGGCCAGGGCGGCAGCCGCACGCAGGCGCTGTCGACCGGAACGATTGAGATAGCGGGCGGCGTTGTGGAGGCTCGCGGCTCTTCACTTGGCAGTGCGGGCGGCGCAGGTATCGGCGCGGGTTCCAACACGACTGCCGGCGGGGCAGACCCGTTCAAGGATGACACCGTGTCTGGCGGGAATATCATTATTTCAGGCGGCAAGGTAACTGCAAGCGGCGGTGCGGGCGCTGCCGGCATCGGCGGCGGCAGCAACGGCGACGGAGGCAGCGTTGTGCTGCAAGGAGGTACGGTGGACGCCACGGGCGGCACGGGCGCTGCCGGTATTGGCGCGGGCGCTAAAAACAGTGAAGATTACACCACAAACGCGGGAAGCATCACCATTGCGGGCGGCACGGTAACCGCTGCGGGCGGCGCGGGTGCGGCCGACATTGGCGCAGGCGCAAACTCCACCCCTGTCCCCGCAGATCGGGTGGAGATAACAGGCGGCGATGTGAACAGCGGCGCCACGCTTGATGTGAGCGTGGGCAGCGGCGACGCGGCTGGCGTTGTGGTGATTGGCCCGGGTGCAGCTGTGCCGGGAGATACAACGGTGACAACAGGCTATACGCTGACGTTGAGCCTCAGTGAGGCGCAGATGACAATAGGCCAGACGCTGCGGCTGACGGCTGTGGTGACGCCGGAAAAGGCCGTGGTGTGGGCCAGCGAAGACGAGACGCTGGCCACTGTGGACGCTGCGGGCAATGTGAAAGCCCTGAAAGAGGGAACAGTGAAAATTACCGCTTCGCTGGAAGGCGGCGCAAAAACGGCAAGCTGCACGGTGACTATAAAAGCGGCGGAAGTTCCGCAGCCGCCAGTGACTTCTGCGCCCGATGCGGCGCCTGCGGGCAAGGCAAACCCCAAAACAGGCGTGTAAAAGGCCTGTATTTGGGCGTGCTGGCGAAAGAAAGCAATGTGCCCGAAACAGCAATTCGAGTACATGGTGCGCCCGTGCAAAGGCGCGCGGGCGCGGAAAAGTTTGATTTAGGGCCGGGGGAAACACCCCCGGCCTTTTGCCGTGCCGGCGGCGTTTTATCGTGCACCGGAGCATAAAGGGCTGAGCAGGGCTTTTCTTCACTTTCCTGCTGTGCTATAATAAAGCGAAAGGCCGCCGAGAGGCGGCGCAGGGTGCGGCGGCCCAAGGGGCGCGCCGTACCGGGAAAGGGGAGGAAAAGCATATGCTGGAACAGTTGAATTCTCTGCCCATGTTTCTGATAGCAGGCGGCGCGGTGGCGTTCGTCATTTTTCTGTGCGTGGTGTTCATTGTGCGCAGTTGGCGCGCGGGCGTCGCCATGGGCATCGACAAGGCGAAGCTGCGCCGGGCCGTCACCTCAAGCGCCACCTTTACGGTGCTGCCTGCGGTGTCCATTCTTCTGGGCGTCATCGCGCTCAGCGGCAGCCTGGGCATTCCGCTGCCGTGGCTGCGCCTTTCGGTGGTGGGCGCTTTGCATTACGAGGGCAACGCCGCAGACATAGCCGCACGCGCAGCGGGCATGGCGGGTGGCCTTGGCAGCACGGCCCTTACGGCGCAGACGTTTGTCACCATCGGCTTTGTGATGACAGCGGGCATCCTTTCGGGGTGTATCTTGTGCGTGTTCTGCCTGAAGGGCTATATGAAAAGGCTGCAAAAGCCCAAGCCCGCCGCACAAGGCGGCGCGGCGCCGGGCGAAAAAAAGCGCAGCTTCGGCGACGTGATGTTCACGGCCATGTTCATCGGCCTTGTCAGCACCTATATCGGCTCTTACCTTGGCACATGGACCAGCACCGGGGATTTTCTGCCCCTTGCGGTGGCCTTTGTGGCGGGGCTTGCCATGGCGGTGTTTGAATATTTTGCCCGCGTGAAAAAGGTGACCTGGCTGGACAATTTCTCCATGGCGTGCAGCATGCTGGTGGGCATGGGCGCCGCCGTGCTGCTGGGCGCATAAGAAAGGGGGAGGCTGCTGTATGGAAAACCGTGTGACGGAACAGGCAAAGCAGGCCTATTATGAGCAGTATATGGGCCGCACCCACATCTGGGGGCGCGCCGGGGTGGGCCTTGGCATTCTTCTTCTGCTGGCGGCGCCGCTGGCCATGGGCCTTGTGCTGGGCGCCGGGCCAAACTGGGGCGCCGCGGCCATGGGCTTTTTGCAGGTGGCGCTTGTGTACTGGACAAGCGGCGTGGTGGAATTTCTTGTGTATGCGCCCATGCTGGGCGGCGGGGCAAGCTACCTTGCGTTCATCACGGGCAACCTGATCAACCTGAAGCTGCCGTGCGCCGCCAATGCGCGCGAGATATGCGGCACTGAGGTGGGCACGCCGGAAAACGACATTGTGTCCACGCTGTCTGTGGCAACCTCCAGCCTTGTGACGGTGGTGGTGCTGATGCTGGGCGTGCTGTGCCTTGTGCCGCTTACGCCCGTGCTGGAATCGCCCGTGCTGCAGCCTGCGTTCGATACCGTCATCCCGGCGCTGTTCGGCGCGCTGGCGTTCAAATACTTTTCAAAAAGCCCCCTGCTTGCGGCGGCGCCGCTGGCGGTGATGTGCGTGTTGTTCGTGGCCGTGCCCGCGCTGATTGGGCAGGTGTCGTTCCTTATCCTGCTGGGCGGCGGGCTTTCCATTGCGCTGGCGTGGCTGATGTTCCGCAGGGGCAGGCTGTGAGGCGCACGGCCCCGGTCATATCGGCGCCCCGGCTTTTGCGGCGCGGAAAGAGGAAAAGGGAAGAAAACGCCGCTTTTCCGGCGCGGCGGCGCGAAAATTTCTGTTGACACAAAGCAAAATTTCGGGTAAACTATGTTTGTTGCGCCAAGGGCGCAGCATGCCCATTTCATCTTGATGCGGCGGCGCGGCGCGCCGCTACATTTTGTGAAGTGGAACACCATTTTTGAAGAAAGGAGGAAAACCATGCCTACTTTTAACCAGCTTGTGCGCAAAGGCCGCGAAGTGATGGAAAAGAAGTCTACGGCGCCTGCCCTTCTGAAGAACTACAACTCTCAGAAAAAGGCCTACAGCGATGCCAACAGCCCGCAAAAGCGCGGCGTTTGCACGGCCGTTCGTACCATGACTCCGAAAAAGCCGAACTCTGCCCTGCGTAAAGTTGCCCGTGTGCGTCTCTCCAATGGTATCGAGGTAACCTCGTACATTCCCGGCGAAGGCCACAACCTGCAGGAGCACAGCGTGGTGCTCATCCGCGGCGGCC
>ENA-ORTH01003192-ORTH01003192.1-human-gut-metagenome-genome-assembly--contig:-NODE-3192-length-11307-cov-2.291770_pt1 | contig 11307 bp, 5 predicted proteins | sample MGYA00241914_ERZ509192 | MGnify/ENA primary metagenome ERZ509192 (study PRJEB26280, sample SAMEA2338826) | human gut metagenome | biome: human gut; feature: human-associated habitat; material: faeces... | reverse complement strand
ATTGCGGCACATGTTGGCACACGAAAGACGCAGGCAAAGAAAAAGGCCGGAAGCGATGAGCTTCCGGCCTGGCATTTCGTGGTGCCCCCAACGGGAATCGAACCCGTGTCTCAGCCTTGAAAGGGCCGCGTCCTGACCTCTAGACTATGGGGACGGGTGCGCTTCTCCGTGAAAAGCAGCCCGTCTATTATTGCAAAGCGTCTGCGCCTTTGCAAGTGGTTTTTCCGTTCTGCCGTTCGCCTTGGCCGGCCGGGCATGCCGAGGCCGGGTACAATGGCGCCATGCCCATAGGACAGCGCATATTCGACAACGCGGATGCGGCGCTTGATGCCGCACAGGAGGTGCTCGCCGAGAGTCTTGCTGCGGGCGGATCGCCAGTGCTTCTGGTCCCCTCGTCTGCTGCTGTCTTGCGCGTTCGCGAAGCGCTCGCTGGCGGGCCCTGCGGGCTCGGGGTGCGTGTGGAAACGCCCGATACGTGGATTGCCGACCGTTGGGAGCTTCTTGGCGACGGGCGTCGCCTGGTGACGTCCGCCGAGCGAAATCTGCTCGTACAGCGCGCGCTGTACGAGGAGGCCTCGGGCGGCGGCGCGATCGTTCCTTCTCCTGGTATCGTTGAGCTTGCATCGACGCTCGCCCGCGATGCGCTGCCGCAGCTGCTCGCCACCGTCCGCGCAGACGATACTCCTTCCGGATTGAGCGAAGCCGAGAGCGCCATGCTCAACGCCCTCGGCCGCTACGCTACGTTGCTTGCTGAACGAGGGATGGCCGAGGCCGCGCAAGCAGCCGCATCGCTGCCGGAGCTCATGGAGGACGTGCCGTTCTTGCTCATGCTCGGGTTCGATGGGGTGCCGTGTGCGATTGAGCAGCTGGTCGAGACGCTGTCTGACCGCACGCCCGCGGAGCGCTTCGATGACGCCTGCCGCTTCCCCCCGCGATCGGCGCCTCGCGCTTCCGAACTCCGGTCTCTGCTCGAAAGGCTGTATGCGCCCGGAGCGCCCGTCGAACCGACCGGCGCCGTTCGCTTCTTGCTGCCTGCGGGCCGCTATGCGGCACCTGCGCTCGTGCTGGGCGCGCTCGAGGTCGCCGTCGCGCGCGAGCGTGAGGAGGCACTCGAGGAAGGCCGATCCCCGCTGTCCGTGGTTGTTGCGGCGCGCGACCCGCGCGCGCTCTTCGACGAGATTGCGCCTGCTCTGCTCGCGCGCGGGATGACATCGGCCGTAGCCGCCCGCCGAGCGTTTGCCGACACCGCGTTCGGCCGCGCTTTCCTCGCATTGCTTGCGGTCGGTTCTGACAATGCGCATGCTGCATCGCGGGCGGCGGACTTTGCCCTCAGCCCGTTTTCTGGCTTGTCGCTGCGTTCGGCGAGCGATCTCGATGCAACGTGGCGGGGCGATCGGTTGGCGGACGCCGCGACCATCCGACGAGACCTAACGGCGGCGAGCGAGGCAGCTGCGGACGCATTTGCGGCATTGGACATCGACGACTTTGAGGCCGCTGTGGCCGCTTTCGAGCGGTCGGCCGCCCGCCTCGATGGCCGCGATCCGGCGTTCCGCTCCGAGCAGCTGGCGGCCATGGGAGCTGCGCGCAGGTTCGCGGCGGCAAGCGCCGGCGCGGGCGTGGCTCCGCTCGAAGCGCTTTCGCACCTGGAGCGCGCATCGGTTCCTGCGCATGCGTGCACCAGCGCAGAGGGGGGATGCGAGGAGGCTCCTGCAGTGCGCTTCATGACGCTCGACGATGCTGCCGAGCTTCCGGCGTGTTCGTGCTCGACCCTGGTCGTGTGCGACCTCGAGGCTAGCTCGTATCCGGTGCGTGCAGCCGAAGACGGCGCTACGCTACTCATGGAAAAGCTCGGCCTCCGCTGTCCTGTCGATGCGCTCGCTGAGAGCCGTCGGCGGTTTTTCCGCGCGCTGTCGGCGCCGCGCGCATGCGTGGTGTGCGAGCGTGCGCTGAACACTTCCGATGCCGACGAGGCCTACCCGGCGGTCATGCTCGAAGAGCTGCTCGACTGCTACCGTTCGGCCGGCGGCGAGATGGATGCGGATGCGCGCGTCGACCGTGCGACGGGGCTGCCCGAACCGCTCGCCTCGTTCGCTCAAACCGCCGGCGAGGAGACGCTCCATGCGAATCTCGTTCTTGCCCCTGTGCACGGCGAATCGCTCACCTGGGACGTACCCGTATCGGGTGCAGTGGATGCGGCAAGCAGAGCGCGCATCGTGCTGCCGCCGCCGAATGCGGCTGCCGATGCAGCACCTACGCTGTCGCCCTCGGCGGTCGAATCGTATCTTGAATGCCCTTACAAATGGTTTGCGCTCAGGCGCCTGCGTACGTCCGATCCCGACGCTGCATTCGGCCCGAAGGAGAAAGGCAGCTTCTCGCATGCGGTGCTCAAACGCGTCTTTGAGCGCTTCGGCGAAGAGGGCTTCGCGAAGGTGGGCCCGGACAACCTCGAGCGGGCGCGCGCGGTGTTCGGCGAGGTTTTTGACGAGCGCCTGGCAGCTCAGCGTTCACTCAGGCCCAAGGACAATCCGCTCATCGCCCGCACCAAGCTCGAAGAGGCCGAGCTGGACGATTTGCGCCGTAAACTCGCCGCGTTCATCGAACGCGAGCCGCTCTTGCTGCCAGGCTTTGAGCCGGCGCATTTCGAGTTCGACTTCGGCGCATACGAACCCTTCGAGTATGCCGACTGTCTTCTGCGCGGCAGCATCGATCGCATCGATGTGAACGGTTGCGGTCAAGCTGTCGTCATCGACTACAAGGGCTCGCTCTCGTCCGACTACGCCCTCTCCTCGTCTTCGCCGGCTGTGCAGGCAGCGGGCGCCGTTTTACCGCACAAGGTGCAGGCGCTCATGTACGCTCAGGTGGCGCGGCGACTGTTGGGGCTCGATGTCGTTGGCGCGCTGTACGTGTCCTACGCAAAGCCCAAGGCCGCCGGAGCTGTTGACCGAACGGCGCTCGGGGAGCATGCCGTGCCTGGAATTTCCATCGAGGCTTGCGGCGTGCCGGGGCCTGCGGCCGACGCCTTGGGTGCCGAGAGCTTTGGCGGTCTCATCGATCTTGTGGAGGAGCGCGTGGCCTTGGCGGCGCGCAGTCTTCTGGAGGGGCATATCGCTCCTGAACCGCGCGGCGGCAATCCGTGCGGTTACTGCCCGGTGCTCGCCTGCGAGAAAAGGAGCGAGTAGCGATGAATCTGAACGCCTGTACGCCCGAACAGCGCGACATCGTTTCATGCGTGGATCGCCCGTTGCTTGTGTCGGCTGGCGCCGGGTCGGGGAAAACCTTCACGCTCACCCAGCGCATCGCCTACGCGCTTACGGCCGAGAGCGGCCCCGCAGTCTCGAGCATTGACGAGGTCTTGGCCATCACGTTCACGGAGAAAGCAGCTGCCGAGATCAAGGCCCGTGTGAAGCGCGCGTTGCGCGCCGAAGGCGGACGGCTCGCCGAGGAGGCTCTTAAGGTTGATGGCGCGTGGATATCCACAATCCACGGCATGTGCGCGCGCATCTTGCGCGCGCATGCGCTCGACTTTGGAATCGATCCGGCGTTCGGCATCCTTGGCGAGGCGGAGCGGGCCGATCTTGTGGCGGCTGCTATCGATGAGGCGCTTGGCCAGGACGACGACCTTGCCCCGCGCGGGTTCGGCGAGGCGCTTTTCGCCGAGTTCGCGGCACGTTCGACAGGCCCTCGCGCTTCGTCGGTGGCCGGCATGCTCAACGAGCTTTTGTCCAAGGCCGCAAACTTGCGCGGCGGTCTTGATGCGGTCGACTTCGGCCCTGCGCCCGAGCGCCCGTCCGCGCTCGCGCGCAAACTCCTGCTTGCTTACGAGGACGCGACTGCGGCCATCGCCCAGGCGAAGCCGAGCGCCGCATCTCAGAAAGCGGCGCTTGCTGCAGGTGAAGCCGTCTGCGCGCTCGCAGCGTTCATTGACGAGCATGGCGGCGCGGAGGGGCGGGAAGCGAGTCCGGCCGATTGGAGAGCCTTCGCCCGGACGCTTGACCGCTGCGCGTTCTTGCCTGCGACGTTCGGCGGAGCCGAGGTCAAGGCCGGCGTGAGGGCCTGCCAGGGGATGCATGGGCATGCGGCCCAGCAGACGGCTCTCGCGCTCGCCTTGCCGGCGGCCGAGGAGCTCATGGAGCTTGCGCGGCGCGTTGCGCGGAGCTACGAAGACGCCAAACGCGCGCTATGCAAGCTGGACAACGACGATTTGCTGATCAAGACGTTCGAGGCGTTCGAAGCGCGCCCGGACATCGCGCGCCGTTACGAACGCCGTTTCAAATTGGTGATGGTGGACGAGTTCCAGGATACGAGTCAGCTGCAGATCGATATGATTGCCCGCTTGGCGGGGGAGGGCTGTGCGCATCTGTGTACCGTGGGCGACGCGCAACAATCCATCTACCGCTTTCGCGGCGCGGACGTGAACGTGTACGACGAGCACAAGCGCGCCATGCGCGAGCCCGAAGCGGGCGCTCGCTACGTGGAGCTCTCGAAGAACTTCCGCAGCCATCGCGACGTGCTGTCGTTCGTGGACCGCGTGTTCGAACAGCCCCATGTGTTCGGCAAGGCGTTCATGTCGCTTGACCCGCATGAGGAGCGGCCGAGCAGCTGGCAGGGGAGCGTTCCGCGCATCGACGTCGTGCTGGCCTCGCTGCCCTCCGGCAAGAACACGGGCGTACATACCGGCGACGCCAAGCGCGCATCAGCACGCGAGCTGGCTCGACGCTTCGCTGCGCTGAGGGCGGACGGTCACGCACCGGGCGACATGGTGGTGCTTCTGGGTGCTATGACGCGGGCGGACCTGTACGCCGATGCGCTGCGCTCCGAAGGGTTCGAGTGCGTGATCGCGGGCGGTTCGCTGTTCTCGTCGGTGCCGGAGGTGCGCGTGGTTGGGCGCCTTCTGCAGGCTGTGGCTAATCCGGCGAACACTGCCGCGCTCTTCGAGGTGCTCACGAGCGACATGGTGCGCCTGTCAGCCGACGATTTTCTGGAGCTCTCGACGGAGGAGGATCCGGAATCGGGTCGCGCCCGCCGTCGCGATCTCGACCGTGGGTTTGCGCGCCTTGCCGAGAAAACGAACGAGTTGCCGCCGCGCCTTGCGCATGCCGTACGCCTTATAACCGACGCCCGCCGAGAGGCGCGCACGCTCCCTGCGTCGAAGGTGGCGATGAACGCGATTGTGCGGTCGGGATGGATGGCGCGGCTTGAGGGCGAGGGGGCCTGCGGGCTTGCTACTGCGGCGAACGTGCTCAAGGCCGTGCGCATGGTGGAGTCGATGGAGCGTGAGCGTCACCTCGGCTTCGCCTCTGCGGCGCAGGCGTTCGCACGCGAACTGGAAGCCGCCAAAGAAGCGCCGGGAGCGCTTTCCGGCGCGGACGGCAGCGTGGTGAAGATCATGACCGTTCATGCTTCGAAGGGTCTTGAGTTCCCTATCGTCGGTTTGGCGGAATTCGCGGGGACGGGGCGAGAGAGCAGGCTTGTGGTGGAGACGTGCGGATCGCTCGCCCGTGCTTCGCTCGGGCCCGGCCGCTCGCTTGAGGCGTTGCCGGGTCTGGCCAAGGCGGCGAAGAAGTACGAAGAAGCCTGCAAGGCGCGGAAGGAAATGGACGCGCATGATGCGGCTGCGGCCGCGCGCTTCGTCGAAGGCGATGCCGCCGCTTCTTGCTCGACGGCCGCCTACCGTGAGGCGCTCAAAGAACGGGCGGCGCGCGAGGAGCTGGCCGAGGCGCGCCGTAAGCTCTACGTGGGGCTCACGCGTGCGAGCGAAGCGCTCGTGGTGGTCATGGATGCGAAGGAGCCGGCGCAAGGCGGTGCCTATCCCGAGCTTGTCGATGACGTTCGCGGCGCGCTTTTTGGCGACGGGGACTTCCCCGAGGATGTCTGCGACGTCGACTTCGGCGGCACTGAGCCGGCTCGTTTCGAGCGCGTTCGAGTGGAGCCAGAGGGAGAGGAAGGCGTCGATGACGGCTCTGCTGCGCAGACTGCACCCGCGGAGTCAACGCGCTTCACCGTTCCGGCGCTTCCTATGCCCGCGCCCGCTTGCGAGCCGGGGCGTGCCGGGCGGGAGCATGTGTTTTCGTACTCGTCCATCGCGCCCGATCCCGCGTCTGGCCCTCTCGTTTCCGATGGTGCTCACCGCGCGACCCCCTCTCCTGACGACGCGTGCGGCATGCAGGATCGAAAGCCGGAGGGCGATCGCGCTGTTGCGCTGGGCAATGCCTTCCACCGCGCCGCCCAGTTCGCGGTCGAGACGGGGCGCCTGCCCGGTGCTGCGCGCATCGTTGCGCTTAGCCGCGCTTTCGGGCTATCCTCCGACCAATGCAGCCGCCTTGAACGAGCCTGTGCTCGCTGGTTTGCCAGTCGCACGTTCGCCGAGGTTCTTTCGTGGCCGCATCGCCGCGCCGAAGCGCCGTTCTTCGTGCGCGTGGACGAGGCTCTCATGGAAGGCGAGATCGATCTGCTCTGCACCCGTCCCGACGATTCATCGGCGCTCGTTGTAGATTACAAGACGGGGGGCGGTGAAGACGAAACCCCTGCGCAGATAAAAGGAAAGCACCTCCTCCAGGCGCAGTGCTACGCCTACGCGCTGCTCTCGCAGGGATTCTCCTCAGTTGATCTGCGCTTTGAGCGTGTGGAGCACGATAACGGCGAGGGCGGCCTGCAGGAAGCGCGCTATCGGTTCCATGCGGATGACGTGGGCAAGCTTGAGGATTGCATCCGCGCAGCACGCGCGTTACGATGTAACCTATAGATTACGTTCGCTCACGAAGCCGTTATTCGAACCGCATTCACAGAGGTAAAAACTTATATTTTTACAAACAATTCGCGCAAAGACACGACTGATAATTTGATGATCGTTTTGGTAATATACCAATAAGGCGGGGCGCAAACCGACATGGAGGATGCAACGATCCCACTGCAACGCGCCCCGTCTGCATAGATGCGTCGTTCGGGTTCGGCGAATGCTCAGATCGTGCGCCCGTAGCGCTCGTAGGCTCTCGTCACGTCCAGTTCGTACTGCTTGCGCGCGCCTTTGACCACGGTGTCCAAGATGAGACCGCTCGTGAAGGACAGCATTCCCACCACCACAAGTGCGACCGCCAGCAGTGCAGAGGGCAGTTTCGGCACAAGGCCGGTCTGCAGGAACTCCACGATAACGGGTACGCCTGCGACAAGCCCCAGCAGGAAGAAGACCAGCGACATCCAGCTGAACAGCGCAAGCGGACGATAGTCTTTGAACAGGGACAAAATCATGAGCAGCACCTTCATGCCGTCCGAGAACGTATCGAGCTTGCTTTCCGAGCCTTCCGGCCGATCGCGATAGTCGATCGGGATCTCCTGGATGCGCCAGCGCTTGTCCACCGCATGAATGGACAGTTCCGTTTCTATTTCGAAGCCGGGCGAGAGCACTGGCATGGTCTTGGCGAACACGGCGTTATAGGCGCGGTAGCCGGTCATGACGTCTGAGAACTCGAATCCGTAGATGAGCTTGATGAGAAAGCGCACGAGGTTGTTGCCGAACCCATGGAACGCACGATCGTTCTCCTTGCCGTATGTACCGTTGGAAAGACGGTCGCCCACCGTCATATCTGCTTCGTCAGCCATGAGCGGGGCGAGAAGTGCCGGTGCGGCTTCGGCGGGGTACGTGTCGTCGCCGTCCACCATGACGTAGTAGTCGGCGTCGATGTCGCGCATCATCTGCCGTACGACGTTGCCCTTGCCCTGGCGGCGCTCCGTGCGCACGACCGCTCCGTGCGCACGAGCGATGGCGGCGGTGTCATCGGATGAGTTGTTGTCGTAGACGTACACCGTTGCTTCAGGCAGGACCCGACGAAAATCGTCCACGACTTTCGCGATCGTCAGGGCCTCGTTGTAACAGGGGACGAGCACCGCCACGGTCGGCGTGCTCGATGCTGCGGCTGCTTGTTCCACGGAAAGCTCCTCTTCTTCGATGACAAACATCGTATCCGAAAGCCTGGCTTTGTGCCAGACGCCCTGTCATTTTCCAGATGAAACGCGGTAGCGAAGGCGTTGAGGGCCGGTAAGCTGGGACATGTTAGCGGCATGCTAAAATGTCGAAGGCTTCGATGTCCAGGATGGTGAAGTTCCCCCATGAATCTACTGAAACACTCGCGCGAGCGCAGACGCGCCGCGCTCGTCGCATCGCTGCTCGTCCTTATCCTTCTCTCAACGCTCGCCTATACGGCGGTTTCGTCCCGATCGGCGACGGGCGCGGCCATCGAATCGGTGAGTCAAGTGTATCTGCAGGAGTTGAGCGATCAGGTGATCGCTCATTTCAATACCGGCGTCGAGAACAAGTTCTGCCAGGTGGAAACCGTCGGAACCTCTCTTGTCTTCGACGCGCCGCGCACCATCGAGGAGGTGGAGCGGCTGCTGGAGGCTCAAGAGCGCAACGACGAGTACGCCTATCTTGCGCTCCTCGGCGACGATGGCCGGTACTATACCGCGCGAGGCACGACCGCTTACCTTGAAAAGGATGCCTCAGAGAACCAGTCGCCTGACGTGGTGTATCGCGATGCGCAGGGGCGTGATATCGCGATCTACGACGGCAAGATCGCGCTCGTCGATCCGATCGAGCCCGTGGCGTGCGGATCGGTGTCGTTCGTCGCGGTGGTGGCGGGCTACGATCTGGATGAGATGTCGGATCAGCTTGATCTGGGCTTAATTGGCGGCTCCCGTTCGATTATGGTCGACCGTTCGGGCAACTGCTTGGCCGGCAGTTACGACGAGGGCAGCTCGGGCGGCAACATACTCGAGAAGCTCGATGCAGCAGCCGTGCTCGACGACGGGCGCTCTGTCGACGAAGTCCGATCTCGCCTCGAGGCCGGTGAATCCGCACTCGTTCCGTTCACGTGCGGCGGCGAGTCGGAGTTCCTCTATTTCAGGCCGATGCTCGACGGTTCGTGGTTCTTGTGCACGGCTATGCCCTACGGCGTGGTGGACGGAGACATCGCGGGGCTTTCGGGGACGTTGGCGCGCAACGCGTTCATCGTGGGCGGCGTACTCTTGCTCGTCGCCGTGGTGTTCTTCGTGCTGTACTATCGGCTTGTGCAGCGCAATACGAAGCTGCTTGCCGAGGAGAAGAGCCGCGCGGAGGCTGCGTGCGAGCGCGCCGAGCATGCAAGCCTGGCGAAAAGCGAGTTTCTTTCGCGTATGTCGCACGAGATCAGAACTCCTATGAACGGTATCATGGGCATGACGGCCATCGCGCTCGAGAACATCGACGACCGGGAGAAAGTCCGCTCCTGCCTCGAGAAGGTAACGGTGGCCTCCAGCCATCTCATGGCGCTCATCAACGACATCCTCGACATGAGCAAGATCGAGAGCGGCAAGGTGGAGATCAAGCGGGATGGCTTCGACGTGCGCACCTTCGTCGGCGCGTTCTCTGCCGTGTTCGGTGCGCAGGCGTCTGAGCTGGGCATCCGCTACGAGACCGTCGAGAAGGGCGCGCTGCCCGATTGTCTTCTGGGAGACGCGCTGCATCTGAACCAGATCCTCTACAACCTGGTGGGCAATGCGTTTAAGTTCACCCCGAAGGGCGGATCCGTCACGTTGAGCGTCGAGCGACTGGAGCGTTCCAACGTGCCTAGGACCACGGTTGGCGACGAAGCGGGATCCGAGACCTGCGAGGTGTGGATGCGCTTCGAAGTTAGCGACACGGGGTGCGGTATCAGACCCGAGCATTTCGAGACTATCTTCTCGTCGTTCGAGCAGGGCGACCCCGATACCGCGCGCAAGCACGGTGGCACGGGACTGGGTCTGGCCATTGTGAAGCGCTTCGTCGAAATGATGGGCGGCCGGATCCGTGTTTCGAGCGTGGTTGGCCAGGGATCGACCTTTACCGTGGACATCCCTTTCGACGTACCGATAGAATGCCCGGTCGACGAGGGTGAGGAGGAGGCCGTGTTCGAAGGACCCGTTGCAACCGACGACTCCCTTGCCTATGATTTCACGGGCAGGCGCATCCTCGTGGCAGAGGACAACGATCTGAACCTCGAGATAGCCGTTGAGCTTCTGTCCATGGTCGGAGCCCAGGTGGACGGTGCGACGACCGGTCTCGAGGCCCTTCGGGCTTTCGCCGATTCCGAACCCGGTCATTATGACATCGTGCTCATGGATGTCCAGATGCCCGAGATGGACGGTTATGAAGCGACGCGCCCCATCCGCGGTCTCGATCGCGCCGATGCGAAAACCGTTCCCATACTCGCGATGACCGCGAACGCGTTCGCGGAGGACGAGGAGCGCAGCCGTGCGTGCGGGATGGACGGTCACCTGAGCAAACCCCTTGATATTCGTCTGGTTTATGCCACAATAGACGGGTTTTTGGAGAAGCGCCGCAACGGGCGCTGAGGCCCGGCCGGCGAGCGGCCGGCGGCGGGGAGGCGCGAACGTGAAGAAGCTCATTGCCCAGATCATGAAGTTCGGCGTGGTGGGCGTTATCGCCTTCGTCATCGACTACGGTCTCATGGTGGCGCTCACGGAGCTGGCCGGCGTGAACTACCTCATCAGCGCCACGATCTCTTTCACGGTGTCGGTCGTCTTCAACTACCTGGCCTCCATGCGCTACGTGTTCACGCACAAGCAGGGGCTCTCGCGCCGGCGCGAGTTCGTCATCTTCGTGGTGCTCTCCGTGATCGGCCTGGGAGTGAACGATCTGCTCATGTGGCTCGGCTCGTCGGTTCTGGGCGTGAGCTACCTCATCGTGAAAATCGTCGCCACGGCCATCGTCATGGTCTACAACTTCGTGACGCGCAAGATCTTCCTCGACGGCGACACCGGCGCCGTCCTCGAGTAGCGAACGGGCGACCCCTCCGTTTCGAAAACGAGTTGCGAACAGCGCGACTTGGTAGGTGGGTGACACGGTACTCGGTGCTAGAATGAGGGAAATCGCAGGTCGGCGCTGGGCCGGTCGCTCGGTTAGGAGGCAGGTTGTGGTTCCGTCCGTAGAAGAGGGGAAGATCGTCCTTATCGCGAACCCCGTGTCGAAGAGCGGGCGAGGGGCGGTGGCGGCCTCCGAGGCGGCGCGGCTTCTGCGCGAGCGCGTGGGCCAGGAGCGCTTCGAGATGCTCACCACGGCCTGGGCCGGCCACGGGGAGTCGCTGGCTCGCGAGCTGGGCCCCGACGTGGGCTGCGTCATCGCGCTCGGCGGCGACGGCCTGGTGAACGAGGTGGTGAACGGCCTTATGGCCCGCATCCCCGAGGATCGGCCCGTCCTGGCCGTCATCCCTGTGGGCTCCGGCAACGATTACGCCGAGACATTGGGCATGGCCTACTCCGTCCCCACGGCGGTCACCG
>ENA-ORTH01003190-ORTH01003190.1-human-gut-metagenome-genome-assembly--contig:-NODE-3190-length-11319-cov-2.577770_pt1 | contig 11319 bp, 9 predicted proteins | sample MGYA00241914_ERZ509192 | MGnify/ENA primary metagenome ERZ509192 (study PRJEB26280, sample SAMEA2338826) | human gut metagenome | biome: human gut; feature: human-associated habitat; material: faeces... | reverse complement strand
GGCACCGGTTCGGCGTCCATTAGGTCGGTGGGGCTCCTTACCCAGACTCTACCGGCCCGCGCGGCTTAACGAACGTTATTTCGGGCGCTTGGCGCCGTAGCGGCTGCGGGCCTGCTTGCGGTTGTCCACCGCAGCGCAGTCGAGCGCCGCGCGGATGACCTTGTAACGGACACCGGGAAGGTCCCTTACGCGGCCGCCGCGGATGAGCACCATGGAGTGCTCCTGGAGGTTGTGGCCCTCGCCGGGGATGTAGGCCGTGACCTCCATACCGTTGACGAGACGCACACGGCAGACCTTTCGAAGAGCGGAGTTCGGCTTCTTGGGGGTCGTGGTGTACACGCGGGTGCACACGCCGCGCTTCTGCGGGTTGCCCTTGAGCGCCGGGGTCTTCGACTTGTCGACCGTCTTCTTGCGGCCCTTGCGGACCAGCTGGTTAATTGTAGGCAAGACTCTTTTCCTTTCCTTTTTCCACGGGCTTGCACTGCACAAAACAAGCGCCTCTGTGAGGCGCGAGGGGGCATATTACGAGGGTTTCCGCTGTGTGTCAAACGCCACGCACCCGGGCGTATCCATCCCCTCCGGCGAGCGGCACAATTTGTCCACAATCGCAGGAAGTGCAGGCAAGGAAGCCCCACGCACTTCCGACCGACAAGGACTGGCACGCTTTCTCGTAGAGGCCGACGAGGACTGACGCGCTTTTCCCGTAGGGGCCGACCTTGGTCGGCCCTCCCGACCGATGAAGGCCAGCGCCCTCGGTCATCTAAACCGACTTCAATCGTCATCTATCCCATCATCTCCGAAGCCGGAGACGAGATCGATGAGCTCGGCCTTGGAATGGACATCGAGCTTCTGATAAATGTGCCGACGATGAGTAATGGCGGTTCCCTCGGCAATGAAAAGCACCTCCTGAACGCGACCCAGCCCATGCCCGCGCGCCAGAATGCCCAGAACCTCTGCCTCTCGCTCAGTCAGCGCGTAGACCTCAGCCACGGCCGCGACCCGCTCATCGAAAGGCGTACCGCCGTCAGCAGACTCCGCCTCTTTGCCCCCTGCGGCAGTTACGGCCCTCTTGTAGGCCCGTGCCAAACTTCCGCGCGTCAACACCACATCCGACGCGATAACAGCAAGCACCATGGCCGCGATGGCCGTCACGCTCACGTGGCCCTGGAGATCGAGGCTCTCCATCATAAGCGCCAAACTCGACCCCAAAGCCGCGCCCAGGGCAAGCGCGCCCAGAGCCACACCCCCACACGATAGCAAAAGGTACGCGAATCTGCCCGGCCGCCTCCGCCGCGACTCCCACCACCAAGGAAAGGTACACCCACAGAGCCACCGCCGAGGCCCCCATGGCAAAGCGCAGGGAGAACTCGCTTCCGGCATCGAAGGGGTAAAAAGCCACAAGTATCGGTATGGCCGCAAAGCGCAGAAGGAGCAGCCAGCTGAATCCCTGTTTGAGCAGCGCCTTTGCCACAACCTCGACCACGAGGGAGATAACGACGCCCGAAAGGCTCAAAAGCCACGTCCACGACAGGGCGTGACCGTGACGCGCAATGAGAAACTGCGTGATCATCAGGGCGAAGACAAGGCCGAACAGGCCATAGGACGCGATAATGCGAACAAAAGCCCCCTGCAGATGCGTCACTGGCGAAGAGGTTTTAGCAGGAGCCTCACCGCGAGACGCCGACACCATGAACAAGGCGCTGGACACCGCCGAGAACACGGCGACCACTGCAAGCAGCAACCAGTGGATGCCTATGGACTGAGCGAAGGCCGCCAGCAGGCAGGCAGCGAGTACAACGAGAAACGAAACCCGGGAGCGCGCCGGAGCATCCAGCCGTCCAAAGCGTTCGCTCCATACCATGGTGAGCAAACCGCCGCCCAAGCCGAGCAGCGCGCCGGACACGACGCGTAGAACCGCAACTGCCACAGAGGCGCCCCGTTCGGGAACGAGCAGAAGCGCTGCGCCGGCGATGGCAGCCAACGCGCCCGCAAACGCCCCGAAGACGCCTCGAGACCATTCGTCCCTCCAACGCGCGAAAGACGCTGCGCACGCCGTCGTCCCCAAAACAGCAAGATAAGAAAAGAGAAGGGGGTTCAGCCCCGACAGCGCCAGATCGCCCCCGCGATACATATCGGCTACCACGCCGACAATGGGAAGCCACGTTTGGGCGCCAATATACCCGAGAACCACCAAAAGCCCGCTCTTCTCGGAAGCCCCTCCTAGCCCCTGAGACGGTAGCGCGCCATCGTCCTTCGTAATTCCTACCATCGCCGACCCTCCCGTATCGATGTGCGGTCAAGGGCAGTATAGCAAGGGCAAGGCCGAGAACCACCCACAATCTGTCCTTCGTCATCCCTTATCCCACCTGGTCTTTCATCCTTTTCAGATGATGGCTTGGCAGCAAAATAATCTGTCTCCTCCCGCGAAGCATCGGCTTTGGATGATGGCATTTCGGCGACGAGGACGCACAATGCCGCCCATCGAATTCAATCCGGCGGGACGACGAGAGAGCCGCCGGAGCCACTTGGAAGGAGAGGAGCATGGCTCACGTATCCCTGCGCAAGATCGTTCTTGCCTCCGCTGTCGCGGGTGTCATCGCACTTATGTCCCTGGGCACTGTCGGCTGCGCCCCGAAAACGGCAGATCTCAGCGAAACGGGCAGCGGCTCACAGGCTGAAGCCGACGAGAACGCCGCAATGACAGGGGACTTCGCGTTCTCCGCAGATGCCGACTGCACCACCTGCCACAGCACCGAGGGCGACTCGCTCGGCGACGCGACGATGCCCGCATCTAACCATGCGACGCAGGAGTGCACCACCTGCCATAGCGACATCGACAGCCTGGCGACCGCCCACGATGGCGTGCAGTTCGGCGACAAGGCGCCCAAACGGCTGAAAAAGACCACCATCGATACCACCGCCTGCCTCAGCAGCGGTTGCCACGGCAGCCAGGAGGACCTGGCCGCCAAGACTGAAGCCTGCGCCATCCTCACCGACGCCAACGGCACGGTAGTGAACCCCCACGCCCTGCCCGAGAACGAAGATCATACGACCATCGACTGCGGCAGCTGTCACAGCATGCATTCCGACGACACCATCGAGGACACGGCAAAGAAGGCATGCAAGGGCTGCCACCACATGGACGTCTACGAGTGCAACACCTGCCACGAGTAAGGCCCGGCGCATTTAATTGACTCCGGTTCCGCCCGGACCCCGTCAATCCCTCCCCCTACGGGGCCCGAGTGCGGCCATTCCCATCTCAGCATCATCCGCACTCCGGCGGATGACATAGCAAGCCTTATTAAGGAGGAAAACATGGAGGAAGTATCTCGCCGCTCTTTTTTGAAGGGCTCCGCCCTGGCTGCCGCCGGCGCTGCCGGCGCCGCCGCCCTGGCCGGGTGCGCCAACAACGACGCTGCGCTCTCTGAGACTGGCAGCACCCCCGAGTGGATGCCCGAGACCTGGGACTACGAGACCGACGTTTTGGTGATCGGCTACGGCGGAGCGGGCCTGTGGGCCGGCATCACCGCCTTCGACGAGGGCGCTCAAGTGCTCTATCTGGAGAAATCGCCGTTCCGCGGAGGCGGGTCCTCGTCTATCAACATGGGTCAGTGGACTGCCCCCCACGATGCCGACGCGGCCGCTCAGTTTGCTTTCGAGGCCTTCCATGGGCAGACACCTATGGAGGTCTGCCAGGCCTGGGCCGAGGAAGCCGTGCAAAACCCCGACTACGCCGACGAGTACGGCCTCGAGTACACCCTGGGCGATAGCCCCCGTGCCGAGTACAACATCTTCACTGGCTACGAGGAGATGTACGTCGGTTCCGGCGACGGCTACGGCGCGGGCTTCTTCGAGGCCATGGACCAACATCGCGCCGACCGCGGCATCGAGGTGCTGTTCGAATGCCACGACGAGGAGCTCATCCAGAACCCCGTCACCAAGGAGATCGTCGGCTGCTACACCCTCATGGGAACCGACGAGACCCCCAAGGCCGTGAAGGCCTCCAAGGGCGTCATCCTGTGCACTGGCGGCTTCGAATTCAACGAGGAGCTGCAGGCCAAGTATCTGAAGTGCTACCCGATGCGCGGCTTCTACGGCTGGAAGTACAACACCGGCGACGGCATCACCATGGCCCAGAAGGTGGGTGCCGACCTGTGGCACATGCAGCAGGTCTGTGGCGGCGACGACGCCTGGTTCGACGATCCGGAGATCGTGCCCGGGGGCGTTTCCGTGCAGAGCCCCACGCCCAATTACATCAAAGTATCTCGCCTAGGCGAACGCTGGGGTAACGAGGAAATCTTCAGCCCCCATGGTGGCTGGAAGCCCTACGCCAATTTCGATGAGGAGATCTGCGATTTCGACCGTATTCCCTCTTGGTACATCTTCGATCAGACCTCCTTCGACGGCGGCTCCTGGGGCGGCATGGTCGGCGGCGCGGCCACCGAGAACGGTGGCATGGGCATCGGCTACATGACCGAGGGTCTCGATCCCGAACTCGGTGGCTGGGCCGGATGGTCTGCCGACAACAAATGGGAGCTCGAGCGTGGCTGGATTACCACCGGCGCCACCCTGGACGAGCTGGCCGCCAACATCGCCGCCAGCAAAGGGGACGACAAGATGGACGCTGAGAAGCTGAAGGCCTCCGTTGCCCGCTGGAACGAGCTGTGCGACAAGGGCGCTGACGAGGACTTCGGCCGCCAGCAGCTGGCAAAGGTCGAGACCGGTCCGTTCTACGCCATTCCGCTGTACCCGGGCATCTGCAATACCATCGGCGGTGCTCGCCGCAACGAGAACGCCAACATCGTCGATCCGAGCGGCAACCCGATTCCGCGCCTGTACTCCGCCGGCTCGTTCGGCAACATGAATGGCCACACTTACGCCATCACCGGCGGCAATGGCTCCGAGAACTGGTGCGTTGGCCGTATCGCCGGCCGCAATGCCGCCGCCCTCGAACCCTGGGATGCCGCAACCGAGGCCTAGACCCGGCCTGGCGCCGATGAGCACAAGCGGGCCCGCTCTTGAAAAGCGGGCCCTTTTTCTAAACGAGAGAGGAAGGAGGGGTTCTGTGGCTCAACTCGAGTTTTCCGTTCCTTATAACGGAGACGCCGCCACGCTGCGACAGCTGATCGCGCTTCAAAGACGCAACGGCAACGTTATTCGGGAGATCTACCTGAATGCGCCGCAAGCCATCACCGGTTCGGGCCGCGTTGGAAACGTGACGACCCTCGACGAGTTCGTCGGAGTGGTCAGCATCATTCGCGAAGCGGGCATCCGCGTCGACGTCACAATGAATTCCACGTGCGATGGCGGGGATTGGTACGCCGAGGAGACCCTCAATCGACAAATCGGATTCATTCGCGACATGCACGAGCAACACGGCATTGAGGCAGTGACACTGGCCAATCCCTTCCTCATTGAACAAGCGCGCCAAACCTGTCCGAACCTTGAAATCAGCGCCTCAGTCCTCGCTGACATCGATTGCTTTTCCCGCGCCGAAGCCTTCGCACTGGCAGGTGCCACCACTATGACCGTGGACACGAGCATCAACCGCGACCTGAAGCTCTTGCGGCAAATCCGCGAGAAACTTGGCGTAGAGCTCAAGCTCATGGTAAACGAGGGGTGCTTGAACAAATGCCCCTACCGCAAGTTCCACATGAACTTGATCTCCCACAAATCCCACGAAGAGCGCGACGAGGGCAACGCCTTCTCTTTCGCTTGCGGCGACATCATCGGCCGCGATGCCGGGCAGATTTTCAAATCGAACTGGATCAGGCCCGAAGATATGCGCCGCTACGAGGGCATCACAAGCTTCTTCAAAATTGTCGGCCGCGATATGATGCCGAGCAAAGTGCTTCGCTGCACCGAAGCCTACTTGGACGAGTCCTACGACGGCAACCTCTTCGATCTGCTGTGCAGCTCCATCGGCTATTACGGCATCGAATTCCGCGCGCACATCGACAACAAGGCACTTGGCAGGACGAATTTCTTCAAACGCACCTCCACTTGCAACAGACAATGCCAGCGCTGCGCCTATTGTGCCGAATTGGCCGACGAGCTTCTGGGCTATGGCTGGATCACTCGCGAGATGCTCGAGGATATGGGGCAGACGTCGATGATCGCCGCCATCGAAGCGCAATTCGGAGGCAGCTACCCTGTTTGCCGCTCCTTTTCAAAGACGCCCCTTGAAAACCCATTCCAATCTCTGTAAACGCGAGGAGGAACCCTATGTCTACCCAAGTCAGAACCTGGACCGAGTATTGCGGCGCCGAGGGCGAGCCCTCGCGCTGGGATCTGTCCATCAACGACCGCCCCGTGCCGGGCGGCTATATCGAGAAAACCGCCGAAGGGTTCGAGATCCATTATCCACACCTTCCCCTCAAAAAGCTCACCACCCTAGAGGAGGCGAAGCGCAGCCTGGAGCTGGCCCCACCGATTTCAACAGCTGGCCTGAAAGTGGGAAGGATAGCCGACGAGGACAGCGACCTCATCTCGTCTGCCGAAGCTGGCGAGATACTCGGCGTGAGTCGCTTCCGCGTGAATGCCATGGTGGCCTCGGGCGTGCTGCCCGGCCGCCGCGACAACGGCAAGATTCTCGTCGATCGCGCCGCTGCGGAGCAGAAGGCCGCCCAAGGCCTCCCCGAGGGACCTCAAGGGAAGTTCGCCAACCTTTTCCTGTTCTACGCGCCAGCAGGCGAACGCACGCAATATGTGGCTGAACTCGAAGCCGACGACGCCGACTCCATCGAACGCGCCCGCGCCTTCGCCCAAGAAGTCATGGAGGACGAAAGCGAAGACGCCGTAGAAGTGCGCGACTACCTGCGCATGCGCAACTTCTTGCGTCGCCACGAAAACGAATTTGAGTTTGCTCGCAGCGTCTTTGGCGATCTCGTCGAAGAGCGAGCCCGACGCGCATCCCTACGCATACCGGAAACTGAAGCATAGCCTTTCACGCGATCTTGTCTTAGACGATACCAAACCTCGGATTTTGGCAGTCCACGGGTACCAAACCTCCAGTTTCGCCCGAAGCTCTGATCTGGGAAAACTTCCTATAATGCCTGGTAGATGGCTTGTCGCAGTTCAGCCAAAACGGGCGGTTTGGTTCCCTGCGCCTGGCAAAACAGGCGGTCTGGTACCCGCATCTGCCAAAATCCGAGCCTTGTCCCCGCAGGTGCCGGGACAAGGCTCTCCCTGCCGGAAAAGGCCGTGCAAGGGGGGGCGATCAAGGTCGCCCCCCCCCACGGGATCGCTCCTGAAGCTACCCCGCGTACTCGGCGATGATGGCCTCGACGTAGCGGGCCATGTTCTGGAGGTCGGCTACCTCTATATACTCGTCGACGGAATGGAAGTTGGTCATGCCGATGCCGAGGGTGATGGCGTCGGCGCCCTTCGTGCCGAGGATGTTCGCGTCGGCCCCGCCGCCGGAGGTGGCGTGGCGGGACTCAAGGCCGCAAGTGGCCGCAGCGGCCTCCAAATGCGCGACGATGGCGTCGCCGGGCTCGTGCATGACAGCCGGGTAGTCCAGCTCCCAGGCCACTTCCACCTGGCCGCCGAAGCGGGCGGCGGCTTCTTCCAAGGCGCGGGTCATGGCGTCGCGCTGGGCGAGCACGCGATCCTCGTACAGCGAACGGCACTCCCCCATGAGCGTCACGACGGCGGGCACGATGTTCACGGCCACGCCGCCCTCGATGCGGCCGACGTTGGCCGTGGTGCACTCGTCGATGCGCCCAAGCGGCATGGCGGCCACGGCGGCTGCGGCGATCTGAATGGCGGAGACGCCCTCCTCGGGCTCCACGCCGGCATGGGCGGCACGGCCCTCAATGCGAGCGCGCAGCGTCCAATGATAGGGCGCTCCCATGATGATGGTGCCCGGCGCCCCGTCCGCATCGAGCACGAACAGCGGGAAACATCCGTCGCGCTCGGCTTCCGGGGTAGCCGCCGGCAGATTCTCCGGCCACGCGAGCGCGTCCTCGGCCAAGGCGCCGGCCCCCAGCAGGCTCTGCTCCTCGCAGGTGGTGAGCAGCACCGTGATGTCGGGCCGGGGCGCACCGGACTCCAACACCGAGCGCAGCCCCTCGAAAATGGCGGTGATGCCGGCCTTATCATCGGCTGAGAGAATCGTCTCCCCCGCCGAGCAGACGACCTCGGCCATGCGGCAGGTGACGTCGTCGCAGATATGGCGCTGCTCGATGACCGCCTCGATGCCCGCGCAGGGCTTCACCGTGTCCAGATGCGCCGAGAACCCGATGCGCCCCGGCACCGTGCCGGGCAAATGCGCGATGAGGTTGCCCGTATCCGACCCCGTTTCCGCCGCAGAAGCGTCGAAGGTGACCGTGAATCCCATCTCCGCCAGTTTTTCTGCACAATAAGCTGCCATGGGAGCCTCGTGCCATGACGGGCTCTCGATGGCCGCCATCTCCAAAAACGAATCAAGCACGCGATCGGGGTTCATGAGGGTCCTTCTTTCCAAATTCCTAAATTTTTTGTCGCAGGGATGCGCCCAAGGAAAACAGCGAGGGTCCGACAGGTGCCTGGATTTGCCCCGCCTTTTGCCCAAGCGGCCTTCGTGCCGCGCCGTGGCAAAGACAAGGGGCAAGGCCAGGTGCCTGTCGGACCCGCAGCGTCGCGTAATAATTCCTCAAGGAATTATTACGAGGCAAGAATGGGGGCCGCCACCTGCTTCTTGCGGGACAGCACGCCCGGCATCCAGTTGCCGCCCTCGCAGCACTCGATCTCGAAGACGCGGTTCACACGGGCCGGATCGCCCTCCACGATGAACTGCGAGCCCTCGGCCAGAATATCGGTGACGAGCAGCAGGGCGAACTCGTAGCCGTTATCTTCCACGAGCTTCTTCATGTGATCGCGAATCTCCGCCTCGCGGGCCATCACAGTCGGCAGGTCTACCGTCTCGCGCTGGGCGATGAGCACCGTCACGTCGTCGTTGACCTTGAACTCCTTGGAATCGGCCTCGACCAACTTGGCGATGGGCATTTTGTCCTCGCCGCCGCGGGTGCGGAAGATGTCCATGCCGTACTCCACCGCGTCGATGCCGAGCTTGTCGGCGAGGAAGTTCACCTGGTCGACGTCCACCTGGGTGCAGGTGGGAGACTTCATGATGACCGTGTCGGTGAGGATGGCCGACAGGAGCACGCGGGCGATGGAATCGGGCAGCTCGATGCCGGTCTGGCGGAACTGAAGCGTGACGATGGTGGCCGTGGAGCCGATGGGGAGGTTCAAAAAGAGGATGGGGTTGGCCGTGGAAACATCGGCGATGCGATGGTGGTCGATGATCTCGACGACATCGGCGTTCTCGATACCCGGGGCCGCCTGGCCGATCTCGTTGTGATCCACGAGGATGACCTTCTGCTTGACCTCCTCGCCATCGCGCTCGACAGGGTTCACGTTTTCGATGAGCACCGGCTCGGCGATGTCGTTCTGCTCCAGAATCCAGGCGCTTTCCACCGGCAGCGGCCCCAGACGGGCGGGCACGTACTCGACGGCGTCGGCCTCGCCGTCGCGGGCGGCCAGCGCATTCTTCAGATGCGCGTAGCCCACGGCTGCGGCGATGGAGTCGTTGTCGGGGTTGCGATGGCCCACGACGAGGATTTTGGAAGACATGAAGGTTCCCCTTTCTCACCAACTTACGGTTTTGAGGCAGTATAGCGCCTCTGCGCCCGTTAGGCGATGGGCTATGATAGGCTTCTTCGATGAAATGAAGCCCTGAACTGCTCTGCGGATGGGAAACGCGAAAGGAGCTCTTGTGAAAACCTATGGTCTGAGGGACATTATCGGCCCCATCATGGTGGGACCGTCCAGCTCGCATACGGCGGGGGCTTTGGCCCTCGCCTCCATGGCGCGGAAGCTCTTCGGCGAGCAGCCCGAACGCGCCGTCTTCACCCTGTACGGCTCCTTCGCCGCCACCGGATCCGGCCACGGCACCGACAAGGCGCTGGTGGCCGGCATCCTGGGGCTTGCGACCGACGACCCGCGCGTGGCCGACGCCTTCGCCCTGGCGAAGGCAGCCGGCGTGCAGGTGGACATCGTCTGGGACACGACCACCGAGGTGGCGCACCCCAACACCGTGGACATCCGCTGCGAGAGCCGCGAGGGGCGCACCCTGGAGATGCGGGGCGTCTCCATCGGGGGCGGCGCGGCGGTCATTCGGCGCATCAACGGCATCGACGTGGACATCACCGGGGAACGCACGAGCGTGGTCGTGCACCAGCGCGATGAGCGCGGGGTGCTCGCCCACATCGCCGGCGTGCTGGCCGACTGCGGCATCAACATCGCCAACGCGAACCTGCACCGCACGGCCAAGCGCGGCGACGCCTACACCGTCCTTGAGACCGATAGCGCCGTGGATGCGAGCGTGCGCGAGCTTCTGATGGACCACCCGGACATCATCAACGCGCGCGTCGTACCCGCCACCTGCGCCGGCGACGGCGAGGAGGTGCCCGTGCCCGAGGATGCCGAGGAGCGGTTCGCCCGCTGGGACTACGCATCCGGCGAGGAGCTTCTGGCGCTGTGCGAGCGCGAGCACGTCACCATCGCCCAAGCCTTCCGCGCCCGCGAGGAAGCGCTGTGCGCCAAGCAGGGCACGGAGGCCGGCATCGACGCTTATCTCGATCGCGTTCTGGAAGTGATGGACAATGCCGCCACCGAGCCTCTGGACAACCCGCAGCCCTCTGTGGGCGGCCTCATCGGCGGCGAGGCAGCGAAGCTGCGGACGGCTTTGGAAGACACCGACCCTCAGCACCGCCTGGTGGATCCCCTGGCGGCCCGGGCGGCCCAGTATGCCCTGGCGACCCTGGAGACCAACGGACGCATGGGCGTCATCGTGGCCACCCCCACCGCGGGCTCGGCCGGCGTGCTCCCCGGCGTGCTTCTCGCCTTGCGCGACGAGCGCGGCTTCACCGGCAAGGAGCTGCGCGAGGGCATCCTCACCGCCGCGGGCCTGGGCTACCTCATCGCCCGCAACGCCAGCGTGTCCGGCGCCGAGGGCGGCTGCCAGGCCGAGGTGGGAAGCGCCGCGGCCATGGCGGCTGCGGCGGCCGTCGCGCTTGCCGGCGGTGCCCCCGACCTCTGCCTGGCCGCCGGCGCGAATGTAATGATGTCGCTGCTCGGCTTGGTATGCGACCCGGTAGGCGGCCTTGTGGAAGTGCCCTGCCAGAAGCGCAACGCCACGGCGGCCTCCGTCGCCTTCGTCAGCGCCCAGATCGCCCTTTCCGGCGTCCAGAACCTCATCAGCTTCGACGAGGCCGTGGCCGCCTTCCCGTGCTGCTGAGCGGGGGAACCCGCGGTTTTGCATCGTAAAACTTCAGT
>ENA-ORTH01003189-ORTH01003189.1-human-gut-metagenome-genome-assembly--contig:-NODE-3189-length-11320-cov-3.139991_pt1 | contig 11320 bp, 20 predicted proteins | sample MGYA00241914_ERZ509192 | MGnify/ENA primary metagenome ERZ509192 (study PRJEB26280, sample SAMEA2338826) | human gut metagenome | biome: human gut; feature: human-associated habitat; material: faeces... | reverse complement strand
TCATAAAATCCGGCCGGCCGCCCATAAAAGCGTCGGCCATGAGCCAGACCAGCGGCACTTCGATTTTGCGGTTATCCTTGCTCCGCATCTTTACCATAGCCCTGGAGCGCCCGCCTCCAATGTACGGCTTCAGGGTGTACCAGCTCCCATCCTCAAGCTGCTTCTGGACGCAGCCCTTCCGGTTTATGCGGTAGGGCCAGCGGTAGCCCTTGATGGCTACCCAATCAGGAGTTCTTTCCATCCCGCTCCACCTCGTCAAGGTAGGTGGCCTGAAGGTCGGCCATGTGGGTCAGGAGCGCCAGAGGGAACTTCTCGAAGGCGTTGCCCACCGAGAAGCCGCCGGCCTTGAAGTCGTTGTCGCTGAAGCCCATGTGCCAGCGGATCGCCATGGCCTCCTCCCGGGTCAACTTCATAAAGCCAGAAATGATGTAGACCGATTTCTCGCCGTGTCCGTAGGGAAGCTGGTCATTTATCACATAGAACGGGTACTTCTCCCACTGTCCCTGCTCATTCTTGCGGTTCCTCATCTCCACGCCGTAGAAGTTCACCTTGCAGATGTCGTGGAGCAATCCGCATACGGCGATCTTCTCCTCATCCTCGTCAGAGAGAATGACCGGGCCGTCGGTGTTGCGCTCCAGCTCATTGCTGAACATCTCCCGCAGCCGCTCATAGACATGGATGCTGTGCTTCACCAGGCCGCCCGGCTCCGAAAGATGGAAGCGGGTCGAGGCTGGCGCCGTAAAGAAGTCGGACTTCTCCAGCCAGGCCAGAAGCGCATCTGCCCCAGGGCGCTTGATGTGGTCATTGAAAATCTCGATAAACTGCTCTTTCATTTTTCTGTGCCTCCTGTCTCAATCCTTTTCTGTTCCGCTTCGTCCAAGCGGTAAATTAAATCCTCCACGATACGCATAAACTGATCTCCTTGCTGCCATACCTTCGGGTTAACCTCCCAAGCCGAGATGTCATAGTTGATGGTGAAGATGCCCCTCCTTGCCCTGAGCACCACCCGGTCGCCTCCCTCGAAGCTCATTGTCAACTTAACGCCCGCCTTTGCCGCTTTCAGTACAATAGCTTTTAGGTTAATTCCAATCATTTCATCACCCCCTCAATCAGCTCTCTGGCCTGCTCTACGGTCGGCTGGTAGATGTCTCCATCAACCCTAAGCTGGTCAAAGTAGTCGTGCTCAAACAAACTGATCTGCCCTTCAGCGGCAACCTCCCTGCAATCTTCCTCGGCCCCGTAGATGTACCAGTCCATCACGTCAAACTTTGTCTTCCACTTGTCGAAGGACCTTCCCTCCAGCATTTTCTCGAACGCCCAGAGGTACGCCTTTTCAAATTGAGGCCACCTCTTGAACTCCGCCAGGATCTTGCTGGATGAAGCCAGCGGGCAGCCTACACAACCGATCCTGGTGATGCCCTCCTCGTCGTAGAGCTGACAGTACGGGATACGCTCCGCCCGGATGAAGTCCCAGACCTGCTCATCACTCCAACTCACGATGGGATGGTAGAAGTTGACCCCTCTGTCGGCCTGGCAAGTTTCGTACTTGGCCCGGCTTTTCCGCCTGGGGCTCTCTGCCTTCCGCACCCCAGTAACCGTCAGAAGCCCATCCCCTTTCCCGCAGACGTTTCGCTCCTTGAACTCCTGGCAGCAGTACCGGCACACCCTAGTCGGAGGGAACCCCTTCTTGATGATGAGCTGGAACATACTGATCCTTGGCTTCTCGACAATCACGTCCTGGTGCTCCCGGCGGATGAAGTCAAGCAGCTCCGGCGGGTCAACCGATGTCCTGCTGAATCTCGCCGTATAGGGGACTCCGGCCATATCAAGCAGCCGCTTGACGACGACGCTGTCCTTGCCGCCAGAAAATCTAAGACAGAGCCGACCGGTCTTTGCTGTGGCCTGGATCTCCTTTACGGCCTTCTCAACGATGTCCTCAGTTCCAAACAGCGTGTTCTCCACTAAGGAAGTTTTGGATCGGTCCATCATTCCTTGATGTACTCCCCTTCTTCGCTGAGGTCGGGAGCGGTCCCGCCTATGCAGACGGGGTATTCGCTTCCGTCGAGATCGACGCCCCGCAGCTCCACGCACAGGATCACGCCACACAGATCGAAAAAGGTTTCCACGGCATGGGCAATGTCGGTCGTTCTCTCAATCTCCGGTTCCCCCTCCTCCCTTTGCCAGTCTTCTTCGTATGAGGCAATGATGTACTGGTCAAAACCAAGGCCATTGATCCGATCCAGGGCCTCCCTTTCATTTCCGATAGGTGCATATCTCATTCTTCTGACTCCTGTTCTCCGAACATTTCCTCAGCAATCCGGCCATACTCCTGGAAGATGGCCTCGAAGGCCGCCTCCCAGGCGGCCCCATGCTCATTTTCAATGCCCACGGCCACATGAGCCAGCTCATGCGCCAGAACCTCCACAGCATTTGATACCCGGAGGTTGGCATCTACCGCTACGAGGATACGCTGACACCGAGCCCAGTTCTGTGATATTCCGCCCAAGCGATCCCGGTCAAGGCATCCCGAAACAGATCCACCCCAGGTTTGATTTCACGGATAAACTGGCTCATTTTCTGCCCTTCCCTTCATTCGTCATCCATTGGCGCCACTTCTCTGCTTTTCTAAGCCGGATTGCGGGGTCTGTCGTTTCGCAGACGGTGCACAGGTCACGCAGAGCGTCGGCCATTTCAACGCTTTGCTTTACAACCATCCTTTGAAGCCGTTCAATTTCGCAGGCAAGACCCTGCATGGTTCTCTCCCTACAAGCAGTCCTGCTTCTGCTCGGGCAATCGTTGCAGTCCTTCAGGTCGCAGCACTTTGCAGAGTCAATCAAGTCCTGGACGTTCATCGAATCCTCCTCTCAAATCAAAATCCATTCCAGATCTGCTTCCCGCAGTATTCAAAACACTCAGCGTCGTTGCAGTCATCGTCGGTCAGATCCATGAGCCGCTTCCGGCTCCGGCTGATGAACAGGTCACTGCCCATAGGCGGCTTTGGGTTCTTGTCCCGCAGCAGCTCATCAACGCCCACAACCTGGGCGTACTGCTCCGGCTCATTCTCCCGCAGGAATTTGAAGAAGTAGTTCTTGTGGAACGGACAGAACGAGCAGGCCGAAGCCTTGGTCTCCAAGCCCCATACATCCTTGATGTAGGCGTAGTTGTCAGCCCGGGTGAGCCCCATATCGACCAGCGGGAAACGGTTCACGAACATCGGGTTCGGGCTCTCCTTGCACCGCCGGGCCTCCTCGGCACTGAAGCCCATGTGCATCTCGTGGGCTTTCTTGTCCTCATCCCGGAGCCTCTGCCCCTTTTTGTAGCCAAGCAGCTCCCACCGGACATACTTGGAGATCAGCTCCACCTTATAGTCGATGGTACAGTTGCGGGGCATCTTGCTTTTGTGGCCGTCATCCCGGATGGTCCACCACGGAACGCTGATTGTCCGCCTCTCCCCAAAATTCTCCATGAAGTCGGTGTAGAGCGGAGAATCCAGGATCACCAGGGGCACACCGCAGGAATGGCCGGCGTTTGCCAGAAACTCGACCTGCTTTTTCACCCAGGGTGGCTCGAGCCCGAGGTCACAGAAGATGGACACATCGTAAATCGGCACCAGGGGCCATACAGGCGGTTCTCCCCGCTTCTTTGCGAGGGCGTTTTCACAGCCCATCAGGTGCAGGGCCGACGATTGCATCCCGGCGCCGCATGACAGGATCTTCAATGGAAGGCGCCTCCATTCTGCATTGCCAAATCGACAATGCCATTCTTGAGCTCATCTAGAGCGTCAAGCACCTGTTCCAGCGTTCCCTCGATGGTTCCGTACCCGCCTCCGTCAGAGGAACAGGCGATCCAGCATGGGTATGCCGGCGGGGTGTACTCATGGGCGCTGGAATCCGCATCGAAGACGGCCTCCCGGACGGCGGCCAGCTCCATATCGTTCGACACGAAGTACCAGTCCCACCAGTAGTCCGGGTCGATCCATGCAGGGGAAAACAAAAAGTGGGGCAGCCTTGAAACAATGGCCCTGGCGTTCCTCTCAATACAGTCCCGCTCATACTGCATACAATCCTGCGCCGTTTGAAACTCCGTCCCGTCATCAGCGACGAATATCCGCTTCTCGACCTCAATCTTTTCTACCCTTTCAGTCATTTCTACACCCCTTGATTTTCCTAAAGATTATCTTTTGTTACCGATTGGCAATTATTGAACAAATTAAAAGCTCCTGTCCTGCCGGAGATATTGCTGAATTGTCGGCATCCTGTTTTTCCATAGATTCAGGTATCCATCTCGCATCAGCGGAGAGGCCCCATAATGCTTCTCGAACAGGCCGACGACCGCATTGTACTTATCATTCAGCTCCCGCAGGACAGACACCGCCGCCCGATCTGTATTGATGTTTCTGGACTTGAGCATATCCTTGGACTCATCGTTCAGCTCCAAGACAAGTTGGTTGATGGCCGCCTGCACTCTTTTCTCGTCACCACAGGTCATCTCCTGCCGATGCTTTTCAAAATACTGTCTGGCTTTCATTTCATTTTCCCCTTTCGTCTTGCTCGGCGCCGTGCCCTCCGCTCCCGGCGCTCCTCTTCATACAGGCGGGCGATCTCCACATCATCTTCATACTCAGGCAGGCTTTCAAGCCATTTCTGGAGGAACGGGATGTGCGGAAACACGAAATCGGCAATCAGGCAACCGACGCCCAACACCAGCAGGAACACACACAGGATAGCTAGGTTGATGACCATGTCGGCCATGAATTCAGGACTCATGCGTTTCATGCCCCCCTCAAATCAGATACGGAAGTTCGTATTTAACGAAGTCGGATTCCATTTCCGCCTCCTCCGCATCCAGATCCACAATCCAAGCAGCCAAGTATTCATCGCGGGCGGCCTTGTTGTTCCAGTTGTCCTTGTGCAGCCCGACGGCATCCTTGACCATGTATCCATCGGCGTCGATTTCATAGATGCGGTAGTCGTGGGTCTTCTCCCACTCCTGTTCAAATGCGATGTCTTCGGCCTCGGCCTTGAATATGTACTCGACCATACTGTGGTCGAAATCGTAGCGGAACAGTTTCCCGTCCAGTTTGTAGGGCTTACTCTTCATCTTCATAGCCCTCCGCATATTCGTAATCGGTGTTGATTTCGACCATGTGCCCGTCAGGCAGAATCACGGTGAACAACCCGTCCTCGGCAATGAACTCAGCCTCTCCGGGCATCTTGAAGATTTCGCCGAGCCGGCCGCCCTGTGGCTCCTTCTCTTTTGATACCAGCTCCAGCGGCACCAATCCGATCACGCCCGCATCGACGGGGAACTCAGCTCCGTCGCTCCCGAGGTAGCAGCCGTCTCCGTATGCCGTTCCTGCGACGGCCACCTCAAGTCCCGTATCCGGGTCCTCGAATGTGCCGTCTGCAAATTCATGCTGGTCTCCCCATACTCCATGGTAGATGCGGTCATCCAGGACGTAGCAGATGTCACCGATGTAGAATCCAACGTCGGAGCGGATCTTTGCTGACACGTTCATCTTCGTATCCCCCTTCACCAAGTAAAATCAGCTTCACAGAGGCAGCCGATCCAGTAGGAAGGCCCGGGATTATACCGGTACACGCCGCTTTCAAGCCGCTGCTTCACTTCCTCGATCTTGGTCTCCCGTTCCTCCGGGTACTCCTTGAAGAACTTTCTGGCGTCCTGGCGGCCACGCTCATAGGCATCGCCGTCGAAAGCCTCTCCCATGATGGCCCGCAGGGCCACGGCGCTCATTTTAGCGGTCTGCATCTTGAACGCCTCTCTTATCATCTTGGTCGGACAGACCCAAAAAGTATTCCTGGATGCTTTTCCGAGCATCGAGAACCGCTTTTTCCGCACCCGGAATCTGACCGAGGAATTTCTGGGCGTATTCAGTCTGCTCTTTGACAAACCTATCGCCGTACCCCAGTCGCTCATACTCATCCTTGCGATCCTCGATGTCTTTCATGATAACGGTATAGTTGTCAACCAAACGATTGTACTCGCGGATTGCTGAATCCTCTCTTTCGAGAAGGGATTTCAAGCTGGTGTAAGCATTCATCTCTGCTCCTCCTATCGGGTCTTTGTGTATTGATTTACCGTAACTTAACTATACATTACCAACTGGTAAAGTCAAGATAATTTTCTGTATTTTCAGAAAAATTTTTACTTATAAACGGTTTGAGTGATTGTGCTCGTAGAAGCCCTTAGAATCAGTTTTGGCGGGTTTTCCGCTCAAGGGTATAAGTATATCTGAAGTTTCTAAAAGTCCCGTGAGAACATTTTGTAAAATACGAACTTCGAGATTTGGACATTATGTGTATTGATTTCCCGCGCATAGTTGTTCCGCCTGTCTGCCCCCAAATTGGGCATTTCCCGGCCCTGTGCGCCATTCTGAGGCTGTGGTATGGAATTATATTCCCGCCTCCCTATTCCCATCCTCCCGGCCCTTTTGCGGGATTTCCCGGTCGTTTCCGGTTCACTCCCCGAAAAACAAAAAGCGCCCTCCCCGGTCAATACCGGAGAGGGCAGCACAATCTATATCTCGGTTTTTGATAGGTCATCCAGTTCCATGTAGTCATACTCTATGCTTTGGGTCCAACGCTTTTTGTTTAGCCTCTCACACACAGCCTTTGCGGTTTCTTCATCTCGAACAAACCCGGCAAGTTCCATTCCATCACTTTCGTATTCCCCGCTTGCATAAATCAAGAAAACAGTATCGCCCATTTTGAGTGCCCCCTTTTCCATAGATTCGATTATGCCCCACATTTCACGCAAAGTCAAGAACAGCAAAAAACGCCCCCATCCCAGCCGCAAGGCCGAGATGGGGGCGTTCATTTATACCGTCATTCGGTTGTCAGAGGTCAAGCGAGGGGGCGCCAACCTCCCCGGATGACGGGCGTATCGGGCGGAGGTCATACCCGTTTACGCTTTTCTCATTTCCGCTGCCTAAATGGCCGGACTGTCTATGGAACCCTCTTGCTCCTGAGACGAGTCTACTTTCGGCCCATTGAAGTTAGCGGCCTTGGCCGCATCGTAGGTGATGCCGCCCCACCGGTGATCAGATTTGCATAGGCTGAGGTATGCGGCACAAACCACTCTGTTGGCAGTCCACGGCAGACCGACCATGGGCGCCGATCCAGGAGGGGCGCCGGTGTACCCCTTGTTGGACGCAGTAGAAGGCCAGGGCGAAGCCCCCGATAGTCACTACCCACAGGAAAATAAGGAAAACTCAGTCTGGCTTGACTATCTCTAATCATCATCTTTCTCGCCCAGCTTGTCCCCGGCACCGTCCAGTGTGCGAAATCACCCGATCCCGATACTAGCCAGAAGATACCCTATCGCGCCCGTAATGATAGCCGCCACGACCGTCTCCCACCGCTTGGACGGCTTCTCTTTCAGGGCGGTGAGGTCGAGGGCGATAGAGTCCAGCTTGTCCATGATGGTGTCCAGCCTGGTCCCGCTGACGGCCTGTACCTGCTCAAGCTTTCCAATGCGGGCGTAAAATTCCGCATGGCGCTGGGAGTTGGTTTCTTTCTCGGCCTCAAAGTCCTTCTCCAGCCTGTCCACCCTGGTTTTCAGCGTACAGTTGTTCTCACAATCATTGACGGGCATGGGTTAGCCCCCCTTCATCTGCTTATAGACCTGATTGATACCAGTGGCCGCAAGGCCGGAGACAATGCCAACGGCGGCGGCGGTCAAATAGTCAGAAGCGGGGAACTCAGGCATGATGAACATGCCGAGGATGCCAAGCACCGCGCCAAACGCACCGCAGATGATGGGAATCCACTTATTGTCCAGTCCAGTGGCCTTGACCACCTGCCCGACCAGGAAGCAGATCACAGTGATAACCGCCACTCCGGTGATACCCAAAGAAGAAATGTCCATGATATGTACCTCCATCAAATCAGATTCAACCGATCCAACACGACGGCAAGCTCCTGTCTGGTTACGGGGTCTTCGGGCCGGGTGCCGTCCAAGATACCGGCCTCTTTCGCGGCCTGCCACGCTTCGTCGCGCTCCTGTTCCCAATCGCTCACAGGTTCATCCTTCTTCCAGTTCACGTTAAGATAAGTGCAGATGCCCTTTGCGGTGGCCTCGGCCAGCTTGTCCCGGTACTTGCTATCCTTGAGATACTCCGTGTCCATCTTGTTGGTATGGAAGCCGTACTCAATGAGCGCGGCGGGGGCGTCCGTCTTGGCGAGCACGGTATACATCTCGTGCTTGATCGGTTCGCTCCGCAGGGCCACCCCGGCAGCATGGAAGGCGTTGACCAGGTCAGAAGCCAGCACATTGCGCTGGGCCGTCATGGGCCCTGCGCTGGTGTAGATCTCCAGCCCCGACGCGCTCGACCATCCGCCCTCTCCGGCGGCGTTGGTGTGGATGCTCACAAAGCAATCCGGCTTTGCTTTATTGCTGATGTTGGCCCGCTCCGTGAGGCTGGGGTAGTTGTCCGCTGTCTTGGTGAGCACCACGCCCACCCCCTGGGCCTCCAGCAACGGCTTGATGCGTTGGGCCATATCCCAGGTAAACTCCCACTCCTTGTATGTACCATCCGGGGAGCCGTTGACGTTGCCCGGCCCGTGTCCGGGGTCGAGGCATACAGTGTGCTTGCTCATAGGCTTGTCCTCCTTGTCCGGCGGCTCCTGGCCGCCCTGTCTTGTCCATACGCACAGATACCCGGCCACCCGGCGGGCGCTGTAGATACGCTGGCCGTCCCCAAAATCGCACTGGCTGGAGCCGCCGCTGTCCAGACCCAGTGCCCGCAGGTTGGCCGCCTGGTCGTACCGGCAGCCGATGCTCACCAGCTCGTCCCGCAGCCCTTCCGGTGTCTTGGCGTCCGCCGTGCCGTCGCCGGAGCAGTACAGGATTACCCGCGCCCCGGCCAGGAGGACGGCGGAGCGGCCCCGGGTGCCCCCGTACTCCGGGGAGTAGCTGATGGCCTTGCCCGGCCCCCTGGTTGGCGTCAGCAGCTCCACGCCGCTGAGGTAGGACGCCCCGCCGTTGTCGGGTACGATGTCCAGGCGAATGTCGGCCCCCTTGTCCCAGGTCAACCCCCAGCCGTTCCAGCCGGCATCCGCCTTGACCGCGCCGCCAATCTTGAGGTTACCCACCGGGCGGCCTGTGCCCGTGTCATAAAACCAGGAATTGATGATGTACTGGCACCCACAGGCGGCCTTGACCTGCTCCATAGACCGCCCCCCGGCCTCCACCAGGGCGGCGCGGGTGATGGCCGCCCTGGGGATGACTGCTATGTATTTACTCATGGCCCTCCTGCTCCTTTTCCCACTCCTCGCGGGCCGGGCCAGAGATGGGGCCGGGATCGGCGGCGCTCTCCACCAGCTTCGCCATGGCGGCGCAGTTGCGGGGATTCTCGTTCCACAGCTCTACCAGCGCCTTATAGTTGTCCTGGCATACCCGGTGCCAGACGTTGACGGCGGAGGTCACACCCCCGTGCTCCAGGGCCTCATACTGGGGCTTGAGGGCCGCCCAGTCGGGCAGATACTCCGGGTCGAGCCCCGTCATGATGTGGTCTACCTCCCGCCCGTGTCGGATGTTGTTGAGCAGCATGGAGCGCCCCACACCCACATCCACATCATTGGCGTTGGCCAGGGCGAAGGAGGCCGGAGTCAGCTTGGCAAAGTTCAGTTCGGTGATCATGTTCATTCGTCCTTTCTTTTTTACGGCCTTTGGCCGGTTTAAACGGTTTCGGTGGCGGGTTCGTAGGTTTCTCCAATGTACTGCTGATACTCTTCCTGGGTGATGACGCCGTCGGCCACATCAGCCCGCGCCAGGGTGCGCACGTCCTCCTTTACGGGGTCAAGGACGCCATCAAAGGTCCGTGCCCCCCGTTTGATGCTGCGCCAGTAGCTGTGTGCGATTGCTTTTACTGCCATTGCTTTCAACCTCCTAGCATTTCATATATATCCAGCAACGCATCGTCCTGCTGTGCGTTGATAGATTCCTGTTCGGCCCGGCTCTCAAAGAGCGCGATAGCGGTTTCATCAGTCTGCGCCAGAGCTTCCTCCAGGGCCGCCACTCGTTCTTCTACAGATGGCGGCTCAGGTTCCGGCTCCGGCTCAGGGGGCCGCTCGGTGGGAGTGATGCCCACCAGTACCCCCTCCTCAATCTGGAGGTCACACCAGCCATAGGTCGCCCAAACAGCGGCCTCCAGGTGGACGGGCACCTCTATGTAGCCCTCCACCCAGCAGGCGCGCCGGTGGCTCTGGCTCTGGATCGGGTGCTGGCCGCTTTCCAGAGGTTCTATTTGGATGATGGTCATAGGTGGCCCCCCTTTCAGCCGATGGCAAGGTAATAATATTTGTATCTTCTGTCGTTTCTCTGAGCGTTTGCATGACCAGTAGCATACCACGTTATAGTCTTACCGTCTGATGACCTCTTTGCATAACTGCCGGAAGGGTCACCAAAGCCTCTATACTGCTTAAACTGTGTCGTTAAAGCTCCTGTGTATATAGAATAGTAATTATCAGAGGTGACCCGATCCCCTAAATTACTGGTGAAAAAACCATTATCGAGTGTTTCTTGCCAACCAATAATAAGCAACTTGGGGGCAAAGTCAAACGTCAGTGATGTCGGGTTACTGCTCCCCCATCCGGTTCCACTGTTATAATCTCCAGTCCCCACATAGCTTCCGGTGACCACTGTCGCTCTCGTTTTGATGAAATCCATATATGCCGCCACGCTTTTCCCATCTGGCATAAATACCGCTTCGGCCAAGGTCTGCGGCATGACATCGCACTCCTTGCCCTGTAGCCGCTCCACCCGGTACGGGCTGTCTGGCATTGAGGTAGGCGTTTTGGTGTAGGATAACTGTCTGTTTTCATTTGCCCAAGCATTATCGCTAATTTGTACCTTTGCCTTTACAGTAAACCGTCCTCCTGCCGCGCTCGGAAACCTGGATACCGGGATAGTTACACTATCGCCAGGCTTTAATGTCAGTTCTCTCTGGTAATCGCTGTAGGTGTTCTCAAAAACCTCCGAAATGTAAATAGCGTCGCGGGGAGCGTCGCTCAATGCTGTATACGTTATCGCCCCCTTGATTTCCCCAATATTGCCTTCCGGCATGGATATTCTTAATGTAGTTGACGGGACGATGTTCACGGTCTTGGATAATATGGGATCGCCATATACGCCAGAAATACTTGCGGACACACGGTACTGCACGTTCGACCACTCGACCTGCACCGTGTCGGCATAGGTCAAGCCGGCCCCTTCGTAAACCTGCGTCCAGCCGCCGGAATCCACCCTGCGCTCCAGCTTGTAGCTCTCCGCGCTGTCTGCGGCCTCCCAGGAAATATCG
>ENA-ORTH01003187-ORTH01003187.1-human-gut-metagenome-genome-assembly--contig:-NODE-3187-length-11324-cov-2.254149_pt1 | contig 11324 bp, 11 predicted proteins | sample MGYA00241914_ERZ509192 | MGnify/ENA primary metagenome ERZ509192 (study PRJEB26280, sample SAMEA2338826) | human gut metagenome | biome: human gut; feature: human-associated habitat; material: faeces... | reverse complement strand
GTACAACAAGGTCGTGATCGCCACCGATGCCGATGTCGATGGCATGCACATCCGCCTGCTGCATCAAGTCTGTCCTCGTCTGATTTAAAATCAATATTCACAGAGTGGCATCCGCACTCAAGGCATGTCACATAATATGAGCTGCCGCAGTCCTCCTCGAGAATCCCGGCACCGCCACAGAGCGGGCACTCATAGATTTCAACTAAATCGTCTATATTATTCATGATAGTTTGCTTCCTTCTTTCTTTAATATCTAAATATCCTCTCAGTATAATAACATCCCTGCAAGCTATATACAAGCAAAAAGTACCTTCATTTTATTATGGGATAAAAAAGGGATAAAATCAATCAAAAAAGGATTGAACGATATCGTTCAATCCTTAATTTTACTGGTTTTCTACTATTAGTCCTGAGGAATGATTTCTTTTTTGTTGTATGATCCGCAGTTCTTGCAAACTCTGTGTGGCATCATAAGCTCTCCACATTTGCTGCATTTTACTAAAGTAGGAGCAGACATTTTCCAGTTTGCTCTTCTCTTATCTCTTCTTCCCTTAGAAGATTTATTCTTTGGACAAATTGACATTTGTTTACACCTCCTTAAACTTGTTAAATATATCCTGGAACGCTGCCATTCTTGGATCCGGTACAAAACTATCGCAACTGCAGGTGCCTTTATTCAAGTTCATCCCGCAGACTTTACAAATACCTTTGCAATCGTCTTTGCACAGAACTCTCATTGGCCAGTTCACCAGAATTTCGGCGTAGACAAGTTTATCTACATCGAGTTCAAACCCAATCAGGTAGTCAGTTTCCTCCATCTCTTCATCGACTAATGCTCCGTCTGTGATTTTCAGAGTCTTGTCAATGTCAAAATGCATGTTTGTTGGAACTTCTTCCAAGCATCGGCTGCACGGTATCGCTATGTCTATATCTACTGTTCCCGTGATATGCACTGCTGCATTCTCCACGTTTGAGATATGAAATGATATCGGCTGCTTTTTCAGAATAGGATAATCTCCTAACCGCGACTCAAATGATGTGAGCGCAAGCTCTGTCTCAATTGTTGTCTCTTTATTGATAGATTTTACAATGGTTGATATATCAATCATAGCTCTCTCCTATTCACACCTAACCAATTATACATATTGGAGTGGTGTTTGTCAACAAAATTTTATAATTTATCCACAACTTTTTGCTTTTTATTAGCCAACAAGCTTTACTGTCTCACGGCAGATTGCAAGCTCCTCGTTTGTAGGGATGACGCATACCTTTACGCTTGAGTCTGCTGTTGAGATAAGTGCCTCCACGCCGCGTGTCTTGTCGTTTGTTACATGGTCGATCTTTATGCCGAGGTAACCTAAATATGCCATGATTTTTTCTCTTACAAAGCTTGTGTTCTCACCGATTCCTGCTGTGAATGCGATAGCATCTACTCCGTTCATTGCTGCTGCATATGCTCCGATGTATTTTGCTACCCTGTAGCTGAATACCTCTACTGCTGCGATGGCACGCTCGTTGCCCTCATTGTAGGCTGCCTCAAGGTCTCTGAAGTCGCTTGATACGCCTGACATACCGGCTACTCCTGACTTCTTGTTGAGTACATTCATCACACCATCGATATCAAGGTTTTCCTTCTTTGCGATGAACTCCATGATTGATGGGTCGATATCACCTGAACGTGTTCCCATTACAAGTCCCTCAAGTGGTGTAAGTCCCATAGTTGTATCTACACATTTGCCGTTCTGAACAGCACTGATGGAAGATCCGTTTCCAAGATGGCAAACAATAACTTTGGAGTTGTCTTTGTCAAGTCCAAGGAATTCTACAGCACGTTTGGATACAAAGCTGTGTGAGGTTCCGTGGAAACCATATCTTCTTACTTTGTATTTTTTGTAGTATTCGATCGGAAGTCCGTACAGATATGCTTTTGCAGGCATTGTCTGATGGAAAGCTGTATCAAATACACCAACCTGCGGTACACCTGGCATAAGCTCAGAGCAGACATCAATACCGATCAGGTTTGCCGGGTTATGAAGTGGTGCAAGATCGTTACACTCTTTTACTGCTGCGATCATTTCATCTGTGATCACTGCAGAAGCTGCAAATTTTTCTCCACCATGTACGACACGATGTCCGATTGCATCTACTTCTTTCAGGCTCTTGATAGCGCCTGTTTTTTCGTTTGTAAGAGCATCCAGTACAAACTGGATAGCTTCTTTGTGTGTAGGCATTGCACACTCTGTGATTTCTTTATCAAGTCCGGCTTTCTGATAAACCAGTCTTCCGTCGATTCCGATTCTCTCGCAAAGACCCTTTGCCAGAACATCCTCTGTATCAGAGTTGATGAGCTGATATTTCAGGGAGGAACTTCCGCAGTTAATTACCAATACATTCATCTTAATATTCTCCTATTCAATAAGTTTCAAAATATGTAATTCTTATTTGTCTTCAGCCTGGCACTGTACAGCTGTGATAGCAACAACACCAACGATATCATCTGCAGAGCATCCTCTGGAGAGGTCATTGACTGGTTTTGCGATACCCTGTGTAACAGGTCCGTAAGCTTCTGCTTTTCCAAGACGCTGAGCAAGTTTATATCCGATGTTTCCTGCATCAAGGTCAGGGAATACAAGAACGTTTGCTTTACCTGCAACTTCACTTCCCGGAGCTTTAGAAGCACCAACGCTAGGTACGATTGCTGCGTCAAGCTGGAACTCTCCATCCAGTTTGAGTTCCGGATGTTCTTCTTTTGCGATTCTTGTAGCTTCTACCATCTTATCTACGTCCGGATGTTTTGCACTTCCCTTTGTAGAGTGTGAAAGCATTGCAACGACTGGTTCTTCCTGAACAAGAAGCTGGAAGGATTCTGCTGAAGATGCTGCGATTGCAGAAAGTTCTTCCGGAGTCGGATTCTGGTTCAGACCAGAGTCAGCAAATACAAATGCACCGTTTGCACCATATTCGCAATCCGGGACTACGATCAGGAAGAATGCGGATACAAGTTTTGTTCCCGGTTTGGTTTTCAGGATCTGCAGACATGGACGAAGTGTGTCTGCTGTAGAATGGCATGCACCGGATACCATACCGTCTGCATCACCCATTTTTACCATCATTACACCATAGTATGGGTACTGAGTATGAAGGATTTCTTTTGCTTTTTCAGGTGTCATACCTTTTTTAGCTCTCAGTTCTACAAATTTATCAATGTATGCCTGAGTTCTGTCAGATGTCTCAGGATCAACGATGGTTGCTCCGGAGATATCGAATCCGCCTTCTGCAGCTTTCTTATTGATTTCTTCTTCGTTACCGATGAGGATAATCTTAGCAACTCCCTCTTTCAGAATCTTATCTGTTGCCTCGATAGTTCTCATATCCTCTGTCTCTGGCAGTACGATAGTTTTGATGCTTTTTTTTGCTCTTTCTTTGAGTAAATCAACAAATCCCATGATTAAATGGCTCCTTTCGTTATTTCGGTCATCAGACCGTGTGAGCGTCTGAAACATGACCTCACAGCTAGGTTCATTATACCCCCAGTTCTGGCGCTTTTCAAGTAGTTGTCCGTCAGATTCTTCCAAAGAGTGGTATTTTTTGAAGTGCAATTTCATCATTTCTGCCCATACTCTGCTGTTGTTCCAAAATGATTTTCGGTTTTTCTTTATAATTTTTCTGTCAGATGGTACAATATCTGTAAATTCTTTAAGAACAGGCAGGTGTTTTTTTGAAAGTAACCGGAATTATTGCAGAATACAATCCTTTCCACAGAGGGCACAGATATCAGATTGATTATTGCAGGGAAAAGCTGAAATCAGACTACGTGATCATCGCCATGAGCGGTGATTTCGTCCAGCGCGGTACTCCTGCTCTGCTGCCCAAACATCTGCGTGCAGAAATGGCACTTCGATGCGGTGCCGATCTTGTACTTGAAATGCCGGTGTCCGTAAGTACTGCCAGTGCAGAGACATTTGCCATGGCCGGTGTTTCCATACTGGACAATCTGCATGTCGTTGACCAGCTCTGTTTTGGAAGTGAATATGGTGAAGTTTCTGCACTGCAGGAACTTGCTGCTGTCCTTGTAAAAGAACCCAAAGAATACCGTGTACTTCTGAAAACTTTTTTGAGCGAAGGGCTGTCTTTCCCCGCTGCCAGAAGCCAGGCGCTGATCGAATATTTCAAAGATCCTCATCATTTTGAGGGAGACGATTTTGATGGTATTCTGACGCCACTTCTCAATCAAATCGTACAGATTTTAAATTTACCAAACAACATCCTTGGCATCGAATACTGTAAAGCATTGCTCCGTTTAGATAGTTCCATCCGGCCGGTCACTTTGAAACGCCAGGGAATGGGATACCATGAAACGTTTCCGGATCAACAGACCGCTTCATCATCATTAAATTTTGCTTCTGCTTCCGCGATCCGAAATGCTTTAAAATCAGGTTTTGGCACCAATGAAATTCTAGGGGAACTTCCGGACAATGCCGCATTGGTTCTGGAAACTGCTGTTAATAAAAATGAATTTCTGCTGGAAGATGACTTTTCTCTTCTGTTGCAGTATTGTCTGTTAAACGAAACTCCTGAATCACTTATCGGCTATGCTGATATGTCAAAAGATTTGGCCACCAGAATTTACAGTCAGATCAATCATTTTGAAAATTTCACTCAGTTTACTGAACTTCTGAAAACCAAAGAACTGACTTATACCAGAATTCAGCGCGCTTTGCTCCATACCATCCTGAAGATAAGGGAACAACCAAAAGGAATACCATATGCACGTGTCCTGGGATTCAGAAAATCTTCTTCCCCTCTGCTTAAAGAAATCAAGCAGCATACAACTATCCCTGTCATCACGAAAGCTGCCGATGCCTCGGGAATTCTTTCAGCAGACGGACAGAAAATATGGAATGATAATCTGAGAGCTTCCAATATCTACGAAAGTATTCTGGCTCAGAAAACAGGGCGTCCTTTTGTTCATGAATATCAAAAACAGCTGATCCTTTTATAGGGCCAGCTGTCCTTTTATTCTGACAGAATCAGATTTTATCTTAAATCCAAAACATTATTTCACTTTGACTGCTTTAGCTGCAGAATAAGCGGAGAATACGTCTACACCAGCTTCATTTGCTTTTACGGCACGAACTTTGTAGTAGTTTTTTTTGCCTTTCTTAGCAGTTTTATCTGTATATTTTACAGTAGATCCTTTTGTAATCTCAGCAATCTTAGTATATCTGGAACCTTTCTTTGTAGAACGATAAACAACATATCCTGCTGCACCATTTACTTTCTGCCACTTCAGGTTTACTTTACCTTTAGAGCTCTTGCCGGATGTAATCTTAGTCTTGCCAATCGTTGTGTTGGAAACAGATGCTGTTGCTGCTGTGCTGCATCCACTTGTGATTACATCATATTCATCGTCATCATATTTATTATCTGATGGTTTCCAGTTGTATGTTGTGCCATTCTTGCATGCAACTACATAGTAATAGTATTTTACACCTGCCTGCGGGCCGTCATGCCATAAATCTGCAAAAAACTGCAAGAAAAAAAGACCTTCCAACGAATAGTCGAAAAGTCTTTCTCTCACATTCTGCTTAATCATAAAGCATTTAATCGGACAGCAGGATACGGTCATTATCGAGTGCTTTACCAGCGCCACTTCTGAATTTCTCCAGAAGTCCCTCTACTGTCATATTTTTCTTTTCTTCGCCTCCGATATCAAGCACAATATTACCGGAGTCCATCATCAGGATACGGTTACCAAGTTCAATCGCAGACTGCATATTGTGTGTGATCATCAGACAGGTAAGCTGATGTTCTTCTACGATCCGTCTGGTAAGATTCAGAACTTTTTCTGCTGTGCCAGGATCAAGTGCTGCTGTATGTTCATCCAAAAGAAGAAGTTTCGGCGGATTCATTGTCGCCATCAGAAGTGTCAGTGCCTGTCTCTGTCCACCGGAAAGAAGCCCTACCGGATGGCTCATCCGTTCTTCAAGACCAATATCCAGTTTCTTCAATTCTTCACGAAAGCGTTCTTTTTCCTGACGAGTCGTATGTGAAAGCCATCCTCCCTTACCTGCTGCAAGCGCAAGATTTTCTTCAATCGTCATGCCCGGTGCAGTTCCACGCATCGGATCCTGATAAAGCCGTCCAATGCTTCTTGCCCGTGCATGCTGCGGCATAAATGTGATATCTTTGTTATCCAGTTCGATCGAGCCTGTATCGGTCAGAAAATCTCCGCAGATTGCATTGAATAACGTGGACTTTCCAGCGCCATTGGATCCAATGATCGTTGCAAAATCTCCCTGTTTCAGTTCCAGAGATAAATCCTCAATTGCTTTTTTCTCGTTTACTGTACCTTGATTAAATGTCTTGGAAATATGGCTGATTTTTAACATGAATCATCTGCCTCCTTTTGTATGTGTCATTCTTCTTCGAATCTGTGGCCACTGTTTCTTAAGATATGGACCAGATATTGCAAGAACAACAATGACAGAGGATACCAGTTTCAACATAAATGCCGGCATATTAAACCGAAGTGCAATCGTATATACAAGGCGGAAGATAAATGAACCAAGAACCATTCCCACTGCTCTTACAAAGATTCCACCATGTCCCAGAATCGTACCTCCGATCAGCAGAGATGCCAGTGCAATCGTTACCATACCCTGGCCAATATTGATATCTACAGATTTCTGTGACTGGGACAAAAGACATCCGGAAAGTGCTGTAAATGCATTTGCTACGCAAAGACCAATTACCGTTGTAAACACCGGATTGATCGAAGATGATTTTACCATATCTGAATTATTTCCAGTTGCCCTGATTGCAAGACCAAGTCTTGTTTTCAGGAAAAATACCAGAAATATGATCACGAGGATCACTGCGATCGCTGCAATTATAATATCCTCTCTTCCCTTCAGTGGGGTACCTGAAAGTGCATCTTTCATCATAGTAAATACTGTTGTTGTCCGGTTCATATTGATCAGAGATGATCCTCCCATAACCGCAATATTCACAGAATACAGTGCAGTATTTACGATAATACCTGCAAGCAGACTATCTACACCGAGCTTTGTCTGCAGGATCGCCGTTACAAATCCTGATATAATACCTGCCGCCATAGCAGCTATAATAGACAGAAAAGGATGCCCGCTCACAGCTACTACGGCTCCTACAGCAGCGCCAAAAGTAAAGCAGCCGTCTGTAGAAAGATCGCAGACATTCAGCATAGAATAACTAAGAAACAGAGCAAGAACTGTCAAAGAACAGATCAGTCCAAGCTTCAGAGCAGTCTCTCCAAGGGAGAGCATAGTTGCAATCGTCACAGTAAATTCCTCCAGTTAATGTTTATTTTGCTTCTACATCATCAAAGCTTTCAGCAGTTGTGATTTCATTTACCTGTGTGCAGAGAGGCTCAAATGCTTTCTTTACAGTATCAAAATCAAGACCGAGAGCTTCACATGTTTCTGTGTTTACTGTTGCAGTACCATTGTCAAATGTTTCAACTGCAGTTTCTGATGATTTTGCTCCATCTACCAGAATATCAGCAATCATATCAGCTGTTTTCTGTCCAAGATTCGCATAGTCAACACCATATCCCACAAATGCTCCGTTCAGCGCAAAGGAGTCAGCTCCTGTATAGTGCGGAATTCCGGCTTCGATGAATTTCTCATAAATAGAAAGTTCTGCTGTCATGATAGTATTGTCAGTAGGTGTAAATACGGCATCTACGCCATCAGCAATCAGTGCTTCTGCTGCAAGCTGTACTTCGTCTGTTGTCGTTCCGGTACGCTCTACATATTCAATTCCCTGTTCATCCAGGTAATCTTTTGCTTCCTGGATCGCTGTTGTAGAAGAATCCTGTCCGACATCATAGAGAAGACCGATTTTTTTTACATCCGGGTTCTGCGCCTGGATCAGTTTCATAATAGAAGAAGTGTCCAGATAATCACTGGTTCCTGTGATGTTTGCTCCAGGAGCTTCCAGAGAATCCACAAGTCCGGAACCAACCGGATCAGATACTGCGGAGAAAACAACCGGTGTATCGCTTCCCTCTGTAGCGGACTGCATACGCATTGCCACCGGTGTAGCCACACCAACCATCAGGTCAACCTTATCCGCCTGAAAATCTGAAATGATCTGTTCCATAACACTGGCATCTGCATTACAGTTATCATAAGACACATCAAATGTGACACCCTTTTCTTTGCCAAGCTCCTCCAGACGGGACTGGATGTTGTCTACGATCTGGTTCAGGGAAGCATCATCTACATAATTGCAGATGCCCACTTTAAAATCTTCCGCCATAACCGGGCTTGTCATCATCATAGTTGTTGCTGCTACTGCTGCTGCGATTACTAACATTCTTTTTTTCATAGTCTTTTTCCTCTCTTTTCTGCATTTTATGTGTTTCTACATTTCATGTTCCATGAGAAAAAAAGAACCGTCCCAAGCTATGCTTGAGACGGTAATAATTTCTTATTATCGCGGTGCCACTCAAATTGACGTATCGTCCACTTTCTCATGTACAAACATACACTCCTGATTGGTAACGGGTTCGGTTCCCGTCAGCGCCTACTCTTCAGATTAAAATTTCGGGCTGCCCTCGGAAGGCCATTCAATAATCTGTTTCATACAGGCTTACACCAACACCTGCTCTCTGGAATGATACGAAATTATTTACTCTTCTTCCTCATCGGTTTTGATGTTTTATACTTTACCACAGGAAATCGTTGCTGTCAATCATTTTTTAGAAAAGTATCCGCTGGTTTCTGAAAACTCAATGCCAGGGAAAGAGGATCTATGAAACCATTTTTCGCTAATATAGAAGGATCATATTTCCACAGCTGCACTTCTGCCTGTGTTTCTGCATTCAGAAGTTCTTTACTTCCCGATAGATGAAATGTTTTTTTATTCACTGCATAGCACGGAACTTCTTCTTCCGCGTCTTTTCCGATATGGATAAGTGCCGAATTGCCCGAAAGGAAACGCTCTGAAATATCTGTTCCCTCTTCCAGTTCCTTTTTACTTATAAATACAGTTTCTGCTACAGGAGTACTCAAAGCATCTTCCAGCTGCTGCAGGATCACATTTCGTTCTTCTGTTCCTTTCAGATATTTCTGCACACCGGTTTTGCCGGTTTCAAACAAACCAGTCTCCTCCAGCTGGCGAAACGCACGCGTTACAGTCATCGCTGAACAGCCAAGTATTTTTACCATATCATTCATGTAAAGACAATTTTCCTGCTGATAATACCAGTAGAAGAGCAGTAGCTGTGTAAAGGGCTGAAACGTATCCGAAGTCTTGATTTCCTTTATATATTTTTCCTGAAGATATATTCCCATAAACGGCAGATAAAGCTGGATTCCTACTACAATAAAAGGAAGATGTGCATGAATAAAAGCATCTCTGTGATAACAATCCATCTTATCAAAAACAAACACAACCGGCAGTGATTCCTCCATCTGAATTCGCCGGATCTGCTTTTTAAGCGAACCAATCTGATTCAGCTTTTTCTTCGGACTGAGAAAAATACAGCGAATATCATCAAGCTCCGCAAGTCGCATATCGTAGCGCTCTGTAATATAAAACGGCAGTTCCAGTTCACCTTTCCAGTGGTGAAACTGCACCGATATTCCCAGTATTTTTTTTATATATGTTTTTATTTGTTCATTCATTTTCTTATTAGTGAAGCCTCCTTTATATCTTTTAAAATCAATATATAACATTATTTTTCATTTTTATCATATATTATGTTATAACATAATTATTATGTTAAATAAAGTATTTTCAGTAATCTTCTAAACTTTCAATAAAAAAACGTTTAGAATTACATCAAAGGATGATAAGACAAAAAATCCCCGGGGCTCTGCTTCTCCCCAGGGAAATACGTTTTAAAATCAGTTCTTAAAGCTATGGATTGGTGCCGGAATACGTCCGCCACGTTCTACAAATGCATCACAGGAGAACTGATTCACTGGCATGATCGGTGCATATCCCAGCAGTCCGCCAAACTCTACTGTCTCGCCTACTCCCTTACCAATTACAGGAATCAGTCTGACAGCTGTTGTCTTCTGATTGATCATACCGATTGCAGATTCATCTGCAATAATTCCTGCAATAGTAGATGCTTTTGTGTCACCCGGTATAGCAATCATGTCAAGCCCTACAGAGCAGACACAAGTCATAGCTTCCAGTTTTTCCAGTGTCAGCGCACCAAGATTTACCGAATCAATCATTCCCTGGTCTTCACTGACCGGAATAAATGCACCGCTTAAACCTCCAACTGCCTGTGCCGCCATAACACCGCCTTTTTTAACCTGATCGTTCAAAAGCGCAAGTGCTGCAGTTGTTCCTGGTGCTCCTACTCTTTCAAGCCCGATTTCTTCAAGGATCTCTGCTACGCTGTCGCCAATTGCCGGTGTCGGTGCAAGAGAGAGATCAACAATTCCAAACGGTACACCCAGGCGTTTAGATGCTTCCTGTGCTACCAGCTGACCTACACGGGTAACTTTAAATGCAGTACGTTTAATCATTTCGCATAAAGTCTGGAAATCAGCACCACGTACGGATTCCAAAGCTGTTTTTACAACTCCCGGACCACTTACGCCTACATTAATGATGCAGTCAGCTTCTGTAACTCCATGGAAAGCACCAGCCATAAACGGGTTATCATCTGGCGCATTACAGAACACAACAAGTTTCGCACATCCAAGGGAATCCTGTTCTTTGGATGCCTCTGCAGTTTCCAGGACAATCTCACCCATCAGTTTCACCGCATCCATATTAATACCAGTCTTGGTAGAACCAACATTTACAGAGCTGCAGACACGTTCTGTTACTGCCAGAGCCTGTGGAATGGAACGGATCAAAAGATCTTCTGCCGGAGTCATCCCCTTGCTGACAAGGGCTGAATAACCTCCAATAAAATTTACACCAATAGTCTTTGCTGCCTTATCCAAAGTCTTTGCAACAGACACAAAATCTTCTGTAGAATGGCATGCAACTCCACCAACCAGTGCAATTGGTGTGACAGAAACTCGTTTATTTACAACCGGAATACCAAATTCTGCTGCAATCTTATCACCTGTAGCAACCAGATCTTTTGCTTTTGTTGTAATCTTATTGTAGATTTTTTCATTCATAGTATCCAGGTCGCTGTCAATGCAGTCCAAAAGGCTGATTCCCATGGTAATGGTACGCACATCCAGATTTTCCTGCTCAATCATTTTGTTTGTCTCATTAACTTCAAAAATATTGATCATGTCAACTCTCCTTTTCGGTAAGATACGATTAAATACGATGCATTACATTGAAGATATCTTCGT
>ENA-ORTH01003184-ORTH01003184.1-human-gut-metagenome-genome-assembly--contig:-NODE-3184-length-11335-cov-2.790691_pt1 | contig 11335 bp, 12 predicted proteins | sample MGYA00241914_ERZ509192 | MGnify/ENA primary metagenome ERZ509192 (study PRJEB26280, sample SAMEA2338826) | human gut metagenome | biome: human gut; feature: human-associated habitat; material: faeces... | reverse complement strand
AAAATAAAAATAGACAGATAATAATCCTGCCGCATTTCATCTGAATTGCGGCAGGATTATTTTTCGCTATAGGGCAATGATCAGCGGAAAAAGAAACAAAAATAATGGTGTTAGTTCTGATTTCTGGGCTTAAACAACCAAAAATGGCGATTTTAATGGATTTTGTATACTGTATCACTGAATTCAGTTTCTTATTTTTAAATAACTAAATCAGTTTGATGAATAATTTTAAAACATATAGTCATAAAATAAATAAATCCTAAGCTGATCGTTATATAATAGAGAGTAAATTTAATGACTTAGATAAAAGCGAACAATCAAAAATAGGAAAATGTGTTCCTGACCATTGCATATGTTACACTAAAGTAATAAAAAACCAAAAGATAAGCCGATCGCATGTGCTAAACGTTCAAAAATTTGCTTGCCTCTTTTGTCCTCGAGTATACTGGGTGCATCAAAGATGCATTCGACCTGTATACAGCTTAAGAGGGAGGGAAAGTTGATGAAATTAACACAGGACCAGCAAGACCTATTGGATGGTAAATTTGGTGAGGGCGCAAAACTTGCCATGAAAGTCCAGGTTGCGATTGGCGAATCTTTTGGTGCGGAACGAATGGTCCCTATTACTAGAGCCCACGTAGCGCTAAGTAATCAGGACGCAGATCGCTGGCTTGCAGAAAAGCTTGCTGGATTAGGTGCTAAGTGCCGCGTTCGTCCGACGGTCAACCCCGGCTTTTGCCTAAGCTATTTTAAGAAGATGGGGGTTGTAACGAATAAGGACTACGAGGAGATGGAACGCACAGATAGGGCATATCGTGCATTGGGTGCTGAACTTAGCTATAATTGCACACCTTATATGGATACGAATGTTCCTTTGTTTGGCGAAATATGTGCCTTCTCGGAATCTAGTGCTACACCCTATGTGAATTCGATTTGGGGGGCTCGTTCCAACAGGGAAGGTGCAAATTCGGCACTCTTTGCTTCAATTACGGGGTATGTTCCTGAATATGGCCTTCTTCTTGATGAAAACCGTCATGGCAATATCCTCGTACAGGTCGAGGCGGATATTAAATGCGATGCAGACTACCATATCCTTGGTATGTGCGGGAAGAAGATTGGTCATGGGATTCCGGTTTTTGCCGGACTGCCAAAGAATATTACCAAGGAAGCGCTCCGCAACTTAGGGGCTGAACTCAATACATCTGGTTCCTATGATATGTATCATATTCCAGGATTTACGCCGGAAGCTCCTGATATCAAGACTGCCTTTGGAGGGAAGGAGCCTGAACGGGTCGTGACGATTACCAATGATGATTTGGCGGAGGTTCTTGAAAGCATTTCTCTTCCTGGTCATCAGCCGATTGATTTTGCCATGTTTGGCTGTCCGCATTTTTCTTTCCATGAATGTGATCACATTCTGAAACAGCTTAATGGTCGAAAACTTGCTGTCCCGATGTATATCCTTTCGGGTGAACATGTATGCGAGATGACCAAACGTACGGGAATCTATGATGAACTGGAGGCTCTTGGTGCCCATGTTATTCCTGATACATGCCCGGATCAGCCGTGCTGGCACTTCCTGAAGGGTAAAATCGGAATTACGGAATCCCCGAAATGTGCGTATTATCCGCAGCGCAGGGGAATCCGCTTTGTCATTCGCGACCTCGATACTTGTATCGAATCGGCCGTAGCAGGGGAGGTCAAATAACATGAAATCTTTTAAATGCCATAAAATCTCGGATGGCCGCAGCGAAGGGCCAGCTATCATTTCCACAGATGATGTCATGTTCTATCTGATTGACCCCAAAACGGGTGTTGTGATTGAAGAAGGACATAGCTTGGAGCACAAGAGTATTTCTGGTAAAATTATGATTTTCCCAAGCGGGAAAGGCAGTTCTGTTGTACAGGCTGACGGTCTTTTCCAGCTGATGAAGGAAAATTCCCAGCCCAAAGGCATGATTGTTGAACATCCAGAAACTGTGCTCGTAACCAGTGCGATTCTCTTTGAGATTCCCATGGTTTCTCAAGTTGAGCCCGAATTTTATCAAACCGTGAAGGAGGGAGACACTGTCATTATTGATGCTGATCATGAAACTGTGACCATTATGGATTGACCGATTCTATGAGTATTTGTTAAGGAGGCGTTCCCATGAAAAGAAGCAAACTGGTTTGTTTGTCCCTATCTTTGTTGGTAAGTATTGGTTTATTGGCCGGATGTGGCGGGGAAAAGAAAGAGGCCGGCAAGGCTTCTGAAACAGTTTTAAAAATTGGTCATGTAGAACCGGAAGACCGGTCTACCCATAAAGCACTCCTCAACTTCAAAAAGAAAGTAGAAGAACGGTCCAAAGGCAGTCTCAAGATTGAAATTTATCCAAATGGTGCGCTAGGCGGCGATGTTCAGCTTTCCGAAGCGGTTGCAACGGGATCGCTCGATATGGCCTTGCCTTCCACGTCTGTTCTGACAACCTATAATGACGAATTCGGTGTCCTTGACATGCCTTACCTATTTAAATCCAGCGAAGCCGCATTTAAGGCGCTCGATGGTGATGTAGGAAAGGAACTTAACGGGAAGATTGCCTCCAAGGGAATCGATATTCTAGGGTATTCCTATAATGGCCCTCGGAGTACAACGAGCAAGGTGAAACCAATCGTAACGCCAGAAGATTTGAAGGGACTTAAGATGCGCGTCATGGAAAGTCCAATCTTCATCGATTTTTATAAAACGCTGGGTGCTAATCCGACTCCGATGAGCTTTACGGAACTTTACACAGGACTTCAGCAAGGTACGGTAGAAGCTCAGGAAAATCCACCATCCCTGACTTTTGCCAATAAGTTCTATGAAGTTCAGAAGTACTCCACTATTGATGAACATGTTCATAACTTCTTGGCGTTCCTCATTAACGATGCGAAGTTCAAATCCCTTTCTGCCGACAACCAGAAGATTCTGCAGGAAGAAGCAAAAGCATATGTAGATGAACAGCGCAAGATGGAACTTGCAGATAACGAAAAGGCCATCAAAGATTTGGAAACGATTGGCAAGCTGCAGACCAACATACTGACAGCTGATCAGAAATCTGCTATGAGAAAAGCCCTGCAGCCTATGTATGACAAGTATGAAGCTAAGTTTGGTAAGGCGCTCTTTGACCTGTGTGAAAAATATAATCAATAAGTAGGGAATAGGGGCTATTGAGGCGTCTGCTTCATAGTCCCTCTATTAGAAGGAGGACTGCTATGAAGGCCGTACTCAATAAATGGACCTATATTGAAGAAAAGGTCCTTATTGGAAGCCTGATATTCAACACTTTATTGATCTTTCTCCAAATCATTATGCGAGGTGCCTTTAATTCCTCCCTGTCTTGGTCTGAGGAATTATCCCGCTATATCTTCATTTGGCAGATTTGGCTTGGGGCTGACCTTGCCTTTGCTTACGGAGAACATATCAAAGTGGAGATGATCTATAATTGGCTTCCTGGTGAAAAAGCAAAAAATATGCTCAGAATCCTTGTAGAGGCTGCGTGGCTTGCTTTTAACATTTTCTTGGTGGTAAAGGGCGCTGACCTCTGTCAGTCCATGGTTTCCCGAAATACCCTTTCTTCTGGGATGCGGGCACCTCTTGTTTATGTATATGCAGCGCTGCCTGTGGCATCCTTCTTTTTAAGCCTGCGCTTAGTATACAGCTTGTATACTCGCTGCGTGTCCCAAAATAATGGGCGGGAGGGATAATCATGGAAGCTGTATTTTTGTTTGGACTCTTTATTTTATTGCTCATGCTCAGTGTCCCGATTGGGTACGCGATTGGTATGGTAACCCTCGTTACTATGCTGCATTTTACATCCATGCCGACACTTATGATTGCCCAAAACAGCATTGCTGGTGTGGACTCGTTTCCTCTTTTGGCCATCCCCTTTTTTATGCTCGCTGGTAACCTAATGAGCGGCGGCGGGATTGCAAAACGCTTGGTCAACTTTTTTGAATGCTTTATTGGGCATATTACGGGTGGACTTGGTATGGTCACCATTATTGTCTGCATGTTTTTTGCAGCAATTTCCGGTTCTGCAGTAGCAACCGTATCGGCAGTGGGGGCTTTCATGATTCCCCAAATGGTGGAGCATGGTTATAGCAAGCCTTTTTCCGCTGCACTGACTGCAGCGGCAGGAACCATCGGGGTTATTATTCCTCCTTCTGTTCCTTTTGTCATTTATGGTGTGGTTTCAGGCGCATCCATTACCAGTCTTTTTACAGCAGGCTTCCTTCCAGGCATATTAATGGGCGTCGCCCTTATGATTGTGTGCTTTATTGTTTCGAAAAAACGCGGCTATCGAGGCAGCACGGAACCACCCAGTGCCAGTGTCATTTGGGCCACGTTTAAGGATGCGGTTTGGGCCATTCTTTCCCCTGTTATCATTTTGGGCGGTATCTACTCCGGTAAATTTACGCCGACGGAAGCAGCCGTTATATCTGTTGTTTATTCCTATGTCGTAGGGCGTTTCGTTTATAAGGAACTGGATGGATCTTCCACCTATAAGGCGCTCAAGGATGCCATTGTTATCAACGGGGCGACGACGTTCATGGTTGGTCTGTCGACCGCCTTTGCCGCCCTCTTGACCATGGAACAGATTCCGATGAAGATTGCCGGGTTCATTACTAGTATCAGCCAAAATGGATTCGTCATTCTCCTTCTCATCAACCTGCTCCTGCTCCTTGTCGGTATGTTCATTGACAACATTCCTGCAACCATCATTTTGACGCCGATTCTGTTGCCGATTTGTAGGAAATTTGGCATGAGCCCCATTACCTTTGGCATCATGTTGACCATGAATCTTGCCATTGGGTTCTGCACACCGCCTTATGGTATCAACCTTTTTGTTGCAACAGCCATTTCAAAGGTCAAAATGGAGGCCTTGTCAAAGGAACTCATTCTGCTGATTGGTGCGCTGATTCTTGTTCTCGGCGCGGTTACGTATATTCCATCGGTTACGACCATTTTCTTGAAATAAGGAGGGTAACTTGTTATGCTGATTTGGATCATTGACGAAGAATGGAAAGACTATGATGTAGAAAAAGGAGTGCTTGAAGCAAAGTATCCAGGTGTTGAAATTCGTCGTTCCACTTATGATTATGAAAAGGATCTGAAGGAATTTGGCTATCGCGCGGACGGGATTCTTGCTCAAGTGTATGCTTCCATTCCTAAAAGTACTATTGATCGCTTGGAAAACTGCAAAGGCATTGCTGTGTATGGCGGCGGTTATGATCGCATCGATGTCGCTGCCGCACGGACTAAAAATATTTCTGTAACCAATATCAGTGGGTACTGTGCAGAGGATCTTGCGGACTATGTTGTCGCAGCTATGTATTTTGTCAACAAAGGGCTGGCTTTTTACAGCCGTACGGTTGTAGAAGATGTCAAGGCGGGGAAATGGGGGGCCATGACGGCTCTTTCACCGGTACACCGTCTTGAAAACCAGACGCTGGGCATTGTAGGATTGGGTGTTATTGGAAAGACAGTAGCCAAACGTGCTCAAGCACTGGGTATCCATGTCATTGCTTTCGATGACTTCGTAGACAAAAAAACGATGTCCAATCTTGGCGTTGAAAAAGTTTCTTGGGAAGATATTTTCAAGCGGTCTGATTATATTAGTGTTCATCTAAAAGGCTGTGATGAAAACACGGATAAGATCGATGCGGCAGCACTTTCCTATATGAAAGATACCGCTTGGCTTATCAACACTTCCCGTGGAAAGGTCGTCAGTGAAGATGCTTTGATAGATGCGGTTAAAAGTAAAAAAATTGGCGGGGCCATTCTCGACGTTATAAAAACAGAACCCCCTGCAGGGGATGAGCCCATCCTCCATGTTCCTAATATCTATGTAACTCCGCATGTATCATATATTTCCATTGAATCTTTCAAGGCACTGAAGGACCGAGCTTTGGAAAACTTGGAAAATATGCTTGCTGGCAAGAGACCTCATGACCTAGTGAATTGATGACACCTGAGCGGTGGGAATTGGAGGCGATAATGAACACTCCCTATAAAGCAAAAAAAATCAAGAAACTGTCCCTTGCAGAAGAGGCTTACAACTATCTGAAGGAGCAGATTATCAGTGGAAAGATTCATCAAGGGGATGTCATTACAGAGCAATCCATTGCCAACGAACTGCGGATTTCAAGAACACCGGTCAAAAATGCAATTAGCAAGCTCGAAAGTGAGAATTTTGTTACGACCCTAAATGGCCGGAGAACACTTGTTAATGTACTGTCTATTGCGGATATGAGAGATATCTATAACGTGAGGACTGTTCTGGAAGTCTTGGCGCTTGAAACAACGATTCATAACTTGAGTGAAAAAATGGTTCAGCAAGCGTGTGAGAGTTTTCAAAATGCATTGGCGCTCTATAAAAAAGACAAGAGCCTTGTATCTCCGGAAATGATGTATGAACTCGATAACCAATTTCATAACATGATTGTCGATTATACATCTAACCATTATATTCGGCGGTTAATGCCCAGCTTGTCAGAACGCATCAATGTCAGGCAATTGCAGGCATACCAGATTACAGATACCTTTGAAACCAGCACGAAGCAGCATCTTGAGATTTTGGAAGCCATCGCAATGAAAAATCTGGCAAGGGCAAAACTTCTTCTGGAAGAACACCTAAAATGGTCATTTGCTGTTATGTTAGATGCATTATTACAAAGATACCAGAAAAATAATATGTGAAGTTTCCATTCTGGGTTGGTCTGGAAACGAACAAGCCGGTCATTGCAGCAGCGCTGCAATGACCGGCTTGGTTTATGAGGAGAGATATTAACATGATTGTAGTAAAAAATTGCTCAGTGTAATTCCCTGTACCTTAAAATAATAATCTATTTTGGTCTTAGTTGTTAAAAGTTTTTTCTGGATTTTTAAAGCTTTATCCGGTGACAATCTGAAGATTGGCACGCTAACACTGAGAGATGCGATAACGGTTGAATTGGAGCAAAGTGGAACTGCGTAACACTCCAAATGCTCCATAACTTCTTCTTTTTCGTGGGCAAGATGTGTACGTTTGATCTCATCTAATTGGGAGAACAAAATATTAAAGTCTGTAATGGTGTGCGGGGTTATCGCTTTTAATCCATCTGGATAAAGCTTAAGAATTTCCCGCTTGGTTAGTCCGGAAAGTAATGCTTTTCCCAAAGCAGTAGTATAGGCCGGTAATCGTTTCCCAACATAGGATAGTAAGCGAATTGGCTCTTTTGAATCGACTTTTGAGACATAAAGAACATTTCCATTATCAAGAATACCCATTTGGCAAATTTCTTCTAATTCAGAAACAATAGAGTGCATTTCATCATGGACAAATTGGAATGCAGATTTATGGGAGGCAAAAGCTTCACCGATGAGGTAAGTGCGAAGTGCAATCTGATATTTACCTGTTATTTTATCAAGCGAAATGAATTGATGATGGTTTAAGGTATGAATTATTGGAAATAAAGTTCCCTTGGGAATAGAGAGTTTATCTGAAATCTGTGATAGCGTGATGCCTTCAGGTGTTGACGCAAGTAATTCCAAAATAGATAATACACGTTCAGTTGGTTTGTGCCAGTCATTTAATGCCATAATTATCTCCACCATTCTAAGAGTTGCTAACCTCATTTTCCAACAGATTATTAAGAAAGTCAATTAAATAGGCATATTGATATATATATAATTGAGCCTAATAATAAGATAATTCTTGAAAAAAATATGTGAAAGAATTATAATTCAATCATAAGGTTCGTATTTACAAACATAGTTCGTAAATACGAACAACATCCGGATGAATACTGTTAAGGAGGGAAATGTATGAAAATCTTGGAGGCTGTTAAGAAAGTACCTGCCGGTGTAATCGTTGTACCGATGCTAATTGGGTCTTTAGTTAATACCTTTATTCCTCAATTGGTTAAAATTGGTTCCTTTACCACTGCTACCTTCACTTCAGCAGGTGCAGCAACGGCAATTGGTATCCAGCTTTTTGCACTTGGGACTACTTTACAATTGAAAGATATGCCTAAGGTCCTTAAACGAGGTGGTATACTGTTACTTTCCAAATTTATCATCGGTGCGGCTATCGGTATTTTAGTTGGCAAATTTTTTGGCAAAGAAGGGTTTCTAGGATTAACGACATTAGCTATCATTAGCTCAGTTACGAATAGTAATGGCTCATTATATTTAGCTCTTATGTCTGAATATGGCGATGAAACTGATTGCGCTACAATGGCACTCCTAACCATTAATGATGGCCCTTTTCTGACGCTAGTTGCTATGGGCGCATCTGGACTTGCTAATATTCCTCTTATTGCATTAGTTGCTGCAATTGGCCCGCTTCTCGTTGGAATGATTCTTGGCAACCTTGATAAAGATATTGCTGATTTTCTAGCACCTTTGGGAAGTATTTTAATTCCGTTTGTTGGATTTTGTCTTGGGTCTGGTATTAAAATTACCAATCTTGCCATTGGCGGAGCCAGTGGGATTCTTCTTGGGATTATCTGTTGCTTTATTGGTGGAGCCTTCATTCTTTTTTGTGATCGTACGCTTGGCGGCAGGCCAGGCTATGCCGCATGGGGAGTTGCTTCTACTGCTGGTAATGCCGTAGCAGTACCAGCTGCCGTTGCTCTTATCGATCCCGCTTGGGCTCCTTATGAACCAGTTGCTACTGCGCAAGTCGCTGCTGCTGCTATATTCACTGCGATTATTGTCCCTGTTATAACAAGTTGGTGGGCAAAAAAATATGGTTGCCCTAAATTACCTCTTCCTGGACAAGATTTCTCTAAAGAAAAAGTGGTTTAAAGTTAGTAAAAGGAGTGAATTCTATGATTAATGCGGTTGTTATTGATGAAAAGGATACTGTTGCAGTAGCTATTGAGGCGTTAAAAAAAGGCTCTGTTGCAGAAATAAGATCACATAGTGGGGCTGTTACAAAGGTGGCTTTAGTCAATGATATTCCTATCTATCATAAGTTTGCCATTACTGAAATGAAAAAGGGAGACCCTGTTGTTAAATACGGGGAACATATTGGAATTGCTGGATGTGATATTCATGTTGGTGAACATGTTCATGTTCATAACGTAGAAAATCATAGGGAAAATCTTGACAATGCATAAGTGGAGGTATAATCATGAACTTTTTTGGATATAAGAGACCTGATGGCAAAGTTGGCGTCCGTAATCATGTCCTTATTCTGCCTGCAAGCGTCTGTGCTTCTGATACTGCACGAATTGTGGCAAGTAATGTACCAGGAGCAATTACTTTTAATAACCAATTGGGATGTTCTCAGGTTGCTAGTGATCAACAGTTTACTATGGACGTACTTGCTGGATATGCAGCAAATCCTAATGTGTATGCAACGGTTATTATTTCGTTGGGGTGTGAGAACTGCCAAATGAATTTAGTTGTTGATGCTATCAAGCAAAGAACAAATAAACCTATGGCACAGTTTATTATTCAGGAAAATGGTGGTACCATTACTACTATTGAAAGAGCAACACGTGCAGCTAGAAAATTTGTGGAAGAAGCATCCCTTCTTAAGCGAGAAGAATTCCCAATTTCGGAATTAATTATTGGTACAGAATGCGGTGGTTCAGATCCCACAAGTGGACTTGCATCCAATGTTCTTATTGGCGAAATGAGTGATAGAATGGTTGATTTTGGAGGAACTTCTATTCTCTCTGAGACAACTGAATTGATTGGTGGGGAACACATCCTTGCTCGTAGGGCAAAAACCCCTGAAGTAAAAGCACGTCTATTGGAAATTGTTCATAGGTACGAGAAAGCTTTGCAGCTTGTTGGTGAAGAAGTTCGTGAAGGGAATCCATCTCCTGGCAACAAAGCTGGTGGGTTGACTACTTTGGAAGAAAAATCCTTGGGATGTATTCATAAAGCCGGTCATAGGGAAATTACCGAGATTTATGATTATGGGAAAAATGTGGACAAGAAAGGTCTTGTAGTAATGGATACCCCGGGTAATGATCCCTCTTCTGTTGCCGGAATGGTAGCTGGTGGCGCCCAGATTATTGTTTTCTCGACTGGACGTGGAACACCGACGGGTAACCCGATTTCTCCTGTTATAAAGATTACTGGCAACAAGATTACATACGCCAACATGATTGATAATATTGATATTGATGCAAGCCCTCTCATTTATGGCGAAAAGACACTGGCGGAACTGGGAGATGTGCTGATGCAAGAGGTGCAGGATGTTGCAAACGGCAAGAAAACAAAAGCAGAGTCTCTTGGTTATACTGAGATGGCTATTGCGCGTGTTTGCAACTTTGTGTGATTTTTAATTAGCGGTAAGGAGATGTTAACGTGAAAAAAGCAGTAATCTATACACCCGTTGTTACTGCCTTTGATATGAATGGAAATATTGATGTCCAGGGAAATAAAGCAGTTTACGATTTCCTGATTGAAGGTGGTGTCGATGGCATTGTTTTGATGGGAAGTACAGGCGAATTTTTTTCTATGACTGATTCGCAAAAACGGCAGCTGATTGATATCGCTACTGAGTATTGTAAAGGTCGAACAAAATTGCTGGTAGGTACTAGCTGTATGCGAGCTGATGAAACTATTGAGCTTGCTAATTATGCACTAAGCAAGGGTGCTGAGGCTGTTATGGTTATTGGACCTTATTATTTCTCACTTGCAGATGAAAACATTGAAGCTTATTATGATGAAATCGCTGAAAAAATTAATGGACCTATTTACATCTACAATTTCCCGGAAAGAAATGGATATGATGTAAAACCCGAAATCGTTTTGAGACTTGCACGTAAGCATAGCAATATTGTTGGCTATAAGGACACGACTTCGGAAATGCCTCATACGCGCAGCTTAATTCAAACAATGAAAAGTGAGTTCCCCGATTTTACCATCCTTTCTGGTACGGATGAATTTTTAGCCCACGTTGTTGCTAGTGGCGGTAATGGATGCATCGGTGCATTAGCCAATATAATGCCTGAAGTGATGGCAAAATATGTTAGAGCAATCAACGATAAAAACTTTGATTCTATTAGTAAATATCAGCAAATCGTGGATGAGGCAAGCGAGTTATACGGTATTTGCTCACCTTTTATTCCGGCGTTCAAGGAGGCTATGATTCAAAGAGGTGTGAATATTACTAATGTATGTAATTCACCCTTTAAAGTTCCTAATGAAGATGAAAAGAAAAAAATCCGATTTATTCTTAAAAAGATACGTTTAATATAAAAAACCTAATAAATAGAAAATATAATAAAGAGGAAACTGAAAACGTGATGTGTACTCCAAAAACTGGACGCATATAAATTAGTTAAATGGCATTAGTGGATGTTTCCCGAT
>ENA-ORTH01003179-ORTH01003179.1-human-gut-metagenome-genome-assembly--contig:-NODE-3179-length-11346-cov-5.299442_pt1 | contig 11346 bp, 16 predicted proteins | sample MGYA00241914_ERZ509192 | MGnify/ENA primary metagenome ERZ509192 (study PRJEB26280, sample SAMEA2338826) | human gut metagenome | biome: human gut; feature: human-associated habitat; material: faeces... | reverse complement strand
TTTCAGACTGAACACGGCTTATCAGCCCTTGATTTTCCATTCTTTCCAGCATCGTAGTAAGAGATGTTATCGCTAATCCGCATTTAGTCGAGAGTGACCTGATTGAGATACCATCCTCCTGCCACAGCACATAAAGAATACGTCCCTGGGCTCCATTAAACGCATCAATATTCTTTTCACTGAGAATCTTCTCGAAAATCCGGTCTCCAAGCTGTTTTATTTTGGTGACAAGAAATCCTCCATTCATTTCCATACAAAAGCTCCTATATAGTAGTTTATTAAAAACATACTATATAGGAGCTTTATTGTCAAGAGTTTATATGTCTTAATAGGTAAATTCCGTTTTTTTCAATTCTCCAAACTGGATTTTGTTTTTTGATACTTATTACACTTTTGCTTTTTTCTTAATCATACATATTGCTGCTAAAGTAACTATAACATAACCTAATAGTGCAATAATTGATGATTCAATTCCAAATTCTCCACCAGTGAAAACAAAGTCTTTTGAATCAAGTACATATGTCATAACCGAATATTCATCTGCCTTTTCGCTTATTGATAAACCGCCGCCAATAATTAAAATATTCCAAAGTGAATGGACAATTCCGCTGTTCCAAACAGAACCACTTTCAATAGCAACCATTGAGAACATTATTCCCACCATTGTTCCAGCAATAAGAACCAACAGGCTACTTATAATGGAAAAATCCATTCCTATAATATGTACTAATCCAAATAAAACTGATGGAATTAATACAGCTACTTTAATATTCCATTTCTCTTTTAACAGATTTAGAATAACTCCACGAAAAACCATTTCTTCAACAAAACCAGCGGCTATGCCTGTAAAAGCAATACCAGCACTCAGTGTTGAAAAAATCTGATTACTATTCATTCCAGAAGAAACGTACTTTCCAGAAAAGAAAAAAAGATAAACCGCTTTTACTATCACAGGTAATAATACACCTACAATAATCCATTTAGCTTTAATTGAAAATTTTGGCATTCCCAAATTTTCTATTTTTATTTTAAGTAGTCTTTTTGAAAATAATTCACTTAAAACAAATGCTAATCCAACATATATAATTCCTGCTATAATATTGCATATACCTTCTGGAATTTTAACCAAAACAAACAAACTTGCCACTAACTGAGCTAATATTTGAGCTACTATCAATACAATGATAGCTCCCAAAGCCCCTCCTATCGTCTTTCTTGTACTCATAAAATGCTCTCCTTTATCTTCATTATTGCAAAAAATTACTACCAACTTAACAAATCCCGATTGAGATTTCACCTGTTTTAAGAGATTTGATAACTGTTATATCTTGTTATTAAATTCTCTGCCAACCCTTGAAAACACTGGATTTATCGCAGATGAGCTTTCCCTTATTCTTTCCCTTGTGTTATATCGTCCCATCAGTGTTTACGAATTCTGATAAGGGCAAATACAAGGGCAAGAAAATCATATAAAACAGTATAACACAAAATAAAAGTGACATGGTGAACTGATTGAAATGCTTCTGATTTTTGTATCTGATGATTGATTGAATGATAAGGAGATAGGATACGATGAGAACGATATTTGCAGAATACAATCCACACAGAAACAGTATTGATGTTTATACCAGTGCTGGCTATATGCTTCGCATTGATTGTTGGGAAGCAGAAAAGAATTTAAAAACCACTCCCGGATCAGACTGTGCATTAACTTCACTTGCAGTTGATGAACCACTTGAATATGCAAGATTATATCTTGATGGAAATTTGCAGATGTGGGTGAACGCGGAAGATTCATTAGAGATATAGAAATACCTTTTAGAACAAAGTAGTCTTTCGCCTCTACGAATATAATTGTGAATTAGACGCTTATATCCGAAATAAACAATTGGAACATACCCGACAGGAGAACTTTCTTTGATAAGTCACGAAAAGAAACAGTCTATCAGAAAATGCAATCTGACACATAGACGGGCTCGACACATAGAATAAACAAGAGGACTTGCAAGGTTTGTGACCTTCTTTCAAGCCCTCTTATGTATCATTGCGGTACTGGCTGTGTCCGTTCCGTAAAGGACTGCTCTAAGTGTATCGGCTTCACCTTGTTCCTTTACCTCACTATTCACAAATCACTTTTGCTATTTTCGCACTAATATTGCAAATAAAACAATTAGAACTAATATAATTATCAAAAAAATAAACCTTATTTGACCATGAAATCCTAATCCAATCCACTGCAATACTATTATTAACACAAAAACTAATAACGCCCAATACTCTTTTTTCATGATTTTCCTCCTTTCTTGAGGAATTTAAGATTTATAGACGACTTTAAAAGAATGCGCATGTTTTTGTATACACTTAATATATATCACGCTTTTAAAAAATAAAAGACTTGGTTTGAATTATTTTTTATAGTATTCTATAAAACGGTCAATTTTAAAAATCACGAAATTGCAGGCTTTACAACACTTTGTAACACGATATAGGTCTGTCCGATAATCCCTCTCATATAAAAATAATCAATGCTTCATTTTTAACACAGGAAGATAAAGACATCTCCCTGTGTTTTTCTTAATAATATCCCCGCTCTTCTCGCCAGTCTTTTACATAACATCGAATTCCAATATAGACCACATATACAAGTAGTAACAGTACAATGAGGTTTATCGGAATGACAGATTTTATCCATTCGCCAAAGTAGATTACGATAGCTGTACTCATTATTGCCACCATAATGCTGATGATATCCCAACAATATTTCCGGTAGATTTTTCCCACCTGATAGCCAATCCCAATTATCAGGAATCCCGTTATAATGAATAAAATTCCCATAACAATAGCCGCGATCAGCCAGTACACAATCCCGGAAACGATACTGTTTGAGATTCCATTGCTTAACTGTCCGAAAGAATCTGCTCCTGTAACAAATTCTCGAAACAGGTTTATGATTCCTTTACCAATCGTACCGAAAAAGGTGATACAGTCGTTAAGAAAAACCGGAGAAAGGATAGCTGTGAACAGTGTAGTTGCTATGCTGTACCATGCCAACAGGAACATAAGGCTTTCATAACCTGTTGTCATTTGTTTATATTTTTTCTCCAACTGAATTTTTCGATTATCGCATTTTTCTTTTGCTTTCTGATAAGCAGTACGGTCACAGTTATCGCATTTCTCATAAGGCACTTTTTTCTCGACAGGCACCTCTACCGTCTTTTGGTGTGTCTGTGCATAGCGTTTTGCCTGCTCCGCTTTTTCGTACTTAAATTTCCATGCCACGACTTCTGCGTCGGCTCTTTTCCTGCTGTCTGTCTCGCTGGTTAATTGTTCCTCTGTTTGCTTTAATTTTGTCCGCAATGCTTCGATATTCTCGGCTCTGTTTTCGCTGTTCAATTTCTCGTTCAAGGTCAGCGATCTGTTTAGCTGCCTGTTCAGTTCCAGAATTGTCTGGTCTTTCTGATCCAGTTCGTCCTGCATCTGTTCCGTCATTGCCAGGAGTTCTTCCACCCGCCCGACGTTCTCTAAGTTTACGCATTCGTTCATCAATATCCCTCGCTTTCTCTATCTGCTGTTTAATGTCAGTAATAAGCTGTTCTCGTTGTTCAGCTTCTGCGTTAATTCCTGCCATTGCTGATTCTCGTTTTCCAACTGTTCGATTCTGACTTTTTGCTGTTCGATCTGGGAGAGCAGTTCTTCTGTATCTGGCAAAAGATTCAGAAGCCCGGATAACTCGCTGTTTAAGATCTGCAAACTCTGGTTCTGCTCCTGAAAGGACAGAAGCTGTCTGTCCCGTTCCTGTAATTCCTGTACCATCTCTGCCATAAGGTTCTGCTGTTCCTCGATCTGGTTTATCATTGACTCCATCATGGGAATGACTTCCCGGCTTTCTTCTAAGGTCATTTAACCACTCCTTCCACTGTGATAATGCACCAGATACTTTTCCGAAACTGGTCTGTATCTTTTTCAGCAGTGCATTTTGTCTTTTTATGATCTGGTTTTCCTCTACTTTCCATGAAGCTGTCTGCACCTGTCCACTCTGGAATTTCTCATCAATCTTTCTTGCATCAGCACCCTCATGGATTGTAGGGATTTCTAATTTTCCCTGTCTTGCATAGGAACGGTGGTCAATCTGTTGTTCTACTGATAAATGGTCATTACAGACTTTCGCCCATTCGCTCCGCCATAATTCACAATTCTTTGGATTGTTCCATCCGGTAGCATCGGTCAGCACCCGTTTCCATTGTTTACGGTTCCTTGCACCAACTTTCTGATTACCGTTTTCGTCCAATACCGGAATTCGGATTCCATGACGGTCAGGATTCTTTTTATCCTGCCACCAGTCCGGGTGGGATTCATCAACCACAATATTTCCGTCAGTATCTCTGACAAACTCCCAGTCTTTGACTTCTTTGTTTCCCCATGAGTGGTCGGGATTAAAGGGACGCATGGTTACAAGTAAATGCACATGCGGGTTTCCGTCGCCCTTATCGTGAATGCTCCAATCTGCACACATGCCTTTGTCCACAAAGTTTTTCTGAATATAATCTGTTGTATATTCAATTTGTTCCTGTCGATTCCATTCTTTTGGAAGTGAGAACTCAAACGATCTGCCAAGCTGTGCGTCTGAACTTTTCTCAATCTTCAAAACTTCATTCCATAAGCACTGTTTCTGAAAAGTAAGTTTGAATTTCTCCAGTACAACTTCTTTGTTGTCTGCCCTTTTATACCGGACAGATTTCTGAAACCGTTTGATATTTTCGGCAGGTACATTCTGCCATTCCTGCGGTGCATTTTCACACATCATCAAACTGGTATAAACAACTTCTCTTTTGGAAGTGTAGTAACTGATCCTGCCTGTTTCTTCATTTTTCATTACATCACCATTGAGATAGGCAGACGCTGATATGATGGATTTCCCTTTGCTGCGTCCGACAATCTTTACCGTATAATGAAAGATCGCCATGATCCGTTTCCCCCCTTTCTGCCGTACCCGGCATTGATTTCCGGCAGTTAACATTTCCTGTAAAAGAGAATGGTATCTGCCGGAACGCCCTCTGCGTAAGAGTGTGCTCTGTGCATAACAGCCTGCATGGAATGCGCCCCTCTGGCGAAGAGTGCCTCCTGCGGCATGAGCAGGTCTGGCTGAAAGCCCCGCCGACGGAACGAGCCCGGCAAGCGTAAGCGCAGACCGGTTGCCACTTGTGGCAAACTTATTGGGACGACCTCTGGTTGTCCATAAGTGCGCCCTTCATGAAAAAGCAATGAAGGGAATGGAAACTCCACTCCCTCCGGCATTACACTTCCTCCGTATTCGCAACTGGCTCTTTTTGCATTGCCTTTGAGAAGAATTTCCCATTTGCTTCCTGCCTTTTTAAGAAGCCGACCAGCTTCGGAATATCTTCTTCCTCAATCGCAGAACCAATCACTGATTCCACCGCACCGCCAATCTGACAGAGCCTGTGGGTTCGTTTTTTTGTTTCCACATCTTTCTGACGTTTCTTCAGTTCCCGTTTCTGTGCTGCGTACTGTTTCGCTTTTTCAAGGCTTTCCTGTTCTCTTTTTTCCAACTGGAGCAGACGCTCCTCATAACTCTTTGTTGATCTTGCCATAAATATCATCGTCCTTTCTTTTTTCTACCAAACATAAGTTTCCTGTTGTCTGTCAGACGAAGTACATGGTATAATCTGCTTGCGTGTAGGTATATCATGGCTCCGGTCTGATAGAACCTTTGGCGGTTTCTTCGGGAACCGCCTTTTTAAGTGGAACCGTTTCTTGTGACGGCTTTCACATTTCCCTTATCCCTCAAGTCCCTGCCCTCGTTGGCTTCCATAAAAAGTTCCAGCATATCTGTTTTGATCAGGACTTTTCTCCCAACCTTCAATACCGGAAGTTTCTTCCACTCTACCAACTTTCGCAGGGTGTTCCTGCCAATTCCCGTATAATCAGCAGCTTCCTCAATAGATAAGGCGATCTTTCTTTGCGTCATATGACCACCTCCTTATTGATTGCATTATGCAATTTCGTTTGTGCTGTCAGTATAGCGTGTTTGCATCTTGTTGTCAAGCATTATGAAATTATATTTCTTTTCTTTAAATTGCATATTGCAATATATGTTGTTACGTGGTATAGTAATGACATACCGAAAAAGGAGGCACATCAGCATGAAAGATAAAGAATTACGCAAGCTGATCGGTAGCAGGGCAAAACAGCGCCGTACAGAATTGAATCTGACACAGCCTTATATCGCTGAAAAGATGGGTGTGACTGCATCTACGATTCAGAGATATGAAGCCGGAACGATTGACAATACAAAGAAAATGGTGCTGGAAGGTCTTTCAGAAGCTCTCCATGTATCTGTGGAATGGCTCAGAGGGGAAACGGACGAATATGAAACCGACATTACGGATAAAAGAGAATTACAGATTCGTGATGCCATGACGGATATTCTCAAACAGTTACCTCTTGACCTTACGAAAACAGAAGATGCTTTTTCCAAAGACCTACTGCTGTTAATGTTGAAACAATATGAACTGTTTTTGGATTCGTTCCAGTTCGCCTGCAAGAATTACAAAGGCAATACCAAAGAAGCGGACATTGCAAAAGTAATGGGGTTTGAATCGAATGATGAATATAACGAGATCATGTTTCTCAGGGAGATCACCCATACTGTCAACGCATTGAATGACATGGCAGATATTGTAAGGCTCTATTCCAAGAAACCGGAAACAGCAGAACAACGGCTTGCAAATCTTTTATCCGAAGTTATGTACGAGGATTCTGAATCGGTATAGTAAGATAATCGGAGTTATGATATACTTACACGCAAGAAGCATTTCATCAGTTCCGATTGTCGATATCGAAAGGAGAAACGATTATGGCAAAAGGTTCTGTAAGGAAAAAAGGCAAGAAATGGTATTACCGCTATTATGTGGAGGATGCCAGTGGTAACTTGGTTCAGAAGGAATGCGTAGGAACAGAAAGTAAGTCGGAAACGGAAAAACTGCTCCGTAAGGCTATGGAAGAATACGAAAGTAAGAAAATCGTAGCCAAAACGGAGAACATCGCACTGGGAGAGCTTCTGGATGTGTGGGTGGATGAGGAATTAAAAGTCAGTTCCCTTAGTAATAACACTGTAACCCTTTATCTCGGGGTGGTGAAGATTATTAAGAGACACCCTTTAAGCAAAAGAAAGCTTCGGACAGTCACAAGTGAACACATGCAGGAATTTATGGATTATTTAAGCTTCGGTGGAACGGCTCCCGATGGTACGGAAGCAAAACCATTAAGCATAGACCGTATCCATTCATTTTCAGCAGTGTTACAGAGGGCTTTCCGGTATGCGGTGTTTCCAAAGCAGTATATCAGTTTCAACCCTATGCAGTATGTAGTAATCAGAAGACCGACGCAGGAAGTGGATTTGTTCGCTACCGAAGATGAAGATTTTTCGCAGGAAAAGACCATTACCCACCAGCAGTACAATGAAATCATAGCTTATCTTATCAAAAAGAAAAGCTCCTCACTGCTGGCAGTGCAGATAGCATATTATGCAGGTCTGCGAATTGGGGAAGTGACTGGATTATCCTGGGATGACATCAACCTTGAAGAACAGTATCTGACGGTGCGTAGGAGCTTAAGCCGGAACAATGCAAGGCATAAGCTGGAGTTAGGACCTACCAAGCGTAAAAAGGTCAGAATCGTGGATTTTGGCGATACTCTTGCTGAAATCTTACGAAAGGGGAAAAAGGAACAGCACAAGCAACGCTTTCAGTACGGACAGCTTTATCAGAGGAATTACTACAAGGAAGTCAGAGAAAAGAACAGAGTTTACTACGAACTGTATTCATTGGACGGAACGCAGGAAGTGCCGGAGGACTACACAGAGATTTCGCTGGTGTGTGTCAGACAGGACGGAATGTACTTAGGAAGGGAAGCGCTGGACTGGATGTGCAGGTCAATCAGAAAGCACCTGAAAGGATTTGAAAACTTCCACTTCCACTCATTAAGACACACTTACACAAGCAATCTGTTAGCAAACGGAGCACCACCGAAGGATGTGCAGGAACTCTTGGGACACTCGGCAGTAAGTACCACAATGAATATTTACGCCCATGCTACAAGGGAAGCCAAGAAGAATTCAGCAAGGCTTCTTGATAAGGTAGTAGGGAACGATTAAAACGAAAACAACACTTTTTCCCTTATAGATTCCTCACAAGGGAAAAAATAAGGGGAAAGTGCAAATTACATAGATGCTGATGGGCGGGAAAGCCCGTAAATACTGGAAAGTTGAGAAAATACACGAGCAATTTTGAAGTTGGAGGAATAACATATGGCTAATACATATCAGATAATAGATGAAAAAACATGGGAAAGGGCAATTCACTGCGCTATATTTAGAAACAGTGTTGAGCCTGCTTTTTGCGTGACATTTGAAGCGGATATTACAAATTTTAGGCGTATGGTTAAGGAAGAAGGATTATCCTTTACATTAGCTATGGTATATGCAGTATGCAAATGTGCCAATCATATAGAGGCTTTTCGTTATCGTTTTGTAGATGGACAAGTTGTCCTTTATAACAAATACTGCTTTTACTTATTTAAACAAAGACACGGGATTATTCAAAGTGGTAAATGTTCCAATGTTGGATGATTTGAAAGAATACTGTGAGTTAGCGGCAAAAACAGCAGAGGAACAGAAAGTATATTTTACAGGGCCATTAGGAAATGATGTTTTCCAGTGTTCTCCAATGCCTTGGGTTACATATACTCATATATCGCATACGAACTCAGGAAAGAAAGATAATGCAACGCCTCTTTTTGATTGGGGAAAATATTATGAAAAAGATGGAAGAATCATTGTTCCGATTTCCGTTCAGGCACATCATTCATTTGTAGATGGGTTGCATATAGGACGGTTTGTAGAAGAACTGCAAAGATTTTTAAATAAATGTTAAATCCTAACTCAGGAGCTATAGAATGTTTAAAGTGACAAAAGAAGAATTTGTTATCATTGGGAAAGAGGGCTCAACATTAGACGGCGAAGGATTTATTCAGAAATTGTGGGATGATGCAAATAGTCATTTTGGTGAAGTTGCACATCTGGCAAAGAAAGACGCAAACGGTGGCATTGTGGGAATATGGGGGGCTATGTCTGATATTTATCGCTCATTTAAACCGTGGGAAGATGGCTTTAGCAAAGGCTTGTATCTGGCGGGAGTGGAATGTGTTGATAATGCAGAAGCACCGGCTGGATGGACAAAATGGATAATACCAGGTTATGAGTATATAGTTGTTGAAAACCATAAGGGAGTGTTTGAAGAAACCATTGGACAAATGAATGAGGATGGTATTTCTCTGGTCGGAGCAGTTCATGATTATACCGACCCGGCAACAGGAAAGGGCTATATGTACTTTCCGATAAGAAAAGTCTGATTAGGTAGTGTGACATTTATGCTGTAGGTAAAGATTGTTACAGCAAACGGATTGAATACGGTCTGTGGACACCGTAAAAATGGAGGAACCGATGGAATTTAACTTTTATACCTGGAAGCTGGAGATTGATGTAGAGAAAACAAGAGAGCTTTATGCAAAAAAGACCTTTGCGGTTGATGAAGAAGATAATCAGATCTTGCTTTCCAAACTGACGAAAGAACAGAGAGATTTTTTAGACTCGCTTGGAGTGGATTCAACGAAGATTCAGGTCCATAAAAAGGAGTATGACTTATCGGAAGAGGAATGCGACGAAGATGAGCTGCGTTCTTTGGAGGTAGCATTCCTGCTATGCGGAAAATTTCTCTCCGCCCCTGCTGATCAGATTGAGATGTATAAAGATGAGGATGTTTACGGCAGAAATATCGTGCCGGAGAATCTTGACATTGAAATGGTTGATACCGATGAACTCTTTGCTCCCATAGAATTTGGCATTGGGCTTCGTTTTAAGCATCCGGTATCCCATTTTAGTGGCGACGAGTATATGAGCTGGGATTGCGGCTATGTTTGCGGCTCGACAATCTTCTATTACTGAGACAAGAATCGCGAACGGGGTATAAGAATTATGAGTACCCTCAAGGAGGCAAAAAGCGATGGCATATATTTTCATACACGGACTTGGTCAGACGCCGGAGAGCTGGGCTCAGGTCATTTCCAATATGAGTCTGACAGAAAAGGTGATGTGTCCCAATCTGCCAGCCCTGGTCCACGGGCAGGAATGCAATTATAAAAATCTGTATGCGGCGTTTTGCCGTTGCTGTGAGACTGAGTCCGGGAAGATAAATCTATGCGGGCTGTCTCTCGGCGGAATTCTCGCTCTGAATTATGCTATCGACCATCCTGAGAAAATAAAGTCATTGGTGCTCATCGGTACTCAGTATGTGATGCCAAAGAAACTCCTGGCAGTTCAGAATGCCATATTTCGCTTGATGCCAAGCAAATCCTTTGAGTCGATGGGCTTCTCGAAAAAGAATTTCATTCAGTTGTCTAAGACTATGGCCGAGCTTGATTTCAGTATGGAACTTGGAAGCATCACCTGCCCTACTTTAGTTATTTGCGGAGAGAAGGATACGGCCAATAAAAAGGCGTCTGAGGAACTGGCGGAGAGGATTCCCCATGCGAGTCTGAGTGTGATATCCGGAAGCGGACACGAAGTCAACCAGCAGGCACCGACGCGGCTCGCGGGAGTATTAGACGGTTTTTGGAAAGGTTGATTTGGCATATTAAGTAAAAGCGATAGTGCAGAAGTTGTGGAGGAGTGTATGGACACGAAAAGATATGTTGCCTTTTTAAGAGGTATCAATATAAGCGGTAAAAACAAAGTGCCAATGGTAGAATTAAAAAAAGGCTTTGAAAAACTTGATTTTGTAGAGATCAAAACCTATTTGAACAGCGGCAATGTGATTTTTTCAAGTGATGCAGCTGATACCATTAAGATTACAAGCCGGATTGAGGAAATGATTAAAAATCAGTTCGGTTTAGATATCCCTGTTTTTGTCATATCAAAGGAAGAACTTGAGGACATTTTGCATCATGCGCCCGATTGGTGGGGCGATGAAAGCAAAGAGATTTATGACAATCTAATTTTTATCATGCCGCCTACTACATTCAAAGATGTATATAGTGAAATCGGAGAGTCAAAAGAGGGATTGGAAAAGATAAAGGAATACAAAGGAACGGTATTCTGGTCTTTTATTCGAAAAGATTATCAAAAAACAAATTGGTGGTCTAAAACAGCAAATGCAAATATCAGTACAAAATTAACGATAAGGACAGCGAATACAGTCAGAAAAATAGTTGGTATGTAGTTACTTTTCAAAGCCCAATTGCTTTGGAAGAGTCGTGAGAGGAGTTTTTTTA
>ENA-ORTH01003178-ORTH01003178.1-human-gut-metagenome-genome-assembly--contig:-NODE-3178-length-11346-cov-22.932778_pt1 | contig 11346 bp, 8 predicted proteins | sample MGYA00241914_ERZ509192 | MGnify/ENA primary metagenome ERZ509192 (study PRJEB26280, sample SAMEA2338826) | human gut metagenome | biome: human gut; feature: human-associated habitat; material: faeces... | reverse complement strand
CCCTACCGGGAGTAGACCCGACGGTTGACAAAACTATAGGAACACCCAACGACTATGTAGCAAAAAGCTGTACACCAGCATCCAAAGATGTCGAAAAATGTCGACTTTGGATGCTGGTGTACATGTTTGGGTCCGACGGGGGAGCGGGCCTAGGCAATCAGTGCATTAAGTGTAATGAGCTCTCTGAGCCGCTCCGTGCGTGTTTGCCCATGGCGTTTGGCTTTTTCGTCAAACGCCTCAAGAATCGATTCGCCCACACGTGCTGATATAACGACGCTCGGCTCATCGGAGATTGGTGGCCTTCCCAACTTGATGGTGCGACCTTTCGGCTACTCATCTTTTTCGTAGGCTTCCGCGGCTTTCTTCAACTCTCCGGGAGCAAACCCCATCATCTTTTCGAGCTGCTTAGCATCCATGGCGCCTCCTATCGATCGACATAATGTCGAGCGCCGGTTCTCGGATTCTCTTTTTGTATACAATTTTGTAGACAAAAATACAAGCAGTTCATCGGGCTAATTAGCTTGTTTTGACCCGCCTGTTCGATAGGAAATGAGCATTGACGGCTTCGATACTCCTTTGCTTTTCAGCTTGGAATTTGGATGCTCATTGAACTTCCGGAGGGGAGCGCTTTATTAAGCTATCGAGATTCTGGGCAGGAGCTCTCACTGGTCTTCGGTAATGGGACCAGCTTAATTCGCGACACAGTGTGTCGCGAATGGGAGTAGTCGTTAGGTGTCCTTCAATGGCTACTCATATAAGAACGTCCAAGTGTCGGATTTTGTCATTTAGTGTCGTTCTCAGCGACTATTCTGGAGAGTCGTGGTCAAAAAAGGGCAAATATGAGTACTGTTGCCATTATGGTTGCATTTATTTTGCTATAAATAGCAGCTCCTGATGAGATTTGTTCCCATTAGGAGCTACTTTTATTGAACATATGAGGAGAAATAACGTCGTCTGCGGACGAGTGGAACGTTGAATAGTTCCTGAAGTGATCAAAATCGCTGCTACTAAACAGGTAGCAGTACTCATATTTGCCCTTTTTTGACCACAGCCCTCTCGGAAACCTTTCCAGAGGCGTCAAACAGCCATAATCCAAAGGTCGCCTCAAACAATTAGCCGGCTAAGAGCGTCCATGGCTACCCAAAAGCTGTACACCAGCATCCAAAGATGTCGAAAAATGTCGACTTTGGATGCTGATGTACATGTTTGGGTCGGTGGGGTTCCTTGGACGGACAGAGTGCGCGTACTAGAGCAGGTTCTTCTGTACCCATGCGATGATGTCGTTCGATTCGTAGAGCGGTTCTCCGTCGATGAACAGGCAGGGAACCTGGCGCTTTCCGCCGACGGCGATGAGTGTCTGCTCGGCCTCGGTATCGGTCGAGATATTGCGCTCGGGAATGGTCACGCCGTTATCGGCTAAAAAGCGCTTGACCTTAATGCAATACGGGCAGCCGGTCATAACGTACAGCGTGAGCTCATGATTAGTGGTCATGGGTCTCCAATCGGTTGAGGTTTCGATTGAAATACCCAAAGCTGCCGCGGTCTATGCGCGGACCAGTGACGACTCGATGGCTTGGACCAGAAACGCCGTGGCTCCGGTGCCGCAGGGCTTGTCGTAGTAGTCAACAAAGCGCTGGTCGGCAAGATAGCCGTGGGCGAGGCCCAGGTATGCTTCGTCTTGGGGCTCGTGTCCCCAGTTAAGGGCAATCCATCGACGGTGCATTGCGACAAGTTTGTGGGCCTCGTTGCTCTCTGGGTCGCCAATGCCCATGGCAATCGAAAGCTGGCCCAGAACAGCGCGTTCAAGTTCCTTCATGTCGTTCCATGTCTCGGGGTCCATGTCCAGCAGCGCTTCATTTGCTGCATCGATAGCCTCATCGCCATAGCGTGCCCGCGCTTCGGCGCCGTAGCGCTCCTCGTTTTCCTGCACGGTGCGCCAGCGCTCCAGTTGCGGCAGGACGGCGCCCATGAGCGAGACGGCTTCGTCGAGCGACATGCCGGTGTTTTGCGCCAGCCGCGGGGCGCAATCCTCGATCATCGCCTCCATGGTGGTGTCGTAGGTGTACTTGCCGTGGTCGTAGCACCACTTGCAGTAATGGTCGGTCGTGGCGCCCGTGGCATCGGTGCCGCAGTTGTTGGGCGTGAGTATCATGCCGCAGCTCTGGCAATAATGCTCGGGCATTTCGAGCAGGTGGGACAACGGCTCTCCGGTTACGGCGGCAATGAGCTTCATCATGTCGATGCCCGGGGTGACCTCGTCGCGCTCCCAACGGCTGACGGCTTGGCGCGTGACAAAGAGTTTGGCGGCGAGCTGCTCTTGGGTAAGGTGATGGGCGCGACGGATGGCAATGAGCTTTTCTGCAAAGGCCATAGCGGCTCCTTTCTGCTGGTTGATGGCTTAAGCATACGCGGCGGCAGGCGCCCTTCCAAGCAACCGTTGGTTGCATGACGGGGGACCGCGGCGAAGAATTGCGCGCAACGCCCCACGCCTCCATGCCGTACAATGACCGGCATGGAACCTATTGCACACATACATACCGACCTGCCGCAGAAGTTCGGCATTCCGCGCAACAGCTTTTTGGCGCCTCATCTGCAGGGACGCATCGTCTTTGAGCCGGAATTTGCCTCCAACGCAGCGGTTGAGGGCCTGGACTCTTTCTCTCACCTATGGCTGTTGTGGCGCTTCGAAAACGGAACGCCCGGCGGCACGGTTAAGGACATAGCTACCGATGCCAAGACGCAGGACAGGTCCGGCACCAACGTCAAGTGGTCGAAGACCGTGCGCCCGCCGCGTCTGGGCGGAGCCGAGCGCGTGGGCGTGTTTGCCACGCGCAGTCCGTTTCGCCCTAATCCCATTGGGCTCACCTGCGTCAAGCTCGATCGTGTCGAGCTCACTGACGATGGCCCCATCATCCATGTGCTGGGGGCCGACCTGCGCGACGGCACGCCCATCTACGATATCAAGCCCTACATTCCGTTTGCGGACTGCCACCCGGATGCAACGGGCGGCTGGATCGAGGATGCTCCGTGGCAAGAGCTCGATGTTGAGTTTCCGCAGGCGCTGCAGGATATGGTCCCGCCCGCAAAGCTTCCCGGTCTGGTCGAGGTCCTGCGCCAAGATCCGCGCCGCGCGGGCAGCAAGCACGAGCCAAACCGCGTTTACCACTTGGCCTACGCCGGACTCGACATATCTTTTACGGTCGATGAAACCCAGCTAACCGTAGTCGCCGTCAACGACGCACGAGACTAACCAGCCATTCGTCCGCACCCGTCAAATTAAGCACCAAACCCCGCGCCAAAACCGCCCACGCTGGTGGACAATAACGCCTACCAAAACAATCACTTTGCACGGGGGCTCAGCATGAAATACGACTTTAGCTCGCTTATCGACCGCCACGGCATGGACTCCATCGCCGTTGACTCCTGGGGCGAGATCCCCGGTATGGCTCCGAACGCACCCGACGAGGGCTTCGACCGCATTCCCATGTGGGTGGCCGACATGAATTTTGCCACGGTCCCCACGGTCCAGGAGCACATCATTCAGCGTGCCCAGCACCCCATGTTTGGCTATTTCGATCCGCGCCCCGAGTACTTCGACCGCATCATCGAATGGCAGAGCCGCCGTAATGGCGTCGAGGGCCTGGCACCTGAGCATATCGGCTACGAAAATGGCGTGCTGGGCGGTGTCGTGTCGACGTTGCGCGCGTATGTCCGGCCGGGCGATGCGGTGCTGGTCCACAGCCCCACCTACATTGGCTTTACCAAGTCTATCGAAGCCGCGGGCTATCGCATTGTCCACAGCCCGCTTAAACTCGACGACCAGGGCGTGTGGCGCATGGACTTTGAGGACATGGAGTGCAAACTCGCCCAAAACCACATCCATGCCGCGGTGTTCTGCTCGCCGCACAATCCCTGCGGCCGCGTATGGGAGCGCGATGAAATCGAACGCGCCATGGATATCTATCGCCAGCACGATTGCGTGGTGATCTCGGATGAGATTTGGTCCGATATCATCCTGCCGGGACACAAGCACATCCCGACGCAGTCGGTGAGCGAGGATGCCCGCATGCGCACGGTTGCCCTCTATGCGCCGAGCAAGACGTTCAACCTGGCGGGCTTGGTTGGCAGCTACCACATCATCTATAACGAGACGCTGCGCGACCGCGTGTGCGCAGTGTCCAACAAGACTCACTACAATGAAATGAACGTCCTCTCCATGCATGCGCTTATCGGTGCCTACCAGCCGCAGGGCTATGAGTGGGTGGACGAGCTCAATCAGGTGCTTGCCGGCAATATCGAGTACTTCTGCAATTACGTGGACGAGCATTTTGAGGGCGTGTCCTATTCACGTCCGCAGGGCACGTACATGGTGTTTCTGGACTGCACCGAGTGGTGCCGAGAGCATGGCCGCGATATTCAGTGGTTGCTCGATGAGGGGGCACGCGTGGGCGTGGGGTATCAGGACGGCCGCCCGTTCCACGGACCCTGCCACATTCGCGTGAATCTGGCGCTGCCGCTTTCGCGCGTAAGGGAGGCGTGCGACCGCCTGGACCGCTACGTTTTTAATGCACGGTAAGTGAGCACTGCATGCGGGGCCTTCTGCCAAGTCGGCTGGAAGGTCCCACACGGTAAAGCGCCTGTAACAATTGGGCACTCGTGTGGTTTTGTTTGCTATTATCTTTAACCATTTAAGTCTGTAAACAGGATCGTATGGAGCTCGACGAAAAGATCCCGTCGCTCGGTTGCCATTTCGTTGTTTGTTGCGCTTGCAGTGGCGAGCGTCTTTGTCGTAGCGATAGCTGGCTGCTCCGGGTCGAATGACGGAGCCTCGACGTCTGCATTAGAAGGTCTGGACGCCTCGCAAGTCAAAGACGACGACCTTAAGACGCTCAACGTCGGAAGCGACCTCTATCCACCGTTTGTGTATACCGACGAGTACGGCGATATCGTTGGCCTGGATGTCGAGATATTGACCGAGGCTTTGGCTCGCATTGGTTACAAGCCAAAATACCAGCTGATCGACTGGGAAAAGAAGGAAGAGCTGCTGGCGAGCGGCGAGCTCGATTGCGTCATGGGCAGCTTTAGCATGACGGGTCGCGAAAACGAGTATCGTTGGGCCGGCCCATACCTTGCGAGCCGCCAGGTGGTTGCGGTCGATCCCCAGAGCGATTTCTACACGCTTGCCGATCTTGAGGATAAGGTCGTGGCGGTCCAGTCTACCACCAAGCCCGAGGACATTTTGCTCAATTGCGCAAATGAAAATGTTCCGCAGATCAAAGAGCTCTACTGCTTTTCGGACCGCTCATACCTGAACTCAGCGCTCGTCGAGGGTCTGGTCGACGCCATCGCCGCGCATGAGTCCTCGCTGCTTACCTACGAAAAAGACTATGGTGTGACGTATCGCATTTTGGATGAGCCGCTGCTAGAGGTTGGTTTGGGCACCGCTTTCGATATCAACGATACACGCGGCATCGACGTTAAGCTCACTCGTGTCTACCAAGAAATGCTTGCCGATGGCACCATGGAACGTCTGGTGTCAAAGTACTTTGACGACCCTTCGCCATTTTTGAATATGGAGGGCCTGTCATGATCGCCGCGCCCGACCACGCCGCTCAGGAGCGGGGCAATCGTTCGGCAGGGGCATGGCTCCTTGTCGCTCTGCTGGGGATAGCGCTCTCGGTTGTTGCCGGCATGATGAGCTACGGTTACACGACGGCCCAAGCCGAGCAACGCTTTGCCGACGTTGTCGATTACGTGGCGACGCAGAGCCTTTCCTACGATGCATTCAACAGCGCCTATACGACCAAAAACCTGATACGCGTTATGGAGATCGCCGGAGAGACAGCGCGCGATATGGAGCGCGACGGTTCGGTGGATAATGCCACGCTGGAGCAATATGCCGACCAGTTCAACGTGAGCGCACTGATCGTGACGGACGCATCGGGCAATTTGGTGTCCGAGTCCTCGACGGGCGATGTGGGCTACGAGTCGCTCGCTACGTATCTCAAAGAATCACCCGTGCTGGAGGTGGCAACCCATCCGCTTAAGTCCTATACCGCCCGCATCACGCTTGCGGATGACTCGGTCGCAGACATTGGCTGCGTGACTCGGCAGGATGGCGAGGGCATCGTTATCGCGGTAAGGCATCAGAGCGCGAAGGCGGTTGCAAGCAATACGCTCAAACTGCAGAGCTTGCTTGATGGCTATGAAACCAGCGATAGCGGCAATATCGTGATCGAAAACGATGGCAAGGTCGTTGCGACCAACGCCGTTGAACCCACCATCTTGGGCGTGTTCGACCTGCCTGCGACGGACGCCATCAATGTCGACGAAATTAAGGATCGATGCCTGCCCGGCAAAGTCCGACTGGTCAACGTCAACGGCGAGTGGTATTTGGGCACATACGGCAAAGCGCAAAAATTCTACGTGTACACCTATGCCTCGGCGCAGCGCTACTTTGAGGTCGCCGCGGCTGTTGCCGCCGGCGTGCTGGTGCTCTACGGCGGTGTTATAGCCGTTGTTGTGACGGTGCGTCGCCGCGCTGATCGTCGACGTTTGACGGACTTGCTGCAGCAGGAGCGCGACTATGGCGACAAGCTGGCAAAGGCGGCGCGTGAGGCCTCGTCTGCCAACTCGGCAAAGACGGAGTTTCTGCGTCGCATGAGCCACGATCTGCGCACGCCCATCAACGGCATTCGCGGCATGGTCGAGGTTGGCGATGCCAATGCGGACGATCTGCAAAAGCAGACTGAGTGCCGCTCAAAAATCTGGACGGCATCGGGACTGCTGCTTGACCTTGCCAACGAGGCGCTCGATATGAGTCGCCTGGAGAGCGGGCAGGTCGACCTGAACCTCGTGCCCATAAATTTGGTGGCCCTCAACTGTGAAGTGCGCGATATTCTGGAGCGCCAGGCCGAGGAGCGTCTGGTGACAATTATCTCCGACCAGCAGACGCTTAATCATCCCTATACGCGGGTGAGCGTGACGCACCTCAAGCGTTTGTTGCTCAATATTGCCGGCAATGCCGTCAAGTACAACCGCCAGGGCGGCTATGTCCGCCTGGTGTGCCGCGAGGTGGAGCCGGCGGATGGCGTCCCCGTCTATGAATACACGATCGCCGACAACGGTATTGGCATGAGCGAGGAGTTCCAAAAGCACCTCTACGAGCCGTTTTGCCGCGAGGAGCAGCAGGTGGAAGGCGCTTCGTCGGGAACTGGCCTGGGCGCGCCTATCGCAAAACAGCTGGTCGAGCTTATGGGCGGAACCATGAGTTTTACGAGCGTCTTGGGGCAGGGGACGACGTTTACCATCCGCCTGCCGTTCGAGAAATGCAAACGCTCCGAGATTCCTCAGGCAGTTCCCGCGGATGCGGGCGACGGCGATGCGCTCCAGGGCTTGCGCGTTTTGCTCGTAGAGGATAACGATCTGAATGCCGAGATCGCGCAGTTTACGCTCAGCCGTGTCGGTGCCATCGTGACGCATGCTAAGGATGGTGAGTCTGCCGTCGAGATGTTTACCGCGAGCGCACCGCACGAGTACGACGTGGTGTTGATGGACATCATGATGCCTGGCATCGATGGCCTTGAGGCCACGCGTCAGATTCGAGCACTCGATCGCGAGGATGCCGCGACTACGCCGATTATCGCCGTGAGTGCCAACGCCTTTGCCGACGACCGCAGGCTTTCGCGTGAGGCGGGCATGGACGCGCACCTGAGTAAACCCGTGAGCTCGCAGGAACTTGTTGAGGCGCTTGCGCACATAGCTGCCGACGCTTTATAAGCATATGGCCCGGTTCCAATGTTGGTTAGAACCGGGCCATATTGCTATTGATGAGGCCTGCTGAGGGACTTACTTTTCCTGAATCTGCTTGCCGCAAAGATGCTCAATCGTAATCTCGTAGAGCTGGACGCCCTTAATGTCCTTGGCGATTTCCTCTTCGACTTCCTCGGCAGAAGGGTAGTACTTAAGGGCAAGCTGGCGGACTTTGTCCTCGATAAACGCGGGGGTGTCATTCGCCAGGCGACAACGGCCAAAGACGACGGTGCTCATGACGTAGGGAGCCCAGTCGCCGTCCTGGTACCACTCGTTGCCGTAAACGGTAAAGCAGACCTTGTCATCGCGCTTGAGTGCGTCGACCTTGTGGCCAGCCTTGGCGCCATGGAAATAAATCTTGTCGTGCTCGGCGTCAAAGAAGTAGTTGACGGGAATGGCATAGGGGTAGCCATCATCGCCGTTGACGGCAAAGACGCCGCGCTTGCAGGTAGCGAGCAGTTCGCGCGCTTCCTCGTCAGTGATGGCGCGTTTCTTTCGACGTAAGGGCCTAAACATCATTGGCTTCCTTTCTGCTGCGTATGGTGGTTGAGCACAAACTATAGCGAAACAGCTCCGTATTTCTTGATGCGGGCGAGCATGTTTTTGAGCTTGTTAAAGTCGACCGGTTTGGACAGATGGGCGTTCATGCCGGCGTCGTGTGCCGCCTTGGCGTCCTCGGCGAAGGCGTTGGCGGTGAGCGCGATGATGGGAATGTCGGCTGCATCGACCTTCTCGCTCAGGCGAATCGCGCGGGTTGCCTCGTAGCCGTCCATGCCTGGCATCATGATGTCCATCAGAATCGCATCGAAGCTGCCGGCGGGACGGCCAACGTATAGGTCGACCGCTTCGTTGCCATCGGCGGCGCGAGTTACGACAATGCCTTCGCTTTCGAGCAGCGCCTGGGCAATCTCGGCATTCAATTCGTTGTCTTCGGCGAGCAGCACGTTCATGTCGGCGAGCGAGCAGTCGAGCGCCCTCTCGACCGTATCTGCCCGCGTCTGAGGGTTCTTGTCGATATCGAGCGGAATCTGGACGTTGAACGTACTTCCCACGCCAACCTCACTCGAAATCTCAATCGTGCCGCCCATCAGTTCAATAAGCGACTTGACGATTGGCATGCCCATGCCGGTTCCTTGGAACTTGCTGCGCGCATTGTCACCTTCTTGTGCAAACGGCTCATAGATATGCTTTAAAAACTCGGGGGCCATGCCAATGCCGGTATCCGAAACGCTAAAGCAAAAGAGCGCGCGCCCGTTATCGAGTGGCTTGGTCTTTGAGCTAAAGGTGACGGAGCCGCCGTGCCTGTTGTACTTGATGCTGTTGTCTAGCAGGTTGATTATGATCCGTCGGATATGGGTGGGACTGCCGATCATGTATGGCCCCGTGGCGTACGGCAGGCTATTGTTCTGCATTGTGATGCCGTTATCGGATGCGCGGAGCTTGCACAGCACCAGCGCATCGTCACAGAGCTCTTTGAGGTTAAAAGGCGCATGTTCCAGCGTTAGCTTGCGGTCTTCGATTTTGCCCATCTCGAGGATATCGTTGATCAGCGAGAGCAGGTGATTGGCGGCAACACGCGCCTTGGCGCGGCTTTCACGGGCGACTTGCATATCGCCTTCCTTCAATTCCTCGATCTCGATAAGGCCCAGGATACCGTTGAGCGGCGTGCGGATGTCGTGGCTCATGCGCGTGAGGAATGCCGTCTTAGCGGCGTTGGCAGCATCGGCTTTTTTGCGCTCGGTTCGAGCGCGCACGAGCGCCCAGATGAGCAGGACGATGCCGACCGACAACATACCGATGAGGGTAGCTGCAATGGCGGTGCGGTTGCGATAAAGGAATTGAAGCGTGCTGGATTCCTGGGCCGTGTACGACGTGGAGGAGAAATTGCTTGCGGAGAGCGATTCTCCGGCATTGATGATGCTCTTGTTGATGATTCCCAACAGCTCGGGTTTTCCGCGCGAAATCCAGCACGAGAGTTCACAGGTGTCAGGGAGCTCGGTCGTCTCGCAGTCCTCGAGATCGTAACGGTCACCGATGGTTTTTACGCGTGAACTGGGAGCGACGATGCAGTGCGCCGTTCCCTTCCTGAGGGCGTCGAACGCTTCATCGTCGGATTGGTATTCGGTCACGGTCGCTGTGGGGAACAGATTTTCAAGCGCATTTTTGTTGACAAACGATGATTTGGTACAGGCGATGTTCTGAAGGTCTTTGTTCAGGTCGCTGCCGGTGTGGATGGCGGTGAGGGATATGGTCCCCAACGATACCGACTGTGCAACGCCTGTTTGCTCGGCAAACCAGTAATCTCGGTATACCGGCAGCGCAACGTCTATGCTTCCCTTTGACAGGGCCTTTGACATCATCTTGTAGCTATCAAAGGCGACGGTTTTGACCGTAATGCCAAATTTATCGTGCAACGTCGTCGCAAGCGATGCGAGCGAGCCTTCCATTTCGCTGTTTTCGTCTTCGTTGCAGTAGGGGAGTTTGCCCGTAATGTAGCCGAGCGTGATGGTGTTGCCATTTGCTTTGAGCCAGGAACGTTCGGGGCCGTTGAGCGATGATGAACCGCTGTTTTGGGCCGAGTAGTTAGATTTGACTTCGTCGATATAGCGTGGGTTGACGCGGGCGATTGCCGACATGGCAGCATTGGTGTCGTCCATCAGGTCGGGGCGGCTTTTGGGGACGGCAAAATAGTAGTCGCTCGAACCAATGTAGAACATGGGGGAGGCGCTGGGCGACGAGGTCGTGTCGTTCATGATGATGGCATCGACCTCGTTGTTTGCGAGCGCGTCAAAGAGGGCACCGCCAGTGTCGATTTCTTTATAGGTGCAGGTAATGCCTTCGTTGGCGAGCCACTGCTGGCCAACGAAGGTTTGCATAACGTCGGGGTTGTAGCCGATGGTAAGGCCTTGGAGTGCTTGGGGGTCACCCTTGGCCAGATCGTCGCGATTGGGCTTGGCGTAGATGAAATAGCGCTCGGTGCCCTCGGGGTTCGAGGAAAAGAGCAGCTTTTGTGCGCGTTCCTCGGAGTAGGAGATGTTGGGCATAAGGTCGATTTCGCCCGCCTCGAGCATGTCCATAAGCTCGGTGAAGGTGCCGGAGACGTATTCGTACCGCCAGCCGGGCGTGTAGTACGACAGGGTCTGGAGGTACTCGTAACCCCATCCCGAGAGACGCTCGCCGGGGGTGCCGTCCTGGAAGCCCTCGTTGTTGACGAGCCAACCAACGCGGACCGTCTTGACTGGCTGACTAGAGTCAGCGGCAAAAGCCTGGACAGGCGCGACGGTGCTCAGTACGGCGAGCGCGGTAAGCACGACGGCCAGGGTGCGATATATAACTGAACGAAGGACAGTGGCAGCTCTCACATACAATCCTAACGAATCGAGACATTACCGCATAAGGATACCAGCTCAGCTTGCCCAGCCGGCGGCTGCACCGCTAAACGCTCCCGCCCGGCAGTCATCGGGGACGTTCTTAAACGGCTAGTCATTGGGGACGTTCTTAAACGACTAGTCATTTAAGAACGTCCATTACAGT
>ENA-ORTH01003172-ORTH01003172.1-human-gut-metagenome-genome-assembly--contig:-NODE-3172-length-11369-cov-2.085116_pt1 | contig 11369 bp, 8 predicted proteins | sample MGYA00241914_ERZ509192 | MGnify/ENA primary metagenome ERZ509192 (study PRJEB26280, sample SAMEA2338826) | human gut metagenome | biome: human gut; feature: human-associated habitat; material: faeces... | reverse complement strand
ACGACGTCAGTTTCTTATTTCACAAGTTATCTCTTTAGCCATTAAAGAAGAATTAGATACTTATACCACCGACATTTCTATCAAATGGCCGAATGATATTTATTGGAAAGAAAAAAAAATATGTGGGATGTTGATAGAAAACGATCTAATGGGGCGGAATATCAGTCAGAGCATTGTAGGAATCGGAATCAATATTAACCAGGAAGCATTTCACGGCGCAGCTCCCAATCCTGTTTCGATTTATCAAATCACAGGAAAGCAATATGATATTTTTGAGATACTGAAAAATATCATGCTACGCATCCAGTCTTATTATTGCCAGCTTAAAAAGGATGATACAACATCAATCGTTACCCGATATACAGAATCGCTTTTCAGAAAGGACGGGATGCATCGATACAAAGATGCTGACGGAGAGTTCCTTGCACAGATTGTATGTGTAGAGCCCGAAGGAAAATTAATTTTGGAAGATGAGATACAGACAAAAAGAGGCTATATGTTTAAAGAAGTGGAATATTTATTGAAATAAGTAATATACAAACTGATTAAAACATTATCTTTGAAGCCGATGTTCTATATAAAAACTCTCTCATTTATGAAAACTAGATTAATATTCCTGCTTCCATTACTATGGATGCTAATAGGTTGTAGTGATTCAAATTCTGATTCAGCAACTCTAGAAATTTCCCAATCTACATTTGATAATATTAATTCGGAAGGAAGTATTATAAAAGTATCTGTTACATGCAATTCTACTTGGAGGACGATCAGTAATCAAAGTTGGTGTATTCCAAACCTGCAAAATGGTAGTAATGACGGAGAACTCGTTTTGACCATACATGCCAATACCACTTCCAAAGAAAGAAGTGCGACTGTTACCATTATAGCAAAAAAAACAAATAAAACTATTAAAATAACCCAATCCCCTTCTACAAGTACAACTGGCGAACATCATTACAGACTACCCGTTATATTCCACGTCCTTTATGAAGACCCTGATAATAGAAAGCAATACGTAGATGAAGGGCGCCTTGCTCAAATCATTAACGCTTGTAATTTGCGATATAAAAATAAAATGTATCAAAACGCAAGCCATAATATTAGTCAGGATATGAATCTTGAATTTGTTATGGCAACAGAAAAGCCGGATGGAACTACTTTAGAGGAAGCTGGTGTTGAACGAATAAAATGGGAAACAACCCTTCCTATGTCTTGCGAACAATTTATGGATGGAGAAGATAAAAGTCAAGCTAAGAAATATGCGAAAATGCTATGGAATCCTAAAGTATATATCAATATCTTTGTATACCCATTTAGCGAAAAAAATATTTTAGGAATTGCACATTTACCTTATTATTTATCATCATATCCGTTAGAGGGCTTAAACAAAGGAGATTATTTCTTAAGCCATGAAGTGGAATATCCTCACTGCGTCTCTATTAATAGTAATTATATTTATGTAAACAGTAATAATGAATACTACTACACGACCGATGTTTACAATACTCTCGCACATGAATTAGGACATTATCTTGGACTACATCATGCTTTCTCTGAGGATGGAGATAATACAGATTTGTGTGAAGATACTGATTATTGTACAGATACTCCGACTTACAACATTACTAAATATACAGAGTGGATTAATGGTATAGATAAGTATTCCTTTGATGAGTTGTGTACAAGAACAAACTGTGAAGGCAGTACCTTTATTTCTCACAATATCATGGACTATGCTTTTTGTTATTCAGACCAATTTACATTCCAGCAACGCAAGCGTATCCGCCACGTATTATCTTACAGTCCTCTTATTCCCGGAGTAAAAAAATACACATCAACAGATACCCGCTCATTAAGCTGTGATGAACAGCCACCTATACAATTTAGATATTAGTATTTGAATAAGCTAAAAGAGGTGAACCGCTTAGCGATTCACCTCTTTTTCTATCCTCAATATCTTATCCAATGTCTTTTGAGCTTCTGTTGATGGAAAACGCAGAATCACTTTCTGCAAAGAGTTACGCGCTTTCTCATACCGGGTAGTGAACAACTTCGATAATCCATCCCGGTAGCGGGCATACTGCATTTTAGTGGGAGAAGAAAGTTTTTTATAATCCATCTCCAACTTTTTCTTCTCCTGTTCTGCTGTCAAATAATAATAGTTTCCTAAAAAGATATTAGCCGCCAGATTATCCGCCTCAAGTTGCAATATTTTTTCGTACATACGCAAAGCATCTTTCTCCTGCCCACGACATACCTGCATTTCTGCGCAAGCTTCCAAACAATCTACATTATTAGGAGTCTTTTGCAGTAATTCCTTGTAAAATAAATAGGCTTTGTCGTAATTCCGATTCTTTTTATAGGCAAGCGCTAATTCTGTAGCCAGTTTGGAGCTAATTTCACTGTTCTTGTCTACATTCGTCCAATAATACATTTCCGTACGGTCTATATTCAGAGCGATAGTCTGCCGGAAATAGCTCACAGCCTGCCCATTCTGCCCTGCCTCAATGGCAGCAGACACTTTTTGTAACATCTCATCAACCGACTGCGCATTCAGCACCAGCGGCAATGAAAATAAAGAGATAAGAAAAATAGTTAAGGTCCTCATAATCCATCTGATTGCTATTTAGTTCGTGACACACAAAGATACAATAAAAAAATAAAAAATGTACCTTTGTTCGCGAAAAGAACAATCAAATTGATAAAAGTGTTTTTATACAATGACAGATAAAAAAAAATCCTCCGTAAACAGACGAATATTACAGATAGCCATCCCATCGATTATATCGAATATTACCGTTCCGCTACTGGGACTTATCGATGTCACGATCGTAGGACATCTCGGTTCTCCGGCGTACATTGGAGCCATTGCAGTAGGGGGAATGTTATTCAATATTATCTACTGGATTTTTGGATTCCTACGCATGGGAACAAGCGGAATGACTTCACAAGCGTACGGTCAGCATGATTTAAACGAAATCACCCGGTTACTACTACGTTCTGTTGGAGTAGGATTATTTATAGCACTTTGCCTGTTGATACTCCAATACCCTATTCTGAAACTGGCATTTACACTGATACAAACCACACCGGAGGTCAAGCAATTGGCAACAACCTATTTCTATATCTGTATCTGGGGAGCCCCAGCCACATTAGGGCTTTATGGATTCGCCGGCTGGTTTATCGGGATGCAGAATTCACGTTTTCCCATGCATATCGCTATTACTCAAAATATTGTCAACATTGTAGCCAGTCTATGTTTTGTCTACTTATTGGACATGAAAGTGGCAGGAGTGGCAACAGGGACTTTAATTGCCCAATATGCAGGTTTCTTTATGGCTATTCTGCTATACATGCGTTACTATAGTGCGCTTAAAAAACGAATCGTATGGAAAGAAATCATACAGAAACAAGCCATGTACCGTTTCTTTCAAGTCAACCGGGACATATTCTTCCGCACCCTCTGCCTTGTTATAGTCACTATGTTTTTTACCTCTGCAGGAGCCGCCCAAGGAGAAATCGTATTAGCCGTGAACACCTTGCTCATGCAATTATTTACTTTGTTTTCGTACATTATGGACGGATTCGCTTATGCCGGTGAAGCACTGGCCGGCCGTTACATTGGTGCCAAAAACCAAACAGGCTTACGTAACACAGTACATCACCTTTTCTATTGGGGATTCGGTCTTTCACTGGTATTCACGATTCTCTATGCAGCTGGCGGAAAAGAATTCCTAGGATTACTAACCAATGACACTTCAGTAATCAGCGCTTCAGACACTTATTTTTACTGGGCACTCATTATTCCGTTAGCCGGTTTCTCCGCTTTCTTATGGGATGGCATTTTCATCGGTGCCACTGCTACCCGACAAATGCTTTACTCCATGTTAGTTGCCTCTGCCAGCTTCTTTGGAGTCTATTACGCTTTCCATCCCCTTTTAGGAAATCACGCCCTGTGGCTAGCCTTTCTCATTTATCTTTCATTGCGGGGAATTGTACAAACCCTTTTGGGAAGACAAATAATGAAAAAAGTAATCGTATCCCGGTGAGGCTATCCGATAAATTATCTCTATATTTGCGGCAAACAATAAAAAGCAAAAGGTATGGCAAAGTATAAAAGAATCTTACTAAAGCTTAGTGGAGAGAGCTTAATGGGCGAAAAGCAATATGGCATTGATGAAAAAAGACTGGCAGAATATGCTGAACAAATCAAAGAAATCCACGAACAAGGGGTACAGATCGGTATCGTTATCGGAGGAGGCAATATATTTCGCGGACTAAGCGGAGCCAATAAAGGTTTCGACCGCGTGAAAGGAGACCAAATGGGAATGTTGGCTACTGTAATCAACAGTCTCGCTCTAAGTTCTGCTCTTGTGGCTACCGGTGTAAAGGCACGTGTGTTGACAGCAGTCCGGATGGAACCTATCGGTGAATTCTACAGTAAATGGAAAGCTATCGAATGTATGGAGAACGGCGAAGTAGTCATTATGTCCGCTGGAACGGGAAATCCTTTCTTTACTACTGACACCGGTTCTTCACTTAGAGGCATAGAAATCGAAGCAGACGTTATGCTGAAAGGTACTCGTGTAGATGGTATTTACACAGCTGACCCCGAAAAAGATCCTACCGCTACCAAATTCGACGATATTACATACGATGAAGTACTGAAACGTGGTTTGAAAGTCATGGATTTGACAGCGACTTGTATGTGTAAAGAAAACAATCTGCCAATCGTCGTATTTGATATGGACACAGTAGGCAACTTAAAGAAGGTTATCAGTGGAGAAGAGATAGGTACGTTAGTACATAACTAATATTTCACTACCGATATTCATTTGTCTATCAGATGATACTCTACTCTGATAAGACATTGATTATTCATTTAGAAATAAGAAGTGCGAATTTTGCAGTATAGCTTTAACCAAAACTAATCCTGTAAAATTCGCACTTTGTTTTTCCTCTCAAATATTATATAGAAACAAACACCTATTTATCAAAATACTGAATCAAATCATACGCATTAAAATTCAATTCGCGGGCAAAGAAAGATAGATAAGGAAAGAGTTGATAAGAATTATCATAAAGACCTTTATTAGCAGGTTTCGACGAATTGTCCGTACCATCATCATCCTGGTATTTGAACCAATGCCATCCGATACAATTCTTAGCTTCAAGCAATCCTAATGTAAAATGCTGATAAGCATAAGCTCTCTCGTTTTGTGTAGGGACAGAATATCCGGCTCCCGACTGGTTATTCAGATCAGAATCCTCCACCCCTTTCGTATAAAACTCACTTACAAGAAACGGTTTGTCCGCCCAATTAGCCCAATCAGCAATCGCTGTTGTCAGTTCAGGACTCCAACGGCTATAATAGTTGATAGAAATAACATCACAATATTTTCCGGCAGCTCTCACTACTCCTTCCATATATTTAGGAGTTCCATGTAATCTTGTTCCCAGATAAAGCAACTTATCATCTACTTTCTTCACTGCCTCTTTCACTGCTTTATAATATTTCTCTGCTACAATCCCGGCAAACTCATTATTCAAGTCATCCGTCACATTTTGCGTACCTTTAGAATCCATAAAAGCTTTCGCCGCAACATAAGCCGGATCACTTGAGTTACTGATAGCCAGAAAACGATCCAAAATCCGGGAACTGTTTGAAGAGAAGTTTATCTCATTATCTGAAAAGAAACCTAACACATTAGGATCCCGCAAATAATCTGCGAAAGCACTACCTGCCAAATATGATTCACACCATTCAGCCCATCCATTATAAAACACAAGACCTGCCGCGTTATCATCGCTTCCTCCGGGATAACTATAAGACTTCGCACTCTTGAACTGGCTTAGAAAAGCAAATGAAGGCGCCAAAGTTAACGGACTGCTCGGATTGGAAACATTATGAGTCTGAATCAGTGAATAAGTTCCTGTGCAGAAAGCACCTGTACCGTGAAAGCCGATCTCACTCAATTCACGTTGAGTAGTAGATAACCATTTCTCATCAGCTCCAAACCTGCTATTCCAGGCCGTTTTATTACGACTAGAAGTTCCCTTACGCAAAGAAGTCGCACTACGTTCCAGATGCAGACAACCTTCCGGATCAACCAACCACCAACATCCGTCTATTTTCTTCGTATAAAATCTTCCCGTAGCCGCCTGTTTCGGAAGCGTAGTCGAACTTCCGTATTTATTAACCGACTCCTGATACGCTTTCAACGTTTTAATAGCCGGTTTATACCCGTCCATATACGCAATAATACGTGTATTCTCTGTTTTCCAACTGGATATAGGCGGATAAGCACTGGAATACTTAACACTGATAGGACGATACATATTGGCATTTAATGACGGAGTATACATCACAGAAGCTCCGGGAGCAGGCAAATCCTCCGGATATTCCGACTCTACATCTCCCCCTCCCATCACTATGTCAGGAGGCATAAAATTAGGATCTTTATCATCATCATCCGTACAAGACACCATAGGAATAGAACTTATAAACAGAAAAGTTCCCAATATAAATAGTTTTTTCATGGTATGTATTTTATTTATTATTAGTTGATTGTTGGTCGAACCAGTCAGCCAAACGATAAGCGTTGATATTCAATTCTTTCATAGCATCGGCCAACGGTTTATAAAGATTGTATTCATTATCTACCAGCCCTTTGTTAGAGTCCAGATTCGAAGGATCTACCCCTTTTGCCGTCGGATCATTATCCTGATAACGGAACCAATGCCATCCGACACAATTCCCACTTTCCAATAATCCTAAAACAAAATGCTGGTAGGCATATCCACGTTCCTGCTGGGTTTGAACGGTAAAACCTGCCCCTGTTGTGTTTGCCAGCCCGGAATCCATTCCTTTCGTATAAAATTCCGTGATGATGAAAGGTTTTTGAGCCCATTCGCCCCAATGCTTCATGGTCTTCTCACTCGGTGTCCATGCACCATAGTAGTTAATAGCAACGACATCACAATACCTGCCTGCCGCTTCCACAATCTGGCGGATAAACTTAGGTTTTCCATGTAGACGACTACCTAAATAAAGGTGATTGGGATCATACTTCCGAATCGCTTCCGACACCACTTTATAGTATCGTTCCGCTACTACCCCCGCAAACTCTTCCCGATGTTCGTCCGTAATTTGCTGCAAGGTAATACCCTGCTGTTTCAACCAGGATTCTGCATACAATCTTCCCGGATCATTGGGATTCTTCAAAGTCAGATACCCCTCCAGATTCTTCGGCCCGAACGGCAGTTCATTATCCGAAAAATAGCCGATGATATTTTTATCCGTTTTATTTGCGACCAGTTTTTGTGCCATCTCATCGCAATAGGTTTCGAACTCCGGGTCAAAAACGAAAATACACTGATTAGGATATCCCGTATTACCAGGTAACTGATAAGTTCCTCCTCGTTTCTTCCCATATCCACTCATCAGGTTCAGAATGATTGAGCGAGTCAGTACCTCCTTATGAGAGGCATTGTAAGAGGCAATAGCTTCTTCATTACTCCAGGAGCCGGCCCCGGAAAAGCCCAGCGAATGAATCATCCGTGCCGTTCCTTCGATCCATTTTTCCTCCGTACCGAATTTGTCCAGCATTGCTTGTTTATTGCGTTCGGAAGTCCCCAAACGTACTCCAACCACCACTTTCTGCAAATGCCGATACCCATCGGGATCAATCATCCACCATCGATCTCTAATACGTTCTACCCTGAAAAATCCTGTAGCCCGATACCTGGGAGCATCCAGATCACTTCCATACTTATTCACACGTACTTTACCAGTAGGTTTGAACCCATCCAATTGAGCAATAGTACGGGTATCATACTCTTTCCAAGGCAGTTTTTTCTGTCCTTTCACCCACGGACGGGCAGTGACCTTAAATGTACGTCCCTGGGCATAACCAAACTGGGATAACAGCAGTAAAAACAATATAACTATACTATTTTTCATCATCTAATATTCTTTTACGATTCGTATTGCATTTAAAATGGGCACAGACTCCACCGCTCCAAAACGAACGACAAGCCCCTTTCCTTGTGAAACCGGAACAATATATTTCTTAATAACCGCACGTTCGGAACCGTATTCTTCTGCAATATTCAGTTGTTTGGCAACAGATACTCCATTTATATCCACAGAAAATACCCGGTTAATATAGTCCTCCCTCACCACATCATTTCCTAAATTATACACCAAAGCCTCTCTTTTATTTTCAGAAGTAAGTTCTGTCCAATACAAATATACAGCATAAACACCATCCGGTACATCTGCCTTAAAAGCTTCAATGCCTACTCGCTGTGTCTGGAAGACAGGATCCTGATCCGTCCCCAGTATATCTGTATCGCTGGCAGGCAAAGAGCCATAACGAGTTTTGTTCGGAGCCACTTCCCCACCAATATATCCCCATGAACCTTCTGCATAAGCCTGTTCGGGTATCCAGCACATCTCTGCTATCCGGTCCTCAAAATAGCGTCGAGCACCCAGTAGTACATTGATTTCCGTAAAGCCATTCTTCACATTGACACATTTAAAATCACAAACATACTGGTCACGATATTCACGTCCCTCCTTTTCAATCACAGCATCCACCACATTCTTTCCGTTTACAAAAGGAATGTCCACGGAAACCACCTTATCTGCTACCGGATATACTCCCAAACTTTTTCCATTCAAAAAGACCTCCACCTTATCCGCGTTAGTATAAACTTTCAGCGGTTGCGTACAACTCTTTCCATCCCGACTGGCTCCTGCCCTATTCTTCCAAGATTTAGAAGCAATATGCAGAACAGGTGACTCTTTCAGATAAGCCTGATAAAGAAAATATCCGTCCTTACGTTCTCTATCCGTACTTACCAACCCTTTATTGTTCACATGAGGCATGGCATTTCTTCTGGCTTCGGAATAAAAATCATTCAAATTCCAGACCATAGCCCCCACGATATAATCCCTCTTTAGAATTTCAGGCAAATAATGTTCATGATAGACAGAGCCAAACTCACAACTAAAATCAAACCGCACCGGCGAAAAAGAATGAATACGAGTATCTACATCCGCCCCATATTCGGTAATAAGCAACGGTTTATGAGGAAACTCCTTGTGAAGTTCTTCCAGTTTCTCTTCAAATCCGCCCAAATTACCACCATACCATCCATTATAAAGATTAAATCCCAATAACATCGGCAATTCAGTAATCCCTGCTTCCTGATAGATTTGGGAAGCAGAATGACAAGGCAACATGGTATAGCGTTCCGAGTCCAGACTTCTGATCTGCGCCTCAACAGCCGAAGCTATTTGATGAAGAAACTTCATATATTCCGCCCGTTCTTTCTTGTTGTCAGGATTAAAGGGAGGACGCAAAAGCACTTCATTCATGTAAGCCCAAATGATGACAGACGGATAATTATAGTTCTGACAAACCATTTCCGTAGCCTGTTCCACACAGTTGTCCATAAACGCCCTACTTTGAGTAATGGCATTTACAATCGGAATTTCAACCGAAGTCAACAGCCCCAACTTATCACACATCTGCATCACAACCGGATCTTGCGGATAATGAGCCACTCGCAGGAAATTACTTCCCATATCCTTACTCAACTGTATATCCCGGATATGCATTTCATCCCGCAAGGCATTCCCCATTCCTTTGTAATCCTGATGCCGGCTGGTACCAATCAATTTCCGATATTTCCCGTTCAGGAAAAAACCTTTCTCCGCATCAAAATGATATTCACGGATTCCCAGCGGATTAACAACGCAATCGAGAACTTCTCCCTTTTTATTCTTCAAACGGCTATACACCTTATATAAATAAGGAGAATCAACATCCCACCGTTTGGGTTGCGCAATAGTCATCAACGCTTCAAAGGCTACATTCTTCTCTCCTGCCTTCACATTCACTTTCTTTGCGGAAAGTGCCACTCTATTACCGTCTGCATCCAAAATCTCCGTTTCAAGAATCAATGCCTGATTACTTTTCAAAGCATTGGACAAGAATGTTTTTGCACACACTTCTGCTTGAGCATCTGTTATCCCAACAGTTTTGAGATATACTCCACTGGAAGCATAATGAGTGGTAGACAGTTGCACGGGCGAAGTATACACCAGATAAACATCCCGATAAAGTCCGCCGAAGAAAGTGAAATCCGCCGAAAGAGGAGCAATATCCGGATTATAAGAGTTGTCAACACTCACTGCCACCAAATTGCGTCCGGTATGAACATAGTCAGTCACATCAAACGTAAAAGCAGAATAACCACCTTTATGATTCCCTACCAACTTTCCATTCACAAATACATTTGTCTCCTGATTGGCTCCTTCAAAACAAAGATAAACTCTTTGACCTGCAATCAGTTCCTCCACTGTCACGGCTTTCCTGTACCAGCCTTTTCCCCGGAAATAACCGGGGATTTCATCTTCTGCATCTTTTGCATTCCAAGTATGAGGAATGGAAACGTCAGTCCAACCGGACACATCAAAGTCAGCAGTGGACGCGTCTCCCTCAAAGAGGGAGAACTTCCAACCATCGTTGATCGTTTGCGTCACACGCTGACCGCAGACCGTGCCGGCAACAATCAATAACAAGCAGGCTAAGATTATTTTTCTATATACCTTATACATACCTAATACCATTATTTCGAGATTGAACGGACTGCACGAATATATCTTGCCCCAGTCTTTTTCCCATTTGCTTTATCCCAAGCAAGCGGTTTTCCAAAACGTACATAAAATGCATTTGTACCACTTGACGTTTCACGACTAGCCCAATAAGAATCTCCGGTAGAAGATGCCGCTGCCGTATTCATAGCAGTTCCTCCTACATTAGTAACTATCAGATCCCATGCCGCACGATTTGCTTTCTCAAAATCAGTAATCGCATTCGGATTATCCTCCGTCGCATCTGCTACTTTAGTCCCATTATAGGTTTCAAACATCTGTTCCAGATCCGATCTTGTAGGCCAATACCATCCAGCACCTTTATCCATGCAATATTTAAGAGCAGGCATGATGGTTGAAACAGAAGCCTTACGCAAATGATCACGATGAAAGAGCTTGGGGCACCGATCCGCCAATGGGTGCCGGACTGGTTAGGATTGATCTGTATCTTCATCGTTATCCTTCCGGTCACGATGCTAAACGGCTCGTACACCGGCAGTATGCTGGAGGTATCAAACACGCTAGGCACGAACACCGAGGATATAACCATGGGATATTACGCGGCAGCGGCGGGAATGGCGGTATCCTATCCGATTATCCCGAAGATACTGGAAGCCTTCTCCATCAAATTCTTATTGTTGGCGGATTTAGTCGCCCAGTTCTTCCTAAGCTGGATCTGTGCCCGCTCCCAGAACGCCGACAT
>ENA-ORTH01003156-ORTH01003156.1-human-gut-metagenome-genome-assembly--contig:-NODE-3156-length-11426-cov-1.937736_pt1 | contig 11426 bp, 12 predicted proteins | sample MGYA00241914_ERZ509192 | MGnify/ENA primary metagenome ERZ509192 (study PRJEB26280, sample SAMEA2338826) | human gut metagenome | biome: human gut; feature: human-associated habitat; material: faeces... | reverse complement strand
AGCAGATAGGATGGGGGAACAATGCACTTGAACAGCTTGCCAATGACTTGAAGAATGATTATCCGAAAGTGAAGGGCTTTTCCCCACGAAATTGCAGGTGTATGATTCAGTTTCATAAAGAATATAATCAAGAGCTTACAATTTGGCAACCAGTGGTTGCCAAATTAGAAATGTCAAATTGTGTTCTTCCGATAAAACAGTTAAGCTGGTCACACAACATCACTTTAATACAACGGGTAAAAGACCTGAAAGCCCGCTATTGGTACATGATTCAATGTTTGAAGAGTGGATGGAGTCGTAATTTCTTAATTGAAGCTATCAATCAGGACTACTACCATACTTACGGGGCATTGGCAAACAACTTCGATTCCACTCTCCCGGAAATACAAGCCAAGCAGGTAAAAGAAACCTTAAAAGACCCCTATATTTTTGATATGCTGACTTTCACTGACGAATATAACGAAAGAGATGTAGAGTTAGGGTTGGTTAAGCATATTGAAAAGTTCCTTCTCGAAATGTTATGCAAACCTTTACATAAAAGTTCGAACAAACCTTGCTGAATGCAGGTGTGGAAGTGAACGAGGCACTGGTACAGTATCAGACTGCCCGCGAGAAAGCCGACTACTACGACAAGCAGGTAGCCTCTTTGCAAACAGCCGCTAAGAGCACAAGCCTGTTGATGAAGCATGGCAACACCACTTATCTGGAAGTGCTGACGGCACAACAGACGTTGCTCAACGCGCAACTGTCACAAGTGGCGAACCGCTTTACCGAAATTCAGGGTGTGATTACGTTGTATCAGGCTTTGGGTGGCGACCGTATGTAGGGAGGTATGTTTAAAATGGATGGCATCCGTTACATTGACTAACATCTGGTACCTGATAATTTGAATGTTTGTGTATGAAGAGAAAGAGGTGGGCTACCCTGTGAAGGGGAACTCACCTCTTTTGTTTTAGCTGTCTATGTCATATAGGTTAAGAAGGGTTTCTTTAATTCTGTCTTTTTTTCTCTCTATATCAGAACACTCTTTTTTGTTTACCATCAGGTAAGAACTGATTTCTATAAATTCGTAATGTTCAAAACGTTCTTTACCAAATAATTGGGTAGCCATGTTTTTGTATAATCTGAACCTTTGATTGTTGGCTCTTCCTTCTATTTTGTTAGATTCTAAATCTAAACTTTGAGCACCATTTATCACAAATGAAGCTAGTGGGAATTTTTGTAAAATGAGAGGGACAATGCTGGCACAAGTCATAAATATACGTAGAGTTTCTGTATAGTTGTGCATTTTAGTCTTTGACAGATATCTTTTCTGTTTGAGTAGAATTTATAAATATATGCAAAATCAAAAGCGTCACCAACATTTGGTGACGCTTTTTGAATAAATATCATCTTATAAGGCCTTATATTATCCAGCATTACGGTACAAGTCTTGTATTTACAGGAATATTTGTTTCGTTTACACGATTCCCGTTTCCGACAATTTCTTTGAGAGACACAGTTTTATATTCGCTTATTGATTTCCATCCAAGTCTCTCACCTTTGCTCTTTTTGGTGTTGTTAGCAGCCAATAAAGCTTCTTTCTGTTTTTTTAAACTGTTTCCCATAATTAATGTCTCCTTTAGAGCTATGCCCCAAATATCTGTTTGGAACGTAATAATGTTATTACTCCGCAAAAATAACAAATATATTTGCAAGAGGGGGTGGCTGATTGTGGATTGATGAGTGCTTTTAACTTCTTTTGTCTAATTACTCTATAACTCTTCGATCATGCTTAAAGGTAAATCAGTACATTCGGCAATAGATTGGTTGTCTATCCCTTTGGCTTTCATATTCCGCGCTATTTGTAGTTGGGCTTTTTGGGCGCCTTCTTTTATCCCTTTCTCCATCCCTTCTTTCATCCCTTTTTGTTCAGCTGCATCCATTGTCACCAAATAATCGCGGTACACCTTGACGCTATTGTCGTATCGCTCCCTGTCTTCCGGAGACATGGAAGCCACATCAGCGATATCTTCCAATTTCTCGAAGACAGCTTTTCGTGCCTTCAACGGCAAGATAGGTCGATCTGAAATCTTATTTCCACTCATTCGGGCGTTCTATTACATATCCGTTTGGTAGCTGCACTTTTTGGGGCAATATATGTTTCTTGAATATATTAAAAGCGCCATCAAGTTTACGTGTGCCATCACTTAGGTTCGATAAATTAGATGAATATCTGTTAGGAGGAAAATATACATAGACCTTTTGTAACGGGTTAAATTCTCTTATCAGCTCTACAGGTGGTATTAAATCGCTGTCTGCTGATACAATGATAGCAATGTCACAGCGCTTTTTATAGGCGTCCGACAGAATCTTTGTAGCTATTCGTACATCTGTCTCTTTTTCTTCAAAAGAATGAATGATACCACCACAATAACGGCATTTAATCTCTTTTTTGAGGTATTTACCCAATATCAAGTTAAATTTAGGGTTGCATTTGTTTGCTTGAAATAGTTTATCTTGCCTATCGTGTTTGCCTGCATCTGTTGGACGAGCTGAAAAATAATTGACTTCTACCAATTCTTGATAGGGCTTTAGAAAACTATTAAAGAAGCTGACTAAATCCAGCCAATAACACATTTTCCATTTTTTGGACTTCAGCCCGTAATAGAAATTAAAACCGTCTACATAGACTATTACTTTCTTTTTGTCTTCCATAGCGTTATATATAAAAAAACCCATCTTTAATTGATGGGTCAGCCTTAGTATTTCTCAACTAAGGGGGGTAATTTGTACCACAAAGGTACAAATCTTTTTTAGAATAACAAATTGATAGGTTCTTTTTCTTCCTTTTTTATGATTTACTCTATTCTTTGGTTTCTCGAGTTACAAATACTGGCTCTACAAGTCGAGGCCTTTTCCTTGTATGATAAAGATGCGATAGTTCTTGGTTTTCTATCTTTCTTTGCCTGAATTTATGATATAAACGAATGATGATGGCATGTTTCGTTTTTATATTCAGACTTTTTCCCGGTTTATCTTCCCCTGATTAGCTTTTTCAGTGTCCCGTTGTATGTGTTCTCAAATTCTGTCGGATGATTGAGCGCCCAAAGAATGTAATCACCCGGTTCGTTCTTTTTGAGTAGGGTAGGGCGGTATTGGGAACTAAGGATTTTCCATAAAATCCCGCCGGGACCTCCCAGTTCTTTACGTCGGGCAAGGGCGGCAATCGCTTTCACTGTCTGTTCGTTCCGAATACCGATTGTTTGCATATTTAGTAGAAGTATAGCTTCCGAACCCCCTCCCGTTTGCATCCCTTCCGAAATCGTTTTCGGAGCTGTTTCTAAGACTGTTCCCGGGGCTGTTCCCGAAGTTGTTTCAGAAACCGTCTCCGCAGTAGATTCCGTTTTTTCTCTTCCAATCGATTTATCCAAAGACAAACCCTCTACAACGACAGGCGAAGCCTGAAAAACGCTGTTTGACGGAACGGGCGGCATGCTCCTCTCATTCTCCTTTCCGTCTTTTCTTTCCCTCTCTGTCTCTTTGTCTTTTTTGATTTCAGATTTGATCTCATTTTCCATATCCATTTCCTGTTTACCTTTGATATCTGTATCCGTTTCCTCTTTTGTTTGTGGCATTGTTGTAGCAAATTCATGGGGTTTTGTAACATCTTTGCCGGAGTTGGCACTGGAGTCATCCGTATTTTCCGGTTCTATTTCACTACTCTCCTCCTTGATAATCCAGAAATGTTCCAGAGGTAATTTGTATTTTCTCCGGCTGTCGGTGATGATTTTATGATATTGTTCCTGAATGGCCTGTGAGGTCAATACACCGTACTCCTTATATATAAGATTGTCGAACAGCCCCACCGCCAGGCAATCATCAATGATGGCCTGCATTTCCTCCTCCCCGCAACACGCTTCCTGGGCGATGTCGAAAAGAGTGTCTTTGTTCCACAAAATATAATAACCTTTTTCTTTATAGATGAGGCAGAGCAGCGAAGTGAGTGCGGCAATCCCTGCCGCGTGGTGGCGACAGGAGATGCGGCGTACTTTTCTGTCCTGCAGAAAATTGACATCGAGGGGGAAATAATCTAATCCGGGTTTGGAAATGCGGGCCATGATGATAAATTACTGATTGTAAATAATTGATAATAAATAACTGATAATTATTGAATAAACTCCGCTTTTACATCGAAGCAGGGGCAGGATTTTATATACTCGTTCGGTGAGATAATACCGTCTCCATTAAGGTCGGGACTGGTGTCCCGATGTCCTATCACCTGTTGCAGAGAAGGGAAGACAAGGCGTAAATCTTCTACCAGCCGGACAAGTGCTTCACGCTGCGCTTCCGTTCGTGTGTCGGCAGGCCGACCGTTTCTGTCCAGTCCGCCAATGTAGCAGATACCGATAGACCGATGATTCCATCCCGTGCAATGTGCTCCGTCGAGGGCAACATCCCTTCCCGGTTCAACCGTGCCGTCGAGACGGACGACGAAGTGATAACCGATAGAACGGAAGCCGCGTTGACGATGCCAGCGGTCGATGTCGGCAGCGGTAAAATCCTGTCCCGCACGAGTGGCGGAACAGTGGATGATGATGGTGTCTCTCATTGTGAAATCCTCCTTTCTTGTTTGCGTATAGTAGGGGAGGTGAATCCGAAGGCGGCAGCCTCCTCTGCAGACAGTTGACGGTAATATTGCTTTGTCACCGAGTGGTGCACCGGAGTGAAGGGAGCGTGAATCGGTGGTACAGCCGTATCCGTTATTGCCAATGAGTTTAAAAAGACAGGCAGTTGTGATAAAGCCGATGAATTGGCAAAGGGAACTTTCATGAAATCGTTTCCCCGATGTTGCCTTGCACGTAGGTTATGTAGCCATACACGATCCGGATGTTTCAGTTGCAGGATGAGCCAGTGTTGGTGTGACGGTTTCAGGCGTTCCTCTCTGCCCATTTCTTTCATAGACGGGTAGGCACGTAAAATGATTCCTTTCGCATCCGTTACGGCGCAGGGAGCTTTACGGGAACCTGTTCCGGTGGGGCGTAATCCTGTGCGGATGGCGTGCATCGTGTTGGTGTATGCATCGCACCATTCAAGGTTTGACACGTGGTTGTTCATTGTGTTTCCGTCAAGGTGGTTTATTTGCGGCAGATGTTTCGGGTTGGGAATAAATGCTTTTGCAATTAAACGGTGGACGTGGTAATCGGTACAAATTCCTTTATTTAGGAGTGATACTGTTTCATAACCGGTCCCGATAATTTTGGTGCAAAGAATTAACTTCGATTTGCCCTTGAAACTCAATACCCGCCCATGATCTGAAATCATATAGTCGGGGTTTTCTTCAATAAATCTCCAATTTTCCATACTTGATACTGATAAATGTTAATAAAATTATACTCTGTTAAAAAATAGTCGCTTCTCTGAATTTAGCAGGGAGAAACGGCGTTCCCTGCATCTGTTAAACGGCGTTTCTTGCTGTCTTCATCTTGCTCTGTAGGAGGTTCGAGCCGTTCGGCACAGTGAATGAGAAATTCTAATTCTTCCCGGCAGCCTTGAATGGCCTCGTATAGCGAATCTACGTTATACTGTCTGCAAAGCGCCTCCCATTCTTTTCGTTCCTGCCCGTTCATTCCGTTCTTTTGCAGATTCATTTTTACTTGTTGCTGTCTTGCCCGTCCGTTTCGATATCCAGAAAATTTTCAGCGTGAAAGGTGCGCCAGCCTTTGGCTTCGATATCATAGTAGACAACGAACGTATTTTCCGGTTTGGGTAGATACGGACGGTGGAAACTATGTTCATATCCGGTGAGGGTGCCGGTGGCGTGTCGGATGGTTCCATCCTGTTTGGTGTAGCGGAAACAGACATTTCCGTGATGCATCTGCCGGATGAGAGCCCCTATCCGGTGAGCCGTGACGAGTGCATCGTGTCGGCTCATGCCATTACTTTGCCGGATGACAGCGGCCTGCTTCATAAGCCGTATCCGTTGAAGTGAATGATTCTTTTTGATTTCAGTCATTTTTTTTATTCGGTTTATTTTTGATTACGGTGGCAAAGGTAGAAGATGAGTTGCGTAAAGGTTGTCCAAGCTTGACGCATAAAAAAAGAATGGATACGAATGTGTCATGCTTGAATGAGTCGATGCATTAAAAGATTCGACCTTTTTTTTTTGATTATGGCAGTTGGGTAGAAAATGGGTACCTCCAAATCTATCCATATTTAAATTTATTCATGGAATAAGAACGAATGTGTCATGCTTGAACACAAATGTTAAAAGAAATATCGGACTTTTGTGGAATAATATAAAAATAAATTATGAAAAAGGAAAGCAAGAAATTTAAAGTAAAAAGTAGAGATAAACAGAGTAAAACAACCGGTGTCCGTCATAGTGACGACGATGTGAAGAAAGCGGTGGTGGATCGTATTTTTAAGATAGAACAGTTGAATAATATTCCGGAAAGATATGTGGCGAACCATTCGAATTGTTCGCGCTCTTCAATAGGACGTATGTGTAAATGTAAATTTGACGGTCAGAGTCCTATCCCCGATTGGACAACTATTCATAATTATTCTGCTTGTATCATTGGAAAGTCTGAATTTATTCCCGGATTTCCCGAAGTGTTGTGTCATGTTTTAAATCTAATTGTTGACGATTCGGCAGATATAGACTGCACGGTGGATAATGACTGCCATATAGACATTGAAATTCGGTTTCATACCTCCAAAAAACTGGTTAAGGATCCTATGGAAAAGGAAGGAGATAGGGAGAAAGAGGAACAATAAAAAGTAGAATTAAAGACGAAAATAGAAGGAATGGACTAATGATTACCAAGTTCTTGATGAACTTGGTACATTACTAATCACGAACTTTCCATCAAGGTCAGTGGTAGTTCCGATAGATGTACCTTTAATTACAACAGATGCCCCTATGACAGGTTGATTGTCTTCCTCGGAGAAGACAACGCCTGTTACCTTTTTAGAGGTTTGGGCAATTGTCAGGCTAATGCTTGCTAATAAGCAAGTTAATAACAGCGTTAGTTTTCTTTTCATATAGTTTTTATATAGTAGAATAGTCTGTTTTGCTATCTTACGATTCGCAAAAGTAACCACTTTTTTAGAAAAACAAAGAAAAATATGAAAAAAAATATGAATTTGTGCTGTCGATACAAAATACTTGTAGCAAAAGGACTTAAATACAAGATAAGTACATGAAAGGCGGTTTCTTGTTTCTTTTTGGTGATTAATAAACGAAAATAAGTATCTTTTTGATAAATAAATGTGGATAAATTCGTAGATAAGATGTTTAATAACACATGAAAAATCATTAATTAGCATCTATCGGTAGAAAAAGGATAGTTTTCGGGAAGATTATGAATTTCGTGACCGTTATCTTTTATATTGTCACTTGGAGTTCAGGATAAAAGCTATTTGGGAACTGGAAAGGTCATTATATAAAAGATATTTTCTACCTCTTCAGTAAACCGGTAAAAGACGAAAAAAGTAGATTTAAGGCAAAAAAAGAAGATTATTTTTATCTTATAGTTCCGCATTTGTTTGCTTGTATTCTCTTTAGGTATCTTCTTTTTTATGTTTATTAAAGACTTTATATTTAGATATTTGCGGAGGAATGGGCTATGAAACGTATAAGTTCATCAAGAACTTTGCGAATCACCTATGTCGGCATGAAGCCGCAGGATGTTCCTATTAAGTCGGGGACAATCAAGGTGATGATGAAATCCGACTCCGAAGTATTGCAGGAAGTGGTGGTGACCGGTATGCAAAAGATGGACAAACGCCTGTTTACGGGAGCCACCAAACAATTGGATGCCGATAATGTGAAACTGGACGGTCTGCCCGACATCAGTCGCGGCTTGGAAGGTCGTGCGGCAGGAGTTTCCGTTCAGAACGTTTCGGGTACTTTCGGTACCGCTCCTAAGATTCGTGTGCGCGGTGCTACTTCCATTTACGGAAGTTCCAAGCCCCTTTGGGTAGTAGACGGAGTGATTCTTGAAGATGCCATCGACGTAGGTCCCGATGATCTTTCCTCCGGTGATGCGGAGACATTAATCAGTTCCGCCATAGCCGGGTTGAATTCCGACGACATCGAGAGCTTTCAGATATTGAAAGACGGATCGGCAACTTCCATTTATGGTGCACGTGCGATGGCGGGCGTGATTGTGGTCACCACTAAAAAAGGCCGTGCCGGAGTCAGCAAAATCAGTTATACCGGTGAGTTTACCACCCGTGCCATACCTAGTTACAAAGAATTCAATATCATGAATTCGCAGGAACAGATGGGTATCTATAAAGAGATGGAGCAGAAAGGCTGGCTGAACAGTGCCGACCTTTTCCGTACCAAAGACACGGGAGTGTACGGTCGTATGTATCGTCTCATCGACGAGTATAATAACAGCAACGGCCAGCGCGGACTTCTCAACACCCCCGAATCCCGCAATGCTTATCTCCGTGAAGCGGAAATGCGTAACACCGACTGGTTCGACGTGCTTTTCACCAATGCCATTTCGCAGAATCATTCCGTCAGCATCACCGCCGGAACGGAAAAATCATCCTTCTATGCCTCGTTGAGTGCCATGCTCGATCCGGGCTGGTACAAGCAGAGCAAAGTGAAGCGTTACACAGCCAACGTAAACACCACCTATAATCTTTATAAAAACCTGTCGATCAACCTGATTTCTAACGCTTCCTACCGTCAGCAAAACGCACCGGGAACGATGAGCTCCAGCCTCGACATCGCTTCCGGAAAGATGTCACGCGGATTCGACATCAACCCTTATTCTTACGCACTCAACACGAGCCGTACGCTCGACCCGTCTGCGGATTATATCAGCAACTACGCTCCATTCAACATTCTTCACGAATTGGATAATAACTACATCGAAATCAATATGGTAGATGTGAAATTTCAAGGCGAGCTGAAATGGAAAGTGATTCAAGGACTTGAATTGAGTGCCCTCGGAGCGGTGAGATACCAGACCTCGTCGCAGGAACACAACGTGCTCGACGATGCCAACCAAGCCGTTGCCTACCGTACCGGTATGGACGATGCCACCATCCGCGAACAAAACGGATTGCTTTATAAAGACCCCGACAATCCATACGCCCTGCCTATCACCCTGTTGCCCGAGGGGGGAATCTACCAGCGCCAGGACCGCCGTATGTTGGGGCTCGATTTCCGCGGAACCCTCTCATGGAATCACCTTTTTGCCGAAAAACACATCACTAACTTCTTTGCCGGTATGGAAGTGAACAGTCTTAAAAAGGCATATTCTTCCTTTCAGGGCTGGGGAATGCAATATTCGATGGGGGAAATTCCTTCCTACGTCTATCAGTTTTTCAAGAACGGAATAGAGTCCGGTTCGCGTTATTACAGTCTGGGGCACTCCGAAACCCGTAGCATTGCGAGCTTTCTCAACGCCACCTATTCTTATGACGGGCGTTACACGCTCAACGGAACGTTTCGTTACGAAGGAACCAACCGCATGGGGCGCAGCCGTTCGTCACGCTGGCTGCCCACGTGGAACTTGTCCGGTGCATGGAACGTGCATGAGGAAGCTTTTTTCAAAGTGCTCCAACCCACTCTTTCCAACCTGACTCTGAAAGCTTCTTACTCTCTTACCGCCGATCGCGGTCCGGCGGAAGTAACCAATTCGCAAGCCATCATCCGCAGTTTCTCTCCCTATCGTCCTTTTACCGATATCCAGGAAACGGGACTTTACATCGAGGACATCGAGAACAGCGAACTCACCTACGAGAAAAAGCATGAACTGAACATCGGCATCGACCTCGGTCTGCTCGAAAACCGGATCAACTTCTCTGCCGACTGGTATCAGCGTAACAACTACGACCTGATCGGTGTCGTTCCCACGCAGGGAGTAGGCGGTTTCATCAACAAATACGCCAACGTAGCCACGATGAAATCCCACGGTGTGGAGTTCACCCTTTCCACCCGCAACATTCGCACGAAAGATTTTTCGTGGAATACGGACTTTATCTTCTCCTACGCCAAAAATGAAGTGACCCAACTGAAAGGACTCACCAGCATGATGGAACTGGTATCCGGCAACGGTTTCGCCCGTGAAGGCTATCCCGTGCGCGGACTGTTTTCCATCCCTTTTGCAGGGCTCGACGCGGACGGTATTCCACAGTATCTGATTGACGGAAAACTGACCACTACCGGTGTCAACTTTCAGGAACGGGAGAAACTTGATTATCTGAAATATGAAGGTCCTACCGACCCTACTGTCACAGGAAGTTTCGGTAACGTATTCACTTACAAAGGCTTCAAACTGAATGTCTTTATGACCTATTCTTTCGGCAACGTAGTTCGACTGGACCCTGTGTTCAACTATAAATACTCCGACCTCACCGCCATGCCGCGTGAGTTTAAGAATCGTTGGACGGTCTCCGGCGATGAGGCGAAAACCAATATACCAGTGATTATAAGCGACCCGCAATATCAGGCGAATACCTCGCTCTATCTTGCTTACAATGCTTACAACTACTCTACGGAGCGTATTGCCAAAGGCGATTTCATCCGTATGAAGGAAATATCACTGATGTATGAGTTCCCGAAAAGCTGGATTGCTCCTGCCAAAATCTCCAACTTGTCGCTCAAGTTGCAGGCCACCAACCTCTTCCTGATTTATGCCGACAAGAAACTAAACGGGCAGGACCCGGAATTTGTGAATACCGGCGGTGTAGCATCGCCCGTACCCCGCCAGTTCACCCTCACCCTGCGCCTGGGACTATAAGTAAAGAATCAGAGAATCAACCTAAAAAAATATACGAGAGATGAAGAAAAAAAACAATCATATACTCCCTGCACTGGTACTGACCGCAAGTTTAAGCCTGACCACCGTCTCCTGCAACGGCTTTCTGGATGAAATGCCGGACAACCGTACGGAGTTGAACACCGACCAGAAAATAGCCAAACTGCTTGTATCGGCGTATGCCGACGCGTCGCCCAACGAACTATTCGAGCTTTACAGCGATAACTCCGATGACAGTGGCCCTACCTACGGTTACTACAAGCTTTCCGAACAAGAGTGCTACCACTGGCAAGATACCAAGGAAGAATATCAGGACACGCCCAATTCTCTTTGGGGAAGTTACTACAGCGCAATAGCCGCCGCCAATATGGCGCTCGATGCCATCGAAGAAAAAGGAAATCCGGCGTCACTCGACCCGCAGAGAGGTGAAGCGCTCGTGTGCCGTGCCTACTGCCATTTCATGTTGGCGAATATTTTCTGCAACGCCTACGACACTCATGCCTCCCAATCTTTAGGAGTGCCATATATGGAAGAGGTGGAAACCACCGTATCTCCCCGTTACGAGCGGGGCACGTTAGAAGAAGTGTACCGGAAAGTGGAACGCGACCTCCTCGAAGGGATCGACTTGATTTCGGACGACAGCTACTCCGTACCCAAATA
>ENA-ORTH01003153-ORTH01003153.1-human-gut-metagenome-genome-assembly--contig:-NODE-3153-length-11438-cov-3.745937_pt1 | contig 11438 bp, 5 predicted proteins | sample MGYA00241914_ERZ509192 | MGnify/ENA primary metagenome ERZ509192 (study PRJEB26280, sample SAMEA2338826) | human gut metagenome | biome: human gut; feature: human-associated habitat; material: faeces... | reverse complement strand
CTTTTGCTGGCGGCGGCATTGGCGGCCGGGCTGCTGTCCGGCTGTGTGGACGGCACAAAGGAAAGCATATCCGGCGATACGGCGTCATCGGCGTCGGAGGGGACGTTTGACCTCAGCTTTTCCGCAAGGGATCTGGATGTGGGGTATGACGAGAGCACCGCGGTAAAGATAACGCTGTCCGGGGACAGCGTTACGGTGGACGGCGGCGGGACGTCGTTAGACGGGAGTGTGCTGACCATCAGCGCCGAGGGCACCTACATCCTGACGGGCGAGCTGACGGACGGGCAGATTGTGGTAAACGCCGCGGACACGGCAAAAATCCAGCTGGTGCTGGATCAGGCAGCCGTCCATAACAGCAGCGGCCCCGCCATCCTGGTCAAGGAGGTGGACAAGGTATTCATTACCCTGGCGCAGGGCAGTGAAAACAGCTTCAGCGACGAGGGGGCCTATACCCTGGGCGAGGAGGATGCCAATAAGCTGACCACCAACTCCACCACCTTCAAGGACGTGGCCGCCAACCGCTGGTCCGCGGGCTACATCGGCTACTGCGTGCAGCAGGGTATCCTGGCGGGCACCGGCAACGGCAACTTCGACCCCGAGGGCGAGCTGACCGGCCTGGCCTTTGCGAAGATGATGCTGGTGGCCCTGGGCTATGACGCGAAGGTTGCCAACTATGTGGGCAACGACTGGGCTATCAACGTGGCCGCCGACGCGGTGAACGCGGGCATCGCCCCCAAGGGCATCGTGCTGGCCGACGCCATGACCCGTGAGCAGGCCGCCCAGATGGCGTTCCAGACCCTGACCGCCGACACTGTGTACTACACCAACAAGGGCACCACTGTCATCGGCTCCGACGGCATGCAGGTTATCGTGGGTGCTTCCGCCCCCGTGAAGGTCGCCAACAGCACGACCGATGATTACCGCACCGTGAAGGGCGACAAGGACGAGGTGCAGCAGTTCTGCGAGAAGTACTTCTCTGACCTGACCCTGAACAGCAATAACCACGACGATTTCGGCCGTCCCTCCGACCAGTGGAAGAACGGCACCAAGGAGATCGGCACCTATGCTTCCACCGCCGATGCCTCTTACTCCGAGAAGGTCAGCTCCAAGACCCTGTACTCCGACCTGGGCCTGGATAAGACCACTACTGTGGATGTGACCGAGGACGGCAAGGCCAATGGCACCTTCACCATCGAAAAGGGCAACAGCGACGACGAGCTCGGCGGCAACGGCGTTCTGGTCGAGGCTTTTGTGGACAACGACGACAACGTGACCCTGGTGGTCATCAACACCTACGTGGGCGAGATCTCCAAGGTTACCGCCGCGAAGGACGGCGATGACCGCTATGTCACCGTGGACGGCAAGAAGTTTGAGACTGAGTCCTTCGAGAAGGACGACGTGGTTCTCTACACCATGGCTGATGGTGAGATCCAGACCATGACCCTGGCCGAGGTGGTTGAGGGCGTCGAGGTCACCAAGACCACCGGCGATTCCAGCTTCGTGGCTGACGGCGAGACCTACAAGTACAGCGCGAAGATGTCCAATAAGGGTGATGTCAAGGTCGACAGCGTGCTGGACCTGTACCTGGATTCCTATGGGTATGTCATCAAGGTCGACGTATCCAAGGCCTCCAGCGACTACGCCTACGTCGTGAACACCGGTGCCGATGAGGGCCGCTATGACGACGAGAGCTCCTACTATGCCAAGCTTCTGCTGGCCGACGGCACCGTGGTCGAGGCCGAGCTCGACGAGGACTGCCTGAAAGGCGACGACTTTGATGCTAAGAAGAAAGAACTGGATAAACTGCCGGGCTACATCGTAGAGTACAGCAAGAACTCCAAGGACATCTACACCATCAAGGGCGTCAGCGATTCCAGCCTGACCAAGGGCAAGAAGGTCGAGATCAACAAGGGCGAGTCCGCCATGACTCTGGACACTAAGACTGTCTACGCCAACAGCAAGACCGTCTTCCTGGTGCAGACCGGCACCGGCAGCAAGGCCACCTATAAGTCCTACACCGGCTATGCCAATGTTCCCGACCTGAAGGACAACAGCGGCAACTTTGTTTACTACTGCAAGAGCGGTAGCACTGTGGCTACCATGGTCTTCATCTCCGATGTGTCCGCGAGCTCTGACGACATCGTGTATGTCCTCAGCTCCAAGGCCGGCACCAAGGTGAAGGACAGCGACAACACCTACTACGAGTACAAGGCTGTTGTCAACGGTGAGATCACCACTGTCAAGATGGATGAGGAGCTGAAGGACAGCTATCCCAGCGGCAATGTCCTGAAGACCGATATTCTGCTGAACGTTATCGCCTATGCGGATGCTGAGAACGAGATTCTGGATGCCTCTGCCTGCGAGGAGTACAGCAAGAAGGATACTGACGACACCTATCAGCTTCCCGGCGTGGAGGTCAAGGCTGAGGCCGAGGATGGTATCATCGACCTGGGCGGCAAGAGCTACGCTGTTTCCGACGATGTAGAGGTCTATGCCGTCACCAAGGGCAAGAAGATCGAGACTGGCTCTCTGAGTGATGTGGAGAAGGGCATGACGGTTACCGCCATCGTGAAGAACGGCGAGATCGTCACCATCTTCTACGGCTCCACCACCTCCTCCGGCAGCGACAAGGCCGAGATTTCCGGCAGCGGTGTAAATACTGCTACCGTTGTTAACGCCTCTGATCTGAGCAGCGAAGCCAATGGTGCCTATGTTCTGACCAAGATGCCTGAGGATAAGAAGGATGACATCGGCGGTGAAATCACCGACAACATGTTCTTCACCTTCCGCATTACTGACAAGGATGCTCAGGATGTTGCTCTGTCCATCAAGAACAGCAAGGGTAATCTGATGTACAAGGAAGATGCCAAAGGTGTGACCACTGGTTTCCATTACTTCTATGTGCAGGTCATTGGTGAAGGCATCAATAATTCCTCCAAGGGCTATGAGATGAGCGATAAGGCGCTTGTCGATGGCACTTATACTTGGACGATTGTCAATACGACCACCGGCGATGAGCTGATTGGCGGTACCTTCACTATCCGCTGAGTTCTGATCACCAAACCCCAAGAAGCAAGGAGGCCCCGGGTATTTCCCGGGGCCTCCTTGCTTTCTTGGTATAGCGCCGCGTAATAATAGGTGGTTCCCTTTTCATTGAGCTGCTGGTAGTCGTGATTGTAAAGTCCTCCCCCCAGCTTCCAGCTCAGGCCGTCTTGCGTCCACTCCACCTCAAGCAGCTCTCCATCGCTGGTGCTGAAATTAACCGCCTGCGTGTTCCCCCTCAGAAAGACAGCGTGGCGTGAACCGCAGCTTACCCAAAGCGCCTTGGCTGGAATCCCCAGTGTAAGTGCGGTAGGCTCGGACGGGCCGCAAGTTCCCGTACCCACATAAGAGCCGAACAGAAGGCTGCAATCTCCCCGTCCGGCGAGGCCCGCGTCAATTTTCTGAAAATCCTCGTTGAAGTCTCTCCGTAAAAAGCTGTCCTCCGGTTCCCACTGGTGCAGGTGATAGTGCGCTGTATAGTTTGCCATCTATATTACCCCCTCCGCAGGCAAGGCCATCCCCGCGTCCGGTAGACAGCCGGACGCGGGGTTCCTTTCCCGCAGGGGCCGCGTTTTCCAGTACAGCAAAGGCACTGCCCGCCCCCCCCTGCGGGAGGAATGAAAATGGCAGCTTATACGGAACACTATCACCTGCACCAGTGGGAGCCGGAGGACAATTTCCTGCGCACGGATTTCAACGAGGATTTCCGTGTGCTGGATAAAGCACTGGCCTTAAAGCCTGAGATTCTAAGTGGAAGCTATACAGGGGATGACGCCCGAAGTCGGGATATTTCGCTGGGGGTATCGCCCCGGGCAGTCTTTGTGGTAAGGCAGGACGGCGCAATGCAGTCCGACATGTATACCTATGGCGGACTGGCGCTGCAAGGAGCACCAGTCACCATGCGGGATGGAAACCTGGTGGAGATCACCAGCAGCGGAATACGGGTGGCCCGCGGCGACCTGATAGAGGGCAGATTCTACGCGGACGCAAACCAATCCGGAATGAGCTACTACTATATAGCTTTCCACTAACAAAAAGAGCCGCCCCCAATCGGGGGCGGCTCTTATCTTTTAACAAGTGAAAAGTAATGCTTTGTTCTGCTTTACTGCTTCACCCAGCCCATGCCAGTAGCACCACTACCATCGGTGTAAACCGTACCCCAGACATAGGTGGAATTCTTCTGCAACGCTTCCTTGGTACCCTGGGCAGAGTCGCTCCCAGCGGCGCTGTAGAAGTTTTTGTCAGCTCCGACACCGGTGCCGGTAGGAGCAGTGCCTCCAATGGTAATCTTAACCCCCTCCTTTGCACCAACAACGGAGCCGTTCAGCACAAAGGTGTTGGAATCGGAGAAGCTGTAATTATCACCAATGGTCACCACGCCGGAGGTAGTGTAAGAAACGCCAGAAGCAGTCTTGGCAATCGTCACATCGGAGTCACAGGAAACAATTCCGCCCTTACCCAGCACGCTGCCGTCGGAGAGCACAACCGCACCGCCAGCCTTCAGCGTAATCTCCAGCTTACCGTCCGCAATCTGAGTAGCGTTCACCTTCAGAGTAGCGCCACTCTCAACCGTTACAGTGAGCTTGTTGGTATCGTTAGTACCAGTAAGGGTCAGAGTCTTGCCAGCAGGCACATTTACGCTCTCAGCCTTGGAAATCTTGCTGGCATCCAGGCGGACATCAGTATACTTATTCCAAGTGTCCTTCAGGTTGGAAGGGTCCGTCACAGTGATGACGCTGTTAACCGCGGGGATGTTGCCGTAGGTGTCAACCACCAGCAGCTTCACCTCGTCGCCGGCGCCCATCACATAGTAGGCGTTGGCCTGGTAAACACCGGACTTATCAGTCTCGATGGCGATGGTGGGCACTGCGCCCTCAACGCCGGCCTTGTCATCGCTGTTGATGCCGATGATAACGGTATCTTTGGTGATCTCAGCGTTGACATTGCTGCCCTTGTCGCTCAGAGAAGCGTCGGTGAAGCGGATATCGCCGTTCTTCTCGTTGTAGGCAATGATGGCGGTACGCAGCAGGTTGTCGACCTCGGTGACAGTGTAGCTGCCGTCCTTGTTCTCCTCGTAGGTGAAGATGTCGCCCTTGGACAGGGAAACCTTCTCGTCGGTCATGATGTCCTTGTGCTCGGTGGCGCCATCCCAGAAGGTGAAGGAAGACACGGTCTCGCCGTCCTTGTTCTTGGTGGTGGACACGGCGCTGGTCACATAGCCGTAGTTGCTGGTGATGGAGTTAACCTTCGCGTCCAGCTCTACGTAAGCCAGGACAATGCTGTTGTAACCGGTGGAGTTGTCCTTGTTAGCGTAAGCAGTGATATTCTGGGTCTTTACAGAGCTAGTGCTGTACTTGGCAAAGTCGGAACCAGCCATAGTAGAGAACTTGCCCGCGTTATCCTTCACAAAGATCACGGCGTCGTCCGCGATTCTCTCGCCGTTAATCTTGCCCTTGCCAGAGTCGTTGACATACTTGCCAGTCACAATCTTGTCAAAGCCGGCCTTGTCGGCATCGGAAGTCTCAGCCTTGGTCAGGACATACTCGCCCTTCTTGACCTCGTAGGTCACCAGATCGCCAACATTGGCGCGGCTGGAGGTTCCATCATACTTGACATCAGTGGTAACCACCTTGGTGGTGCCGTCGGCAAAGAGCAGCTTGGCCTGCTCGCCGTTGATATCCTTGGCGGTGTTCACGATCAGAGCGTAATCCTTCAGCTCGTGGCTGGCGGTGACAACCTCGGACTTCACGATGTAGCCGTTGAGCACAGCAGCCTTCACGGTGCTGTCCAGAGCCAGATCCTTGTCGGGAGTGGTGGTAACATAGTTGTACCAGGTACCGTCAATGCGGACGGAGTCGCTCTTGGTGGCCTCGATCTTGCCCTTGACCGTCTCAGCCAGGACATAAGTATCGGTGTCATCCACGGTGTTGGCGGCGTCGCTCTTGATGACATAGTCGTTCTTGGCCATGTCGTCGTAAGCGTTCACGTCCTCAAACTTAACATTGGTGTTAACATCGGTGTTGAAGGACTTCTCGCCCACGTAGGTCACCTTGGCGGCGGTGAAGGGGACGTAAACAACGGTGTCGATCTTGCCGTTGTCGTCATTGTCGTAAGCCTTCACAGCGGCGGCCTTGTTGCCGCCCACATTCAGGCCGTCAATCAGCTTACCGGTGTAGAGAGCGGTGGTGGTCACATTGCTGTCCACCTTGTAGGTGGTGCCGTCAATCTTGACCTCATTATTGCTGAGAGTACCAACCTTACCAGCAGTGCTCTCCACGATCAGGGAGCTGTCGGTGGAGGCATAGACGCCGTACACATTCTCGCGGTCCTTATACAGAACCTCGACCTTCTGGCCGATCAGGTTGCTGTAGTCACCCTCGACCTTGGTGTACTGGCCCTTGGTGGTGATGCCGTTCATGTACAGGGTGTAAGTGCCCTTGCTGTCCTTCTCCACGTCGGTCAGCACAGCGTCGCCGTCGGTGATCAGGGACAGGTACTTGTGGCCCATGGTCTCGTCGGCGTACTTGGTCACGGTGTTCTCGCCGTAAACATTCTGGGTCTTCTGCTCCAGGCTGTACTTGCCAGTATCAAGAGGAGTGGTGCCACCGTTCGCCTCCTTCAGAGTGTCGATAGCATCCTGACGGCTGTTGTAGACGGAGCCGTCCAGAGCCTTGATGGCATCGTTAACAGAGCTGTCCTTGATCTTGACAACCCACACGCGCTCGGTGCCGGTCACGACGGACTCGGTGCCGGTGTAGCTGTACTGGCTGGTGGTGTAGTTGCCAGCGGCGTTCAGCTCAACCATGTTGGCGTCCAGAGCATTGTAGATCATCTGGGCGGCATTGTCACGGGTCAGCAGGGTGTTGGCGTTCAGATTGGCCAGTTTCTTGTAAAGACCGTTCTGGTTGGCCAGCACGTTGGTGTTGATGGCCCAGTCGTTGCCCACCAGGCCGGACTTCTCGGCGCTGTAGCCCAGCACGCCCAGCAGCATCTTGGCGGCCTCGGTGGCGCTCACGGTGCCGGTAGGATCAAACTTGTTGTTGCCGCGGCCAGCGATGATGCCGTTGGCGGCGCAGTACTCAATGTAGGACTCTGCCCAGGTACCCTTGATGTCGGTAAAGGTGGGGGTGTCCTTGACGCCCAGCACGGGATCCACACCGCCGTTGATGGCGACGCAGAGCATCTTGGCCATCTCGGCACGGGTCACGGTGCCGGTGGGGTCAAAGTAGCTGCCGTCTTCCTTACCATTGATGATGCCCAGGGCAGTCATGGTAGAAACGGCGTCCTTGTTTACGATCTCATCCGCATCGGTGAAATCGCTCGCGTTCACCGCGCTGGCGCCGACACTCATCATGCCCACGAGCATGACGGAAGCCAGAGCCAGGCTGAGAGTCCGCTTGAGGTTTCTCATGTTTGGAATTCCTCCTTCTAAATTTTGAGCTTTCGGGGCATCCTACTCACGACTGCGCGTTTCAGTCAAGTACGACGCCCCTTACATGGGAGGAAAGAATGCAGCTTTCGGGGAATAGGGGTATAAAAGGCGGGGAAACAGAATCAAAAGGTTCGCATGGTAGACGTATGGTAGACATTATAAAAAACTCCTTGGGGAAAAAGCTGAAAATTCAGGCGCTTTGCGTTGCATTTTGGTAGACATTTGGTAGACATAACCCCACGCACGATCAGAAGAGGTATAAAAGTCGGCAGATTGGGTATTTTGAAAGCAAAGGATCACAGGCACGAGAAGAGAAAATCGGAGCACACGAGAATTTTGCTTTGATTTTAAGGAGAGATCTGCTATAATGTACTCGTATTGGAGCGCACTTCCATGGAAGGCGTTTATTAAATTGTGTTTACCGGGCCGGTGAATTGCCGGCCCTTGGATACCGTTTATGCCGGAAACGGCTGCGGCGGAAGGAATAGAGGGTTGTAGCTTTGACAAAATATGTGATCCACGGCGGAAAGCCGCTTTTTGGAGAAATTGACATCAGCGGCGCGAAGAATGCCGCCGTCGCCATAATCCCCGCCGCCCTGCTGGTGGACGGGGTATGCCGCATTGAGAACATTCCCCAGATCAGCGACGTGACATTGATTCTGAATATTTTGCAGGAGCTGGGCGCCGATGTGCGCACCGTCAACCGCACCACGGTGGACGTGGACTGCTCCCACATCCGCAACGCCCGTGTGCCTGAGGAGCTGGCGCGGAAAATCCGCGCCTCTTATTACCTCATTGGGGCGCTGCTGGGCCGGTTCGGCTCCGCCGAGGTGCCCCCTCCGGGTGGCTGTGACTTCGGCGGACGGCCCATTGACCAGCACATCAAGGGCTTTGTGGCCATGGGGGCCGACGTGGATGTGCGGGGCGGCTACATCCATGCCAAGGCCAAAAACGGCCGCATGTGCGGCACCCAGATCTATCTGGACATCGTCTCGGTGGGCGCCACCATGAACATCATGCTGGCGGCCGTGCTGACCGACGGCCTGACTGTCATTGAGAACGCCGCCAAGGAGCCCCACATCGTGGATCTGGCCAACTTCCTCAACTCCATGGGGGCGGAGATCATGGGCGCGGGCACCGACGTGATCAAGATCCGCGGGGTGGAGCGCCTGTCCGGCGGCAGCTACTCCATTATCCCTGACCAGATTGAGGCGGGCACTTATATGACCGCCGTGGCCGCTGCCGGGGGCGAGGTGCTCATCCGCAATGTCATCCCCAAGCATCTGGAGTGCATCACCGCCAAGCTGCTGGAGATGGGGGTGGACGTGGAGGAGCGGGATGACGCGGTGCTGGTGCGCCGGCACGGCAAGCTGACCCGCACCAACGTCAAGACCCTGCCCTACCCCGGCTTCCCCACCGACATGCAGCCCCAGATTGCCGCCGTCCTCTGCCTGGCGGAGGGCACCAGCGTGCTCACCGAGGGCGTGTGGGACAACCGCTACCGCTATGTGGACGAGTTCCGGCGGATGGGCGCCCAGATCCAGGTGGACGGCAAGATCGCCGTCATCGAGGGCGTGGAGAAGCTCACCGGCGCCCGTATCCAGGCCTGCGATCTGCGGGCCGGGGCGGCCATGGTAATCGCGGGCCTGGCGGCCCAGGGCACCACCGAAATTGGCTGCATCCACCACATCGAGCGGGGCTACGAGGATATCGTGCGCAAGCTCTCCGGCGTGGGGGCGGACATCCGCGTGGTGGTCACCCCGGACGAGGAGAAGCAGAGTCAGGTAGGCTAAAAAGAAAACAGGGAGCGGCGGCGCAGGCCGCCGCCCTTTTTTGCGCAGAGAGACTACATAGTGAGGAGCGATTCCGTGCTGGAACTTTGTACCCTGGCCAGCGGCTCCAGCGGCAACAGCCTGCTGGTGACCGACGGCCGCACCCACGTGCTGGTGGACGCGGGCATCTCCTGCCGCCGTATCTGCACCGGACTGAAGGAGCTGGGCGTGGAGCCAACGGAGCTCGCCGGCGTGCTGATCACCCACGAGCACAGCGACCACATCTCCGGTTTGACCACCCTGACCAAGCAGCTCAGGCTGCCGGTGTATGCCAGCCCTGGGACGGGGCGGCAGCTTTGCTACCGCATTGCCTTTCTGGAGGAGCTGCTCCGCCCTGTGGCGCCGGGGGAGGGCTTTTCCGTCGGCGGGCTGGCGATTGAGAGCTTCCCCACCTCCCACGACGCGGCGGAGAGCGTGGGCTACGCCCTGTCCGCCGGGGGGCGGAAGGCGGCGGTGGTCACCGACCTGGGCTATGTGACCGGGGCGGTGCTCCGCGGCATCCGGGGGGCGGATCTCCTGGTGGCCGAGGCCAACCACGACGTGGAGTGGGTGCAGTCCGGCCCTTACCCTTATCACCTCAAGGCCCGCATTCTGGGCGACCGGGGCCACCTGTCCAACGAGGCGGGGGCCGAGCTGGCCTGGACGGCGGTGGAGGGGGGCGCCCGCACGGTGGTGCTGGCCCACCTGTCCCATGAGAACAACACCCCCGCCCGGGCCCACGAGGTGGTACGGGGCGTACTGGAGCGCCGGGGCGCGGCGGTGGGCCGGGACGTGGCGCTGGAGGTGGCCCCCCGCAGCGAGAAGAGCCGGAGGTACACGGTATGAAGGGCATCCGGGTGCAGCTCATCTGCGTGGGCAAGATGAAGGAGAAATTTTACATCGACGCGGCGGCGGAGTACGTCAAGCGCCTGTCGGCCTACTGTAAGCTCCAGGTGGTGGAGCTGCCGGAGGAGCGGCTGCCGTCCAATCCCTCCCAGGCCCAGATCGACGCCGCCCTGGAGAAGGAGGCGGCGGCCATCCGCGCCAAGCTGGCTCCGGGGGCCAGCCTGGTCGCCCTGTGCGTGGAGGGGCGCATGCGCTCCAGCGAGGAACTCTCAGGCCTCCTGTCCGACTGGAGCAGCCGGGGGGGAAGCAGCCTGGCCTTTCTGATCGGCGGCTCCTACGGCCTTGCCCCCTCCCTCAAGGCCCAGGCGTGGGCCAAGCTGTCCATGTCCCCCATGACCTTTCCCCACCATCTGGCCCGGGTGATGCTGCTGGAGCAGCTCTACCGCAGCTTCAAGATCGACGAAGGCTCCAGCTACCACAAGTAGGCGTGACAATCTCCCAAATTCGTCAAAAGACGGGCTGGATATTGGTAAATTTTTGTGCTATAATCACAGTGCAGTACATTGTTTACGCCAGAATTTCAGATATTGGAGGTTAGTCCCATGTCCTATCGTGATGTTTATGAAAAGTGGCTCAGCAGTTCTGCGCTCAGCGAGGCGGAAAAGGAGGAGCTGCGCTCTATTTCCGGCGACGAGAAGGAGATTGAGAGCCGGTTCTTTGCCCCGCTGGAGTTCGGCACCGCCGGCCTGCGCGGCACCATGTGCGTCGGCCTGCACCAGATGAACATCCACGTCATCCGCCACGCCACCCAGGCCTTTGCCCAGGTGATCCTGGCCGAGGGACCGGCGGCCGCCGCCCAGGGGGTGGCCATCTGCTATGACTGCCGGGTTCACTCCCAGGAATTTGCCCGGGCCGCCGCCGGGGTGATGGCCGCCAACGGCATCCCCGTGCGCCTTTTTGAGGCCATGCGCCCCACGCCGGAGCTCTCCTTCGCCGTGCGGGAGTACGGCTGTGTGGCCGGACTCAACGTCACCGCCAGCCACAATCCCCCGGAGTACAATGGCTACAAGGTCTATTGGTCCGACGGCGCCCAGCTGCCCCCCCAGCACGCGGCGGCCATCGCCGCCCAGATGGAGGCCCTGGATGTCTTCGACGATGTCAGGACCATGGACTACGAACAGGCCCGGGCCCAGGGGCTCATCACCCTGCTGGGCCGGGAGACCGATGACAAATTCCTCTCCCACGTGCTGGATCAGATCAACGACAGGCAGGCCGTGGCCCAGGTGGCCGACACCTTCCGCATGGTC
>ENA-ORTH01003130-ORTH01003130.1-human-gut-metagenome-genome-assembly--contig:-NODE-3130-length-11550-cov-3.357808_pt1 | contig 11550 bp, 10 predicted proteins | sample MGYA00241914_ERZ509192 | MGnify/ENA primary metagenome ERZ509192 (study PRJEB26280, sample SAMEA2338826) | human gut metagenome | biome: human gut; feature: human-associated habitat; material: faeces... | reverse complement strand
AAAACCGCCGGATTCGGTCACAAAAGCGCAGGCGGTTTTGCTACACTAAACTGTGTTTGGAAAATAACACGGAAAGGCGGGTAAATGTATATGCGAAAAGAAAATGGCAAGAGAGAATCCCCCTATAAAGGAATCCTCAAATTTGCCGACGAAAAGAAACCGCAGCTATCATTTGCCGTTGTCCTATCTGTTTTGTCCTCTGCTTTTGGTATTGTTCCATATATCGCTGTGGCGGTTTTACTACAAAAGGCACTGGAAAACAGTCTGACAACGGGTTGGGCAATCCTCTTGCCGGTCATCGCTCTGTGCGGGTATCTTTTGAAGCATACCCTTTACGCGAAATCGACGCTTTGCTCCCATAAGGTAGCTTACGAAATCATCAAAAATATTCGTACCACAATCATGAAGAAAATGTCCAAGGTATCTATGGGAACGATTCAAGGCAAATCTTCCGGTGAGTTTAAGCAGCTTGTGATCGACGATGCGGAAAGGCTGGAAGGACCGCTGGCTCATGCTATCCCCGAGATGACCGCGAGCATACTTGTCCCGATTTTTGTCATCTTATATTTGCTGGTGATTGACTGGCGCATGGCGTTGGCCGCTTTGGTTTCAGCTATTTTGGGAAACCTGATCTATTATGGCATGATGTTTGGCCGTGGCGAAGTGATGAAGGAATACATGATGTCCAATGCCAATATGAACGCAACCATTGTGGAATATGTCAATGGTATGGAGGTCATCAAAGCATTTAATCAGACTGCTTCCTCAATGGGGCGGTTCCAGTCGGCGGTTCTAAAGGTGCGGGACATCACGACAAAGTGGTATAAACACTGTTGGCCGTTTATGAGCATCAGCCAAGCGATTCTACCATCCTCGATTGCCTTTGTTTTGCCTGTCGGAATGGCTCTTATTTCAGGCGGTGCGGTTAGTCTTGCCGAACTGATTGTTTGTATTCTTCTCTCTATGGCAATCGTTGGTTCCCTGCAAAACTTTACCGAGTTTTGGGAAAGTTTTGCCGTTATTTCCGAAGTGCAGCCCCGTATTCAGGCGCTTCTTGATATGGAAGAATTGACGGAACCGGCACAGCCGAAGCATACAGACAAAGCCGACATGCAGATGAAGGATGTTCATTTCGGCTATGGCGACAGCGAGATCATTCACGGTATTTCTTTCACAGCAAAGGCCGGAAGCGTAACTGCCTTTGTGGGGCCTTCCGGTTCGGGTAAATCAACCTTAGCCAAACTGATCGCCCGGTTTTGGGATGTCGATGCAGGCGCAGTTTTAGTAGGCGGGATTGATATTCGGGAGATGTCCCTTACCGACTTAACAGAGAAGATCAGCTATGTATCGCAGGACAACTTTCTGTTCAATATGAGTCTGCGCGATAATATCCGCATTGGTAAACCGGAGGCTACTGATAAGGAAGTGGAATGGGCGGCGGCACAGGCCGGGTGCGATGAATTTATTTCACGTTTCCCCCAAGGGTACGATACCAATGCCGGTGACGCCGGGGCAAGGCTTTCCGGTGGCGAGCGCCAGCGCCTTGCCATAGCGCGGGCAATCCTCAAAAATGCGCCTATCGTGATTTTAGATGAAGCCACCGCCTTCACAGACCCGGAGAATGAAGATAAATTGCAGCGTTCCATTGATAAGCTGACAAAGGGGAAAACTCTGATTGTCATTGCGCACCGGCTCTCTACCATTATGTATGCCGACCAGATTTTAGTGTTGGAAAACGGACAGATTACCGCACAGGGAACCCATGAGCAGCTTCTAACCCATTCCGAAACCTATCTGGATATGTGGAAAGCTCATATCAGCGCAATGGACTGGAGTATGAATCAGGAGGTGAGTGAATTATGCTGAAAATCATCCGGCGCGTACTGCGTTTAAGCGGAAACTTATCGAAACGGATTTGGGGCAGCTTTATCTGTGGCTTTCTGGAATCCATGTTCGGCCTGCTGCCAATCGCCGCCGTCTTTCTTGTCCTGATAGAATTGCAGAACGGTCAACCGATTACAGGACAAACATGGGGTATTGTTATCGGCTTGATTGCAGGAGGTTTAATCCTGCGCATGATTTTCAAATATCTGGTTTACCGGCTGCAAAGTACGGCAGGCTTTGAGTTTGTAGCCAGAGAACGGATTGCATTGGGCGACCGGCTGCGGAATGTGCCGATGGGCTTTTTCCATGATAACAGTGTCGGAGACATTACGGCGACTGTTACAACGGATTTGAACTTTCTCGAGAACTACTCTATGCACATTCTTGATAAGGTTACAACCGGCGTTTTGAGTATGATTGTCATGGCGGGTTGTATTTTAGCCTTTGACTGGCGTATCGGTTTGATTTTCGTGGCAGGCATCCTTCTTTCCTTCCCAATCTACAGCCACATGCAGAAAAAAGGAAAGGCGCTCTCTGCAAAGCGGCAGAAAATCCAATCCGAAGCAGTTGCGGCCACATTGGAATACGTGCAAGGTATTTCCGTTGTAAAATCCTTCAATATGTGCGACAAAAATCTGAGCGATATTGAAGATGCCTATGAGAGCAATGCGGCTGCCTCTTATGGGGTGGAGCGTGTATTTACCCCGCTCAATATGACCTATTCGATGGTGTTCCGTATTTCGGCCTGCATGATTATGCTGTGCGCGGGAATCCTCGCTGTTGGCGGCGACCTGTCTTTCGCTAATCTCGCCGTTATTCTGATCGCTTCCTTTACCATCTTCAATCCGATTGAGGTTATGGGCCAGATGACGACAATGATTCGGACAATGGACGCTGCCCTTGACCGGGTAGAGCGTATCAAACAGGCAAAAAAAATTGATGAAAACGGTAGGGACATCCCTTTGGATTCCTTTGACATTGGCTTCGAGCATGTGTCCTTTGCTTATGAGAATGGCAATCCAATTTTGAAGGATGTGAGTTTTTCCATTCCACAGGGCAGCATGACTGCGATTGTCGGTCCCTCTGGAGGCGGCAAAACCACCATTACAAGGCTGATCGCCCGGTTTTGGGATGTGCAGGAAGGCAGCATTACCATAGGCGACCACGATGTCAAAGAGTTTACCTGTGACAGCCTCTTGAAGAATATGAGCATGGTATTTCAAAATGTGTATCTGTTCCACGATACTATTGAGAACAATATTAAGTTTGGCTGCCCGGACGCAACCCATGAGCAAGTGGTAGAAGCGGCAAAGAAAGCCTGCTGCCACGATTTTATCTCTGCTCTGCCACAAGGATATGACACGGTAATTGGCGAAGGCGGCTCCACCCTGTCCGGTGGAGAAAAGCAGCGGATCTCCATCGCCCGCGCCATGCTCAAGGACGCGCCGATTATCCTGCTTGACGAGGCAACCGCCAGCGTTGACCCGGAAAACGAGGTGCATTTGCAACAGGCCATCAGCGCTTTGGTAAAAAATAAGACGCTGATTGTCATTGCACACCGGCTGTCCACGATTCGGGATGCCGATCAGATTTTGGTGGTGGATAACGGAAAAATTGTAGAAAAAGGCGTTCACGCTGAACTGATACAACAAAAAGGAATCTATCAAAAATTCTGGAATATCCGGCAGAAAGCGCGGAACTGGAAACTTGCACAGTAATTTATGCACTGCGGCGGGCGATATGCCGCCTGCCGCAGTTACTTCGACACAATGGTTAGCTTTGATTAACCGGAAAGGAGGGAAACGGTGAAATCTCATTGGATAAAACGAATCGTGCGGCTGCTGGTTCTGCTCTTTGGCGTAAGCATCCTGTGCTTTATCCTGACTGCATTATCCAGTACAGACCCAGCCACTTATCTTGTGCGCCGTGGAAATCTCTCTCCTACACCGGAAGTGATTGAACAGGTACGCGCGGAACTTGGTTTGGATCAGCCGCTTCCGATTCGGTATTTGAACTGGATCGGCGGTGTCTTTCGCGGCGACTTTGGGGAATCTATTTTTTCAACAAACGAGGTGGCTGCGGATTTGGCAGCCTACTTCCCGCAAACGCTGCAATTAGTTTTTCTGTCGTTAGCTGAAATTATCGTGTTTTCAATTCTGCTTGGCGTTTTATGCGCGGCCAAAAAGAACAAGCTGACGGACCATATCATGCGGATTGTTTCGCTGTTTGGAATTTGTGTTCCTCCGTTCTGGCTCGGTTTTTTGCTGTTGATTGGCTTCGCTGTGGAAATCCCGATTTTCAGCGTAACGCCTGCATCGGGGATTATGGGATTGATATTGCCATCCATTACCTTATCTTTTCCTGTGATTTGCTCGACTGTACGGGTATTTCGCGCTTCACTGCTGGAAGAAATGCACCGTGATTATGTGAGCTTTGCCCGTGCCAACGGGATGACGGTAAACAGGATCCTCTGGAAGAAGGTATTCCGCAATGCCCTGCCGCCCGTCATCACCCTGTTCTGCCAGTATGTAAGCTATCTGATTGCTGGAAGCGCCGTAGTGGAAAAGGTCTTTTCTATCAAAGGTGTGGGCAACTACCTGATGAACTGTATTATGGCTGCTGATGCCAACGCGATTGGCGCTTGTATGCTGATTATCGCCGCGCTGTATCTTCTGGCCGAACTGTTTGGCGAAATACTCAACCACTTGCTATGCCCGTGGAGAAAGGAGGAAAGCGATGCTGCGTAAAATATGGAGAAATCCGCAGGCGGTCATCGGGCTTGGCCTGATTGTGCTGATCTGCGCCGTTGCAATTCTCGCACCGCTTTTGGCTCCCCATGCGCCGGACGAGGTGAATCCACTGATGAAATATCAAGCGCCGAGCGCCGATTATCCCCTTGGAACCGATCAGCTTGGGCGGTGTGAATTATCCCGCTTGCTTTATGGTGCAAGAGCATCCCTTGGGCTGGCGCTTCCCATTTTGATTCTGTTGGGAGGGATTGGTTTAATCCTTGGAATGATGACAGCGTGTATCGGCGGCTGGTTTGACCGTGTTGTGACAGGAATCAGCCAGGTATTTATCGCTTTCCCCACGCTCATTATCGCAGTGGCGATTATCGGCGTTTTGGGAAATGGCCTGCAAAATATTATTTGGGCGGTTGTCATCTCCATGTGGGCGCGGTTTATGCAGCTTATTCGCACCTATGCCAAAACGGAACTTGGGCGGGATTACATTGTCGCCGCGAGGGTGTCCGGCTGTGGAATGTGGCAGCTTATTGTTCACCATTTAATTCCCAATATCCTTCCGCAGTTTTTGGTGTATTTTTCAACGGGCGTAGCTTCGGCCATCCTCACGGTTTCCAGCTTTTCGTTTCTCGGCTTTGGTCTGCCCAGCGGAACGGCTGAATGGGGCGCAATGCTGGAGGAAGCGCAGGTGGCGTTGTATTCCCACCCGGAACTGCTCATTTACCCCGGTATCTGCATTTTCATTGCCGCCGCAGGCTTCAATCTGTTTGGCGAGGCGCTTAGGGACATTCTTCAGCCGCAGGAGGATGTGCTATGAGCAAAAAGCTGTTACAGGTAGAACATCTTAGCATTGCGCTTAAAAATCCATATCAGGATTTGGTGAAGGACATCAGTTTTTCGTTGGAGGAAGCGGGGGCAGTTATCCTTTTAGGCCAATCAGGAAGCGGAAAAACGATGACCTGCCGGGCAATTTTGGGGCTGCTTAACAGCAGCGCCTTCCAAGTGAATGGCGAAATCTTTTTTGATAACAGATCGCTTTTACAGCTAAAGGAAAAAGAACGGGCGCTGTACTATGGCAATAAAATCGCTTTTATCCCGCAAAATCCGATGACGGCGCTCGACCCTTCCAGAAAAATTGGTGCTCAAATGGCCGAATTTCTTAACCTGCATCAAGATTTGAAGAAAAAGGAAGCCTTGTCTCTTTATGAACAGGCGTTGTCTCGGGCAGGGCTTACAGACACCAAAAGGATTTTAAGCAGCAGGCCGTATCAGCTTTCGGGTGGTATGCTCCAGCGCTGCCTCATTGCCCTTGCGATTGCCGGTAACGCAAAGCTGGTGATTGCCGATGAACCGACTACCGCTTTAGACGCGATTCACAGGGACAAAGCAGTTGAGCAATTTTTGCATCTACAGGAGCAAGGCTGCGCACTGCTTTTAGTCACCCATGACTTTGATGTTGCCCGGCATGTCGGAGGCCATGTACTGATTTTGAAAGAAGGACAGATGGTAGAACAAGGCTGCGCCCAAGAGGTCTTACAGAATCCAATAGCTGATTATACCAAGGAACTGATTGAGGCGATCCACTTGGGATGGGGGTGAGTACATGCTGGAGGTGAAAAATGTAAGCAAACAGTATAGAGGCGAAGATAAGCTGCTGTTTGACGCGGTTTCCGATGTGAGTCTGTCTATGGAAGATCACTGCATCTATGCTTTGGTGGGAGAAAGCGGCTGTGGAAAGAGTACCTTGTCGCGGTTGATTTTAGGGTTGGAAGCTCCTTCATCCGGTCAAATTCTACTGGATGGAAAACCAATTTCCCGCAAAGGGGCAAGGCGGCGAAAAGAAACGGCAAAAGCGATCCAACTTGTTTTACAGGATGGAAAAAGCGCTCTTGACCCCCATTTTACGGTTTATCAGGCGATTGCCGAGCCAATCCGAAACCTGCTGAATATACCTAAAGAGAAAGAACGGGCAAGAATTTTTGAATTGCTTGACCGTATGGGGATGCCGAAGGAAACAGCGAACAAGAAAACGGGCGAACTCTCCGGCGGGCAGCAAAAGCGCGTAGGGATTGCCCGTGCTCTGGCTGTTTCCCCGCGCTATATCGTCTTTGACGAATCCATCAGCGGTTTGGATGTCATTCTGCGCAAAAGTATTTTGGAATTGCTAAAAAGAGTTCAGGAGGAAGAACAATGCTGTTATCTTTTCATTACCCATGAGATTGACGCGGCGCTTTATCTTGCGGACGAAATTCATGTGATGCAAAACGGGAAACTGATCGAAAGCCGTCAATGGAATGGGGATCTGAAGATATTTCAAAACCCCTATACCAAACAGCTTTTGCGCGCTTCCCACTTGATTTGAAATAGGTATATACACCCTTTAGGGTGTGATATATACAAAAAAACGAAAGGACGGTTTATTTTATGAAACTAAAGTCATTTGCTGCGCTGATGATGGCTGGCGTTATGGCGCTCGGCCTTTGCGCCTGCAACAGTGAGGCACCCGATACTTCCGGTTCTGATACTACTCCGGTAAGCATCTCAACAACAGAAAGCTGGGATTTTTCCACCGGCTTCTATCCGGCGATGTCTCCCGCCACTTCCAACGGTACTTACGGATTCACCTACTATGCCCGTAACTGCTATGATACGCTCGTTGTTCGGGAAGGCGGTGAATTTAAGGCAGGGTTGGCCGAAACGTGGGACATCAGTGATGATGGACTGACCTATACTTTCCACCTGAAAGAAGGCGTAAAGTTTTCGGACGGTGCTGACCTCAATGCGGAAGCAGTAAAAACCAGCTTGGAAGCGGCATTTTCCAACTTGGGAGACTATATTGCATCTTTTGGCAAGATTGGAACACTCACGGAGTCGATTGAAGTGGTGGACGAACATACCGTGGCAATTCATCTTACCACTCCTTATTATGGTGTTTTGAACGACCTCGCCATGTGCAACCCAATGGGAATCGTATCGCCCAATGCGTTTAATGAGGATTTGACAACTAAAGAAGAACTGCTGACCCAGACAATGGGGACTGGCCCCTATATGTATGCCGGGGACGGTGACGGAACCTCTTATACTTTCGTCCGCAATCCCAATTATTGGGGAGAACAGCCTGATGTGGACGAATTTACCGTAAAAGTGATCGCGGATCCCGATGCTGCAATTCTCGCTCTGCGCAATGGCGAAGTGGATCTGCTTGCGGGTACATCCCGTTTGAGCTTTGCTGGTTATACCGAACTTTCCTCTGCGGATGGAATTGGCACCGTATTGGATGACAGCATTTCCAACAGCCGTTTTATCGGCTTCAATACACAGGAGGCTCCGTTTAACGATGCCGCTGTCCGGCAGGCGGTGGCCTATGCGATTGATAAGGAAACGATCAGCGACAGTGTATTCTCCGGTCTTGAAACAGCTTCGGAACAGTTGCTGGATACCTCTCTACCGTATTGCGATGTAGAAGCCACTACATACAGCTACAATGCAGATAAAGCAAAAGAATTGCTGGAAAGCGCCGGTTGGGTAGACAGTGATGGCGATGGCATCCGCGAAAAAGATGGCGCAAAATTGAGTGTTACGCTGGATTATATCACCAATCAGGGAACAATGGACGATGCGGCGCTTGTAATTGCTCAGGAATTGGGTGAAGTAGGGTTTGAAGTAACGCCTCGCGGTTCGGATAATATGACGTGGTTTACGCAGGTTTCTACCGATTTTGATTTCTCGCTCCACACAACCTACGGCGGTTACTATGACCCGTTCCTCACCATGACGAATATGAACCCGGAAATGATGTCCGACCCGATTTTGTGGCAGGTTGCCCTTACTATGGAAAATGGCACGGACACCATTAAAGAGCTGGACAGCACCGCTGATTTGGACCGTGTGCAGGAAATCTATAGCGAGGTGCTTACCTTTGCGGCAGATCAAGCCGTACTGGTTCCGTTTACCTCTGCGCATCAGTATGCCGCCTTTAACAGCGACAAGATTGATTCGTTCAGCTTTGGCAGCGACCAGTTGTTCATTGAAATCGCCAATGTAAAGGCGAAATAACGGTAGTGAACACGAAGAATGTTCTGGAAGGGAGGTGTGCTGATGGCCTTAACATCAGCAATGGAGGATTATCTGGAGGCTATCTTAATGATAAAACAGCAGCACGGTTATGTTCGATGCGTAGATGTCGCAGAGCAGTTGGGGGTAAAAAAGCCTTCCGTAAGCCGGGCAGTCAAGGAACTCATAAAATCCGGCCATCTTGTTAAAAATGCTGACGGTACACTTTCCCTAACGGAACTAGGATTGCAGATTGCCGAACAGATTTACGAAAAGCACCTGTTTTTCACAAAGCAACTTATATTGGCTGGCGTGGATCCCGAAACCGCAGAGCAGGATGCTTGCGGCATTGAACACGCAGTTAGTTCAGAATCGTTTCAAAAATTAAAGAAAGCATTTGATGACGGTTAGGTGGTGGTGATATGGGAAATTAGCTGTATTTGATTTAGCTGAAACCGGCAGGCAAATTGGTGAAAAGTTGTTTACCCTTCTTTCCGCGGATCAGCAGCGGGAGCTGGCGCAGTTTGTCCTTGAAAGGACTACAGGCTGCATCAATTTTACTGATGTACCATATCAAACCATCTTCCGTGGCAAATATTCTATCCCCCAGAAGATGAACCATCCCCTAACAGAAACACGATCTGGAGATTTGTACTTCTGTTTAGAGCAAAGACTTGTTACAACCCGGGAGCAGCCGATAGAATTGACCGTCAAGGAATTTGAAATCTTCTCGCTGCTTATCTTAAATCCGAAGCGGGTATTTACCTATGAAATGCTTATGGAATTAGTATGGGAAGAAGATTACACTTACTATTCCCGCAAAGCAGTCAATAACCATGTGAGCAATCTGCGGAGGAAGTTAAAGATCGCTCCTAACCTGCCAGACTATGTGAAAAGCGTCTACGGTATCGGCTATAAGTTTGAAGCAAAATGAAAGGTGCGACAGCGTTGTATGTATGCTGTCGCACCTTTTTAATCATCTTTTTTACAAACCAAACAAAGCCAATCTTTTTGGTTTTGGTCTACCTCGATTTTTGAAAACCCAGCATTTTCCAATTCTTTCTCAATCTGCTCGGAAGTATAAATTGTCATGCCGTGGATTATATCTGTCCATTTTTCGTCCTTTGTATTTTTCCCATTGGATTCATTGCATATCAGGAAAGTTCCTCCATTTTTAAGCACACGATATACTTGCTGAAAAGCAACTTGAATACCGGGCCAAAAGTAGATTGTTTCAAAGGCAGTTACCAAGTGAAAACTGTTTTCTGAAAACGGCAAATTCATAACATTGCCTTGCAAAACTTCACATCGGCCTTCCTGAATTGCTGCCCGATTGAGTTTTTTCGACTTCTGAACACTAACTTCGGAGTAGTCAACGCCAGTTATGTGTCCATTTGAACTTTTTCCCAAAAGGCGTTTGAGGTTAGCCCCTCCACCGCAGCCAATATCCAGACAGAAATCATCGTCGCGGATTTTTATGTGCGTCAAGCCCCATTCTGCAAGTGCGGCATGGCCGGTGTTCATCATATTGACCATGATCTTCCCGGCGAATCCTTTTGGTTTGCAGGTGTTTTGAAAGAAAGACATATTTTTTCTCCTAATTTAACATGATGCGAAAGATTGGCAAGTGCCGATTCTCCAAAGTTTTCCCGCAGAGTAGGAACTTAAATTTCTCCGGGCGTAACGCCATATCTTTTTTTAAAAGCGTCGATAAAATGGCTTGCGTTGGTATATCCTACCATCCATACCACGTCTTTTACCTTGTACTTTCCGCTTTGCAGCAGGCGGTAGGCCATCTCCATTCGTTTTTCCACGATGTATTCATAAACCGTGCAATTAAAACAGATTTTGAACCCCTGTTTCAATTTGGTTTCGCTCAAAAAACATTGTTCGGCAATCTGTGCGATTGTCAAAGGATGGAGGAAATGATTGTCGATAATTTCCCTCGCTTTCATCAAGCATCGGTAATCTTCTCTGGAAATATCTTTGGTATTTTTCTGCTTGCCAATCGCTTCATCACAAAACAAAGACAGCAGTTCTAAAACCTTTCCTTCCAGATACAACTTGCGCAGCTTCCGCTCGGGCGGGCAGTCCAACAACTGCTGTAAAACAAGGCGTATCTCCGGTGTGGTGGAAAATACATGGGTACAAATCTTATCATCCCGCCGAATTAAATGCGCTGCTTCTAAATCTTCTGTCAGTGAGGAAAAACGTCCTTCCTCCAGCGAAATGCTCAAGGTATGGTAAGGCTGCTCGGAACCGAAATGGCTTACGCACTGTGAAAACGTCCCACATTGCAAACTGCACTGTGTTGGGGAAAGCTGATAATGCTCGCCGCGCTTTTCCTGATAATCCCATTCGCAGATCCCATTCATACAGAAGGAAAGCTGAAAGAGGCTCCGCTTTGAATATTCTTCACACAATTCCGTTTCCTGCTTAAAGTCCATTTCAGACTGCACCAAAAACAGCCCTTTGGATAACTCCTGCATACCCACAAAACCATCGGCAACCTGTTTTGTGAGATCAAAGCAGTTGCCGGTTTGTTTATGCCCTACGGTACCCGAAAGGCCGGAAACCTGAAAAGAGTGAGGCATGTATTCGGGTGCGGACCATTGTAAAAGCATAATGCCGTACTCCTTTCTTAAAACTATCAGTTAGCTAAAGCTAACCATATAATATCACATTTATCTGCTGAAATCAAGTTATCCATAAAACAGATTTGCCGGATTGGGGTATAAAACCGCCGGATTCGGTCACAAAAGCGCAAATAGTTTTGCTACACTAAACTGTGTTTGGAAAACAACACGGAAAGGCGGGTAAATGTATATGCGAAAAGAAAATGGCAAGAGAGAGTCCCCCTATAAAGGAA
>ENA-ORTH01003126-ORTH01003126.1-human-gut-metagenome-genome-assembly--contig:-NODE-3126-length-11557-cov-4.283429_pt1 | contig 11557 bp, 10 predicted proteins | sample MGYA00241914_ERZ509192 | MGnify/ENA primary metagenome ERZ509192 (study PRJEB26280, sample SAMEA2338826) | human gut metagenome | biome: human gut; feature: human-associated habitat; material: faeces... | reverse complement strand
AAAGCCTGGAAGGCAAGCGCGGCGTGGTGCGCGCCATGCCGGACTGACCTACTTCTCCCTCATAAGCTGTGCGGCGCGGCCCGGCATGCCCCGGCCGCGCCCTTTTGATTTTTTCTCAAGAGAAAATAAGGCTCCATGAAACAAAAAGCTTCGGGTTAATATGGCCCAAAGCTCTTTTGTTTGATTTAGCAGGTATGAAAGCATTTGTACCGTTTCCGTTCTTATGATGCTGCTTATTCAAGGCAGCAGAGGTTAATTTCTCATAAAAAAGGAGGCATATTCCATGGCTGTCATCAAGGAATACCGGGGCAGAGCCCCCAGGCTGGAGAGCCCCGCCTTTCTGGCTGAAACCGCCGCCATTGTGGGCGACGTGACGCTGAAGCGCGGCACAAGCGTATATTACAGCGCGGTGCTGCGCGCCGACTCCGGCAGCATCACAGTGGGCGAAAACACCAATATTCAGGACGGTGCCGTGCTGCACACCGCCGCCGGGCACGACGTATGCGTGGGCTGCGGCGTCACCATAGGCCACTGTGCGCTGGTGCACGGCTGCACGGTGGAGGACGGCGCGCTTATCGGCATGCACGCCACCGTGCTTTCTGGCGCGCACATCGGCGCGGGCAGCGTGGTAGCCGCAGGGGCCCTTGTGACAGAAGGCATGGCAGTTCCCCCCAACAGTGTGGTGATGGGCGTGCCTGGCAGGGTGCGTGGCCCTGTGACGCCTCAGCTTGCCGCCCGGGTGAAGGAGGGCGCCGCATGGTATGCCGGTACCGCGCCCTTCCATGCCGCCGGGCAGCCTGCCCCGGACAAGGGCGGCACGGCCGGATAAGCACTATAAAAAATAATATTTGGATTTTTGTTATTGAAAAGTAATGAACTATAAAAAGCCTTGAAAATACCGGCTTTTTCGTCTGCTTAAAATGATTGGAGCAACAAAGTTTTATGGCGCTTTGGTGCCCAAATGGTGCCCGGATTTCCCTTGTCGATATAAAACGGTATGGACAAATATAAGAAAATATCATTAATACAAATAGAGAAATTCGTATATGAACGCTATAATATAAGCAAACAAATTAACAAACAGGAATTTTAGGATATAAAGATAAATATGATACTTGAAACCGAACGGTTATATCTGCGTGAGATGGATCAGACAGATTTTGAAGCTTTGTGTAAAATTTTGCAAGATGAAGACACAATGTACGCATATGAGGGTGCATTTAGTGACGATGAAGTCCATGAATGGCTTGACAGACAAATTGCACGCTATCAAAAATGGGGCTTTGGGTTATGGGCTGCTGTCTTGAAAAAAAACGATGAAATGATTGGACAATGTGGGCTTACTATGCAGCCATGGAAAGAAAACGAGGTGCTTGAAATAGGCTATCTTTTTGAGCGGTCATACTGGCATAATGGATATGCCATTGAATCGGCAAAAGCGTGTAAAAAGTACGCATTTGAAACATTAGATACAACGGAAGTGTGTTCAATTATCAGAGACACGAATATAGCCTCTCAAAATGTAGCCATAAGAAATGGAATGATAATAAAAGACACGTGGAGGAAACATTACAGAGGTGTAGATATGCCACATTATCGTTATGTGGTTTATAGATAACTCTCAGTTTGTGCAAGGGTTTGGGATATTCCCAACAAGTAAAAATCTATTTTATTGTCGCAGACAAAAATGAGAACTTTTTACGGAAAGGGGCACTTCCTTCCTATGCTTGCTGCGGAATTTTTAACAAAGGAACGGAAAGGATGACCTGAACTGATAGCATCTTGCTTTGAAATGCTGCGCAGTTGAAGGGTGTTTTTGAGCGAAAAGGTGTAAACACCTTATCCTGTCAATTTTGGTACCTATCATACCTTTCTTACGAGGTTTATTTAGCCTCTCATAAAAGCGTAAAACAAAATTCTCCCAAATTGCCTTTGCGGGCATAATAACATCGCCCTATGCTTCTGTGTATTGCCTTATTTATGGTGCTAAAATGGCGCCCAACTCTGCAAAACCAACTTATACAGCGATATGAAGTGACACAAGCGAAAATGGAGAAACCGTTAATAATACTTGCTTTTTTCTCGCTTCAATAAACACTTACAAGAAGTTATAAGCCAATTTCCGTCTACAAAGTCAATAAAAAATACACGCTTTGCCGGGGCGTCCCTCCCGGTAAAGTGAAAAAAGACGGGGCCCGGAGGAAATCTCCAGGCCCCGCCTTTTTATATGCTTTGGGGATGCAAGCCCCCCTCAGCCCTGCCGGGAAGAGTAAAAAGCTTCCGCTTCAGGCAGCGGACGAAGCGGGAAATGAACGGCAACGCCACGGCTGGCCAAAAGCTAATCTTGAAAAGCAATACCCGTTTGCGGGCTGTGAGGCAGGTGCTGCAAGCGGCGGATTTCTCAGTATCTTTTGAGATGCCTGCCAATATCCCGCCCTTTCCGGGCCTGGCTTTGCACCGCCCCGGCTCACGCCTTCAGCTTCCAGCCGGCGCTCTGCCGCTGCAGCTCCACCATGCGGTGATACAGGCCGCCTTTTTCCATCAGCTGTGCGGGCGCGCCCTCTTCCGCTACCCTGCCGCCTGCCAAAACTACAATTTTGTCAGCCGCCTCTACTGTGCGCATGCGGTGGGCAATCACCAGCACAGTCTTGCCCGCAAGCAGGCGGGACAGCGCCTGCTGCACCTTTGTCTCGTTTTCCACGTCCAGGCTCGCTGTGGCTTCATCCAGCAGCACAATGGGCGCATCCTTTAGCAGGGCCCGCGCAATGGAGATGCGCTGGCGCTCGCCGCCGGAGAGCCTGGCCCCGTTCTCCCCGATGGGCGTATCATAGCCCTGCGGAAGCCTGCGGACGAATTCATCGCAGTTTGCGGCCTTTGCCGCGGCGCGCACCTCCTCGTCCGTGGCGCCGCGCTTGCCCAGACGGATGTTTTCCATCACGGTGTCGTCAAACAGCACCACATCCTGAAACACCATGGAATAATCGCGCAGCAGCACCTCCGGGTCTACGGTAGAGATATCTACGCCGCCCACCCGGATAGAGCCTCTGGTGACATCCCACAGCCTTGTCGCCAGCCGGGCACAGGTGCTTTTGCCGGAGCCGGACGGCCCCACCAGCGCCGTCACCTGCCCTTCCTTTGCAGTAAAGCTCACATCGTGCAGCACCTCTTTTTCGTCATAGGCAAAGCCCACATGCTCGAACACAATATCGTGGCCCTGCGGCTCAAAGTGCTCTGCCCCCTCGGCAATGGGCGTGTCGTAAATCTCCATCATGCGGTCTGCCGACACCTGGGATACAAACAGCTCGGCAATCAGCGCCAGGCTCTGGTCAAAGGGCGCATACACGCGCGTGATAACCAGCAGAAACAGGAACAGCAGCATAAAGTCGATGCGGCCGGAGAGGATAAGGTCCGCCCCCACAAGAATGGTGGTGGCCACACCCAGGCGCATGATGACGCCGGCGGCGTTGACGAAGATGCCCGTACCCAGCTCGCCCCGGATCATGATGCGCTCATGCTCGTCTATCTTGCGGTTCAGCCCCTCCAGATACCGCTCCTCCTGATTGGTGGCGCGAATTTCGCGGATATTTTCCAACGCCTCCTGAATGCCGTCAGATACGCGCACGGCGGCCTTCTTGGTGCGCTCGGCGCTGCGTGCGGCAAGCTTTCGGCTGCCGAACAGCAGGCCAAAGGCCACCGGCACGCCCCACAGGCAGGCTATGGCAAGGCGCCAATCGTACACCAGCAGGCATACGGCGATGAGCGCCGTGGAAATATAGGCGCCGTACAGGTACCCCAGCACATGAGACCAGACATGCTCCATGCGGTTGACGTCGCCCATGATGGTCTCGGTGAGGTCGGCCAGGTCGCGCTTGCCGAAGTACCCCAGGGGCAGCTTGCGCAGGCGCTCTGCCAGGCCCAGGCGGGTTGTCTTTACCTCGTTGTACACAAGGCCGTAGGTCGCCTTATACTGCTGCAGATGCGTTATGAACGACAGGGCGGCAAAAAGGACGACCATGCCGGCAACCAGCGCCATGCCGGGCAGCGGGCCGCCGTCTGTCAGCGCACCCATGAAGCCGTCCATAATCAGATACAGAATACTGACGCTTCCCATCACGACAAGGTTTACGACAACTGTCCAGAAGGCGCCCTTTTTGGTGTTTTTTACGCCCTGGCCGGTGAGGGCGTATTTCCGCTGAAATTTTTCACCTAACATTTACTCCGCCTCCTTTTCGCTGGTGATCTTCCACTGGACGGCCTGGTTGTAATCGGCCCACATCCGGGCATACAGCCCGCCCGCAGCGGCAAGCTGCGCATGAGAGCCCTGCTCTGCAATGCGCCCTTCCTCCAGCACGATAATCTTATCCGCCCCCACCACGGTGGACAGGCGGTGCGCTATCATAATAACCGTACGCCCGCGGGTAAGCGCAGCGAAGGCCTTCTGAATGAGCACCTCGTTCTCCGGGTCGGCAAAGGCGGTGGCCTCGTCCAGCACCACAATGGGCGCATCCTTCAAAATGGCACGGGCCAGGGCGACGCGCTGCTGCTCGCCGCCGGAAAGATAGGTGCCGTCCGTGCCTATCTGCGTGTCAATGCCGTCCGGCAGCTTTTCCAGAATATCCTGGCACTGGGCTGCCGCCAGGGCCGCAAGCACCTGCTCGCGCGTGGCCTGCGGGCGCGCCGCGCGCACATTTTCTAGAATGGAGGCCTTGAACAGGCGGTTGTTCTGAAACACGAAGGCCACCTGGTCCATCAGGACATGGGGGTCTATCTCAGCCACATTCACGCTGCCCACCTCCACGGCGCCCGAAGTGGCGTCCCAAAAGCGCGGAATCAGGCTGGCCGCAGTGGTCTTGCCGCCGCCGGACGGGCCCACCAGCGCCACCGTCTGCCCCGGCTGCGCTGTGAAGGAAACATGGGACAGGGCGGGCAGCTCGGCGCCGTCATAGGTAAAGCTCACATCTTTGAATTCCACCTTGTTGCCCTGCGGCTTCTTCGGATGTGCAGGCGCCTCCAGCGTGGGGGCATCCATCACCTGGTTGACGCGGCCCATAGCGGTGTTCGCCAGCATCGTGCCGGCAGAGGCGAACATGATTTTTGCCAGCGCCGTGGAAATGATGGCGGAAAACACCGCATAGAAGGCGAAATCTGTGACAAAGCCGGCAAAGCTGCCGCCGGATAACGCACCGGGCGCCAGAAACAGCGCCACCGGCACCAGAAAGATGAAGGCGCCCTCGGTAAAGGTGAGGTTGACGGACTGCGGCACGCGGCACACATCCGACTGATAGTGCTCCGCCTGTGTGCTGTAATCCTCAATGGCCTGCTGGAACGCCTTGAAGGAGTAGACTGTCTGCTGGAATATCTTAACCACCGGGATGCCCCGGACGTACTCTACCCCCGCCTTGGTCATGCGGTCCTGCGCGGCCTGATATTCCGCCATCAGCCCGGCGTTTTTTCCGCCCATCATAGAGAACATGGCCGCCACCGAAATCACCGCCGCCAGCAGGCAGGCGGCGCCCATGCGCCAGTCAAAGACGAACATCAGCACCAGCATGGCTACAAACAGGACAGCCGTGCCCACAATGTCCGCCAGGTTATGGGCAAGCAGCGTTTCCGTATCGGCCGCCGCAAGGTCCAGCCGGCTGCGAATCAGGCCGGAGGCGTTGGAATCAAAAAAGCCCAGCGGGGCATGCATCACATGGGCCACGCCCTGCTTGCGGATATTCTCTGCCGTGCGGAAGGCCGCCAGATGCGTGCACATCAGGCCTGCAAAATACAGGACGATGCCGCCCACCGCAAAGGCAAAGGCCAGCCAGCCGTACTGTGTAACCGCCTGCGCCTGCGTCCATTGCGGCGCCACGGCAATCAGGTCACGCGCGGCCAGCCAGATACAAATGTAGGGTGCCATGCTCAAAAGCATGGATACTGCCGACAGGGCCAGCCCCAGAAAGGTAAGCCCCTTGTAGCTGCCCGCATAGTGCAGCAGGGCCGCCACTCCGTTCTTCTTTTCTTGCTTCATCGGATATCCTCCTTACAAAAGAAGTTAGTTTTAACTAACCTTTACGCAGAAAGTATAGCAGAAAGAAGGACGCCTTACCACTCTGAAAGTCCCGTTCAATCCAAAAGTAACCCCTTTTTATAGGCAGTGGGCGGCACGCCGTAGAAGGCTGCAAACGCCTGAGAAAACTTGCTGGCATTCTGATAGCCCAGCGCCCCGGCAATGCGCCCCACGGGCATGTCTGTGGTTTGCAGCCAGAGGGCCGCCGTCTCCATGCGGCGGCGCTTTGCATAGGCATAGGGCGTTTCGCCGTACACCGCCTGAAACTGGCGGTACAGCGCCGTCTTGGAAAGCCCCATGCTGCGGCACACCTGCGCCAGCGGCAGGCGGCGGCCAAGGTCCTGCGTCAGGGCACGGGCGGCGGCCTCCATGCGCTGGTGCACGTCCTCGCCGCGGTACTCCACAGCGGGCATATGGCCCCCACCCTCATACAGGGCAAGAAACACAAACAGCTCTGCCGCCTTCAGCCGGAAATAGGCGGGCGCCAGGGCGCGGGGCGCAGCATACAGCTCGGAAAAAATATGCTGGATGCGCCTGTCATGGCGCATCACAAGAAAAGACCTGTCCCAAAACAGGCGCTCAAACAGCGCCTTCAGCCGCACCATGCCCGGCCCGATGACGGCGTCCAGCGAGCGCTGGGCGCGCTCCAGCTGGGCCACCAGACTGATACCGTAATACCCGCCCATCAGAAAGCCGGCGCGCCGCGGCGGGCGGGCCATATCGCTGACGGCAAAATCCTGCGGGCCAAGCTCTGCCACCATGCCGCCGGGCATCTGCGCCGAAAAGCCGCCCCGCAGGCAGTGGTTTATCTCCACCATATTCTCCCACGCCTCGTGCTGCTGGCCGCCCAGAGCCGTACGGAAGTCGTTGAACGAAAGCAAAACGCCGGGCATCACATCGTACACTGTCATGCGGCCCCAGCCGTCCGGGTAATCCACACGGTATACGGTGGCGCTGCCCTGCTTTGCTTCCACATGTGCCCCTTCCGGCAGAATATGTCCCATGCTGTGCTCCATTCCCTTTGCCTCCTTTTTCTTCGCTTGCAGGCGCCCGCGCCGCCTTCAGCGGGATGAAAACAGCCCGGCACGCCGGGAAGGCATGCCGGGCCGCTTCTCTGCCCGGAACAGGGCGCTTTTCACGCTGTGCGGCCCTCTGCGCCGAAGTTGCCTTCTTCCAGCAGGTTCGCCATGCTGTGCAGGCCGATGCCCAGCGTGGAGAGGTTGTGCAGCCCTGCGGAAAGCCCCGATGTGATGACGCCCAAAATCCCAAGCGCCAGCAATGCTGAGTTGAAGCCCAGCACAAAGCGGTAATTTGCGCGGATGCGCCGCATCAGCGCGTTGCCCACCGCCTTTAATGTGACAAGTGCATACAGGTCTGCGCCGGAGATGGTGATGTCTGCGATCTCGCGCGCAAGCCGGGCGCCCTCGCTGATGGCAATGCCGGCGTCCGCCGCGCTGAGCGCGGGGGAATCGTTGATGCCGTCGCCCAGCATCACCACCGTATGCCCTTTTTCCTTTTCGCGCTGCACAAAGGCGGCCTTATCCTCCGGCAGCACCCCGGCGTAGTATTCATCCACACCCACCTTCTGCGCAATGGTGCGGGCCGTGCGCTCGCTGTCGCCCGTCATCATCACAGTGCGGCGGACGCCAAGCCGGCGCAGCATGCGCACCACCTGCGCGCTCTCTTCCCGCAGGGGGGGCCTTGATGCACAGCACGGCCGCAAGCCGGCCGCCCAGTGCCAGATACAGCAGGCTGCAGTCAGTTGGCAGCGCCGTAAATTTTTCTTCTTCGCCCGGCGGCACCACACAGCCCTCGTCTTCAAAAATGAAATGGTAGCTGCCGATGCAGGCGTGCCTGCCGTCTATCTCTGAGGCGATGCCGTGCGCAATGACATACTTTACGCGGGAATGCATCTCCTCGTTCTCCAGCCCCTCCTGGGCGGCACAACGCACCACGGCGCTGGCAATAGAGTGCGGAAAATGCTCCTCCAGGCAGGCCGCTACGCGCAGCATCTGCTTGCGCTGCGCGCCGCCGAACGTCACCACCTCGCGCACCGTAGGCTGCGCCTTTGTCAGCGTGCCCGTTTTGTCGAACACGACGGTGTCCGCCTCGGCCAGCACCTCCAGAAACCGGCCGCCCTTCGCCGCAATGCGGTGAAGGCTGCACTCGCGCATGGCGTTCAGCACGGCCAGCGGCATAGAGCGCTTCAGCGCACGCGAGAAATCCACCATTAAAATGGACACGGTCTTCTGCACATTGCGCGTAAGCAAACCCGTGAGCACCGTGCCGAAAAAGCTGATGGGCACCAGCTTATCCGCCAGATGGACCGCCTTGCCCTCCAGAGAGGATTTCAGACGCTCCGACTCCTCTATCATGGCCACAATTTTTTCATAGCGCGTGCCTCCCTGCGTGCTGCGCACCTCAATGGTCAGCGCGCCCTCCTCCAGCACGGTGCCGGCATATACGGCAGAGCCGGGGCCCTTTTTCACGGGCACGCTTTCGCCTGTGAGCGAGGCCTGGTTTACCATGGCCTCCCCCTCGGCCACCACGCCGTCCAGCGGGATCATGGCCCCCACCTCCATACGGATGAAGGCCCCCTGCTGTACGCTGCGCACCGGCATCAGCACATCACCCTGCGGCGTTTTCACCCATACCTTTTCCACATTCAGGGCCATGCTGCTGGCAAGGTCTGCCACAGAGCGCTTGTGCGTCCACTCCTCCATCAGCTCCCCAATGCCCAGCAGGAACATCACCGAGGAGGCGGTGGAAAAATCCCGCCGGGCAAGCGACACCGTAATGGCGGCGGCGTCCAGCACGGGCACCTCCAGCCTGCCGCGGCGCAGGCAGCGCAGGCCCGCGCGCACATAGCCCAGGGCCTGCACGCAGGCGCGCGCGGCGCGCAGCGGCGCCGGGGCCAGCAGCTGAAACACCAGCCGCCCCGCCACACGGCCCACCAGCTTTTCGCGGTAGGCCTCGTTCAGCGCGCGGCTGGTGTGCTCCGGCACAAGGGCGCGCACCGCCTCGTCCTGCGGGGAAAAGCGGCATACGGCCTGCAGCAGCTCTGTGCGCGGGCCCGTATAGCACACGACGGCATTGCCGCTGCGGGTATACACCTTGGCGCTTTGCACACCCGGCAGGCTGAGAAGGTAGTATTCCAGCCTGTCCGCATGCTGTGCGCTCAAAATGCCATAGCTTGTAGAAAAGCGGATGCGCCCTTTTATCTCGTGCTCAATGCGTATTTTCATTCAGCGGGCACTTCTTCCTCTTCCTAGGCGTCCTGTGCCTGCTGTGCGCGCGCCTCGTTCACGGCTTTGGCCTCGGCCAGCACATCCTCGGCGTTCTCCTGCACCTTGTTTACAGTGTCCATCACGCAGTCGCGCGCGCGCAGCGCGGCGGCCGCCGTCTGCACATATGCCTTTTTAGCATCTTTGCTTGCCAGCACCTTGATGCCGGCCGTGCCGAACAGCACGCCGCCCGCGAAGCAGACCAATTCCTTCATGTGTTTGTAACCCATCGTTTCATTCCATCCTTTCCATATCTGTCAAAGCATACGTTGTCTCACCCGTTATTTGTGGTGATAGCCGGTCCAGAACGCCATGGCCGCGCACGCCACCATGGCCCAGGCCCAAAATCTGTGCTGTTTCATGCAAGCCCACCTTTCCTGCTTCGGGCCAAAAAGTTAGCATAGGCTAACTTTCGCCCGTAAAAAAAGAGTCCGCACTCGCCAAACTCCGGCACAAGTTTACACCTGGCACCGCCGGTTTGTCAATGCAGGGCGAAAATTTTTTCTGTTTTCACCCTGTACGGCACGTAAGGTCAGGCTCACCGGCAAAGCCGGGAGCCTACGCAAGCCCTGGAAGGGCAGCATACCGGCAAGCCTCTCAGGCGGCGCGGAAAACCGCCCTTTGCATCCCCTGCCTCACGGCCCATAAATGGACACTTTGTGTAAAAAAGCGGCCCCTGCGTTACAAAAAGGGCCGCGATACGCCTCCCCCGCTTTGCCCGAAGCCCGAGGCAAAAGCCTTTTTGCCCTCCCCGGCAGAACGAACAGAGGGGCCTGCTTTTCGAAAGCAGATAAAAGGAAAGCCGCCCTTTTACGGCTGTTGCAAGACGTAAAAAGGCGGCTTCGCGGAGGAAGGTTATCTGAATAGAAGGAGTAAGCAAAAATAAGAAAGATGTGCGGGGCATGGTTCCGGCGGGGCCGCGCCGCAGCCTGCATAAGCGGCACGGCCTCAGCCGTATATGGAACCTGCCCGCAAAGGAGGAAGAGAGCTCAGGCGCCAGCCAGGGCTGCGCCCAAAGCGCGGCACTGCGCCAGGCCGTCGTCGTCCGGCGCTTCATTCACAATCAGCGGCTCGCCGCTGGCAGCAGCGCCGCTGGCGGCCAGGCGGTCTGCCCAATCGCGCATCCACTGGCCGTCACCCCAGCCATAGGAACCGAACAGCGCCACCTTTTTGCCGGAAAGCCTGCCCTCCAGTTCGGTGAAAAACGGTTCGAATTCACTTTCTTCCAGCACTTCGGCACCCATAGCCGGGCACCCAAGCGCCAATCTATCGTACGCCGCCGCAGCGTCGGCAGAGGTGTCACTGACAGAGAAAAGGTCCGCCTGCGCTCCGGCATTCTTCGCGCCCTCGGCAACCGCCTCGGCCATGGCCTGCGTGTTGCCCGTGCCGGACCAATAAATAACCGCGATCTTGCTCATAAAATGCCTCCTTAGCATCGTGTTGCAAGGCGCCCTGCGGCGCCTTTATTTCAAGCCGCGCAAAGCAGCTGTGAAATCGTGTTTCCCGCAGCCAGCATCCTGCAAAGGCAGGCGCGGCACGCGTCAAAGCAGGCAAAGCGTTCTCTGGCGGCCTCCACATCGTGGTACACCTTCCAGTAGCCGCACAGCTTGCAGCCCTCGCCGCCCGTCTCTATAAACGCCTGCACATCCTCCGGAGGGTAATCCAGAAACAGGCCTATCTCATGCGGGAAGCCGCAGCCTCCGTCAAAGCGCCCGCGCAGCGCCGCCAGCAGGCCGTCCAGGCCCTGGCAGGTATCATAGCCAAGCCCCTTCAGCAGCGCGGCAGCCCCCGGGGCCGAAAGCCTGTTTTTCAGGCTGGCCGGGCGGTACACAAGCAAAAGGCAGCGCTGCCTGCATTCACACAGCGGCAGAAAGGCCAGCCCGCAGGCGGCATAGCGCGCCGTGTATTCTTCTGCCAGGCGGGGCAGGTCGGGGAATTCCTTCTGCGGAAGCGACACAAGGCTGGCTGCCTTTGCCCCCAGCAAGGTAGGTGCACAGTGGCGCGCAAGGTAACCGTCCTGCCTTCCCTGCAAGCGAGCCACGCCCCTTTCGCAAAAGTTAGTTTCAACTAACCTTTTGGAAAAAGAAAAAACGCGGCCTGCGTTATTCCCGGTTTCCGTTTCAGTTAGTTTTAACTAACCCTGTGTCTATAAGATACCATACCGTCAGCGCCTTGTCAAGCATTTTTTCTATTTTTTGCAGCAGACTTTTTGCCGCAC
>ENA-ORTH01003118-ORTH01003118.1-human-gut-metagenome-genome-assembly--contig:-NODE-3118-length-11579-cov-2.437175_pt1 | contig 11579 bp, 9 predicted proteins | sample MGYA00241914_ERZ509192 | MGnify/ENA primary metagenome ERZ509192 (study PRJEB26280, sample SAMEA2338826) | human gut metagenome | biome: human gut; feature: human-associated habitat; material: faeces... | reverse complement strand
CTACAGCATCAGCACAGTTATATGGAACGGCAGATACAAACGCTCCGGAACTACGAGTTCCGACATCTGTAAAGCCGGTATTTGATTATTGGATGAGGGACACTTGGGCTACGCTGGGTCCCGACGGTTATTATTATATCACAGGAACCACCTCTACCCCCGACCGTTACTTTCCGGGACAGAGGCATTGCTGGGACTGGAACGACGGTTTGTATCTGTGGCGTTCCAAAGATATGAAGTCCTGGGAAGCCAGAGGACAAATATGGTCGATGGAAAAAGACGGAACCTGGCAAAAGAAGCCGAAAGTATATAAAGCAGGAGAGAAATATCAGAAGAAGTCCATCAACGGTGATCCGATGGACAACCGCTTCCATGCAGTGTGGGCTCCGGAAATGCATTATATCAAAAGCGCGAAGAACTGGTTTATCGTTGCCTGCATGAATGAGTCGGCAGGTGGGAGAGGTTCTTTCATTTTGCGGAGCAAGACCGGAAAACCGGAAGGACCGTACGAGAATATCGAAGGTAATAAAGACAAAGCCATCTTCCCGAATATCGACGGAAGTTTGTTCGAAGATACGGACGGCACTGTCTACTTTGTCGGGCACAACCATTATATCGCCCGTATGAAACCGGATATGAGCGGATTTGCCGAGGAACTGAAAACATTGAAAGAGAAAAAATATAATCCGGAACCGTATATTGAAGGAGCGTTTATCTTCAAATACGATAACAAATATCACCTTGTACAGGCTATATGGTCGCACCGTACGTCGGAGGGAGATACCTATATCGAGAAAAAGGGAGTAACCTCGCCGAAGACACGTTATAGTTACGACTGCATCATCTCGACAGCCGATAATGTGTATGGTCCCTATAGCGAACGCTACAATGCCATCACGGGAGGAGGACACAACAACCTTTTCCAGGATAAGGATGGAAACTGGTGGGCTACCATGTTCTTCAATCCGCGTGGGGCACAGGCGGCGGAATATAAAGTGACGTGCCGTCCCGGATTAATTCCGATGATCTATGAGAATGGTAAATTCAAACCCAACTTTAATTATAATACCAAATGAAAACTTCTTTATTGATAGCAGGCAGCCTGGCTCTGGTCCCGATGACGTATGCGCAGGACAAACCGAATATTATTATCATACTGGCAGACGATTTGGGCTTCTCCGATCTTGGCTGTTTCGGTGGTGAGATTCATACACCGGTGTTGGATAAACTGGCAAAGAATGGCGTCCGTATGACGCAGATGTATAACAGTGCACGCAGTTGCCCGTCGCGTGCCAACCTGTTGACGGGACTTTATCCGCATCAGACGGGATTGGGACACATGGACGGCAGTCATCCTGCTTGGCCGAAAGGATATTCCGGTTTCCGTTCCAATTCGGATAACGTCACGATTGCAGAAGTCCTGAAAGATGCCGGATATTTTACGGCGATGTCAGGAAAGTGGCATTTGGGGAATAAGTCGAATCCTATTCTTCGTGGGTTTCAAGAGTATTACGGTTTGTTGGGCGGATTCAACTCTTTCTGGAATCCGGCGGTATATACCCGTTTGCCGAAAGACCGTACGCCCAGACACTATGAGGAAGGAACTTTCTACGCTACCAATGTGATAACGGATTATGCGATTGACTTTATCGACCAGGCACATCAGGAGAAGAAACCGTTGTTCCTGTATCTGGCCTATAACGCTCCCCATTTCCCTTTGCACGCACCGAAAGAAGTGACCGATAAATATATGTCTCTCTATATGCAGGGATGGGACAAGATTCGTGACGCCCGCTGGAAACGGATTGTTGACCTGAAACTCATGCAAGGCAAACCGGCACTTAGTCCGCGCGGCGTAGTTCCCGAAAGTCTGTTTGAAGATGAAACGCATCCGCTACCGGCATGGGACTCATTGACGAAAGATCAGCAGACCGACCTCGCACGCCGTATGTCCATTTTTGCCGCTATGGTAGATGTGATGGACACGAACATCGGCCGGGTGGTAGATGAATTAAAGAAGAATGGTGAGTTGGACAATACGTTTATCATGTTTATGTCCGATAACGGAGCTTGTGCCGAATGGCACGAATTTGGTTTCGACAAACAGACCGGAGTCGAATACCATACTCATACCGGTGAAGAACTCGACCAAATGGGTTTGCCCGGAACCTATCATCATTACGGTACAGGCTGGGCAAATGTCTGCTGCACACCGTTCACGCTGTATAAACATTATGCTCACGAAGGAGGTATCTCAACCCCATGTATCATTTCCTGGGGGAATCAGGTGAAGAACAAAGGCGGACTGGATCATCAGCCTGCACAATTCTCCGATATCATGTCTACCTGTGTGGAACTGGCAGGAGCCACTTATCCGAAAGAATATCAGGGAAGAGCGATTCTGCCTACGGCAGGTAAATCCATCCTCCCGATTGTGAAAGGGAAGAAGATGCCCGAAAGGTATATTTATGCAGAGCATGAAGGCAACCGCATGGTGCGTAAAGGCGACTGGAAGCTGGTTTCGGCCAATTTTAAGGGAGATGAATGGGAATTGTACAACATCAAGGAAGACCGTACCGAGCAGCACAACCTGATCGGCAAATATCCTGAAATGGCAAAAGAATTGGAAACAGCCTATTTCGAATGGGCGGACAAGAGTGATGTCTTGTATTTCCAGAAAATGTGGAATACCTACAATAAGAATCGACGGAAAGATTTTAAAGAATATAAAACCCGCTAATGCTTATGGATAAGAGAATCTTACTAACTCTGGCTTTAGGAGCCATGTCGCAGGTGTTTACCCATGCATGGGAGCCTAAAGGAGATAAAATTAAAACAGTATGGGCTGAACAGGTGATGCCGGAAAATGTGTGGCAAAGTTATCCCAGACCACAGTTGCAACGGGCAGAATGGATCAATCTGAACGGATTGTGGAAGTATGCCGTAACGGATCAGAACACGCCCCGGAAGAATGTTTCCTTTGAAGGGGAAATTCTGGTCCCGTTTGCGATTGAATCATCTCTGTCCGGAGTGCAGAAAACATTTCTTCCTACGGATAAACTATGGTATCAACGTGAGTTCTCCTTAGATCCTTCCTGGAAGAATAAGTCTACTATCCTGCATTTCGGAGCAGTGGATTATGAATGTCAAGTATGGGTGAATAACCGGTTGGTCGGTACGCATAAAGGAGGAAACAACCCGTTCTCGTTCGATATTACTAAATATCTGAAGAAGAGTGGTCCTCAAAGCATTGAAGTAGCCGTCACCGACCCGACGGACACGGAATCTATTTCCCGAGGGAAACAACAACTTAATCAGGAAGGTATCTGGTACACGCCTGTATCGGGCATTTGGCAAACTGTGTGGCTGGAAGCGGTGAATAAAACCTATATCCGTCAGGTACTTCCTTCCACTGATATTGAAAGAAAATCCGTGAAGCTGGCTTTCGATATAATCGGAGCCAAAGGCAATGAAGAAGTGAAAATAGAAGTGTTGGATGATGGCAAAGTAATCAAGACGGTGGAACAGAAGTTGACTAATGCGATGGAGATAGACGTTCCGAACGCTGTCTTATGGTCTCCCGAATCTCCGAAACTGTATCATTTGAATATTGTCTTATCCAATGGAGGACGTGTTTTAGACCGGGTAAAGAGTTACTTTGCCTTGAGAAAAGTAGATGCCCGTAAAGATGAATGTGGATACAACCGTATTTGCCTGAATAACCAACCCATCTTCCAATACGGTCCGCTGGATCAAGGCTGGTGGCCCGACGGATTGTTGACTCCTCCTTCCGAGGAAGCGATGCTGTGGGACATGGTGCAGTTGAAGAAGATGGGATTCAATATGATCCGTAAACATATCAAAGTAGAACCGGAGCAATATTATTATTACGCCGATTCTCTGGGATTGATGATGTGGCAAGACATGGTTTCCGGTTTTGCTACGTCAAGGAAGAAGGAGGAACACGTCAATCCGTTGGCTACTACTGATTGGAACGCCCCCGAAGAACACACCCGCCAATGGCAAAAAGAAATGTTCGAGATGATCGACCGTCTCCGTTTCTATCCCTGTATCACTACCTGGGTGGTTTTCAATGAAGGATGGGGACAGCACAACACGGTGGAAATCGTAAATAAAGTGATAAAATACGACGATACACGCCTGATAAACGGAGTGACCGGCTGGACGGACAGAGGCGTAGGCGATATGTACGACGTACATAATTATCCTGTCACTTCCATGATTCTGCCGGAGAACAACGGCAACCGCATTTCCGTACTGGGAGAATTCGGCGGCTATGGCTGGGCAATCAAAGAGCATATCTGGAATCCGAATATGAGGAACTGGGGGTATAAGAATATAGACGGAGCAATGGCTCTGATTGATAGTTACGGCCGTCTGGTATATGATTTGGAAACGCTGATTGCCCAAGGATTGAGTGCGGCAGTCTATACACAAACCACTGATGTGGAAGGAGAAGTGAACGGCCTGATTACTTACGACCGGAAAGTAACTAAAATACCGGAAGGCTTGTTACACCTGATGCACAACCGTTTGTATGAAATCACCCCTGCGAAAGCTGTTACTTTGATTGCAGACGGTCAGAACGGAAGCAAGAATACCCGTCTTGTCGGTCTGAACGGTCAGGAGCTGAAAATGACTTCTTTGCCTTTCGACTGTCCCCCTCGTTCTACGGTAGTATCAGAAGCTACTTTTAAGGTGGATAAGGATTTCAATCATCTGTCTTTATGGCTGAATGTTGCCGGAGAAGCCAAAGTTTGGCTGAATGGTGTAGAAGTCTTTGCGCAGGAGGCAAAGCAGACCAGGCAATATAATCAATATAATATCAGCGATTACAGCCGTTACTTGCGGAAAGGAAGTAATCTGTTGAAAATCGAAGTGAAAGATAGCAAGAAGATGAGATTCGATTATGGGTTGAGGGCTTATTAATCAGATTCATATTCTACTTTGTGAGTTTCTTGTTATAAAGTTGAAAGGCAAGTGAATATCTGCAATATCAAGTTAATGTATGAGCCCCATAGCGATGTCACTATAGGGCTCATTAACTATCATTTTTCCGGCTCACTCGTATGGGCACATTTCTTTATAACAAACTTTCTTATTGAAATTTCTTATCTTCTTCGAGGAGCTCCTGGCTACATTGCTCCGGTGCTAGAGGGGTAAAGAGTTCTATCAGGTTTTCTTCGGGATCGCGCAGGTATAGGGTACGCATCCCCCAATCGGGCATATCCGTAGGTTCGGTGATAAACGTCACGCCTTTTGCTTTTAGATCGGCAAAAGTTTCGTCGAGGTTATCTACACTGAATGAAACCATTAATTTCTCACGCATCGCAACGGGCTGTTGCTTATCTGCATTGCCTACCGCAGGTGCCATCCAGTCGGATACAAAAAGGGTGAAGCCTTCTATCCCGTCAGCTACTTTAAAATTGGCATATCCGCTATTTTCATCTCCCCAGGATGGCTCTAATCCGAGTTGTTCGGTGTAGAACTTGAAGCATTTGGCGAAGTCTTTCACTAATAATCTTACGTTGCTGAATCTCATGGTTTACTGATTAATAGTTTGTAATTTGTTTCTTATATCAAAATGCAAATATAATCATTCTATTGGATAGCGTTTCAAAAAACTGTATTTACCTCATTAGTGCATAGAAACGAGTTAAACGGTGCGCTAATGAATGGGTCCAGGGTGAGGGGTGGTGAGGGTAGATTTATAACTTTCGTATTTTTTTTTGAGGATAAAAAAGGAGATAGTATAGAAAATAATAAAATAAAAGGTTATAAATCTACCCTCACCACCCCTCACCCTTGACCCATATCTTATAATAAAAAGATAACGGGGAATCTTAAAAACTCAATCATCTTTTTCAGATTTACCACAACGTTTCCAGAATACTCCATTATTTTATTCAAAACTGTGCGGATATGAATTAAATTTTGGTGCGGTTGCCCTGGATAAAATATCAATAGACTAACTCAATAAAATGCATTGTTCGACACCAATTTCCTGAATAAAATAATTGTCGTGTGAGATTGCTATCACAGTACCTGCATAATTTTTGATAGTAGCAGTGATAATTTCAATACTTTGTATGTCCAAATTGTTGGTAGGTTCATCCAGGATAAACATATCAGGGGTATTGTTACTAATCATCAGACAGCAGAAAGCGAGACGCATTTTCTCACCACCACTAAGTTTCCGGCAGGATTTGTCCCATTCGGATGCAGGAAACAAGTAACGGTTTAGAATAATCTTTATTTCATGCTCCGGCAGATTCCGGCTGTTGAAAGCGTAAGCCTGTTCAAGAATACTGTTCCGGTCGTCAATGATCGAATACTCTTGATTCAAATAGACATAGCTAAAGTCTGTACGTGTCAGGGTTCCTTCCTGTGGTTGAAGTTGGCCGGTGATTAATTTCAATAGAGTTGTTTTCCCGCTACCGTTGGCTCCTTCTATACGGAGGCGGTCTCCGCTCTTTAGCTGAAAGCTGACAGGAGCTTGCCAAAGCTGTTGTTTTGAGATGCTATTTTCTTGAATATCATTGCTATTCGGATTGGGATGATAACCTGTGTTAGACGAATTTATTTCATCATTCGTCAGAATATCATTGTTAACCGAATTGGAATGATAACTGAAGTTAATCTCTTTTGCTGTCACTAATATCTTCCCGGTATGAAGCGAGGAACTGTTGAAGTCGGTTTTTAATGCAGCAGTCGGAGAGAGCGAATCTCGAAGCTGGTTGCGTTCATTTGTTAACTTTTCGGCTTTCTCCTGATGGACACCAGTCAGTTTACTAGTGCTCTTCTCGGATTTCCCTTGGAGTGCGTTCAATACAATGCGTGGAACTCCTTTTTTTATATTACTCTTTTCGCCGCGTACATTCTGTTTGTCCCTGCGTTCGGCCGTTTCGCGAGCCACTTTACGGGCGATACGTAGTGCCTTTTCTTTTTCTTCAATACGTTGTTGCAATGCTTCCTGCATCAGCGTTTTTTGTTCTTTGTAGAATTCGTAATTTCCGCCATAATAATTGATTTGATGCTTCTCCAGTTCGCAAATCTCGGGGAGAAGATTGAGCAGGGTACGGTCATGACTTACCACCAACAGGGTGGAACGATATTTTTCTACCCAGTCATATAAACGTTGTCTGCCGGAAGAATCGAGATGATTGGTCGGTTCATCCATAAGTATGACAGATGGATGATGAATGTCCATACCTGCCAGGAATACGCGGGTCTTTTCGCCGCCACTAAGCAGATTCATCGGGTAGGATAGCGTAAACTGTCCTAATCCCCATAAATCGAGAGCGGCGATGGAACGTTCTTCGATATTCCAGTCATCATTTAGAATGGTGAAATTCTCGTTTGAGACATCTCCTGCCAGGATAGCGTGCAGAGCTTGCTGTTTGCGCTCTATTTGAAGAGCCTGTGCGATGGTCAGTGAATCATATTGCCCGAAATGTTGCGGGATATAATATAGGTCGTCCGGGCGGACAATGACACCGGAAGAGGGTGATAACTGTCCGGCAATAATTTGTAGCAAAGTAGACTTGCCACAGCCATTGTTACCGACTAATCCTAGTTTCTGCCCTTTACTGATGGCGAAATTGAGGTCACTGAATAATACTTCTTTATCCGGATGGATATAGCTGATTTGTTGGATACTGATAGACATGATGATCTATTGGGTTTGAGGTTGAAAATAGAGTGAAAAAAATCACAGGATAGGGGAACGACAAACACAATACTGGCTAAACAACACGGATTTCGTGATGCTTAACAAAATAGAAAAAGCATATAAGAAAAGTGATGTTTACTTAGAAGTGTTGTCTTACTTAGTAATTCTCATTGTGGTAGGTATATAGTTTAACTTGGCTGCAAAGATAACACTTTCTATTAGATTTCACTCTATTAAGACTGAAAAAGAATGAATTTCATTTATTTAGAGGCTCCGTTTACCTCATTCAGAGCCTCCGATTACTCCAAATAGAGCCTCTGTTTACCCTATTCAGAGGCTCTGTTTTAGAAGTGAGTTATACTCTTTCTTATTCTTATACATCAAACAGTTGATTTAATCCCTCACTCATACTGGGATGCGTGAAGATAAAATCGCGCAAGAATGTAGAGGTTTGCCCTGTTTTTATCGCCATAGCTACGATATTGATGATTTCTGAAGCATCGGCGCAGAATAGAGTACAGCCCATAATCTTCCCGTTATGATTATTGATGATAGCTTTTAGCATACCATCAGTCTGCCTCAATGTACGGGTACGGACGATGGAGGATGCCGGCAACCGGGAAACCTTAAATGAATATCCTCTTTTCAGAGCTTCTTCTTCACTGATTCCGATATGCGCCAATGGCGGATCAATAAACACTGCATATTGCACAGGATCACGGTCTCCGATATCACGTTTCTTGTCGCCGAAGAGCTGATCGCGGATAATCCGGAAATCATCCAGCGAGAGATATGTAAATTGCGATCCGCCTTTCACATCTCCCATTGCCCATATATGAGGAACAGTAGTGCGTAACTGATCGTTTACGATGATAGCTCCGTGGGCATCAACTCCTACACCCGCTGCTTGCAGATTCAATCCCTCAATCATCGGTTTACGTCCCGTTGCGATAAGAATGGCATCTCCATCTACATAATAAGGAGTACCGTCGGATACGTCCGAGTAAGTCAGTGTCACTCCGTCATTCGTGTCATGGATAGACTGCGCACGAGCGTTCAGATGGATTTCAATACCTTTCTTCTCCATCACTTCTTTGACGCTGTTTGCAATATCCCGATCTTCACGAGGCATAAATTTGTTTCCTCCTTCGAGTATCGTCACTTTACTGCCGAAACCGGCATACATAGAAGCGAGCTCCAGTCCGATATATCCTCCACCTATGATAATCAGGTGATGAGGAAGTACGCTTAAGTCCAAAAGCGCACTACTGGTATATACGTGCTGACTTTGCTGAATACCATCTATTGCAGGGATAATGGGAGTAGACCCCGTGTTGATAAATATCTCTTTTCCTTTCAGTTCGATTTCTCCTTCGGGAAGTTCCACTTTTATGGTATCGGCGGATATGAAAGACCCCGTTCCGGTATAGATAGTCACATTAGGACGTTTACTTAGTCTTTCGTAATTATCATTCCTAAGAAAGGAAGTGAGGCGGTTCTTTCGGCCGATGGCCTGTTTGTACATATTCGTCTGCTTCGGAAAATCATCGTGGTAAAGCAAAGCGGAAACCTCGGCTTCATGCACCAGCGTCTTTGTTGGGATACAGGCTACATTCGGACAGCTTCCTCCATACATCATGTTGGAACGTTCTACGATGGCCACTTGCCATCCGCGGTTGGAAAGTTCGGCAGCCAGGGTTTTCCCTGCCTTGCCGAATCCTATAATAATTGCATCATATTGTTTCATAACTTCTTGTATTAACGATTTGTATGAGACTATATAACAGTCTGAAAATACGATTTGTTCCGCAATGGCAAGAAGTCAGAATCCTCTTTAGTGGTTGTCTTAGTCTTTTTTAAGTGTTTTGAGTACGCGTTGTGACGAGTCGGATAATAACACTACGGCACTGGCCAGGATCACAATGTCTTTAATCACCAACCGCCCTGCACCGGATAGTAATGGGAAACCAAATTCTCCGCTTCCCAAGTCGGGAACCCAGACTTCCGGGGTGGTGACAAGAAAAGAAAGTGTGCCGAGCGTCATGATAATGGCGAGGGTGTCGCCTGCCAATCCCACTTTTGGGAAAAAGATTCCCAGAAATACCAGTATGCCGATGCTCATAATAAGAGCTCCCAGTCCGTAAGAGAAAGTATAAGTGCGGTTTGCTTCGTGCCATGCACGATTTTCCGGGACAAAAGCACCTTCCGCATTTTTATGTTCTTTGTATTCGGGTGCACCTTTAGCATAGAAGAAACTCATAAAAGGACTGTTGGCAACAAACGGAACAATCCCGTCGGCTTCATAATGGAAATACTTCAATCCGCCTATCCATACAAATACTACCAGGATGGCAACGCGGATAAATTTCATACCAAAACTTTTCAGACTTGAAGTGAAGGTCAGTAAAGCGATCAATTTCTCTTTCATTTTGTTGGGGTTTTAATTGGTTTATCTTATGTTGCAAAGGTCGTCCATTTCCACTACCCCCCAAATAGCAATACTTCCGTATGCCTTGTCAATTTTTCCCTTCCTGTGTGTTTCTGAATTGTACGGCACTCTGTCCGGTCATATTTTTGAAGAAACGGCTGAAAGAGGCCTGGTCTTCAAATCCAAGAATATCGGCAATTTCTTTAGCACTTTTGTTGCTGTAAAGCAAAAGGCGTTTGGCTTCCGCTTCCACCCGTTCGTGGATTACCCGGAGTGGCGAAGGCAGTTTACAGGTTGAAAAGATGTTCGATAGTGTCTTGGGAGATTTGTGTAGCATATCGGCATAGTCCTGTACCTGCTTCTTTGTCCGATAATGCTCGTCAACCAAGTTATAGTATTGGCGGACAATCTCGAAACCGGATTCTTTTTCACGGGTGATATTCATGCGATGACGTGCAATCCGGGTACATTGGATGATGAAACGTTTCAGCAGGATGCGCAGCATCTCTTCCTGCAGGCTGTCGGAAACGGTAAACTCATTTTCCAGTGCTTCGGTAATAGTGTCGAGTTCTTTACGTTCTTTTTCGTTCAGTGCGGCCGTTCGCGCCGCATCGGGGCGCAGCCGTACCGTTTCCCGGGAGCCGTTAAAAAGCAGCCCGTTGCAGGATACTTCGTCGTCGTGGCCGTAAATGCAATAGAAATTGCTGTTGAACAGCAAAGTCAGGTATTCGCCGTCAATCGATTTAAATTCGAGATGTTGCAGATGAGTGAGTGAAATCACTTCATCTTTGGTAAGCGTCATTTCTTGGTGGTCGATTTCTACCGTGATGCTTCCGTTGCGTACCCATATAAATTTATAAAGCCCTTTTTCTTTTTGCAGTGCTTTTTCTGTCAGATAAGAGTCTGTAAGTGCGAGTGTTCCTTTTAGTTTCGTGTGATATTGTTGTAACATAATTAATCCTCCATTGCTGATGCGTCAAATGATAATGGCAGTAGATCGCCTATACTTTTTACTTCGTAGATACATTCTTTGCCATATAATAGGATGCGGATGGGTTGTTTGTAACGCTTTTCCGTTTCCAGAATCACTTGCCGGCAGGCACCGCAGGGAGGAATCGGATGGTCGATGAAGTCCTTTTCCGTTCGTGCCGCAATGGCAAGAGTGACAACCGGTTGGTCGGGATATTGGGAGTTGGCATAGAATAGGGTAGTACGTTCTGCACAAAGCCCCGACGGATAGGCCGCATTTTCCTGATTGGTTCCTGTCACTACTGTCCCGTTGCCCAATAGCGCAGCGGCACCTACGGAGAAATGGGAGTACGGAGAATAACTACGAGCTGTTGCCTCCATGGCAGTCTGCATAAGTGCCCGATCGGCCTCATTCAACTCATCATATTGATATACTTTAATAATAGCGGTAATTGTGAGGTCTCTCATATACGTTAGGGGATTGGTTTC
>ENA-ORTH01003117-ORTH01003117.1-human-gut-metagenome-genome-assembly--contig:-NODE-3117-length-11584-cov-5.128372_pt1 | contig 11584 bp, 7 predicted proteins | sample MGYA00241914_ERZ509192 | MGnify/ENA primary metagenome ERZ509192 (study PRJEB26280, sample SAMEA2338826) | human gut metagenome | biome: human gut; feature: human-associated habitat; material: faeces... | reverse complement strand
CGTTGATGTTGAACACCACATAGTTGCGTTTGGCAAGCTCTTCTGCAAAGCTGCGTAATTGATAATTGATAGCGCCAGCTCCCGGTACGATAACAACTGCCGGGTAAGAGTCTTCATCCGTGGTGCCCACAGGGTAATACAGTTCGCCCTCCAGTGCTGCTCCGCGGGCGTCGATTTTGATTTTCTCCACTTTGATGCGTCCCATATCAGTAGAGATAAGCTGAGCAAAAAAGCTCAACAGTATCACAGCTATCACCAAAAGTGATAGCACCCTTTTACAGCCAATGGGCGTATCGAGGCTGAATTTACTTTTTTGTGTTGTAGTTTCAGTCATAACAGATTATCCTTTCTGTCGGGAGCAAAAACTGCGTATCATCCCTTTGGAAAACTATCGTTCGGCTGAGCCGGATGGTACCAGGACAGAAAACTGCCGGCTCCGCTCATGTATGCTGCTTTTTTTCCATTTTGTGTTTTACAAGGCCATAGGGCGGCAAATTGACGCCCGCACGTCCATGCTTAGAACGTCATACCAGAGGCAGTCACCTGGAACCAGGCAACCAGCGGCAGAGTGGCTATGACGGCCGGCCAGATGCTGTTGGTCTTTTTATTCATAAAGAAGCCCACGCTGTTGATGATGAGCGTGCCCACGGCAATGCCCATCACCTGCTCGCCACCGATATAGCCGCGGGCGTCCGGGAAGATAGTGCGGTATGCAAAGAAGGCGTTACCCACGAACACGAGGTGGATGATAATGAGCAGCAGCGTGCACATGACGTTGCTGAGCACCAGTGCCTTCACAGTAGAGACAGGCGAATCTTTCTCAAAGCTGATAACAGTGCGCTGGGCGATGGAATTCATCAGCACGAACGGCAGCATCCAGAGCATCATGGCAAGGAACTTTGTACCCGCGCGCTGCAGCGGGATGGGGTCTATTTCGAACACAACCCACTGCAGGTTCGATTTGGTGAAATAGTAGAACATCAGGAAGTAGACCATTGCCGCGGCAAACACCGTGACGCCCAGCAGCAGGGCCTTGCCCAGATACCCGATGTGAAATTTGTTGTCCTCACCAGTGGCAACGCCGAAATCAGCCAGCTTCATACCCTGCTTTTTGGCAAAGGCGAAATACCATACCGCCACAAACACCAGCAGGCTCGCACCCGTGACCAGCGACCAGATGCATTTGAAGCCGGACGTGCCGTAGCGCGTGAAGAAATTCGGGTCGCCTGAGCCCGTCTGCATTGAGGCCCAGATGACGCTGTAGCCGCACAGCACTGTTAGGACGGCGGCGCACGCCCACCACGCCGCAGAGTTCTTTTTGAAGCCGTAATACTTTCTGGGCGCAAGCTTCAGGCTGCGGAAGGTTTCAGTGTCCAGCAGCACGCAGGCCAGCGAGGCAACGAACACGGCGAACACGGCGATCATGGCAATGGTCAGATAGTCCTTTGCAAGATATACCGTATCGTCCGGGGCGATGTAGTTGGGCATCTCCATTGTGGAATCCAGACAGGTCAGGAAGGCCTTCACGATGTCGTTGCTGTACGGCTCCCAAATGTGCAGGGTATGGGGGGAATATACCACGCGCCCGGTGCCCTGGGCGAAATCACCGTATACCTTGCCCACTTCCAGCGTGTCGCCCGCGCCGAGGCCGAACACAGCCTTCAAATCCTCGCTCTGATAAATATCCTGCATGGTGGAGTGATTGGTGGTGCGCACCAGCGCGCTTTCATCGGAGGAGCCGATGAGCAGTGCAAAGTTAAAATCGTAGCCAAGATCCGCCGTGCCGTAGAAGTTCATGCCCACGTTGAACTGAAGCTGCACTTCATCCTGATGGTTCTGCGCCACCTGCACCGTATATCGTCCTCCCATGGAATGTCCGCCCGTCACCATGCGGGAGCTGTCCACAAAAGGCAGTGAAGTCAGATATTCATAGGCCATCTCGTGACACTGGGTAGGGTCCTCCTGTGCAACAACAGCCTGATTGCTGGAATCAAAGCGCACCACGCCGGATGTGCTTTCTGACAGGCCGTTGCCCGGCACGTCGATGCTCATGACCACAAAGCCGCGCCGGGACGCCTCAATGGCAAATGCGCGCCCGGCGTCCACTCCGTCACCGCCGCCGACCGCATATAACAGCGCAGGTGCGGGGGCCTGTGCCGAGGCCGTTTTGGGTATGTACATTTTGTAGTTGACCATGGTGCCGTTGTCTGACACCAGCTTGCCCAGCTTCACCTCCACCTGTCCCCAGGTGGTGTCTATTCCCACAATGAGCGCGGAAAACACCAGGCTTACGGCAAGGCAAACGGCAAGAACGATTTTCGCAATGCCCTTTTGGGTTTTCATATACACATTTCCTCCTATTCACATCTCTTTCAGATTTCCACACCGGGACTGCTTTCCGCTGCGGAATGCTGCATGGCAGCCCTTTCCACCGCCATGCCGCTTTTCCATGCCTGCAGATATTGTTCAAATTTTTTCCGAGCCGCAGCCGGCATTTTTACATGTTTGTGCTGCGTCAGGATATCCGTGCCCATGCGCAATGTGGCGCATGGACCCCTAGTAAAGTCCTGTTCACATGAAAGGCCCACTGCATGCTGCCCCTGCGTTTTACAAGGGCGGCAATCCATACTCAGAATGTCATGCCGGAAGCAAAAATGCTGAACCACGTCATAATAACAGAAGCAACAATAACACCCGGCCACACAGAATGTGTCTTTTTACTCAAATAAAGACAGGGCGTGTTAATGACCCAGAAACCAGACGCAATGCCGAGAAGGGCCTCCGCGCCAAAATGGCCGTAATTGTTGGAGAACAGGCAGATGTGTGGCCCAAGCAGGCAGGCAACAAAAACGATATAAATAATCAGCATGCCCAGCGTGCCATAGATATTAACAAGCAGAAGTTCTTTCAGGAAGGGACGGATGCCTTCTTCTTCGCTTCCGGCCACAGTCTTTGTAACAACAAAATTCGCAAGGATAAACGGAAGCATTACCAGAAGGACTGGCAGGAACTTATGGGCCATTCGAGCACCCTCAATTGCTGCAATTTCTCCGTTGAAAGCATTGACATGAATGGTGCTGTCTGTGTACTGGATAAAAATCTGCAGCAGGCCATACATTATCACAAATACAACGCCCGCAAAGAGCATCGCTTTGAGAATATAAATGATGTCAAAGGCCCTGGTGTCAGATGTCGCAAGGCCATAGTCCCTATAACTATACTTTTGTTTGCGGCCGCGGACAAAATGAAAGCCAATCATATAAATTGCAAGGAGGAGCGCCGTGCAGACAGACCACATTCCCTTGCCTCCTGCATTGCCGAGCGTGTTTACAATAGGGAAATTAGAATAGTTCTGGTAGCTCCAAATGACCATCATTCCGCAGGCAACAGTAAGTGCCGCAAAGATGATGTACCATACAGGAGAGTTTTTTCTGACGCCGAGATATACGGTGCCCTTTGACTTGAGTTGGAGCGATGAGAAGAACTTCGTTTCAAGCAACGCCATCACCAGCCCGAGCATCAGAATAGAAACACCTATATACATGATCAGCATTGCCAGTTCTTTAATCCAGTAAATGTGGTTTGTCGCAGAAAGGCCTCCAGTGATACCCGTAGCCATTTCAAGGATCTCTAGATAATTTGTACACACGCCTGAATTGGATGGCTCGAGATAATGCAGGGATGCCGGCGTATAAACGGCGCGGCCTGTTTCATGGGTAAAGTCACCGTAGATTTTACCGACCTCAATTTCTTCCCCCACCGGGACGCCAAATAGCGTGTGCATTGTTTCGGACTGGATGTGATCGCTCAACGTCCTATGATCGGTAGTAGAGGCTAAAGCCGCCTCGTCCCCTGTACCCACAATCAGCGCATAGCTGAAATCTGTATTCGTTGCAGGGTCCCCTTCAAATCCACCGTTTCCAACTGCAATCTCAAGGAAAATTTCATCATGATAGGTCTGTGCCGTTTGCGTAGTATACATACCGCCCATAGAGTGGCCGGACATAATCAATTTTTCTCTATCAACACAGGCAAGAGACTTCGCAAGTTCGATACCATAGCCATAATACTTAAAGCCTTCCTCAAGCGAGTTGACAGGAACGATATTACTGCCGTCATCTGACATGCCACCTCCGCTTGTGGAAAGAATCGGCTCAGACTGGCCGTTGCCCGGGACATCTACTGCAATGAAAACAAAGCCCCGGCGTGATGCCTCCACGGCAAACATGCTAGCCTCATCCACGGAACTGCCGCCACCTGGGCCGTAGATAATTGCCGGCGCAGGCGTAGAGGCTGTTGCTGAATCCGGTATGTAAATTTTATAGCTTACCAGATAGCCGTTATCTGAAATAAGCTTGCCCCGTTTAACGGAAACGCTGCCCATTGATGTATCAACGGCCTTAATAACAAAAGTACAGATAAGCAGGATGCTTAACGCTATCATTAGCACCTGTACAGAACGTTGTTTTTTCATAATTACTCCTCATTTCGCACAAATACAAAGTACCCTATTTTATCTTTTCTATCCTCCTTATCAGGCCCGCACCAGATAAACCTCTTCGTAGTCAGCTAAACTAAACAATATCCATCGTTTAGCGGTGCCGGTACACCTCAATACCTATATATGTAGAAAGGGCTTCCTCCAGAATATCCGCCACATGGCCGCGCACAAAGCAAACATGATGCTCAAAGCCGTTTTTGCATATATACTGCAAAAGCTGCTGCAGGTGCGGTACACGGCAGTTGGCCACACCGCCTTTAGTGGGAATGGCCTTTGCCTCAAATTGTCCTTCGCCTACATATGCCTTCAGAATGCCTCTTGTATCGTCTGTGGTAAAGCGAACGAAGGTCATGTTCCCCTCCGCTACCTGCCCCTTGCATGCACCAAAGCAGTTTTCTTTTCCAAGCGTGCTGCCCAAAACATCGAGGCATTCAATCTCGATATCGGAGCGAAAAAATTCTTTCGGGAAATTGGCGCAATGCAGGCAGATACAATTGTCGCGGTCGTCTGCGATGTTGTTGTTCCAGTCCATCAGGGCGGCCGGTGAACCTGCCGCCAACCCTGCCGCCAGCATGGAGAGCGCACCGGTGACATCGCTTTCGCAGGCCGAGGGCTTGCCGGCATTGCCCATCATGCTCATCGCAAGGCAGGTGGCGCAGCCGTAATTGTTTTCCACACTGTCCCAGCACTGTACAGTGGAGGCATCGCACTGCAGTTCCTCCACCTTTTCTTCAATCGCAAGACAAAGCTTTGCCTGCTTTTCCAGCAGGGTGTCGCTGATAAAGGCCGGCACACTGCCATATGCCCGAATCGCCTGCATTTTTTGCAAAACCTTTTCAGCATCAGGGTAATGTAGAGCGCGAAAGATGATTTCGGAAAAATCCACTGTCTGCACAGAAACATCGTACTTTTGCAGTATCTTTTCAGAAAAACGCACCGTGTTGAAAGCCACGGGCCGCGCACCCAGCATGGCGATGCGCGCGCCTGCAAGGCCTCTCACCACACGGCATACGCCTGCAAATTTTTGAAGGTCGGCTTCAAAGGCGGGGCTGTCAATGCTGCAGGTGTGCAGGGATGTAAGCGTATAAGGGATACCGCGCTGATACAAATTGTTGCACACAGATATCTTCCCGCAGAAAGCGTCACGGCGATGCGCCATATCCAGCTTGTCAAAATCGTCATCACAGGCCTGCACCAGAATGGGTACCTTCAGCCCGGCACGCTGTACAGCCTCCACCACGCCAAGCTCTTCACCAAAATTGGGCAGTATGATGAGGATGCCGTCTACCTCATCTCTGTGCTGCCGGAACAATTCTGCGCAGGTAAGCGCTTCATCATAACGAAGCACAGCGCCATACTCCGTATCTTTTGTGTCCACCATGATACAGCCGAAACCCAGCTTTTCCAGCAGGAGTCGGATCTGTTTGCGTGCACCGGCCACCAGATGGGACGGAAAAAAAGAGCGCGTGGATACAATCACGCCGAAAGTAAGTGGTCTCATGATATCCTCCTTATCGTTTTATCCGCCTGTGCGGGTCTGGGCAATGCTGCCTGCAGCGGCCTTCCAGCCACTGTAATACTGCATGCGTTCGGCCTCGCCCATGCGGGGGGTAACAGACACATAAGCCGCTTGGGCAAACAGCTCTTCCGCTGAAGCAAGCTTTGCACTGATGGTTGCACAATACGCCGCTCCAGCGCCGGACACTTCCTCCACCCTGCTGATCTGCACGGGTAAGCCAAGCATGTCTGCCTGAAACTGCATCAAAAAGCTGTCTCGCGTGGGTCCGCCGTCTGCGCGAATGGTGTGCAGGGGTACGTCGCTGCCTCTTTGGATGGCGGCCACTACATCAGTTATCTGGTATGCGATACACTCTTCAGCGGCCCGCACCAGGTGGGCGCGCTTAGTGGTACGGTTCATTCCGAGAAAGGCTGCCCTTGCCTGATCGTTAAAATACGGGGCGCCCAAGCCGCTGAAAGCGGGTATAAGGTATACGCCGTTGGTGCTTTGAGCCAGTGCGGCAATACGGCCTGCCTCCTGCGGGTTGTCCAGAAGCTCGATATCCTCCACCAACCACTTGATCACTGCACCGGCATAGTTGATATTACCCTCCAGCACATACTGCACTTCGCCCTCCATGCCCCAAGCCAGGCTGGTTACGGCCCCTTCACATAGCTGCGGCCTGTGTGGGCCCGCGTTCATCATCACGGACGAACCTGTGCCGTATGTGATTTTTGCCATGCCCGGGGCATGGCATCGATTGCCGAACAGGGCGGCATGGCTGTCGCCCAGCACACCGCACACCGGCACAGGGGCAGGCAGAAGCCCTTCCAGTCTGGTGCGCCCGAACATGCTGTCGCTCATGCGTATCTGTGGCAGGCATTCCGGTGTCAGGCCAAAGGCCTGTATCAGTTCTCCATCCCAAGCCAGGGTATCCAAATTCAACAACTGGGTGCGGCTGGCATTGGAATAATCGGTGAAAAAGCCACCGGTCAGCTTATACAAAAGCCAGCTATCCATTGTGCCACAGCGCAGGGCGCCGCGCCGCAGAGCTGACCGCGCCTCAGACACATTGCGGGCCACCCATGCAAATTTTGCCGCTGAGAAATAGGGGGAAAGGTTCAGTCCGGTTTTCTGGCGCACCGCCTGTGCCATGCCTTGTGCTCGCAGCTTGTCGGCAATGGGCGCGGCACGGCCGCATTGCCACACGATGGCGTTATATACAGGGCGGCCGGTGTGCTCGTCCCAGCATACAGCTGTCTCCCGCTGGTTGGAAATACCGACAGCGCGGATGTCCGATGGGGCGACTCCGCTTTTTTTCAGGGCTGCTGCTGCGGCGGCTAGCACATTGCACCAAATTTCTTCCGGGTCGTGTTCTATCCAGCCGCGCTCGTCTGTGATTTGGCGATGCGGTACGTCGGCGCGGGCAATCAACGCACCTCGTGTGTCCCACACAAGGCCTTTTGTCACAGACGTGCTCTGGTCGATGGAAAGGATATATGGCACGCGGCATCACCTCCGCATAAGTGCTTCGGCCTGCCCGGCGATATGGGCGGCCGTCAGGCCGTAGGCGCACAGGAGGTCTTCCTGCTTGCCTACACGGCATGCCTCGTCCGGAAACCCCATCAGTTTCATTCTCACCGGTACGCTTTCGGCCACGATATGGGCCGTCATCTCTCCCAGGCCGCCGAAGATACTGTGTTCCTCCACAGTGACGATGGCCTTTGTCTCTGCGGCAGCCTTGCGTACAGCACCTTCATCAAAAGGCGCCAGCGTGAACATATCCAGCACGCGTGCGGAAACACCTTTTTTCTGTAAAAGTGCGGCGGCCTGCACGGCGTGCCACACCATTTCACCGCATGCAACCAGCGTGACATCTTTGCCGCTGCACATCTGTTTTGCGTGGCCAACTTCAAAAGTTTCGCCCTCTTCATACACGGCCTCTACGTCGCCGCGCCCCATACGCATATAGGCAGGACCTTCATGTCCTGCCAGATAGCGGGTGAGAAAACGCGTCTGCACTGCGTCGCTGGGGGCAAATATCTGCATACCGGGCAGACACCGCATACCGGCATAGTCGTGCAGACTAGTGTGGGTGCAGCCCAGAGGCCCATAGCTTGCTCCTGCCGAGACGCCTATGATTTTCACATTCGTCCGGTTGTAGGCTATGTCTACCTTGATCTGTTCGTACGCGCGTGCGGCCAAAAAGCAGGCCGGGCCGGCCACGAATACGTTTTTACCCATCAACCCCAGTCCGGCAGCCATGGCAACTGCGTTCTGTTCAGCAATGCCTGCCTCTGCGCTCTGGCCGGGCAGTTTTTCAAAAAAGCCGGTACTGGTGACGCTGCCCCGGCTGTCGGTGGCCATGGTATAAATAGAAGAGTCTGCCTTGGCCAGCTCCAGCAGCTCCTGCGTAAACGCCTTGCGGCATGATACCTTTGCCATCAGCTTATAGCCTCCATTCGCTGTGCCAGTTCCGCACGGATCTGTTCGTATTGTCCTGCGTTCGGCACCAGATGATGCCATTCCGCCCTGTTTTCCATCAGGACACTACCATAGCCCTTTACTGTGTTGGCTATTACGACTGTGGGGCGATGAGGGGCGCGCATCAGCAGCGCAGCTTCCAGCTCTTGTGTGCTGTGGCCGTCGCACTCTACTGAGTTCCAGCCAAAACTGCGGTAACGCTGTGCCAGCGGGGCCAGGGGCATTACGTCCTCCGTATTGCCGGAAATCTGCAGACGATTCCTGTCGATGATTGCTGTGAGGTTGCCCAGACGGTATTTTGCAGCGGCCATGGCGGCCTCCCACACAGAACCCTCGCCCTGTTCACCATCGCCCATCAACACATATACATGGGCAGAGTTGCCGTCCCGCAGGGCGGCGAGAGCCATGCCCACACCGATGGAAAGTCCGTGTCCCAGTGCACCAGTTGCAACCTCTACGCCAGGCACCTTTCGGGTGGGGTGTTCGGCCAAAGGTGTGTCGAAACAGGCATAGCGGTTGAGCTGTTCCCTTGGGAAAAAGCCGCAGCCCGCCAGCACAGCATACAGCGCTTCGGCACAGTGCCCTTTACTCAGGATGAAGCGGTCGCGTTCTGGTCTGTGCTGTTTGATTTTTTCAAGATCCAAAATGCGGTAATATAAAACAGTCAAAATATCCATACAGCTCATGCTGCCTCCGATATGACCTGTTCTGGCATGATACACCATATCAAGTACATCCATGCGGCGCTCGAAAGAAACTTTTTTCAATTCATCCATGCTATCCTTCCCACTCTGCCAACGGGTGCGGCCTGATATGTCCGGCATCCGCTCGGAATTCTTCTTTACTAAAAATTTTAATTCAAAACATCAAAAATACAAGAGGATTGAAAAAAGCAGTGAATTTTTCTGCCAGCTTTACAATTAAAAATAAATAGAATTTAGCATATTGCTGATTTTATTAAGATTTTTGAGCCGATATTTAATAAATAATTTATTAAATTTAACTTGACCTGATAGTTGACAAACAGTACAATAAAAATAAAGGAGGGACATCACAACAATGGCAATTCGAGCGAAAGAGATCGCGGCCCGGGTGGGGGTATCAGCAGCCACCGTATCGCTGGTTCTTCGGGGCAAACCGGGCGTAGGCAAGCTTACCAGAGAAAAGGTGCTGCGTGCTGCGGCCGAGATGGGCTATAAAAAACAGCAGCTTCCGCAGAAAAATGTGCGTCCCGGCATTCGCTTCGTTCTGTATAAACGGCATGGAGCCGTAGTGGGGGACACCACGTTTTTCTCACAGTTGACCGAAAGTGTCAACGCAGAGGCAGAAAGGCTGGGTTATGATCTGCTTATCACTTATTTTTACGGTAACCAGAATATTGACGAGCAGATAAGCTCCATGCAGAAGACCTCGTGTGCCGGCATCCTTCTGCTTGCCACCGAAATGCACACAGCGGACATCGCGCCGTTCAAAAAGCTAGGCGTTCCTATCGTCGTCATAGACAGCTATTTTCCTGACGAAGATTTTGATTATATCCAGATCAACAATGTCTACGGCGCTAAGCATGCAGTGCAGTATCTTATTTCGCAGGGCCATTCTGAAATAGGCTACCTTTCCTCCAGTGTTACCATCCGGAATTTTCACGAACGGCAGGACGGATATCTGCGTGGCATTAAAACGATTCCGGTATTGAACAATTCACGGCAGCATATCGTAAAGGTAGCTCCCACCGTGGACGGTGCATACAGCGATATGCAGAAATATCTGGCCGCCGGGCCGGAACTGCCTACGGCGTTTTTTGCAGATAACGACCTGATTGCAATCTCTTGCATCCGGGCGCTGCGGAATGCGGGTTATAAAGTGCCGGAGGACGTTTCCATCGTGGGCTTTGACGGCATTTCTACCAGTGAATTGCTGGAGCCTCCGCTCACCACCATGAATGTGCCTAAAGAACAAATGGGTGTGGCCGCCGTGGGGCGTCTGAATGAGCGTATCCATGGCAGGGTGCGCGGCTATGTGAAAATAGAAGTGGCTACTGAGCTGATAGAACGGGAGAGTGTGCAAAAGATATGAGCTGCGGTGGGTGCCTTGGCTGAACAATGAACCGTGCGCAGCAATACAAACTCAGGTTCCCGGCTTTGCCAGAGGCTTGAGTAAGCCCTGAAAGGGCATACTATCGGCAAGCCTCTCAGGATGCACTGAATACTCTGTCTCCTGCATCACTTGCCCCGCCTCCCGTAAACGGGGTTCTTCCCGCTGCGTGCTGCATTTTTGGGTATTGAATACCATCCCGCTTCGCTCGGAACTGACAGCGAAAGCCCTTTTACTCTCTACAGTACAGCCGGGGATTGTCGTTGTGCTAAAGCAGCAATAAAACAAAAGCCCGGCGCTGTTGCGATACAACGCGCCGGGCTTTCTGATCTGAGCCACCGTCAGAGGAAGATTCTCATAAATATTTTTACAGATATGAAAAAAGCCACTGTTCACGATAAGATGAACAGTGGCTTATGTGGTGCACTTCCAGGGACTCGAACCCTGGGCCCGCTGATTAAGAGTCAGCTGCTCTACCAACTGAGCTAGAAGTGCAGATAAAGGCGGCGCAAGCAAGGGAAAAGGTTAAAGGGAAGAAAAACCGCACGTACAGCCTGCACAAAGAGATGCAGGAAAAGAGATGGTGACCCGTGGGAGAATCGAACTCCCGTTTACGGCGTGAGAGGCCGTCGTCTTGACCGCTTGACCAACGGGCCGAAAAAAAGAAAAGAGCCGGCACCTACCTATTTTCCCAGGTCGTCTCCAACCAAGTATCTTCGGCACAACCAAGCTTAACTTCTGTGTTCGGAATGGGAACAGGTGGAACCTTGGCGTCATCGGCACCGGCTATGAATGTGCTTGAAGCAATTGCTTAAAGCCTAGCCTCTACATATTCTCTTTTTCCTTCTGAAGGTCATACCTTCAAAACTGAACAACTACTGCGCTCTCTTGGGCAAATGCAGAACCTTCAAGAAGATTGTGGTCAAGCCCTCGACCGATTAGTACTCGCTAGCTGAACACGTCACCGTGCTTACACTTTGAGCCTATCAACCTTGTAGTCTTCAAGGGGT
>ENA-ORTH01003115-ORTH01003115.1-human-gut-metagenome-genome-assembly--contig:-NODE-3115-length-11598-cov-2.451529_pt1 | contig 11598 bp, 14 predicted proteins | sample MGYA00241914_ERZ509192 | MGnify/ENA primary metagenome ERZ509192 (study PRJEB26280, sample SAMEA2338826) | human gut metagenome | biome: human gut; feature: human-associated habitat; material: faeces... | reverse complement strand
ATTCTGAAATACAACGAAGGAAAATTCCCTACCTTGCTGGAGCAACAAGTGTTCGATGGAATACAACATTATGAACGGTGCGCATAGCTGAAAAGTCAACATGTAGCGGGGTTCCCGGCCAGGTCGGCAAGGGGCCGATTTTTTTTTTGCTCAAAAATTGTGTGGATTTTAGCTTGAAGGAGACGCCAGCGGCCAATGAATATGAACACGGCAGTAACGATAGCTTTTTATCGTTACTGCCGTGTTTGTTCATGCCTAAAATTATTTTATCAAAACAATATGAATGTCATATTAGAAACTGAATACATCATTCAAAAATCCATATCGTCCTACATTTTTGCTTCCAGTAAATTCAATTACATGGATACCTTTCTTAGGATTTTCGGAAGGAATAAAAGGCATACGTTCTTTTTGCTCAATCATAATCACTTGACGTTTTAAAGCATTATCAATGAGGTATCGGATAAAATTATGTTTGATAGTTTCTATATCTTTGACCTGCTCAGGTTCAGAAAGTTGGGTCAGAGAAGAGTCCGTTATAAAGAAATCAGGAGCGTAGCCATTTTTACTAATAATGTATTCGCTCATTGCGTATGTTGTGATTGTATTAAAAAGCGCACAATATCCGCCACCCATTATAGATGCTTTACCTTTATTATTTATTTCAATATCAAAGTTCTTCATATTGAGGCGAGCGGTAGTAGCACCACTAACTTTTGATGCACTCAAAAATTTTATTAATTTTTCTTCAAAGCCATGTACAAGGTCATAATCAAAATAATCCGCTATTTTGTGTTTAACAGATACCGGATCTTCCTCATTTTCCTTGTCGAATAACTCCTTTCGGTATTGTGATTCAGTTTGACGTAAGAATTCTAGTTCACTAAACACTTGTATAAGATGCATTTTGTCTTCTAACTCTTTTTGGAACTCTGAAAGCCGCGGCGACAGTTCATTGGAGATCAGTACATCAATATTATTTTTTTCATCCTCTAGCACCTTGATACGTGTTTGTATGCTTTGCTTCTTCTTTTCAACACTTTGGTTTGCTGTGTATAAGCCTTTAAGATGTGATTTGATTTTTTCCAGTTCAGCTGAAGATGCTTCTATATATTTTGTATTAGGAGTTTTTGTTATATCAGAATTGCAGAAGGGGCAGTGTGCTACATGAGTGAGTTTTTGAGTAGCTAAGCCACCGTCAATTATAAACTCTAATCTATTAATATCAGATTGATACTGTTGATGAAGAATTGAAAAACTGTGAATAACAGTTTCACATTCAGCGAGCTTTCCATTTAAGTTATAAATTTTTGACATAATGGAATGTCCTTTAACTACAGCTGTATTAATCTGTTTTTGAACATTTAGCATTTCCTTCTTTAGGTCATTAACAGCATCGGTTATGTTCATATCCTCATACTGTGAGGCAATTTTTTCTAGGCTTTCTTGTCTGGAACTTAAATTATCGAGTTTATCTCTAATGTACGAGATAAGAGCTTTCTTTTTTGCTTTACTTATTTCAGGATCTTCTGGCTTTTGCAGATTATTAGCGTCCTTGCCAGTTAGTAAAAAAAGTAGAGTTGCTTTTGAAGGAGTTGAAGCAGGCCAACCTGGAGTTATAAAAGGTGAAGTCTCCCGAGCGATATCTGATTGACAGATAAAGAAAAAATGAAGCATCGTCCGCCAAGATAATTTTTGAGTATCTCCGGCTTCAGAAGACAAAATATTATGGTCAGAATTAATCCCTAAAAGTGCTAAAAAAACCGAATTTATGTTTTTCTTTGTATTCGATTTAACACTATAACACCCAGATTCAACTGCAGTATCTGAGCTTGTCACCTCTATTTTATTTTCTCCAATTTTTCTTTTTAATGTGACGTCACCATTTGCTGTTTTAATTTCTAATGTAACAAATTCATAACCTTCGTTGGCATCAATGACTTTTGAAGGGTGATTTGCTTTAGGCATTGCTCCTAAAGCATAATCCAAGCAAGCCATTATAAAACTTTTTCCTGTATTGGAAGGACCAATGATAAGGTTAAATCCTCGAATAAAATCGATAGAAGAACTCTTATGCCCTCCGCCAGATACAATTAATTTTTTAAAATAAAATCTATTCATGGGAATCCTCCTGTAAAGAACGGAGTGTGTATTGATTGATTTCTTTTAGCATACGTGATTCTGAAAGTTTGTATGCGTTAATAACGGTTTCAACAGCCAACCTATATTCTTCAGCGTATGGCGCGGTAATTCCATCAGCAAAATTAAGACCTACAGCATTTATTTTAAAAAGATACCCCTTTTTGGATAACTTAAAATCTAGAAGCCGTTCGATCACTAAGTCCTTTACTGCTTCCCATACAACAGATTTTCTTGCTAGAAATTCACTGAATCTATATTCCCCGTATCCATGTAAATTTTCATCCAATAATCCGAAATCTGCAGCATATACAGCAATAAAGTCTATTTCGCATATTTGCATTATGTTTAAAGTATGACTTCTAACTCTACTTAATAAAAGTAAGATGCGTAAAGCCATTTCAAATGTTGAGCTAATTGCTTTTGTATTATTCATGCTTTTCCTTTATCCACCTTATTTTATGGTCGTTTACAAGATGGTGACACACACCTTTTTTGATTTTTCCGCTAATCCAGAATGGTGACGAACTTAAAAGGTAGTTTGGAACTGGCAATGCTACGGCAAGTTCCATTACGGAAAGCATTCGTTCGTACCCATTAGGGTGGGATTTTCGGACAGTATCTTTTACTCCATCTAGGACTTCCTCTTTAAGGACATCGAACTGGTTAGCGAGATTTTTACCGTGCAGCTCTAAAACACCTCTTTGGATAGAAACAGCAGCATAGAAATCAATCCGACGATCATTAAGGTCCTCGAAATAATCTGGGTATTTGTCTAGATCAGTTGCAGAAAACATCGGAAGATTTTCTGCATCACCATAGGCCCTGAATAATTCTTCAATATACTGTTTTTCATTTTCAGTTGCTTTCTTTGGAACCGGTACAGAGATCGGCCGAGGGAGGCACTTTATTTTTTCCTCTATATCATTAATTACTGACAAATCAACTTTTAGTTGTGAAACATCGTTTGATGAGGTGTTGTCGGTAAGTGCCAATATGATTTCTTCAAATAAGTCTGCACAGGCGTCATCTACATATTCATCATTTATACCATTACTTTCCAACCATTTTTTTATACCGTCATATGAATTAAATTCGTCATCCTGATGTGCAATCCAGGCCGAGAACTTTTTTTTGTCGCGATAATCATATATGTATTTGGCATCACTAGGGGTAAAGTTACGTTTACCTTGTATATATCGATATTTTGTGTCACGTTTTTTCCCAAGAACAGGGCATGAATCCAAAGCGGAATCTTGAATAAAATTTCCAATTAATTCATTGAAATATTGTTCTTTTTTCAAGCGTCCCGAACAGAAAGGGTATAAGCCATTGGCGAAATCTGAAAATTTCAATTAGTGCACCCCCTTCGGAAGATAGGTCTGTCCGAATCTGTCCGAATCTGTCCGTCCAGTCCGATTTTCAAAACAAGCAATTTGGTAGACTGAAGGCAGATCCAAGAAACAAATATTTGAATCCCAAGGAAAATATCACAATTTACCTATATTTTATCATACTCTCGATAAATACAAAAAAAATTACGGATCTTTGTGGAAAAATTTCTGTCCCAAAGTTCACTCTCGGACGCGGGAGTGCCCAGAGCGATGGGACAGACGGATAATTTAGCACCAGCCTACTGGGATGGTTGGCCATACGGAGCGAGGAGCACCTATGACCGATTACAACAGGCTGCCTGTGTGGATCTTCGCTTCGCATTTTGCGAAGGAGTCCGCACATGGCCAATCAAGCGAAAAGCAGTGTCAAACAGCAGTACTACATTCCCTTGGAAGTGAAGGAGGGGACCATTATTACGAAGGAATTTGAAAACGCGCCACAGCAGTGGTTGAAAATTGGAAATCGGCTAGTCCGTGCTATCCTCATACCGGCTACCAAAGAACAATATGAGGCCTATATGCGGCCAATATGGAGGGAAGATAAACGGCAGCAGCGGCTGGCCGAAAAACGGAAGAAACGGGAAAAAGCCCAAGAGGAACACCGGTATGATCCCTCCGTCCAGGGTTGGGATACGCCTGTTTCCTTTGAGCAGCTGTGTGAAACGGAATACGGATTTATGGATGAAACTGGGCAGGATAGTTTGGACGAGATTTTGGTGAAAGAGGAACTTCTGAAAGTCTTGCGTGAGGAGCTGGCCAAGTTGGAAGAAGTGGACCGGACCATCCTGAACATGGCTAGCAACGGAATCAGTGAAGTGGACATTGGCCGTGAGGTGGGCCTTTCTCAGAAAGGGGTAAATAAAAGAAAGCATAAGCTCTTGGAACAGCTTCGCGAGCAGATGAAGGACTATCGGTAAAGGTTTGGCACATCCGGCTGGAAAATTTCTGGCCGGATTTTTCTAAAATCGGTACTTAAACTAGGTGAACTTGTCCTGTTAATGGTGAAGGGGGGAAAAACAAGAAACCTTCAGAAAGGAGGACAAGCCATGGAGAATGCACAAGCGCTTCAAGAGCGGAGTCAGGCTTTGGACCGGGAACTGGCCAGAGTGCTGATGAAAATCAGTGACACGGCAGAACGTGCGGCCCGGCACATCATGATCCTGAGACAAGAGAGAAAAGCGAAAGGAGTCAAACATTATGACAAAGAAAACGTTGGTCAAATTATCCGCTGAGCTGGAAACCTGTGGAAAAGCCCTTCTGAAGATTGCGGAAGCCCTGCGGTCCGAAGAAAAAGCACCGGCTCCGGAATCCCCGAAGAAAGAACCCGTTCCCAGAACGCTGACACTGGAAGAAGTGAGAAAAGTGGCGGCGGACAAGTCCCGGCAGGGGTTCACGGAAGAAGTCCGGAACCTGATCCACCATTACAGGGCGGACAAGCTGTCCAGTCTGGATCCGGAAAAGTATGATGCTTTCTTGAAGGACCTGGAGGTGATGGGCCATGCCGGGTAACCATGCGGTCCTTTCCGCTTCGTCCAGCTACCGCTGGCTGGCCTGCCCGCCCTCGGCTATGGAATGCGCCAGACTGCCGGATGTACAGAGCGACTTTGCCAAACAGGGGACGGAAGCCCATGCCCTTTGCGAATACAAGATGAAGAAGGCCCTGGGACAGAAAGGGAAAGATCCCACCAAGTCCCTGACGTATTTCGATGAGGAAATGGCTGAATGCACCGATGCCTATGCCCAGTTTGTACTGGAAACCCTGGCCGCTGCCAAAACGACCTGCAAGGATCCCCTGGTCCTGGTGGAACAGCGCCTGGACTTTTCACGGTGGGTGCCGGAAGGGTTCGGCACGGGAGACTGCCTTATTGTGGCGGACGATACCCTTTCCGTCATCGACTACAAGCATGGGCTGGGAGTCCTGGTGGAAGCGGAGAAAAATCCCCAGATGATGTGTTACGCCCTGGGGGCCCTGGAACTTTTTGACGGGATCTACGATATCCAGAAAGTCTCCATGACCATCTTCCAGCCAAGGCGGGAAAACGTCAGCACCTGCACCCTGTCCAAGGAGGAGCTGCTCCAATGGGCTGAAACGGTGCTGAAGCCTACGGCGGAACTGGCATCCGAGGGAGAAGGGGAGTACAAGGCCGGTGACCACTGCCGGTTCTGCAAGATCAGGGCTACCTGCCGGAAACGGGCGGAGTACAACCTGGAACTGGCCAAATATGACTTTGCCATGCCTTCCACCCTGGAAGATACCGAAGTGGAAGCCATCCTGGCCAAAGCCGATGAACTGGTGACCTGGGCCGGGGACGTGAAGGAATATGCCCTGCAGCAGGCTCTTTCCGGCAAGAACTGGGCTGGATGGAAAGTGGTGGAAGGTCGGTCCAACCGGCGGTACGTGAACGAAGAAGCCGTAGCCGCCAAGGTGGAAGAAGCCGGGTATTCTCCCTATGAGAAGAAACTCCTGGGGATTACGGCCCTTACCAAACTGCTGGGGAAACGCCGGTTCGATGAACTGTTGACGGACCTTATTGAAAAGCCCCAGGGCAAACCGGTCCTGGTACCGGAAACAGACAAACGGCCGGCCATGCATACAGCGGCTGATGATTTTTCTAAGGAAAATGAAGGAGAAAACGAGAATGTCTAAGAATTATGTGAATCCGTGCAAAGTGATTACCGGGGCAAGCACCCGCTGGAGTTATGCCAATGTGTGGGAACCCAAATCCATCAACGGGGGTACCCCCAAGTACAGCGTCAGCCTGATCATCCCCAAGTCCGATACCAAGACTGTGGAAAAGGTCCGGGCTGCCATCAAGGCCGCCTACCAGGAAGGGGAAGGGAAACTGAAGGGGAACGGCCGTGTGGTGCCAGCCCTGGAAGCCATCAAGACCCCGCTGCGGGACGGGGACCTGGAACGCCCTGGAGATGATGCCTACAAAGGCAGTTTCTTCATCAACGCCAACTCTGCCACGAAGCCCGGAATCGTGGACGCCGACTGCCAGCAGATCCTGGAACGCTCCGAAGTGTATTCCGGGGTGTATGGCCGGGCCTCCATCAACTTCTATGCTTTCAACAGCAACGGGAATAAGGGGATTGCCTGCGGCCTGAACAACCTGCAGAAGATCCGGGACGGGGAACCTCTGGGAGGCAAGCCCCGGGCAGAGGATGACTTTGCTTCCGCAGACGATGATGATTTCCTGGCTTAAGGGAGGATAAATTATGGAAACGACACTGAAACTGATTCTGGAAGCTCTGTATTGCCTTGTTGCACTGGGTATTTTTGGATTCATTCTGGCACTGACTTACACCGACATCAAGAAAGACCAGCGTGATGAAGAAATCGCCCGGCATCGGGAAGAACGGGAAGAAGAGTATCACCGTAAACAAATGGAATCTTTCCTGAAATAAAGAACGGAAAATGGTGGCGGCGGGGCTTTATGCCTCGCCGCTTTTCTCGAGGTGAAGTTTATGAAAACTCTCAGTATTGATATCGAAACATACAGCGATGTGAACCTGGCCAAATGCGGTGTCTATAAGTATGCCGAGTCTCCCGCCTTTGAAATCCTTCTTTTCGGGTATGCAGTGGATGGAGGACCCGTGCAGGTCGTCGATCTGGCCCAGGGAGAATCCATCCCGGAAGAAATCCTGGATGCCCTGACCGATGACACCGTTACCAAATGGGCCTTCAATGCCAACTTCGAACGGGTGTGTTTGTCCCGGAACCTCACTGACCTGGGAAGGAGCTTGGACCCCTTTCATGACCAGCATCCCCTATCCAAGAAATGTGCCCGGTTCCTGAATCCGGCCGGATGGAAGTGTTCCATGGTCTGGTCCGCCTATCTGGGGCTGCCCCTTTCTTTGGAGGGAGTGGGGGCCGTGCTGAATCTGGACAACCAGAAGATGAAGGAAGGGCGGGAGCTGATCCGGTATTTCTGCATCCCCTGCAAGGAAACCAAGGCCAACGGCGGCCGGACCAGAAATCTCCCTCAACATGCGCTGGACAAATGGAACCTGTTCAAATCTTACAACAAACGGGACGTGGAAGTGGAAATGGCCATTCAACAGCGATTGCAAAAGTACCCAGTGCCGAAACAGGTGTGGGAGGAATACCATCTGGACCAAGAAATCAACGATCGGGGTATCGCCATTGATCTGGAACTGGCCAAACAAGCGGTGGCCCTGGATGCCAAAAGCCGGGAGAGCCTAATGGCAGCCCTGAAGGAACGGACTGGTCTGGAGAACCCCAATTCTGTCATCCAGATGTTGGACTGGTTGGAACAGCATGGATTAAAGACGGATTCCCTGGGAAAGAAGAATGTCCAGGAACTATTGAAAACCGCCCAGGAGCCTTTGCGCAGCGTCCTGTTGCTCCGACAGAAACTGGCCAAGTCCTCGGTGAAGAAATATCAGGCCATGGAAATGACAGCTTGTAAGGATGGACGAGCCAGAGGTATGTTCCAGTTTTATGGGGCCAATAGGACCGGACGGTTTGCCGGCCGGCATATCCAATTGCAAAATCTTCCCCAGAACCATCTGCCGGACTTATCCGAGGCCCGGGAGTTGGTGCGCCAGGGAAACTACGAAGCCCTGGACCTTCTTTACGATTCTATCCCCGACGTGTTGTCCCAGCTGATCCGGACGGCTTTTGTGCCTCGGGCTGGGATGAAATTTGTGGTTTCGGACTTCTCAGCCATCGAGGCAAGGGTCATTTCCTGGTTGGCGGGGGAAAGGTGGAAGTCCGAGGATTTTGCAGCCGGGAAGGATATCTACTGTTCAACGGCCAGTCAGATGTTTGGGGTGCCTGTTGTGAAACATGGCATCAATGGGAATCTCCGCCAGAAAGGGAAAATCGCAGAATTGGCCTGTGGCTATGGCGGGTCTGTTGGTGCTTTGAAGGCTATGGGAGCTCTGGATATGGGAATCCCGGAAGAAGAGCTGGGGACCCTGGTCCAGTCCTGGCGGTCAGCCAATCCCCATATCGTAGATTTCTGGTGGCAGGTGGATGGGGCGGTGAAGACCGCCATCAAACAAAAAATCCCTGTTTGGGTGAACAATATCCGCTTCTCTTGCCAAAGCGGCATGCTATTTATCGAACTTCCCAGCGGCCGGCGGCTTTCCTACGTAAAGCCTCGGATTGGAGTGAATCAGTTCGGCGGGGAATCCGTGACCTATGAGGGCATTGGGGCTACCAAGAAATGGGAACGGCTGGAAAGCTACGGACCAAAGTTCGTGGAAAACATCGTCCAGGGAATTGCCCGGGATATTCTCTGTTATGCCATGCAGACCCTCCGGTGCTGTGCCATTGTGGGTCACGTCCATGATGAACTGATCATCGAATGCGACAAAGATGTCAGTGCGGATGCCGTTTGTGAGCAGATGGGACGGACCCCACCTTGGGCAGAGGGGCTGGTCCTTCGGGCAGATGGATATGAATGTGAGTTTTACCAGAAAGATTGAAGAAGAAGCCAAACGAATATATCGAAAATCGATATATCCATTTGGCTTCTTTCTTTGCTATTCTAACATTTCTTTTACTGCGTTATATACGTATTCCTCATTACTTTCGGGGTAGGGCTGAGCAATGGGGCCATCTCCCCAAATCAATTTTGTGGGGAGATCCATGTAATAAAGAACTTGTGAAGTTGATCCATCAAGATAGACTTTTTTGGCCCAAATTGTATACGCAGGGAATACAGGGTCGTAGGCTAATGTATCTTTTGCTATGTAAAGACCATATTGATCATTTGAATGTAACCATTTCCAACGGTCTGAGCCACCTTGGTAAATTGGATTGATATGAAGGATTGAAGCAACACCATTAGCCAAAGCTTCATCGGCTGATTCTGGCTGAATGTGAGTCCAGACAGTGTTCGTAAAAAGATGCGATAAGGTCTTGTTTAAACCATAGGTTACACTTTGAAGTAGGTTTCTTTTTTTTTGTTACATATGATATTTGTATTTTAATTGCTTGAATTTTTCGTCCTTCAGCATTTAAATTTAATGTCCAAACCCTTGCGATTTGACTATCGGCATCATATTCAATCGTGTTTGTATCAAAGTACTCGCTTTCATAACTCGTAGAAGAATACCATTTCCATCGCGGGTCTAGTTCTTCTGCGAAAGCTATAGAGCAAAGACCAAGCATTGCAAGGCAAATTCCCAGAATTTGTAGTAATCGTTTGTGTCATGCAATTCGTTTCTTCCCCATCGTCTTATCCTCCCTTGTTCAAAAAGTATTCAATTTACTACAACCTATGCTGCTGTCTTAATAATACAACAAAATGCCGATTTAATGTGCCATTAGGTATATTTTTTATTTTTTGGTACTTAACCCAGCGGATTCTGTCCTGTTACAGGTAGAGAAGAAAAACTTCTCCCAACCTGTTAGCGGGACTGGAATCCGCTGTTTGTTTTTTGAAGGAGTGATCAAGCCATGTTTTATGTGAAAGAACCGCTTACGGACACCCTGGAAGTCCATGTGGAAATCAATGACGAGAATGTGTTCTGCCACTGCCCGGTATGCGGGAAAGAGGTGCAGGTGAATCTGGAAAAAATACTGGGAAGCGTGGAAGGGGACCTCTGCGGGACATCCGTCCTGTGCGATGCCTGTTCCCGGGAACTGTTGGGGGTGCGTCATGGAGACAGATCTGAAGCGTAACGGGGAGCACTACCCAGATCCCACGGCCTACAAAGCCATCCGGAAAGCAGAGCCGGGCAAGTTCCCTTTCCGGCCGGTGGTGTATGTGTGTTCTCCGTATTCCGGGGACATCGAAGCCAATGTGAGAAAGGCCAGACGGTACTGCCGGTATGCCGCAGACCATGGGTGCATCCCCCTGGCTCCCCATCTCTTCCTGCCCCAGTTCCTGGACGAAAGAACAGAACGGGACCTGGCTCTATTTATGGGGATTGCTCTTTTGTCCAAGTGTGCCGAACTCTGGATCTTCGGGGAAATCATCTCTCAGGGGATGGAACTGGAGATCCGGTATGCACAGAAAAAGGGAAAGCCCATCAAATACATTAGCGAGGTGATCTAAGTGAAATTTACTCTTTTTACGGCATCCTGCTCTGGCATGGAATCCAATTGCCGATATCCCCAGAAACGGGAAATCCGGAATGCCCAGGACCTGAAAGACACGGCTGCCTTCGACCATGTGTGCGCGGCCTATAAGAACAGCTACCGGAGTCGGGATAATTTCCTCTGGTCCGATGTGGCGGTGATGGATTGCGACAATGATCATACGGAAAATCCCCGGGAATGGGTGACGGGAGAACAGTTCCTGGCCCAGGTGCCCCGGGTGGCTGTGGCCATCGTCCCTTCCCGGAATAATGGGAAAGCCAAAGACGGCCGGAAAGCCCGGCCTCGGTTCCATGCCTATTTCCCCATTCCGGAGATGCAGGACGAAAAAGCCTACACGGCATTGAAGCAGGCCATTCGAGAGCAATTTCCTTTCTTTGACGGAAAGGCCCTAGATGCGGCCCGGTTCCTTTATGGTACGGATGTCGAGCTGGAAGATATCCTCTGGCAGGAAGGGAAGATGACAATAACTAAATTCCTGACAGGTAAGGAACCGGCAGAAAGAAGCAAACTAGCATTTCCTCTGTACACGGGCGGTTCCATTCCTGAAGGCAGCCGAAATAACACCATGTCGCACTTCGCCAGCCGAGTGCTGAAGCGTTACGGCGATACGGACAAAGCGTATGAAGCTTACTTGGAGCGGGCAGCCCAATGTGAACCACATCTTCCAGAGAAAGAACTGGGAACCATCTGGAAAAGTGCACTGAAGTTTTTCAAAAATAAAATCGCAAACAGCGAAGGCTATGTCCCGCCCGATGAATATAATAATTCTTTTGGCAGAGGTCCATTGAAACCTGACGATTATTCAGATATCGGGGAAGCAAAAGTGCTGGCAGCAGCCTGCATTGGAAAACTCCGATATACGAGCGCCACGGATTATATTGCATTCGTGAGTGATCACTGGTATGAAGATCGGGCGAAGGCGCTCGGCATTATTGAAGAGTTCATGGATGAACAGCTGAAAGATGCGGAAGAGAAAATCCGTATGGC
>ENA-ORTH01003108-ORTH01003108.1-human-gut-metagenome-genome-assembly--contig:-NODE-3108-length-11626-cov-24.681531_pt1 | contig 11626 bp, 9 predicted proteins | sample MGYA00241914_ERZ509192 | MGnify/ENA primary metagenome ERZ509192 (study PRJEB26280, sample SAMEA2338826) | human gut metagenome | biome: human gut; feature: human-associated habitat; material: faeces... | reverse complement strand
ATTTAAACAAATTATTAATCAGAATTCTGTTGCATTTGCAAGTTGAATTCAGCTTATAATAAGAAAGGAGATGAAGAATTTACTTCCCAACAGGACATTTTATTCCCTAAAGTGTTTGATGTTGATGGCATGCGAGTTTTTATTTATTGGAAACTTCCACATCCTGTGGAAAAGCTCTATCCATATGTTGATTACAAAATACGGAAAATTTCAAAAGATACGTTAGTTATAGGGGATTATACAGACTTTGTGTTTGTTAATGGTCATGGTAATGCCCCAAATCGGGAATTGTCAAAATAAAAAAATAATAAATGTGGGGTAATACTCCAAATCGGGAGTTATTGAAATAATTATCTGATTATCAATGTACTTTCCAAAAGATAAAGTATTAGGGCAGAGTGGAAAAATCGTTGAAACTGGTCCTATGTAATCGTTCAAAGTGACCCTTTTGTATCATCCAAAGAGGGATTGGACATTCGCGGTACGATACGAGTATGGGTGTTATGATTTATCAGCATTCATTCTTCTCTACTCCCAAAGGATTTTGTCAGTTGTACTGCTTGCTGTTGTAGTCTGATGAGAATTTGGGAATAGGTTTCGAGTTTGCCGAGCAGTTGTTGAGCAGTGGCAACAGAATGATAAGTATTGAGGACTTTCACGACTTCGTTGTACAGAACTCCTATCTTATGAGCCAAGGCAACGATTTCTGAGAGTTTCTCCAAGTAAGGTTCTTTTGCAGGGTCTTGGGTGATGACCTTAAAAGATTCACCAAGAAGCCTTGCTCGGACAAAGTCGCTCTTTGTCTTTGCTCCCGACTTGCGATAGAGTCTGATAAGTTTCTGCTGGTCTTCGGAATTAGGTATTCTGATGTGCCATCTGTCCCATCGTGGGCAGGTGGCACATCTGCCGTCTGGCTTCTTTTGTTTTTGCTTCTTCATTGCTTTCTAATCACGACTTTGGAGTGATTTAATCCCCTTTCGGGGCAAGGGTCTTTGTGGTACAAATGGCAATTTGTGGTACAAAGACACACCTTGCTGATGTAGAAAATGGGATTATAAGCCCCTGCTGTGTTACTGCATTCATTGAATACAGTAACTCGGCGTAGGCTTGCATTCGAGGAATGCAGTAATTCAGAGTTTCCTCCATCTTTCCACATCTTCCTTGTATTGGTCGAGGTGTTCCCGCAGTACCTGTTCGACATATCCCGAAACGCTCGCTCCATGCTCACCGATTCTCCGCACCACGAAGTCTAACTTTCGTTGGATTTCCTCTGATACATACACGGCTTTGCGGTGGCTGTTGCGAAAGGGCTGGAGATATTTCCCCTGAAACTCGGATAATTGCTTTCTGTCCTTTGTTTTTCCCATTCTTTGATGAAATTCTTCGGTAGAAGTAGCCCTTTCTGTTGGCGACAACGCTGTTTCTTGATAGGACGGTTGAGAAAAATCCTCGTTACTCTCCTTGTCATTTTGTTCCTCAACTTTATCAACAGGCTCAAACCTTCTCTTTTCCTCTTCATAATCGGAGGGCTGGTCAAAATCGGGTAACTCTTCGGGCTTGCGGAGCTTAACGCCATAATTTCCCATATCTCTAATGGCTTGTTCCAAGCGTTGTTTCCTTTTTTCATCTATTCTTGCCATAATTTCTTGGGTATCGGGTTATAGTGTTTTTCAAGCATGGCTTGTATGTCGCTCTGCTTGTAGAGTATCTTCCCTCCGATTTTGTAGAAAGGAAGCGTTCCTGAGTTTCTGTACTCTTGGAGCGTGCGTGTGCTGAGCCGTAATTGCCTGCACACTTCCTCGCTCGAAAGGTAAACCTCGCCATCTAACATCGGACGAGCTGTGGCACAATACCGCTCCAACTTCTTCAAAGTGCCTTCCATCAGTTGTGCAAACATCTGCATCTGAGGGTCTTCCCGCGTAATGATTTCATTCTCTGCCATAATTCATTCATTCTTTGATTTCAATCCTTGACTGCATTCAGCATTTCACAGATGTCGGTCTGTTTGTAATAACACTTGTGTCCAATCATGGAGAAAGGGATTTTGCCCGTATCTCGGTATGATTGTAGGGTACGCTTGCTGATGCCTAAACGCTTGCACACGGCTTCGTTGTCGAGCCATTGCTCGGTCTCAGGAGGATTACCGATGAGTTTCTCCACACGATGGATAAAGTCTGCAAATTCGGAGCGATGTTGCCCCCACGCTTTGCGGTCGATGATAATGAGTTTCATTGCCTTAATTTTGTTTTGATTACTTTATTGTTACTCAGCAAACAAACTGTTATGCAGTCCATTGCCGTACTTCTCGGGTGCAAAAGTAAACCCTCGGAAGCACCGCTGCAAGAAATGAGGATAAGCAGGGAAATAGAGAGAAAGCAATAGAAAAACAAAGGAAATCCGTCTGTGTTATTGCGGTAATGAGATGAGGTGCCGGTTCGTTCCTTTTATTATTTTGTTGTTTTATCGATAATTCGATAGTTCGACAAATCGAGATATCGAAGTGTCGATAGATAGTTTTATCGATAGATTATTTTGACGATATATAGTTTTGACAACAGATAGTCATGACAACAAATTGTACAAACAATAGATAGTCCGTATTATCGTCAGTCCTATCTGTTGTTAGTTGTTACGCCTTGCGTCCAAAGAGCCTGAGTATGCCGTATTCTTGTCGTGCCTATCTCTCTACGGCAGCCCAGCCTTGCAAGGTTGGGAGAGATGAATACGACCGCATGGATATAGAAAATGGCAATACCACCTTGAAACAGAAAAATCCTGCGGTGGAGATTCTTCTCTCCATCCGCAGGACTCGACCTTTCAGGGCAGACAGGCTGCCGTTGTACCTTTGCACGATAAGAAACGGCATCAGGAACTTTGCGTGCGCCTTTGCCTACAACGCCTTCGGGCTTGCTTCCTCCGTCTGTTTGACCGTTGGCAGATTGTTGCTCTCGATGAGCAGCACTATCGTGCCTGTGAGTTCGGTGTAAAGACGGCCGTATTGCTCGTCAGAAGCCAATGTGTCCGTCAAACCGAACTTGTCGAATGTGGCTTGAATAGCCTTGTTCGACAACAGTATAGGTACGAGTTTCTCTGGGAGCGGTGCAGGAAGTTCCCTTTCAAACTCGTTTTCCAACACGGATATAAGCGTATCGTACTTGGAAAAGTGCAAGCCTTGATACAATGCCTCGCTTGCCATGCTCTCCGCTTCAATGTGTGTAAAGCCTTGTGCTACAGCATCGCAGTAAACTGTGAGAGCCATATCTGCCCGTGCAGTGATAAACTCCGTATCTTGCAACTTTTCGGGGTGATGCTCACTCATGTAACTTCTTAACTTCAATCGAAAGTAGGAAAGTTCCTGTTTGTTCTTCTGTTTCATTGTTTTTCTTGTTAAAAAGTTGGACTTCTTTTTTTTGAATCATTCATTACGGCTGTTACATCCCAATTATGGGACTTGACTTTTTCGGTGTTCTTGACGGACACAGCCGTAAGGCTTTACGCAGTACCCTTGTATGCTCACTACCCATCAGGGGTTGCATTTCCTTGGCAATCTTGCTCTTGGTCACCCGTGCATAAATCTCGGTCGTGGAGATAAAGCGATGCCCCAGCATCTTGCTCACCGTCTCTATCGGAAGTCCGTTCTCCAGACAGATGGTCGTGGCAAAGGTGTGCCGTGCGGTGTGCGAGGTCGCTTGAGTATGCGGTGGCAGTCCTGCCTTAATACATATCTCCTGAATAGTTCTATTGAAATTACTGTTGCTGGGAAACTCTCGAAAGAAAAGCCCCTCCCTTCGTCCGTGGCTCACAATGGCGAGTATTTTCTCGGCAACGGGCAGCAACGGGACAATACTTCTGTTCTGTGTCTTTGTTCGACAGAGCGATATGTACCTACGCCCATCCCCGAATGTATAAACATCGTCCATTCGGAGTTTCTTTAAGTCTGAGAATGCCAGCCCCGTGAAACATCCCAAGAGGAAAATAAGTCTGCAATGGTTATCTGTCGAGCGGTGCGGACGGTAAGCCAAGAGTTTTTGCAGGTCGTCCGCCGTAAGTGCATTGCGCTCGTAGGTAGGCGTTTCTATGTCTATGAGTTCAAAAGGGTCTTCACGAACGTATCGCTCCTGCAATGCCTTGCGAATGACCTGATGCAAGTGGCGTAGGCGGTTGCCGACACTGCTTTCCTTGTTTCCCAAGTCCCGAAGCATAAAAAGGCGATAGTCCTCAAGCAAAGTCTTGTCCACCTCTGTGGGCATACAGTCTGCCCTGTCCCTTACTTGCAGGAAATGAACAAAACTCTTGTAGCTGTCCTTAAAAGCCCTGACAGTTGCCTTGCTTAATGTTCTGCCCTGCAATTCCTCCTTGTATTCACAAACGGATTGATATAGCTCCGTAAGTGTTGGCATGGGGCGACTTTGCTGCATATAACGCTCCTTGAGGTATTCCGCCGTGATATAGTTTTCTTCCCTTAATGTACGTTCATAGAGTGAATGCAAGCACTCTTCTATTGAGTTCAGTTGCAGATTGATGCCGCTTGAATTACCTGTTGTCGCCTTGATGCACCCTTTTCGGGCAAGCCACTCGTCGGGGGAAGTTTGCAACTGCGTGGAAAACGATGAGGACGTTCCATTACAGGTGATACGGCAACGGATTACGCATAGTCCGTCTTCATTGGTCTTGCTTCTATCTATGTAGAATAGTATGGCAAATGTACTTTTCATTGTTCTGCGGTTTTAGTTGGTCAGTTGATAATGTGCGAGTTGTGGAAGTATTTTCTCTATGTCCAGAAAGACACGCTCGGGAGATGTCTCCGCATACACTTGCGTGGTTTTGATTTGACTGTGTCCGAGCATTTTGGAAACGCTCTCAATGGACACGCCCTCCGACAGTGTCATCTGAGATGCGAAGGTATGCCGTGCCATGTGATAGGTCAGCGTTTTCTGAATACCGCAAAGCCATGCTATCTTTTTGAGGTGTATGTTTACCGTGTCGCATCCGGGTATGGGCAGCAGATACCCCTTGGGCGGTTCGTGTCGGAAAGCCCTCGTGTGAATGCCCCGATAACGCTCGATAATGGCAGCGGCTTCGGGAAGTAGGGGGATGTGGCACACGTTGCCCGTCTTTATTCTCGGCTTGCGTATCCAAGTCATTCCCGCTTCGTGAAAGACGTGCTGCTCCGTCAAGTGATACACGTCGGTATAGGAAAGTCCCGTCAGGCAGGAGAAAAGGAACATGTCCCTCGACACTTTTTCATAGCCTTGCAGTTCGTCTTCTCCCAAGGCTGCGATACGGCTTACCTCCTCCCTCGTGATGTAACGTGGAGTGCCCACTTCCCAACGAATGGAATGGTTGATGAAGGGATAGGTGTCAATGATATGCCGTTTATGCAGGTCTTTGAGCAAGGAAGCCAGCATGGAGAGATAACCAGCCGAGGTATTGAGCTTGAAGCCCTTTTCTTTGGCGAAGTAGTCCTCCAAGTCTTTGATGAGGGCTGTGTCCACTTTCTGTACGGGAATATCCTCCACATGGTAGCGGTACCTGACGAAGTTTGCCAGATGCTTGCGGAAGAGCAACAGGCATTTTAGTCTGCGTTCGCTGCGGTCTATGCCCACACGCTCACGGAAGCGGTTGATATACTCGCCCGTATGATAAAGCAGTCCTTGCGACTCGCTGTTCAACCCGAACACCAATTCCCTTACTCGCTCTGCCGTGACGCGAGCATCGGATTTTCCCGAAAGAGACTCATAAACCTTGTGAATACTCACCTGAAGGCGGTCAAGTTCCTTGTTTACCGATACGGCTTCGGCACTCTTGCCCAGCAGTCGGTTCTTGCGACTGTCCCACAAACGAGGAGTACACGAGCATTTGCAACTAAATTGTACCATAGAGCTTCCTGCGCTGATGCGTCCCATGATGGGACTTTTTCCGTTTTTGTCCTGCGTACCTCTCTTGAGGTAGAAAAGCAGCTTGAATTTTTCTTTTTCCATTGTTTTTTACTTGCAAAATTACACTTCTTTGAGGAACTTTGAGTGGTGCAAAACATTGATAATGAAAGAGAAAACGCCGTTTTAGTTACCACTTTCAGCCGTCCTTTTCCTTTCATCGTTTTTCGAACGATTTGGTAACTGAACTCCCTCCTTTTCGCTCCCTTTTCTGCCTGTTTTCTATGATGCAACCCTAAGAAGAAACAAGCAATATCCGCTGTATTTCAGTCAGATATGACTTTTATGCCATTTTCTGCTTTCTACTCCCATACTTCCGCATAGAAATTGGCGAGTTCCGGCACCTTGATAAAATAACGGAAACGCTCTTTCTGCACCACTTGGTTGGTCACTGAAAATTCAAAGTCCGTGCTTTTCTTCGCATAGACTGCGGCCCAGCCGTCAAAGCAGGTAATCCCCTGCCGTTCCATTTCCTTCGGACGGAGATATTTGAAAAGGAGATAGAGTTCTGTCAGGCTGTTGGAGATGGTCGTACCGGACAAGAAAGTGGCCCCCAAATCCCTGCCCGTACGCTCCTGTATGGTACGGATGGCGAAAAGCATGTTCATGGCCTTCATGCTTCCTTCGGGATTGCCCAGGCCGGAAACTCTTGCATGGCGTGTGTTGAACATCAGGTTCTTGAAATTGTGCGATTCGTCAACGAAGAGGTGGTCGATGCCCATCTGTCTGAAATCTGTAACATCATCCGTCCGGTCCTTTATATCCTGTTCCAGCTTTTCAAGTTTGGCCTCAAGGTTTTCCTTTCTTTTTTCCAGCCCCTTTTTTATCCAGCCGGTCACTTCATTGCCCTGCTGCTCGAATATGGCGAGATTCTCTTCGATGCTGTCTATTTCCTGCGTATATATTTTCTGCTGTATTTCGGGGGACTGGGGTATTTTCCCGAACTGGTCGTGTGTCAGGATGATACAGTCCCAGTTGTTATTCTTGATGTCATGGAATATTCCGACACGCTTCTCCGGCGTAAAGTCCTCCTTGCCCGGATACAGCACTCTGGCATTCGGATAGGCCCTCTTGAACGTGTCGGCTATGTCATGCACATTGCTTTTGAGTCCGATAATCATCGGCTTGTTCGCCAGTCCGAGACGTTTCATCTCAAAGGCGGCCACGCACATGATAAGGGTTTTGCCCGTACCACAGGCTAAGCGCAAAGCGCCTTGCCGTCCTTTCGGACGGTAGGTTTCTAAACGCTCGCCACCGAACCGTACGTACACGTCTCCATGTATACGGCTCTCCATGGTTATTTTCAGTCTATTTCTTTTCATGAATCTTACGATAACAATTTTCACATACTGCTATTGTTTTTCTCTGTCTGGCAATCATGAAGCGTTCCCACTCCTGTTTGCCTTTCAGGTCTTTTAGCTTGCGGACATGCACCATTCTAAGGTTGTCCTCCGCTCCGCAATATTCACATTCACGGGCTTTCAACCGAGCCATAAGGCTGGTACTTTCAGTCCCGCGATAACTGGGCATGATATGCGCATTGTCAATACGCGCGTCTTTTCTCTGCTTGAACCCTCCATGATAAATAGTACGTTCCAACATTTCGCCCTTGTTGTTTTCATACCTTACTGTAAAGACTTTATTCCGGCAATATTTACGGATTATTTTCCTTACGGTTGATTCATACTTGGATGATAATGTTTTATACATACTCTCTTTCATGTAGTAATAGAAACTATTGAGAATGTTGACATTGTTTGCAATACAGTAGTAGTTATAGATTCCCCGAATTTCCGAATTGTATCGGTTGAGTATTTCAAGGTCATCATTACTACGGAGATACGGGCGTGAGGTCGATTCCCATGCTTCCTTGCCATTCTTGATTATTATGCGCATCGCATTATAGTCAAGCAGTTTCTTTCTCATAACCTCATAAGGCAGGAGAAGAACCACTTTATGGTCAAGTGAGCGTATGGGGATTCCTCTGAAATCCTTTCTCGTCTTGTCCGTACTGCGGACTGTAACATCAAAGCCGAGAAATTTGGCTGCGTCGTGTGAGTTGGTGATTAACGTCTTTTCATCCGAAAGTTCGAGTTTCAACGTATCTTGCAGAAAGGTCTTAATGTCCCCCTTTGCTTTTACACAGTCCTCTTTACTTCCGATTACGCAAATCAGAAAATCATCGGCATAGCGTACATACCTCATGCGTTTGAAGTTTTCGTCCATGTCAAGAGTTGCAGGAAGTTGTTGCATCTCACGGTGGAGAATGGCTATCTCCCTGCGCAATGCTTCTTTCTTCTGCTCGTCTGTTTCATTCTTCAGTTTCTTTACACGTTTGTCCTTACGATTTGCAACCCTTTTATATTCGGGGTTGCGTACACGTGCTTTACCTTTATTGAAGACGTTTATGTAGTTCCGCATAAATTTATCGAGTTTGTCAAGATAAATATTCGCCAAAATCGGACTTATTATGCCTCCCTGCGGTGTTCCGATATAGGAATTTTTGTACTCCCATTGTTCCATGTAGCCTGCTTTGAGGAATTTACGTATCAGTCGCAGGAAACGCTCGTCATTGATTCTTTCAGCAAGGATTCCGATTAAAACATCATGGTTGATGTTGTCAAAGAAACCCTTGATGTCTCCCTCGATGAACCAACGTGCTCCCGTACCTCCCTTTTGTAAGGAAGCCATAGCCGTATGACAGCCACGGTGTGGTCTGAATCCATGCGAGCAGTCTTCAAAATGACCTTCGTAGATGGATTCAAGAATCATCCTTACAACTTCCTGTACAAGTTTGTCCTTAAAGGCTGGTATGCCTAAAGGACGTTGCTTGCCATTCTTTTTGGGAATGTAAATTCTCCGTGCAGGGCACGGACGGTAACTTTCGTCTTTCAACTGTCCAATGATAGAGTGAATGTGCTTTATGCTCATTCCGTCTATGGTCTGCCCGTCTGTGCCTTTCGTATAGTTGCCCGCATTCTGCGACAACTTTTGATAGGCAAGTGCGTACAGATTTTCATTGAACAGCAGTCGGTAAAGCCGTTCAAACTTGTAATTAGGGTCTTGGCTGTGCCCAGCCAGACTGTTTAATACATTTGCTGAATCTCTCATAATGTCTCACACATCATTCGTTAAACATATTAAATAATAACTCACTGTCTCCCTTCGCCATGTACAAGGCTTTCCCTTGCTCGGACTACTACGGAGACTCTGTTGTCATATAGGATATTCAGGGGGCAAACCCCATAGCCTTTCGGCATTCCTACTTAGACAATCCCCATTTAGACATATAGTAACATAGCTCAATAGATTGTCGGATGCGATTTTCGTCCTTTTCCGCTTATTGCGGCTGTTCTGCAATCGGTTTTCGGCTCTCGTACTTGAGGTAGGAAAGTAGAAGTATTGCAGCCCGACGTTTGTAACTATCTTCCGTCGGGGTTTACCAACTAACAACTCGGACTGTCGTTCAAACAGTATAGTCTTCATCCTCATATCTATCATTTCATTTAGACATTCAGTAGCAGCATGATAGTTAGCTGACTTATGCCGTTTCCAACATGCGACACTCCCCACCGCCTTTCGGCTAAGTGGATAAGTTGGCTAATGACCGGCGTTGAAAACCCTTGCCGGGTAGGTTGCTAAGCCTACATTTACTATATGCCCTTATGGGCGCAGTACCTGATGGTCGATTATACCGCCGCCGTTCATCTTCAGCATCCATACGGCATTTTTCTGGCTGTCGTACAAGGACGGTATGCCCAGCCCTTTCAGGTCAAGGAACGGGAAACTTTGCAGGGAACCGTCATAATCCGGGCGTACATAGCAGTTGAACTTGCGGTTGTACATGTCCGCAAGGTGTTGTTTAAATTCGGGGAGCTGTTCATTCAGCCAGCCTGTGAAAGCAGACCTTATTTCATTGATTTTGGCGTCGGCAAGCTGGATGGCCTCGGCATCCCGTACCTTTATATCATTGCCTTCTTCATCCTGCACGGTTTTTGTTATGTCGGGCACCGTGTTGTGCAGCGCATGTTTCAGCAGGTCGTTTCCGTAATAACCTCTTTTTTCCCCTTTCACATAATATCTGTCGGTGATGTTCGCGTTCGTTTCTTCAAAACTCACACTGAACTCGTCGATGGATTCCGTATAGTGGATATGGGCTTTTGCCTCAAAAAGATAACCGGCAAACTCTTCATATACGGATACGGGTATCCACCTTTCTCCCAGGTTAAAATCAAGCAGTTCGAAATTGATCGGCTCCGGTATGGCTTTCTGCAAGGCTTCCAATGATTTCTTGCTTGCGTCGTCATCGGGATAGTCTTTCAGGTAGTTCTCTATCCATTCGACTTTGGCCACTACATTGCCCGCTATGAAACGGTCCTTGATTTCATAGTTCTTCATCATAGGATTGTAGAAGATACGGTTTTCCAGTTGTGTGAGCAGTTCCTGCCTGCCTGTTTCACTGAGATTTTCCATATATTCCAGATTGACTTCTCCGAACTTGTTCAGGGATGCCGCAAGCGCTTCCTGCGGTGTATCCACATGTGTCACTTCATTGGCGTTGAACGATACGGGAACAGAAAAGATATCCGCCTTCTGTATCTTGCCGTTAACGGAACGTTCCAATGAAAGTATTTCCCGTCCTCCGGCATCCATCAGCAGGAACTTGGCATTGTCCTTTCCATTCAATTCCCTGAACATGCGGTAAAAACTGTCATACCGCTTGACCAGTTCTTCCCGTAGTTCCGGCTGTTCGGTTTCCGTTTCGGCTTCCTTATTGTAGAGATTGTGGTAGGCTTCACGGAGCGGGATATAGTAGGCGGCCCGGTATTGTTGTGTGACAGTCAGCCTGAGCGGATGGAACTGTATTTCGGGAGTACCCAATCCCTGCAAATATCCGTATTGCTCACCGGCTTTCACGAGAGAGCCGTTCTTGTATTCGGGGCGTATTTCTCCGGTAAACGGACGTGGTTCCGTTTCTTTTTTCCGTTCTTCCTCGAACCGTAGTCTGCGTTCCTGCCATTTCGCTTCCGCTGCCGCCTGTTCCCCGGTCATTTCTTCTTGTGAGACGGCTTCATCATACATGTTCTCTTGCGAGAACAGATTGAACATTTCCGGTTCGTTTCCTTTTCTTTTGCGGGATGCCGACGCTGTCCGGCCCGGTAATGGCCGGTTTTCCATCATCTGTACCTCCGTTTCCTCCTCGTCCGCATAGGCGGCAAACAGATTGAGCATGGGTTCATAAGGCTTGGTGGAAAGGAGACTTTCTTCCTGCATCTCCTGCCGGTGCTCCACTGCTGTTGTTTCCGGTGCGACTTCCGGTCCGGTTTTCAGGGCAGTGGAAACGGTGGAACGGGACAGGTTTTCTTCATAAAGTTTCCGGTCAAGATGGTTTCCCACATCTTGGGCCAATAATAGCCTGAGATGTTCGGAAATGGCTCCGATACCCCCTTCATGGATAAAATTCATGGCCGGTTGTCCGTACATGTTTTTACCCATGGATACGGAAGTATGGATGATATAGTCCAAATCGGCATAGCTGTTGTTGATATTGATACTGCCCGATATAAGACGGGTTTCAATAAAGTTCCGTTCCTTTTCGGTCAGTTCCGATTTTCGGGTATTCTTCTGCAATACGATCAGGTCGCTGCCCACTTCCGTACCCGCATCGGTAAACAGATTGTCCGGCAGAC
>ENA-ORTH01003106-ORTH01003106.1-human-gut-metagenome-genome-assembly--contig:-NODE-3106-length-11630-cov-4.629892_pt1 | contig 11630 bp, 10 predicted proteins | sample MGYA00241914_ERZ509192 | MGnify/ENA primary metagenome ERZ509192 (study PRJEB26280, sample SAMEA2338826) | human gut metagenome | biome: human gut; feature: human-associated habitat; material: faeces... | reverse complement strand
CTGTACCGCATCCACCAGCAGCTTCAGCTCCGAAAGCTCGAATGCACGGCTGGCCATCCAGTACCCGCCGCCGCGCCCCCTTTGCAGCTGGATGTCGTAGCCCAGACTGCGCAGGGTGTCAATGTCGCTGTAAATGCTCTTGCGCTCGGCCAGAATGCCCTGATTTTCCAGCAGCTGCACCAGCTGGGGCACGTTCAGGCGGTGGTTCTCGTCGGTGCGCTGCTCAAGGATGCGCAGCAGCGTTACCAGCTTGGATTTCTGTCCTTCCTGCTTGGGCATGGGGCAATACCTCCGTCACGGTTTATTCCGGCAGCTTTTTGTCAAAGGCGGCGCGGCGCTGGGTGGAAAGGCGGAACATCTGTTCCAGCTTGTCCCGGTCGTCCGCTACAAGGGCGGCGCGCATCTCCTGCAGGGCAGAATCAAACTGGTCGATCTCGCTGATCAGGTTCTGCTTGTTCCACAAAAACAGTTCGGCCCACATTTTGTCGTTGATGCGTGCAATGCGGGTCAGGTCGCGGAAAGAGTCCCCGGTATACTTGGCAAGCTCGGTGTTATCGCTGGCGCACATCAGGCTGACGGCAATGGCATGGCACAGCTGGCTGACATAGCCGATCATGTGGTCATGCTCTGCCGGGCTGAGCACGCTAATGCGGGCAAACCCCAGTGTGCGGGCCAGGGTACGGCACCATTCAATGGCTTCCGGGGTGTTTTTTTCGGTGGGGGTAATGATAAAGTTTGCCGGGGCAAAGTTTACCTCGGCACTGTGGGCCACGCCGCTGGTCTCACGGCCGGCCATGGGGTGGCTGGCAATGAACTCCACCCCTGCCGGGCACAGTGCCTGCACCGGCTCCACAAGGCCGGTCTTGACGCCGGACACATCCGTGACCATCGTGCCGGGGCGGATGAGTGGGCCGTACTGTTTGACCCAGTCCAGCAGCACGGTAGGGTAGAGGCCGAAGATGATGCAGTCGGCCTCCTTTACCAGATCCTCAAAATCCGCATTTTTACCGGCGCGGATGTAGTCATGCTGCAAGGCATAGTCCAGCGTTGACTGGCTGTGGGTGATGCCGGTCACATTGTAGCCCTTCTGGCTCAGCACCTGCGCGTACTTGCCGCCCAGCAGGCCCAGACCGACGATCAGGTAGGTTTTGCTTTTATCCAGCATAGGAAATCACGCCTTTATGTCAAATTCTTCTTGTTTGTCGGTGTTCAGCTCCACCTTGGCGCCAAGACCGCGCAGCACGCTCCAGAACGCGGGCCAGCTCTTGTCCACGGCCTCGGCCCCGCAGAGCAGGGCGGGCAGGCCGCTGGCAATCGCCGCCACAGCCAGCGCCATGACGATGCGGTGGTCGTTGTGGCCGGACAGCGGCGCGTTCGGCGCGTGGAGCGCCACGCCCTGGATATGCACAGTGTCGCCGTCCACCTCGATGCGCGCGCCCATCTTTCGCAGCTCGGTCTGCATGGCCTCGATGCGGTCCGATTCCTTCAGGCGCAGGCGGCCCGCATTGCGGATGACCGTCTCACCGCTGCAAAAGCAGCCGAGCGTGAACAAAATCGGCCCTAAATCAGGGCAGTCCGCCAGGTCGATCTCCGTCGCCTTCAGCAGGCTGCGGTCAAAGTGCAGCCCGCCCTCGACGGGCTTGAATTTGCCGCCGCAGCGCTTTAAAATGTCCAGAATGACCTTGTCGCCCTGCTGGCTGTCGGGGTTCAGCCCCGTGACCGTGATGCCGCCGATGACGCAGCCCAGCACGGCCAGGAATGCGGCCTGGCTGTAGTCGCCCTCGACGGCAAAATCGCTGGCCGTATACCGCTGCGGCGCGGCCACGCGGTACATCACACTGCCGTTTTTGCGTGCGCGGCTCGTGACCTTGACGCCGAACTGCTGCATGGCGTCAACCGTCATATCCACGTAGGAGCGGCTCTCGTAGGGGGCCAGTACCTCGATGCTGCTCTCGGACTCCATCAGCGGCGCGGCAAACAGCAGACCACTGATGAACTGGCTGGACACGTCGCCGGGCAGGGTAAACCCGCCGGGACGCAGCCGCCCAAAGATCGTGATGCCCTCGGGCGTCTGCTCAAATTGCAGGCCCTGGCGCTCAAACAGCATCTGGTAGATGGCCTGCGGGCGGTCAAACAGCCGCCCCGCGCCGGTAAAGCGCACCTTCTGGGCCGTCAGGCTGAACAGCGGGATCATGAAGCGCAGTGTGGAGCCGCTCTCGTTGCAGAAAACCGGGCGTGTCACCGTCACAAAGCCGCCCGCCGTCCCGTGCCCCTTGATGGTCACGGAGTGGGCCTCCTCGGTGATTTTTGCGCCCAGCTGGGCCGCCGCGCCAAGCGTGGCGCGGATGTCCTTGCTGTACTCGATATTCGTGATATGGCTGGTGCCCTCCGCCAATGCGGCGCACAGCACCGCACGGTGCGCTGCGCTTTTACTGGGGGGCACCGTGGCCGTTCCGCCTAAGCGGCTGACATGAATTTTCGCGTCCAATTTACATCTCCCGGCCGATGGCGGCAGCGACCTTGCGGCACTTGGCAATCACATCGGCGAACTTATCCGGCTTCAGGCACTGGGCGCCGTCGCTCCAGGCGTGCGGCGGGTCGTTGTGGACCTCGATCTCCAGACCGTCGGCACCGGCGGCCACAGCGGCCAGAGCCATGCTCTCGATGTACTTATAGTCACCGGTGGCGTGGCTGGGGTCAACGATAATGGGCAGGTGCGTTTTTTCCTTGATGACCGGCACGGCGGACAGGTCCAGCGTGTTGCGGGTCGCGCGCTCAAACGTGCGGATGCCGCGCTCACAGAGGATAACGTTCTCATTGCCGCCGGCCATGATGTACTCGGCGGACATGATCCACTCCTCAATGGTATTCGCCAGGCCGCGCTTGAGCAGAACGGGCTTGTGCATCTTGCCGACGGCCTTGAGCAGCTGGAAGTTCTGCATATTGCGCGCGCCGATCTGCACAACGTCCACATACTCCTCGAACTCGGGGATGTGGACCTCGTCCATCAGCTCGCTGACGATAGGCAGGCCGGTGATCTCGCGGGCCTTGACCATATCCAGGATGCCCTCGGTGCCCAGACCCTGGAAGGAGTAGGGGCTCGTGCGGGGCTTGTACGCGCCGCCGCGCAGGAAGTTGGCACCGCCCGCCTTGACAGCCTTGGCCATCTCGATGGTGTGTTCCTCGCCCTCAATGCTGCACGGACCGGCCATAACGGCGATGGGCGCATTGCCGCCGACCCTGACACCGTTGATGTCCACGACGGTATCCTCCGGGTGGAACAGGCGGTTGGCGCGCTTGTAAGGGGCGGACACACGGGTCACGTTCTCGACCCAGGGGTTTGCCAGCACGTCCTTCTCGGCAATTTTCGTCGTATCACCGACAAGGCCAAAGACGTTGTAGTCGGTACCGCGGATCAGCGTGACGGACAGGCCCTGCTTCTCGAAGTTATCGACAATGCGGTCCAGCTCGACCTGGGGCGTACCTTTTTTAGTGGAAATAATCATGGGAGCCTCTTTCTTATATACTTTTTACTCTATGAACAATTTTAGTTGTAGGGGTCGATGCCAAGCATCGGCCCGCCGCCTGAAGGCTTCCCCCCTCGGGGGAAGCTGTCCGCCGCAGCGGACTGATGAGGGCAAACCTTGCGGGCACTGCTCCTTCTCGGCGGGCCTCGGAAGCTCTGCCCTCATCCGGCGCTTTGCGCCACCTTCCCCCGAGGGGGAAGGCTTTCACAGTCTCTCATCCGCCTCAAACAGCTGTACCGCCTTATCCACTGCCGCGGTCAGCGAGCCGTTATTTTCCAGCACGACGGTGGAGGCGGCCTCATACAGCGGCGTGCGCTCGGCTTCAAGCTGCTTTAAGGCCGCGCCGCCCTTGGAGAGCGGGCGTCCGCCAGTAGCCAACGCCTCCAGCGGGCGGCGCACCCACAGCACGGGGCCGTTCTGGCGCAGCGCGCGGGTGTTGGCCGGGCTCTTGATGACCCCGCCGCCGCAGGCGATGACCTGACTGTTGCCCTTAGCGACCTCGGCCAGCACGTCCGCCTCATAGCGGCGGAATGCGGCTTCGCCCTCCTGAGCAAAGATGTCGGGGATATTATGCCCGGTGCGGCGCTCAATTTCAGCGTCCAGATCCACAAATTTCTTGTCAAGGCGCTTTGCCAGCGCCGCGCCGAGGGTGGATTTTCCGCAGCCCGGCATCCCGATGATCGAGACATTCGCCAGCTGGTGCCGCAGCTCGCGGCTGACCGCCGGGATGATGGCTGCCGTGTCCATCTGTCTGCCGGTAAAGTGCTCTGCGGCAAACACAGCCTGCGCCACCAGCATCTCAAAGCCGCCCGCCGCGGTCACGCCGCAGTCCTCGGCCCGCAGCAAAAGCTCGGTGCGGAAGGGATTGTACACCACATCCAGCACGGCCTCCAGCGCGGGGAACGCCTTCGGGTCGATTAGGCACTGCCCCACGTTCGGGAACATGCCGCAGGGCGTCGTGTTGACGATGATCTGCACGTCCGGGCGGTGCATGGCCTCGCTGTACAGCAGGGCATCGCCCTTGCCGGTGCGGCTGGCGGTCAGAATCTCCTTAGCCCCGCCGTCGCGGCAGACCGCCGTGACCGTCGAGTGCGTACCGCCCGTGCCCAGGATCAGCACGGTCTTGTCCGCAAAATCTACGCCGTGGGCCCCGGCCAGATAGGCAAAGCCCGCGTAGTCGGTGTTATACCCATACAATTTCCCGTCGCGGTTCACAATCGTGTTCACCGCGCCGATGGCCTGCGCCTTCGGGTCAACGACGTCGCAGTAGGGGATGACAAACTGCTTGTAGGGGATCGTCACGTTGATGGCCGCAAAGGCGCGCTTTTCCATAAAGGTGCGGGCCTCGGCCTCGGTGGGCAGGGGCAGCAGCTCATAGGTGTAATCTGCAATTTTTTCATGGATGATTTTGGAGTAGCTGTGGCCCAACTTGCCGCCGATCAATCCGTACAGCGGTTGCTGCATAGTTCTTCACTTCCTGTTTTTACACTTTGGGGAATCCGTGCTTCTGGGCCAGCGTGCCGTAGCGCACGGTCAGAAGGTCCAGCAGTCCAAACGCCGTCAGGCTGTTCTGCACGACGGCGGCACGGGGCACGATGCAGGGGTCATGGCGGCCCTTGATCTGCAGCTCCGCATCGGTCCTGCCGATATAATCCACGGTATGCTGTTGCTTATAGATGCTGGGCGTGGGCTTGAGCACCGTGCGGAACACGATGGGCATTCCGTTGGTGATGCCGCCGTTGATGCCGCCGTTCTTGTTCGTGGCGGTGGCGATTTTGCCGTCCCGCATCGTGAACGGATCGTTGGCCTCGCTGCCGTGCATGGCGGCAAAGCCGAAGCCCGCGCCGAACTCAATGCCCTTGCAGGCCGGGATGGCGAACATCAGGTGGGCCAGCTCGCTCTCAACGCTGTCGAACCACGGCTCGCCGATGCCCGCTGGCAGACCGGTCACAATCGTTTCCAGAATGCCGCCGACGCTGTCGCCCTCGCTGCCCGCAGCGCGGATAGCCGCCTGCATGGCTTCCTCCTTCGACGCATCCAGCAGCGCAAAGTGTCCGGGCTGCGGGTCGGGCATGACCAGCCCCGCAGCGCTGGAAAGCGGTGCGTCCTGCACGCCTGCACACTCGGCAATATGGGTGTAGATCTTTACGCCCAGGCCGTTCAGCACCGTCTCGCAGATCGTGCCCGCCGCAACGCTTGCCGCCGTAATGCGGCCCGAGAAGTGCCCGCCGCCGCGCGCGTCCTGAAAGCCCTCGTACTTGGCGTAGGCCGTGTAGTCGGCGTGGCCGGGGCGCAGCAGGTCGGCGGTTTTGGCGTAGTCGCCGCTGCGGGTATTCAGGTTGCGGATCATCAGGGTGACGGCCGTGCCGGTGGTGCGGCCCTCATACACGCCGGAGAGGAACTCCACGGCGTCGGCTTCGGTGCGGGCGGTGGAAAGACCATCCCCGCGGGCGCGGCGGCGGTCCATGGCCGCGGCAATCGCGGCCTCATCCACCGGCAGGCCCGCGGCCAGCCCGTCAAGCACCGCCCCCACGGCAGGTCCATGGCTCTCACCAAAAATCGTCATACTGACGGCATTTCCAAAGGTGTTTTTCATATATCCTTCCCGATTTTTCTATGAATGGAAAAATGGCGATCCCGGCAAGCTCTCTCCCTCCACTCTGCGAGGGGGCTCCGGCCCGCAGGCCGGTGGGGGAGAGAGCCATACCGCCAGATGCCGTTTCCCTCATTCCATACCTAACAAAGCCGGCAGCTCGGTCATGGGCAGACTGTCGGCGCGCCAGCAGCCGAGGCCGGGGCACTTGATGACCGTGATATGGTCGCCGCGGGCCTTTTTGTCATGCTGCATGTAGGCCAGGACCTTCTCCTTGTTGGCCCCGGCACGGGTGGGCAAACCCAGCGCGCGGTAAATCGCCCGGGTGCGCTTGAGCAGGGCCGTGTCCTCGATCATCGGCAGCATACCCAGCGCGACGCATTCGCCGTGGTACAGGCCCGTGGTACGGCGGCCCCGCACACCGCGCACGGCTTCGATGCCGTGGCCGATGGTGTGGCCGAAGTTCAGGCAGGCGCGGACGCTGCCCTCGCGCTCGTCCTGCTCGACGATCTTTTTCTTAAATTTCAGACTTCTGTAAACAATTTGTTCAATGTTATCCTCGGGGTGCTCGCACTCAAACAGTGCAAACAGCTGCGGGTCTCCGATGATGCCGGTCTTGAGCGCCTCGGCCAGACCGTTGACGACCTGACGGCGGGGCAGGGTCTTGAGCGTGTCAAAATCGACAAGCACGACCTTGGGCTGCCAGAATGCGCCGACGATGTTCTTCGTCTCACCCAAATCAATCGCCGTCTTGCCGCCGATGGAGGAATCCACCTGCGAAAGCACCGTCGTGGGGCAGTTGACAAAGTCAATGCCGCGCATGTAGCTGGCCGCGCAGAAGCCGCCCAGATCGCCCACAACGCCGCCGCCGACGGACACCAGCAGATCCTTGCGGTCCATGCCGAACGCCAGCATAGCCTGCAAAACCTGACCGTAGACCTTCAGGCATTTGCTGCCCTCGCCCCGGGGGATCGTGTAGACGGTGGAATCGGGGCACTGGGCCGCCACGGTCTGCGCGTACTCGGCGGGTACGCCGGAGTCGGTCAGCACAAAGACCTTGCGGTTTGCCACGTTCGTGAACTGATGGAGGTTGGCAAGGCATCCGGCCTTCAAAATAATATCGTAGCTGCGGCTTTTAAGCTGCATCGTCAGTTTCATGCTTCGCACATCCTTTATCTTCATGGCTTATTTCTCCGTACTGTCAAGGGTGAAGGCACCCAGCAGCCGCAGGGTGCTGCAAACAGAAGTCAGGGTGTCCAGCAGGGTCTGGCACCCTGCGCCCGTGCTGCCCGCCGGGCAGACGATCTGTACATAGAAATAGTATTCAAACGGAACATGGGGCAGGGGACGGCTCTTGATGCACTCCATGTTAAAGCCCCGCGCGCCGATCTGATCCAGCGCCGCGGCCAGCTGGCCGGGCTTATGGCGTGCCGTGAACAGCAGCGCCAGCCGCTGGCCCTCGCCGGTCATGGCGGGGGCGGCGGCGGCACGCTCGATCACGATGAACCGCGTTGTGTTGTCGCCGTCGGCGTTGATGCCCGCGGACAAGATCTGCAGGCCGTACAGCCCGGCGGTCTCGGCGCTGGCAATGGCCGCAACGCTCGGGTCGTTCAGCTCGGCCACATGGCGGGCCGCGTCGGCGGTGTTGCCCCAGGTGGACGTTTTAAAGCCGTGCTGCTGTACAAAAACGCTGCTCTGGGCCAGCGCCTGCGGGTGGCTGATGACGGTCCTGACCGTCTCCAGCGTCGCGCCCGGCACGCCCAGCAGGTCCTGCCGGATCGGCAGGTCGCACATCCGGGCAATGATAATATCGGGGTGGGTGTACAGCAGGTCGAGCACGGTGGAGACATCGCCCGCGTTGGAGTTTTCAAACGGCAGAACGCCGAATTGTGCATCCCCGTTCTGCACGGCGTCAAAGACCTCGCCCCAGGTGGTGCAGGCCGTCTCCCGCGCAAAGGGGAAAAGGCGGCGCAGCGCAATGTGGCTCCACGCACCGGGCACGCCTTGGTAGGCGGCGGTATCGCGGCCCAGCCGGGCGCGCTGGTATGCGCGGGAAATGCTCATGGCATCGCTGAGAAAGGCGCGGTAGTAGGGGCGCAGCGCCTCGTCGGTGATGCGGGCCGTGTTTTTGTCAAGTACGGCGGCCTCCCGCGCGGCATCAAAGACCGGCTTGCCGGTCTCAGCCTTGTAGCGCACCACATCGGCCACCGCGCGCATACGCCGCTCAAACAGAGCGGCCATCTCGGCATCAACGGCGTCGATCTCGGCACGGGCTTGCTGTAAAAGGTCCATGGGTCGGCTCCTTTTCGGAATTTTTCAGGAATATCTCCGCTGCCCCTTTTGGGCATGGATGTAGGCGGGGTGGGGCAGGCCGCCCTACGAATCACCCGCAGGCGCAGTGTTGTTTATTTATACATACTCAAAGTTAGTATACCATAAATAAAGCGCCGTCACAAGAGTGACGGCGCGAAATTTGTCTTTTCTTGGCCACCTCCCCCGCAGAGGGAGGCAAGCGCAGTTTTACCCGTGCAGCGCACTTCTCAGGGCGGCCAGGAGCTCGGCCTGGTAGGCGGGGCTGAAGGTGCCGTGCAGCAGCTTGGGCAGGGCCTCCTCCTGCAGGCGGCGCCAGCTGTCGGCCTCGCGGCCCGGCAGGATCGGCACAAAGGCCACACCGTTGGCAGCGGCGGCCTGGGCGTCGCCCATGGCGTCACCGACCATCATGACCTTGCGGCTCTCATACCCGCAGGCCAGCATTGTGGCGATGGAGTTTGCCTTGCTGCCGACCTCCTGCCCGAAGATGACATCCGCATGACGGGCCAGCCCGTAGCGCTTCCACTCGCTGGCAATGGCGCTCTCGTTCGCGGCACTGACGACGGCCACATCGGCCACGGCGTGCAGCTGGCGCAGGCTTTCCTCCACGCCGGGGAACGGCTCAAACGTCGGCTCCAGCGCCTGAATACGGCGGTTGCAGGCGTTGTTCCACTCCTGCAGCTTGCGCAGGGCCAGGCTGCCGGTTTTTTGCAGCTCCCGCTGCAGGCTGGCCGTGGAAAGCTCCGTCGCGGTATCGACCCAGGCGGCAATATCCTCGCTGCCCGGGATCTCGATGCCGCGGTTTTTCAACCGGTCAAACACCAGCCGGACGCTCTCAAACCGGGAGATGCCGCGGGTGATCGTGTGCAGGTTGATCTCATCCCACGCGGCAGTGATGAAATCCGCGTGGTCATCCAGCGCAAACACGCGGATGAGCTCGGGGCACATGACGGTGGAATGCTTGATGCGCACCGTGTCCATCACGCAGCCGTCGGAATCCATGCAAATCAGAAATTCACGTTTCTTGGTAAAATCCGTCAGTGCATTTGCCATAAAAACCGTCTCCCTCTATCAACTCTGCCTATAAACTCAATATGAATCTATCATAACAAAATTCCACGGCGTTTTGCAATGCCTTTTTTAAAAAAAGCATGGATTTTTGTGTAATTTCTACACTTCAACGGGGGCATCGGGGTCCAGCGTGCGGCCAATCGGAGCGTGGATCAGCAGATTGGCCATTGCGTCCGCCGGGGTGGGCTGCTTGTTGATGACAACAAGGTTCTCCCCGCGGAAGTAGCGCAGCAGACCCGCCGCCGGGTAGACGGCCAGGCTTGTGCCGCCGACGATGAGGGTGTCGGCCCCGCGGATGGCGTGCACGGCGTTTTCCATCGTCTCCTCGTCCAGCCCTTCCTCGTAGAGCACAACATCGGGCTTGACGATGCCGCCGCACTCGTCGCAGCGGGGCACGCCGTCGCCGACGCCCGCCGCATCCTCAATGAACTGCACCGGGAAGAATTTGCCGCACCGCGTACAGTAGTTGCGCAGGGTCGAGCCGTGCAGTTCATACACGGTCTTGCTGCCCGCGGCCTGGTGCAGGCCGTCGATGTTCTGGGTCACGACGGCCTTGCATTTGCCCTCGCGCTCCAACGCCGCCAGACGCAGGTGGGCCGCGTTGGGCTTTGCCCCGTGGACGATGAGCTTCTGGCGGTAGAAGTCAAAAAATTCTGCGGTGTGGGTCTCGTAGAAGGTGTGGGAGAGCATCGTCTCGGGCGGGTACTTGAATTTTTGGTGGTACAGCCCGTCCACCGAGCGGAAATCGGGGATGCCGCTCTCGGTCGAGACGCCCGCCCCGCCGAAAAAGACCATGCTTTTTGTTGCTGCCAGAATTTCCTCTAATGCCGGAACCATGCAAACTACCCCTTTCGCTTTTGGCTTTTATGCCTTATAATATACCTATTATAATCTATTTTCGGAGGGATGCAAGATGCAGCGCGAAATCACACGGGAGCTGGTGCGCCGGCTGCTGCCCGGGCGCATGGCGGAGAGCAACAAGGGGAGCTACGGCAGTGTGCTGGCCGCGGCGGGCAGCATGGCCTACCGCGGGGCGGCGGCGCTCTGCACCGAGGGCGCTTTGCGCGGCGGGGCCGGGCTGGTGTATCTGGCCAGCGTCGAGCCTGTTATCCAGCTGGTGCTTTCCCGCACGCCGGAATGCTGCGCCTGCGGCTGCCGCACGGCGGCCAACGGGGGTATCCACCCGCAGGACGCCGACGCGCTGCGCCGCTGGTTCGCGGACAGGCACGCCGTTTTGCTGGCCGGGCCCGGGTTGGGGGAGAGCGCCGCCGATGTTTGTAAGGCCCTGCTCGGCAGGAACGCCCCGTGGGTCGGTGCCGTGCTGGACGCCGACGCACTGAACGCACTGGCAGCGGGGAAGTACAGGGGGGATCTGCCCGCAAACACGATCCTGACGCCCCACCCCGGCGAGGCCGCGCGGCTGCTGGGCCTGACTGTGCCCGAGGTGCAGGCGGACCGCGAGGGTGCCGCCGTATCGCTGGCCGAAAAATATCACTGCGTCGCCGTTTTGAAAGGGCATCACACACTGGTTGCCGCGCCGGGCGGCACGGTCTGGCGCAATGAGACCGGTAATGCCGGGTTAGCCAAGGGAGGCAGCGGGGATATTTTAGCCGGTCTGACCGCCGGGCTGCTGGCAGCGGGTCTAAAGCAGGGCCGCACGCCCGAGGACGCCGCGGTCTGCGCGGTATGGCTCCACGGCGCCGCTGCAGACCGCTGCGCCAAGCACCGCAGCATGACCGCCATGCTGCCGGGGGATCTGTTTGAAGATCTAGGGTGGATCTTGGGGGAGCTGGGGCGGTAAGGCTGCGGACCGAAAGGCGGCAGGCAGAGGAAGGCTGCAGCGGGGTGAGGGCACCCCGCCCTACAGGTGGACGGGAAGTTTGTGGTAATGGGGTCTGACGAGATATAAGGCAAGGCCCGTCCAAGCCTCTCAGGCCTCGTAGGCTCGGCCAGTCCTTCGGACCCGAACCCCTCTGTCGCTTCGCGACATCTCCCCGCGCAGCGGGGAGTCACCCTTTGACAAGGGGGCCTCCCTCTCCCCCCTGCGGGGGTTCGGGGGAACACCCGAGTTTACAAACGGAGCAGAGGGCGCGGGCGTTAAGAACGAAAAGTAATACTGCTTTCGTTTA
>ENA-ORTH01003103-ORTH01003103.1-human-gut-metagenome-genome-assembly--contig:-NODE-3103-length-11642-cov-4.286442_pt1 | contig 11642 bp, 10 predicted proteins | sample MGYA00241914_ERZ509192 | MGnify/ENA primary metagenome ERZ509192 (study PRJEB26280, sample SAMEA2338826) | human gut metagenome | biome: human gut; feature: human-associated habitat; material: faeces... | reverse complement strand
TGTTCAGGGCTGAAGTACGGAGCATCTGATATTCTTTATCTCCCAGTGTCTGAGACGGAGCAACTACGATAGAGTCACCTGTGTGGACACCAACCGGGTCAATGTTCTCCATGTTGCAGACTGTGATGCAGTTTCCTGCGCTGTCACGCATTACTTCATATTCAATCTCTTTCCATCCTGCGATGCAGCGCTCTACCAGTACTTCACCTACACGTGAAAGACGAAGACCATTCTCCAGGATTTCACGGAGTTCATATTCATTATGGGCGATACCGCCGCCGCTTCCACCGAGTGTGTAAGCAGGACGAAGAACTACCGGATAACCGATGGTGTTTGTAAATGCAAGACCATCTTCTACTGTTGTAACAACCTTGGATGCTGCGATCGGCTCACCGATCTTCTCCATGGTATCTTTAAATTCCTGACGGTCCTCCGCTTTCTTGATTGTCTGGGCAGTTGTACCGATCAGTCTTATATTGTGTTCTTTGAGGAAACCTTTCTCATCCAGCTCCATGGCAAGGTTTAATCCCGCCTGGCCGCCCAGTGTAGGAAGGACGCTGTCCGGTTTCTCTTTCAGGATAAGCTGTTCTACTACTTCTACTGTCAGAGGCTCGATATAAACTCTGTCAGCGATATCTTTATCTGTCATGATGGTTGCAGGGTTGGAGTTAAGAAGAACAACCTCAATGCCTTCTTCTTTCAGGGAACGGCATGCCTGTGTTCCTGCATAGTCAAACTCTGCTGCCTGGCCGATGATAATCGGGCCGGAACCAATTACAAGTACTTTTTTAATGTCTTTATTTCTTGGCATTATTTATTTCCTCCCATCATATCCATAAATCTGTCAAACAGGTAACTGGAATCCTGCGGTCCCGGGCATGCTTCAGGATGGAACTGTACTGTAAAGATATTCTTTCCTTCGTATGCCATACCTTCGTTTGTGCCGTCATTGACGTTAACGAATGCAGGTTTTGCAATGTTTTTCTCTTCAAGTCCCTCAGCATCTACTACATAGCCATGGTTCTGGGAAGAAATGTAAACACGTCCTGTTGCAAGGTCTTTGACCGGATGATTTCCGCCTCTGTGTCCGTATTTCATCTTATGGGTATCTCCACCTGTTGCAAGAGCCATAAGCTGATGTCCAAGACAGATTGCGAAGATCGGAACTTCAGAATCATATAATTTTTTTATTTCCTTTATAATAGAAGTACATTCCTTTGGATCTCCAGGGCCGTTACTTAACATAATGCCATCCGGATTTGCCTCCAGAATCTCTTCCGCAGGTGTCAGTGCCGGATAAATTGTAACCTCACATCCTCTTTCATTCAGGGAACGTGCAATGTTTCTCTTTGCTCCCAGGTCAAGAAGTGCTACTTTCGGACCGTCGCCTTTTAAAATCTCTTTCTCGCGGCATGTTACCTTCTCTACTACCTTACCTGTTGTATATGCTTTTAACTGGGGGATAATTGTATCTAAATCATAATTTTCATTGACGGTGATCATACCGTTCATGGTACCTTTCTCACGAAGGATTTTCGTTAAGGCTCTGGTATCAATTCCGGCAATACCTGGAATATCATGCTTTGTTAAGAAATGCTGAATCGTGTCCACGCTTCTGAAATTACTTGGGACACGGGATAATTCGCGGACAATAAAGCCGTCCACCCATGGCTTTGATGACTCCTGATCATCATAACAGATTCCGTAATTCCCAATGAGGGGATAAGTCATACATACTGCCTGTCCTGCATAGGAAGGGTCGGTCAGGATCTCCTGGAATCCTACCACGCTGGTGTTGAACACCAGTTCACCGATTGCATCCTCACTGCTGCCCAGACCGTAACCTTCATAAACCGTACCGTCCTCCAGCACAAGCCATGCCTGTTGCGCATTGTTAAAAATATCCATATGCTTACCTCCATGTTCCTTCTATTGGTTTCTATCCTAAAACTTACAGTGTAATTTTACCTACAACACCCATGATGTCTTCTTTCATTGCAAGGGCAGCTTTTCTTGCCTGCTCTGCAAAGTCTTTGCCGTCTGTGCCGGCTTTCTTCCATGCAGTCAGAATTGCGCGGGAAGAGTTTACGACTGCGCCTAAGCCGTTTTTGTCAAATGCACCAGCAACATCGTTTGCACCGCCGCCCTGTGCTCCATAACCTGGAACCAGGAAGAAGGTGTGCGGCATCTTCTGACGCATCTCAGCAAGCTGCTCTGGATAGGTTGCACCTACTACTGCACCAACGCGGGAATAACCGTAGTTGTTTTCTGTCTGGCTGCCCCACTGTTCGCACATTGCACCCATGGTTTCATAGATGCTCTTGTCGCCGATCTTCTGATCCTGAAGTTCGCCGGAAGATGGATTGGATGTTTTTACCAGAACAAAGATGCCCTTATCCTGCTCGTCACAGATTGGCAGCAGAGGATTTACACCATCTGAACCAAGATAACCGTTAACGGTCAGCATGTCCGAGCCAAATGCGGAAAGTTCCTTGCCGTTTACAGTGCTTGTGCCAAGATGAGCTTTTGCATAAGCCTGCATGGTAGAACCGATGTCATTTCTTTTACCGTCCATAATAACGATCATGCCTTTTTCCTGCGCATATTTTACAGTTTCGCACAGTGCCCACATGCCCTGCCAGCTGTACATTTCGTAGTAAGCTGCCTGTGGTTTTACTGCCGGAACGATGTCGCAGATCTGGTCGATGATAGCCTTGTTGTATTCGAGGATTGACTGTGCTGCTGCATCAAAGGTATCGCCGTATGTCGCAAACTTCTCATCTTTGATATGCTGTGGGATGTAGTCAAGCAGGGAGTCCAGTCCTACTACACTTGGGTTTTGCATCTGTGCGATCTTTTCAATCAGTCTTTTCATCCTTTGGTTCCTCCGTCTTTTGTTCTGTATCTATCTTTTAAAGTTCAAATACTGTTTTTCCGCCAAGGATTGTTCGCACCACCCGTCCGGTCAGTTCCAGACCGTCAAACGGAGTGTTTTTGCTCTTACTGTGCAGTTTTTCTGCATCGACTGTCCAGCTTCTGTCCGGATCAAACAGAACGATATCCGCAAGGCTTCCTTCCCGCAGGGTTCCACCCGGCAGGCGAAGCAGATTTGCAGGATTGGTGCTCATGAGTTTCACCAGATCAAGCAGGCTCATGCCGCACTGATGAACCAGTACGGTGCAGGCTGCTGCAAAGCTGGTTTCCAGTCCAACGATGCCGTTTGGTGCTTTGAGGAAGTTTGCTTTTTCCTCTGCTGCATGCGGTGCATGGTCGGTCACAATTGCATCGATGGTTCCATCCAGAACACCTTCCACAATCGCTTCGCAGTCTTCCTGCTCTCTGAGCGGTGGATTCATGCGGAAGTTTGCATTGTAAGAAAGCAGCAATTCGTCGGTCATCATCATATAATGCGGTGCTGTTTCGCAGGTAACCTTGACCCCTCTTGCTTTTGCTTCCCGGATCAGCTGAACCGAGCCCTTTGTGCTGACATGTGCAATGTGGATTGCGGTATCAGAACTCTCTGCAAGTACGATCTCTCTTGCTGTGATACTGTCTTCGCTTGCGCGATCCATGCCTTTAACGCCCAACTCTTTGGAAATGCGTCCTTCGTTGATGATGCCGCCATCGATGATGGTCAGATCTTCACAGTGGCTGATAACTGGAACACCCGTTTTATAAGCTTCTTTCAGGGCTTTTAACATCATGCCGCCGTTTTCGACCGGTCTACCGTCATCGCTGACCGCTACTGCTCCGCAGGCATGCAGCGCTGCGATGTCATTTAACTCCTGACCGAGCATTCCTTTTGTAATGGATGCAATCGGATAAACTCTCGCGTCCGCATCCTTTGCCTTGTCCAAAATATAGGAAAGAACTTCTTCGCTGTCGGTAACCGGTTTGGTATTTGGCATACAGCAAACACCAGTTACTCCTCCGGCAGCAGCTGCCTTACAGCCTGTAATGATATCTTCCTTGTGAGTAAATCCAGGATCACGCAGGTGAACGTGGATGTCCAGAAATCCCGGTGCTGCACAAAGTCCCGAAGCATCAATATGCTGTGCACCCTGTGCGATCTTGGTCTGTGCCAGATTGGAACCGACCTTGATGATTCGATCTCCTTCAATCAGAATATCACCGATAAAGTCAACCGGTGGTTCACAGGACGGGTCTAAAATCCTGGCATTTGCAATGAGCATTTTTTCCACAAAAGTCCCTTCCTTTCCTCTGCTTTTATTTTATATTATTCATCCGTTTCAATACAGATTGTTACCTGATCTTCTCCGTCCCGCTCCTCGACCGAAACCTTGACAAACTCGTCACGGGATGTCGGCAGATTTTTTCCGACATAGTCTGCGCGAATCGGAAGTTCCCGATGTCCGCGGTCGATTAACGCTGCAAGCTGGATACTTTTTGCTCTGCCGCGCTGCAAGATAGCGTCCATCGCTGCCCGGACGGTACGGCCGGTATAGATTACATCATCCACAAGGATAATCTGTTTTCCTTCAACGGAAAACGGAAGATCGGTTCGATCCTGTCGTCCTTCACCGCTGCGCTTGTCATCGCGGTAAGCGGTAACATCCAGATATCCAACCTCCACCGTGGTACCTTCCAGCTCGGAGATTTTTTTTGCTACCCGCTGTGCCAGCTCCGCTCCTCTGGTCATGATACCGATGATATACAGGTTTGACGCACCTTTGTTGTGCTCGATAATTTCAAACGAAATTCTTGTGATTGCCCTCAGCATGGCTTTTTGATCCATGATCTGGGTTTTCTCGACCAGCATATCAAAATCCTCCCCATTGGTTAAATTTAAGCCAGCGCATAAAAAAGCTGCCTGCGACCTTTCGGCAGCAGACAGCAGGTTTTTCCATCACATTAAAAGCCCAGCTTTTCCGGACTTTTTCCAAAAGATTCCCTTTTGGATATGGTTACCCCATCAAACCACCTTGCCAGCCTCACAGGACCGTCTTAAAGGATTCGCTTTCAGGATAATAATGACAAGACAGATTGCTTCATTTGCAAAATCAATATGTCTTGTTTTTCTTTAAGGATAAGTATATCCAATTCTCTGCAAAATGTCTAGTGCTGACACGTCAAACTTCGCATAAATATTGACTTTTTTTTGGTCATTTTGCTGCAAAAGTTCCTCGAAGCATAAAGAAAAGGTTATTTTGTTTCCTTTTTTAACAAATCGCTAGAGGGACATATCTTCCTCATCGTCATAATCATGATAGAGGTGGTCCATCATCATTTCTTTTTCGTGGCGATATTTCTGTTCCTTAATGTAAAGGTCCAGTGCTTTGTTGAGTTTAAACAGCACCGAAACCGATTTTACGCAGATCACCGCAATCATGGCAACCATACTTGCCACAACCACCATCAGCGCAAGGATAGAAGCTTCCTTTCCTTTCATTCCATCATTTTTTATCTTTTCAAAACAAGGCATAAACAGATCCTCCTTTGCATATTCAGCAAAAATCATAATAAAATACTTTTATTTTATCCAACCACGATCATATATATCATCCAAAAACATAAAATCGCAATCGAATATCGATCAATAACTTTTGGAATGGGCTGATATGTTTTGACGTTTTTCATCACGACTTCTTTATTGACAAAGAAGCCATAAAACATTACCAAAGCCAATAGAATGGCAAAAATCACAAGAAGAATCAGCAAGGACGACATTGTCAAAATGCTGTCTAACTTTTCTATTGGCAAGTGCATTATATCAGAATACCCTAAAATCGTCACCAGCAAATTATTGAGGAGATGAATCACGATTGACGGTATGATTGAACCCGTAAACAAGATAAACATCGACCCGCATATTCCTATTAAAATGGCGGAAAAAGCGTTATTCAATGTCAGATGCAGAAAAACAAAATAAACTGTCGTCACAATAACAGCTGTGGCTGTTCCTTTGTTTTCTTGTAAAATAGACCATAGCACACCGCGGAATAATAATTCCTCAATTACAGGAGCCAGAAAAACAGCTGCAAAAACTGTGGTGTATATATCCATGCCCGGTTCATTTGCCTGTCCTGAAAAAAGGTCTAATTTTAAACATAGCCTAACCCATAACAGACCTAACGCAGTGACTAACAAGCCCGCACATACCGATAATAACAGGTTCTTTCGTGTCGTTTTTCTTATGCTTATAACTTCTGCAAAGCTTAAACGGTTCATTTTTAGAAAAGTATACATCAATATAAATAAGCAAATCTCATATAAAAAAGATACACTTATGATGTAATTTCCCAATGCCTCTATCAAAAAAATGGAGCACAGCATGGTCAATGGCATTAAAAACACCAGCAATATTAAAAAGAATAAATTCATCTTTTTTATCATATGGACTCTCTCCAATCCAATTGAATTTCTATTTTGACAAATCTATTACTTTTTAAGAATTATATCATTTCTGTTCCTATTAATCAATCCAGATTTATTTTTTTGAAAAAAATTGTGAAAATTCACTTGAATTCTCCTGTTTTTTTGAAAATCCTGTTCGCCTTTTTCGGAAAATCTTTCATAAACTGTTTTAAATTTAAAAATTTTATGGTAAAATAATTGAGTTATCATTGCATTGTTTATGATTATATCGATTTTAAGAATTAGGAGCTATATTATGAACAAGAAAATTTCCCTGGGGCTGGCCCTCGCCCTTATGTTCGTCATCACCGCGGTAACATTTTCCATTACCATGATTTTTTCCAGGCAAATGTTCTCCACTACCGTCACCAACGTTTCTCAAAGAGAAGCGATGTATGACAAGCTTTCCGAGATTGACAGTTACGTACGAAAGAACTATTACGGTACAATCGATGAAACAACCTTGAATGACTATATCTCGATGGGATATATCGCCGGACTCTCCGATCAGTATGCTACCTATTATTCTGCTTCCCAGTATGCGGAACTTCAGCAGGAAAACGCAGGTAAACTGGTTGGTATCGGTATCCGCGCAACTCGCAGCGAAAGCGGATTTATTCAGGTAACAGAAGTTTATCCGGATTCTCCTGCTGCTGAGGCAAACATCAAAGCGGGTGACCTGATCGTCAAGGTAAACGACATCGATGTCACCGCAGACACCTATAATGACGCCATCAGTGAGATTGGCGGCAAAGCGGGCACCAAGCTCAGCCTGACCGTCCGCAGCGACAACAAGGATCGTGAAATCTCCGAGATTACCCGCCGTGTTGTTGTAACCCCTACTGTATATCCAAAAATGATTGGCACTGCCGGCTACATCAAAATTGTCGACTTTAATGAAAACACCTATGACCAGTTTAAAAAAGCGGTAGAAGATCTGATCGGCAATCAGGGAGCACAGTCTCTGATTTTTGACCTGAGAAACAATACCGGCGGTCTGGTCGATCCAGCCATCAAGATGTTGGATATGCTGCTGCCGGAAGGCACCATTGCAACCGCAACTTATCGTGATGGTTCCACCGAAGTTCTCGGTACATCGGATGCAAACTGCATCGATAAGCCTATGGTTGTCCTGACCAATGAAAATACCGCCAGTGCAGCAGAGCTGTTCACACAGGCACTGCGCGATTACGGTGTTGCAAAATCGGTCGGCACTACTACCTACGGCAAAGGCGTTATGCAGGTAACCCATTCTCTGAAAGATGGTTCTGCAATCCGCATTACCGTTGCTCAGTACAATCCACCAAAGAGCGCAAACTATGATGGTGTTGGTATCAAACCAGATTACGAAGTTACTCTGACCGAAGATCAGGTAAAAGCTTTTGATACTCTGGATGAAACCACCGATCCACAGCTGAAAAAAGCACTGGAAATCACCAACTCCTCTACCCTGCTGACACAGAACACAGAAACCACCACAACAGAGGAATCTGCTGCTCCTGAAGAAGCAAACGGAGAAACCACAACCTCCGAGGAAACACCTGCAGAAACAGAAGCTCAAGAAGGAGCAGAAACCCAAACAGAAACCACTGAAACAGAACCTGCTGCTGAATAAAAAGTAAAAAAAGAGGAACGGAAAAATCCGTTCCTCTTTTTTTAAAACCCTTTTTTTCTTTGCTTTATGTTTACCCCGATACTGCCGCACAGACATCCGCACAGCAGCATGGAAAACAGTTTCACCAATGCCCAGAACCCCGGAGTTTCACCAATTGCAAGAGAGCCCAACATCCCTGCTGCAAACAAGATTCCTGCGCACAGCATTCCAAGGAAAAAACCATTTTGCTTTGCGTGTCTTGCACAAAAGAATGCTCCAATGCAGGCAAGCAGGCATCCTAAAATAAGTCCAATCCCTTTGACTGCCCAAATCGGTACCTTTCCTGCGGACATTGCAGCAGAAAGAATTGTCAGCAACACCATTCCTGCTGTAATCGCTGCTGCACATCCCACAATCACTGCTTTTTTCTGACGGCTATCCTCTGATTTTCGACCTGTATTTTTATTTCCTTCCGTTGATTTTCCCTTTGCACGGATATTCCTTTTTTCCATAAAAAATCACCCCGTATCCTGCATTTTCTGTTACAGGATATTCGGGGTGTCCAATATTTATTCGCTAAAATCAAGCGGATTATTTGGATTTTTTATCAGCCTGTTCCTGAGCAGCTCTCTCAGTTGCAGTGATATTCTGCTGAATGGACCAACGAGCCAGACGGATTTTGCTTCTGTCGCCTGCTGTTTCGATTACAACAGTATCATCTTTGATGCTGACGATTCTGCCGATGATGCCGCCGATTGTTACAACTTCATCTGCAATTTCGATGTTTTCTCTCATCTTCTGAACTTCTTTTTCTCTCTTTTTCTGAGGACGGATCAGGATGAAGTAGAATACAACGAACATCAGAATCAGCGGAATAAAGGTTGCCAACATAGTAGCAGTATCCGATGTTGCTGCGGTAAGATAAAAGTTTGCCATGGGTTTTTGCACCTCCGTTAAAATAAGCAAAAATGCGCTGGGAAAAATCCCCTGCATTTTGATATACAAGCAACATTATACCTGTTTCAGCTGTACTTTGCAAGTGGTTTCTCTGTAAAATACAGACAAAATTCTCACTCGTTAAATTCTTCTGCCCAACAGTGGAATCATCTCTGCACGGAACTGCTCATATCTTCCCTCGTCCAGTGCTGCACGGATCTTTTCCATCAGGGTATTATAGAAATACAGGTTGTGCATAACAGCAAGGCGCATGCCCAGCATCTCGTTTGCTTTGAGCAGATGACGGATATAAGCGCGGGAATGACGCTGACAAACCGGACAGTCACACTGTGCATCAATCGGGCTGTCATCCAGCTCATATTTTGCATTGTTGATGTTGATGATACCCTGCCAGGTAAACAGATGGCCGTGGCGTGCATTTCGGCTTGGCATAACACAGTCGAACAGGTCTACACCGCGATAAACCGCCTCGATGATATTGACCGGTGTACCAACTCCCATCAGATAACGAGGCTTGTCCTTTGGCATATATGGTTCAACCTCTTCGATGATTTCATACATAACCGGAGCAGGCTCTCCAACTGCCAAACCTCCGATCGCATAGCCGTCACAGTTAATTTCCGAAATCTGCTTCATGTGTTCGATACGCAGATCCGGGAAGGTAGAACCTTGGTTAATACCAAACAGCATCTGATGTGGGTTGATGGTACCTTCTGCCGCATTGAGGCGATCCATTTCCGCACGACAGCGTCTGAGCCAACGGACGGTGCGGTCAATGGAACGTTTGGTATACTCTCTGGTTGCCGGGTTTTCGATACATTCATCGAATGCCATTGCAATGGTGGAAGCCAGGTTAGACTGGATGCGCATGCTCTCTTCCGGTCCCATGAAGATGCGTCTGCCATCAATATGGGACTGGAATTTTACTCCCTGCTCGCTGATGGTTCTCAGCTGTGCCAGAGAAAATACTTGGAAGCCGCCGCTGTCGGTGAGAATCGGTCCATCCCAACCCATAAACTTGTGCAGGCCGCCCAGCGCTTTGATCTTTTCATCGCCTGGACGCAGGTGCAGATGATAGGTGTTGCAAAGCTCTACCTGACATCTTAAATCTTTCAGGTCATAGGAAGAAATACCGCCTTTGATTGCCGCCGAAGTACCAACGTTCATAAAGGCCGGTGTCTGGACTGTGCCATGTACCGTTTTGAATTCACCGCGGCGGGCACGTCCTTCCTGTTTTAACAATGTATACATAAAATCCTCCGAATTACTATGATAAAGTTTTTTGTCAAACTTTTGTACACAAAAGTTTGCGGTTTCCAAAGGCAGAGCCTTTGGGCACTTGTCGCAACATATAAAAAAACAAAAGATAAAAATCGATAGGGGCAATAAGTCGTTTCGATTCTGGCGCACGGGAGTGCGCATCTGCACACAGTTATGCAGATGAAAACCCAATCAAGTTTTATCTGCATTTGAATTTCAGCGCCAAATACGAAAAATCTCCCACTGGGAGGTTTTTCTGGATGGTGCATCTCGGCAGTTTCCAGAGGGGATTTTTCTCTTGCAAAAACCCCCTATTTGTCAATCCAAAACTTGGATTGATAAATTTACCCCCAAATGCGCCTGAACGATAAGGTTCCGCACTCTGCGGAGTGCGCCAAGGGCGTTACCCTTTGGAAACCCACAATTTTTGAAAAAATTGTCTAAAACTTTTGTTTTTTCTCCTACCACCCGTCTTTGCGCCGAAGGCAAACGGCGTGCAGGCTCAGCCCGCTTATTTGTCTGCATCGTTTACAATCAGCATAGCATCGCCAAAGGAGAAGAAACGATATTTCTCCTTTACTGCAAGGTCATAGGCTGCCATGGTATGCTCATAGCCTGCAAAAGCACTGACTAACATAATCAGAGTGCTTTCCGGCAGATGGAAGTTGGTGATCAGTCCATCCAGCACCTTAAACTGATAACCTGGATAGATGAAAATGTCGGTATAACCTTCTTCTGTGTGCAGCGGCAGTCCCTGTTTGGTTCCCAGTGTTTCCAGAGTACGGCAGCTTGTGGTTCCAACTGCAATGACGCGTCCGCCGTTTGCCTTGGTCTGGTTGATCAGATCAGCAGTTTCCTGCGGCAGATAATAGTGCTCGGAGTGCATCTTGTGGTCGGTGATTTCGTCCTCTTTGACCGGACGGAAGGTTCCCAAACCAACATGCAGGGTTACGGTTGCAACCTTAACGCCTTTTGCCTTGATCTTATCCAGCAGTTCGTTGGTAAAGTGGAGACCTGCTGTCGGCGCTGCTGCCGAGCCAAGCTCGTGGGAATAAACAGTCTGATAGCGCTCGTTGTCCTGAAGTTTTTCGGTAATGTAAGGTGGGAGCGGCATATTGCCGATCTGCTCGAGTACCGGGAAGATGCTGTCTCCTTCGTAACTAAAGCGGATCAGACGGTTTCCGCCTTCTACGGTTTCCAAGACCTCACCTTTTAATAATCCTTCACCAAAAATGAGCTTTACGCCCGGTTTTGCTTTTTTACCCGGTTTTACCAGTGTTTCCCAAACATCCTTTTCCTTCTGTTCCAGAAGCAGGACCTCAATGTTTGCGCCGGTGTCTTCCTTCGTTCCATAAAGTCTTGCCGGAATAACGCGGGAATCGTTGACAACCAGCAAATCCCCTTCTTTTAAGTAATCCAGCACATCATAAAAATGATGGTGGCTACATTTTCCGCA
>ENA-ORTH01003088-ORTH01003088.1-human-gut-metagenome-genome-assembly--contig:-NODE-3088-length-11702-cov-2.255774_pt1 | contig 11702 bp, 9 predicted proteins | sample MGYA00241914_ERZ509192 | MGnify/ENA primary metagenome ERZ509192 (study PRJEB26280, sample SAMEA2338826) | human gut metagenome | biome: human gut; feature: human-associated habitat; material: faeces... | reverse complement strand
AAGTGGCGCTCAGCGCTGCCGATCGCATCGTTCCCTATGCGCCGGCTCTCACAGCCATCCGCGAGGCCGACCTCATCGTGTTGGGTCCGGGATCGCTCTTCACATCCATCATCCCGAACCTCCTGGTACCTGGCGTCGTCGATGCCATTCGCGCTTCGAAAGGCGCTACCTTGTTCGTGTGCTCGCTCGCCGATATGCAAGGCGAGACGTGGGGTCTGACGGCACGCGAGCATGTCGAGGCTCTTATGGATCACGGGATGCAGGGGCTCGTGGACTACATGCTGGTTCATACTGTCGTACCCCTCCGGCCCGATAGCCCGGCGACGGGTCTGTTCAGCGCTGTCACGGGCGCAGAACCAGAGCATGCCTCGACATCTGGGATGGACGATGCGGTGCTGTCCGGGCGCATTCGCCCTGTACGCGTGAGCTATCATGACGTGCAGGCCATTCAGGCGCAGGGACCGGTCGTTATTGCTCGCAACCTGGTGGATCCGATCCGTCCGACGTGGCACGACCCGAAGGCTCTGCGCGACGCGTTCTCGGGGGTGTTGAAGCTATGTCGTTCACGTCGGAGGTAAAAGACGAGCTCGCACGCGTTCCCCCGGCGTGCACGCATTGCGAGAAAGCGGCGCTTGCCGCACTCGTGCGCATCGAGGGGACACTGTTCCTCAGCGGGCAGGGAGCCTATCGGCTTGAGGTGGCCACCGACGCTCCCGGCGTCGCACGTCTGATTATCAGACTCCTTCACGAACTCTACCATGTTAAGACCCATCTCACCGTGCGTCGCAGCGTGCTGCACAAGACCCCGAACTACTTGATCGAGGTGCCGTCGCAGCTGCATCTGGCCGAGTCCCTCGCGGATATGGGAGTGCTTGCCGACGACGGCGGACTCGAGATGGGGGTCAAGCCTGACCTTGTCGAGAAGCAGTGCTGCTCGGCCGCCTACCTACGCGGTGCGTTTCTAGGCGGCGGGTTCGTCGCCGATCCGCGCGGCGATTTCCACTTCGAGATCACGGTCGAAAACGAGGCTTTAGCCGAAGGCATCGTGGAGCTGCTCGACCAGAAGGGCATCAAGGCGCGCATCATGCAAAGGCGCAGTTCCTACATGGTCTACCTCAAAAGCGGCAGCGCCATTCTGGAGTTCCTTGCCTTTACGGGCGCACATCAGAGCGCGCTCGCTATGGAAAACGCACGCGTTATCAAAAGCGTCCGCAACGATGTGAACCGCATGACGAATGCCGAAGTGGCGAATCAGGCAAAGGCCGCGAGTGCGTCGGTGGATCAGCTGTTCGCCATACGCGTCGTGCTCGAGGCTCACGGTATGGAGAACCTGCCGCCCGCCTTGCAGGAGTTCATCAGGTTGCGGGTGACGTACCCCGATGCCACGATCAAAGAGCTTGGTGAACGCGCAAACCCGCCGCTGTCGAAATCGGCGGTCTACCATCGCGTGCGCCGCATCGAGCAGATGGCGAAGGAGGCGCGAGGGTAGGGCGCTCTTCGGGATACCGACGGACTTGATGCGGCGAGGCGGCGCACGCGCGGGCTCGCCGGACGCCGAGCCCGCCGGTCCCGCAGCTCACACACGTCCACGCGCAAGCCAATGAGCGTTGATCGGACAGATGCTTTCCGAGATGTTCAGCAGTACCTCCCGAAAGATCGTGATCTGGTCGGCCTGCTCGTTCTTGCGCCAGATGAGGTGGTAGGGGAAAGCCGCGTCAGGCTCTTCGATGGGCAGGGGAAGGTAGTCATCCAGCGAGCCGGGAAAGAGCCGCTTGGAGAAATTCGAGCGCGGGGTCACCAAGATGCTTTCCTCCAGATTCGAGAACGAGAAATCGCGCGTTGAGTCGGCGAAGATAAGCTCTTGCTCGACAACGACGCCATGGCGGCGGAAGAACTCGTCCACGGCAAGGGTTCCGCGCGCGAAGCCGAGGCTGCCGATGGGGTGTACGACCAACCGTCCCTCCAGATCATGCACGGATATTGCTTCGCGATCCGCCAGCGGGTGCTGGCGACTCACGATGGCCACCAAAGGCACCGTTGCCAGAATGCACGAATCGCAGCGCGGATCGGTCTCTTCGTCTTGCAGGGCGACCTCGACAAACAGATCGATCTGCCTCGACGCAAGCTGATCGAAGGGCGACTGGGTGCCGCAATGCGCCAAGGAGAGCGTGAAGCCGGGATCGTGCGCAGCCAGATATGCTTTCGCCTCGGACACCAACCTCACCATAGCGTCGTCCTCGATGCTCCCCGCCAGGCGGACTTCGCGCGTCGCGGATCTCACGTGCCGTTTGGCCTCATCGTAGAGATTGAGCATCTTCTGCGCGTCGATGCTGAAGACGCGCCCCTGCGAGGTCAGTTCGATCCCCTGGAGGTTGCGTTTGAACAGCGTGCAGCCGAATTCCTTTTCAAGCGCGGCCATGTGCTTGCTCAACGAGGACTGCGTGAGATTGAGGTACTTGGCTGCTGCGGTGAAATTCATATGCCGAACAACGACGAGAAACTCGTTCAGATAGCTTGAATTCATGTCCCTCTCCCCGCGAGGCGCTTCGTTTTGGAATGGCATGATTCCATTGCGCGATCGCATTGCGCTCGAATCGTCATGTCTTTGATTCCCCTTCTGGTAAGTATAAATGATTTCAGAGGCATCGTCGTGAAAGGGGGACGTGCCAAAAGACAGCGAATACGAGCAATCTTGAGGCTCGGGGGGATTCGAGAGGCGCTCTGAGCCGTCGATCGAAGAGGAGGAGATGCAACTTGTCAACGAATACCATGAGTCGGCGCACATTCGCCAAGGTGGGCGTCGGATCGGCCCTCGCCGCGGTTCTGGCTCCGGGCTCACTGACCGGATTGGAGCAGGCGAGCGCCGAAGAGCTCAATGCCGACAACGGAGAGGTCAAGCGCATCCGCAGCCACTGCCGCGCCTGCGGAAAGATGGAATGCCCGATCTGGGTCAGCGTGAAGAACGGGCGTGTGATCAAGATCGAGGGGGACGAGTCGGCTATTTCGTCGCATGGCAACTGCTGCTGCAAAGGCCGCGGCGCCATGCAGGCGCTATATCATCCCGACCGCATCAAGTACCCGATGAAGCGCACGAATCCCAAGGGCGAGGATCCCGGCTGGGTGCGCATCTCGTGGGATGAGGCCATCCAGCAAGCGGCCGACGGGCTGAGGAAAATCGTCGAGGATCCGAAAAACAACGGGTGGCATTCCATTAAGATTCTGCACGGCACCGGCCGTACCACCACATACGCCACCGAGAGTCTGCCGGCGGTGGTGGGGACTTCCAATCAGGGCTCGACCGCGGGGCAGGTATGCAAGGGTCCGCGTATTGCAAGCGGCGCGATGATCGCCTATGCATCTCCGCACTGGGTGGCCAGCAACGATGGTGCGAAGTGCTTCTTCCAATGGGGTACCAACCAGGAGGTTTCGAACTACGACACGGCCGGCAAGGTGGCCGCTGAGATGAAGTCCAATTCCGAGGTGTCGATCTGCGTTGGCCCGCGGCTGCAGAATCTGGGCAAGGAGTGCGACTATCAGCTGCATCTTCGGCCCGGCACCGATGATGCACTTGCGCAGGCCCTGATCAACGTCATCATTCAGAATAAAACCTACGACGAGCTGTTCATCAAGCGCTGGACCAACGGCCCCATGCTCGTGGTGGACGATCTCGAGCCGAGCGGGTTTGCATGGACGAACAAGTACGAGATGCCCGGCGCCTATCCACTCAATATACGCACCCGTCTGCTCAAGGAGAGCGATATGGTGGAGGGCGGTTCGCCGCAGAAGTTCGCGGTGTGGAACGCCAGGCAGGGCAAGGTCACCTTCTTCGACGCGCCGTCGGGTTTGTGGGAAGGCGAGACGGGCCCGACGTATCCCGACCCGGAGAAGGACTGCGAGGTGCTGCATCCCAGCTACCTGACTCCCGAGGACGACAACTACGACGACACCGCTGCTTTGAACACGATCGATCCGGGCTTTCCCGAGGCGCTTAACCTCGACCCGGCGCTTGAGGGGGAGTTCGAGGTCACGCTGAAGGACGGCAGGACGGTCAGGGCCGTCCCTGTGTGGCAGCGGTTCGCCCAGCGCGTGGCGTACTGGACGCCCGAGCGCGCCGCCGAGCATTGCTGGCTTGACGCCGACCTGATCCGCGAGACGGCGCTTGCCTACAGCAAGGAGCCGGGCATGGGCGGCATCATGTACAACCTACCCATCGAGCATACTGGCAACGCGACCGAGACGTGCCGCACCATCTTGTGCCTGAGCGGCGTCACCAACAATATCGACACGTTCGGCGGCAATCGCGGAAGCGACCTGCTCTACTTCTTGTACAACACCTATTTCCAGTACCATACGCCCTTTGTCGACAATAAACTGACGCCGGACCAATCGGGCCAGTGCGCCGGCGCGGTGGGCGAGGACGGCACGCCGGGCGCGGGGCGCTTCCCGCTCATCCCCTGGGCCGGCCAGGTGGGCAACGCAGCTATCTTCCACGATCAAACCACCTGCACCGACCAAATCATGTCGGGCAAGCCCTATCCCATCCGCGGCATGATCTCATGCACGGGCAGCCACTTCCATTCCGGCAACGCCGTTGCCAACTGGGAGGCATTCAAGACGCTCGATTTCTACCTGGGCTGGGAGCTGTGGTGGACGCCGACCATCGAGCTTGCCGACATCGTCTTGCCGGCGCGCCACTTCTTGGAGAATACGTGCGTGCGCGCTTCGCAGAACGGCGAAGGCGGTTTCGGAGCCATGGTCAAGATCGTCGAGCCGATGGCTGAAAGCAAGTGGGACAGCCTCTCCCTCATCAACGAGCTGGCTCCCGCGCTCGGCGCACCCTGGTGGCCCGCGGATAAGTCGCAGGTCCCGTTCCTCGGGCAGTTCGGCGACGCGCAATGGCCAACCGAGGAGCAGGCGCTCGACATGTCGGTCATCACCATGAAGCCCATGGACTTCATGGGTGGACACGTCATGCAGGCGGGCGGCCCGACCGAGCTGGGGCTTGACGGCGCCCCGTTGCAGTTCGACAGCTACCAGGATTTCTGCGACAAGTTCCAGGAGCATGGGCAGTGGTCGCTCAAGAAAATGTCGCCGTTTGGCTATTACAAGCGCTATCTGTGGGGTTGGCTGCGCTCGGTTGAGGGGTACTTCGATTCCGAGAGCGAGGACTTCATGGTGACCGGTAAGCCCGGTCCGCTCGGATTCCCCACGCCGACGGGCAAGTTCGAGTTGTGGTCGACCGTCTTGGAGTCATACCCCGCCGACACGCAGGGCGTGGAGCGCGAGGTCGGCCTTGAGGACGATTACCTGGCGGCTCTGCCGATCGTGCGCGAGCCCTACGAGAGTCCCTATCAGACCCCCGAGGTCTACGAGGAGTATCCGCTCATCATGACCACCGGGCACCGCAACCCACTGTACTTCCATAGCGAAGGCCGTCAGCAGCCCTACATGCGCGAGCTCTACCCCGTGCCGCATTTCCAGATTCACCCCGACACGGCCGCCCAGCTCGGCATCGAGCAAGGCGACTGGTGCTGGATCGAGTCGCGCCGCGGAAGGGTCCGCGAGACGGCCGATCTGTTCGCCGGCATCGACCCGAGGATCATCGAGGCGGATCACGGCTGGTGGTATCCCGAGCTGCCCGCGCCGAAACACGGCTGGGATCTCTCGAACGTCAACGTCCTGGTCGATCAGTACGCCCAGGACCCCGTTCTGGGCAGCACGACTCTGCGCGCCTATCTGGTGAAGGTTTACAAGGCTACGCCGGAGAACTGCCCGGACGGCCATGTGGTGCCGCGCGATCCCGACACCGGGATCGAGATCATCACCTCGGGCGACGATCCGCGTCTGAGGGAGTGGATGCCCCTGACCGAAGAAGAGAAGGAGGCGCTGTAATGCAGTATGCGATCGTAACCGAATGCAACAAGTGCGTATGCTGCTATGCATGCACGGTTGCCTGCAAAGTGGAGAACAACCCGCCTCTGGGCAACCATTGGACGAAGATCCTGCGCGTCGGCCCCAATCCCATCAACGAAGGCGATACGTTTCCCGACGTGGAGATGTACTACCTGCCGATGAAGTGTCAGCACTGCCGCACGCCGGAATGCGTGAGCGTCTGCCCTACGGGCGCCTCGCAGAAGCTGGAAGACGGCACCGTGCAGATTGACAAAGAGAAGTGCATCGGATGCCAATTCTGCGTGATGGCGTGCCCCTATGATGTGCGCGCGCTCAACAAGGAAACGAAGGTCGTCGAGAAGTGCACGATGTGCGAGCAGCTGATCGCGGCCGGCGGGCAGCCGGAATGCGTGAGCGCCTGTACCGGAGGCGCCCTGCACTTCGGCGACCTCGATGACGCGTCGAGCGAGGTATCAAAGCTGGTCGCCGAGGCGGGCGACAGGGCCCATACCCTGCCCGACGTCGGCAACGGGCCGACAAACATCTATATCCTCGACAAGCAGAAATGGAGGCTGTGAACATGGAGCTCCAGTGGCCTCTCGTAGTCTTCACCACATTCATATGCCTGTCCGCCGGGACGTTCGGGTTCATCTCCGTCGCCTCGATGAAGAAGGAGTATGCGCGCATACAGCTCCCCGGCCTCATTACGGCGTTTGCCGCGCTCGTGATCGGAGGACTGGCAAGCGTTCTGCACCTCCAGACGCCGGCGCGCTACTTCGGCCAGTTCGGCAATATCACGTCGGGCATCAACCAGGAGCTCATCGCGCTTGGCCTGGTTGCCATCACCATGGTGGTCTACTTCGTGCGGCTCAGGCGAAAGGGCGATGTCGGAAGGGCGGTCAAAGTCGTCTCGGCGCTGCTCTCGGTCGTGCTCGTGCTCGTGATGAGCCATTCCTACATGATGGCGTCCATGCCCGCATGGAACACCATTTTGCTGCCGCTGTACTACCTGTTGGATGCCGCCTCGCTGGGAGCGCTTGTCATGGCGCTGCTCATGGCCGTCTGCACGGAGGATGACACGGCTTGCTCGAAGGCGATCGTCGTCGCGATTGCGGCCGTCGTCCTGCTCGCGCTCGCAGTCGTGGCCTTCGCTGTCTTTTTCTGCTCGCTTGCCGGCGCCGGATACACGCAGGCGATGCACGTCGATCTGCTGACGGTGCCTCCTGTCGATCCCGCCTCGATTGGCGAGCGGATGCTCTCGGGCGATCTTGCCATGCTGTTCTGGGGCGGCGTCGTGGCGGTGGGACTCGTCCTTCCGCTGGCGGCCCTGGTCGTCTCGCGCAAGGCACCCCGGGCAAGCGTTGGGGCGACGGCGACGGCGGTCGTCCTGGTTCTTCTGGGCGGGCTGGCCTTCCGCGCGTTGCTCTACTGCGCCGGCGCCTCCCTGCTGGTTTACTGACATTGAGCGATTCCGCGCGCCCGCCTGCCACGCGCACGGGCGCGCGGATACGCGCGGCACCTGAGAGGATGCAGTTATGGAAGCAACGAATTTGGCGGAGCTTGACGACGCCATGCGCCATCGTATGGAGATGTACGCCTTGCTGGCGCGCCTGTACCGCGAAGAAGTCGACGGGGATCTTCTGCAGATGCTGCAGGAAGGCGGCGTGACGGTCTCTGGGGACGCATCGCTTGACGAGGGATTGTATCTCATGCGGCGCTATCTCGCATCGTCCGATGCATCGACGCTCGATCTGGCGAAAGACTACGCCAAGGTATTCTGCGGCGCCGCTTCGACCAACAAGACCGCGGCCTATCCCTACGAGTCGGTCTTCACGAGCGAGAAGGGCCTTCTCATGCAGGAGGCTCGCGACGAGGTGCTTGCGTGGTACCACCGTTACGGCCTCGGGCGAAGCGAACGGTATCACGAGTGCGAGGACCACGTTGCGCTCGAGTTCGAGTTTTTCGCATTCCTCATCGGCAAGTATCTCGATGCGTCCGCGTCCGGGCAAGCGGCCTCGGCCGAACAGCTGCTGGCCGCACAGCGGGATTTCATGCAGGGACACCTGGTCAATTGGGTGCCGGCGTTCTGCCGGCACGTGAACCTCCGAGCGAAGACGGACTTCTATCGCGGCTTGGCGCAGTTGACGGCGGCCTACGTGAAGCGGGATTTCGCCGCATTGAAGGAGACGGCGGGCGCATTCGCGAGCGCGGAGCGGTGCTAGCATGGCTGGCGAAGCGGGCTCGGCGAAGCCGAAGGCGCCTCATGGCCCGAGCATGGGCCGCCGGGATTTCGTGTACGCAGCCGGCGCGATAGCGGGATTGGCGTGCGTGGGCGGCGCCGCGAAACTCGCGCCCGGAGACGAGAGTCTGATTCGACCGCCGGGAGGCGGCGACGAACAGGAGTTTTTTGCCCGGTGCACGCGCTGCGATCGCTGCCGCAGCGCGTGTCCCACCCGGGTCATCGCGCCGGCGACGCTCGAGGACGGACTGCTCTCAATTCGAAGCCCCAAGATGAACTTCAAGTTGGGATGGTGCAATTTCTGCGGGGCGTGCGCCGAAGTCTGTCCGACCGGCGCGCTTGCGACGTCGGGCGGCGCGCGCTTCGCGTTCGATCCGATGCCCGATGACGAGTTCTTCGAAACGTCGCTCGTGCTGGGGCATGCGGTTGTCAACGAAGACCGCTGCATCGCCTGGAAGGGGCAGAGCGCATGTGTTCTGTGCTCGCAGGCGTGTCCCTACGAAGCGATATCGCTTGACGAGTACGACAGGCCTGTGGTCGATGAGAACGCATGCAACGGCTGCGGGGTCTGCGAAAACCGCTGTCCGTCCTCCCGGCTGTTGAGCTATGGGGGAGGGGATGTGCGCGGCATCGAGGTGGAGCCTGCGCTCGTGCGCTGACGGAGCACCTCTCCTTCGAGAAAGAGTGCGTGTCATGAAAAGAAAGATTCCGGTGACGTATCTCCGCGTGGCTGCCATGCTTTTGTTTTTTGCGCTCGTGCTTGTCGGGCTTGCGACGAACCTTGCGCCGGGTACCCCGTCCTCGTTCGGATTCGGCAGCATCGCGGCGATATGTCCGCTCGGCTCGCTTGAGGTGCTCATCGCATCGAAGACGTTCATCCCGCTGGCGGTGGCCTCCTTGGCGTGCCTGATCATCATCGCCTTCGTGCTGGGCAAGGTGTTCTGTGGCTGGGTCTGTCCCGTGCCCCTGTCCCTGCTGCTCGCCCCGAAAAAGGAGCGCGAGCTTTCCCGCGAGGCCGACGACGAGGACGGCGACCCCGTCTTGTCGCATCCTCATCCCGAGACGAGGGCGCGCCCTCGTTTTGATTCACGCTTCGCGGTGCTTTTGGGTGCGCTGGGTTCAACGGCGGTGTTCGGATTTCCGGTTTTCTGTCTTGTGTGCCCGATCGGCCTGACGTTTTGCCTCGTCATCGGGCTGTGGCGGCTCATTGGTTTCAACGAGCCATCCTGGCTGCTCATCGTGTTCCCGCTGCTTCTCGCCCTCGAGCTGTTCGTGTTCAGAAGGTGGTGCCATAAGATATGCCCCCTGGGCGCGATCATGTCGCTCGCGAGCAGTCTGAACACGCGGCTGCGGCCCCATGTTGATCGAAGCAAGTGCCTGCGCACCACCGAGGGCATCGCCTGCACCCGATGCAAAGACGTCTGCTTTGAGGAAATCAACCTGCACGACGTTGACCATTCAAGGCCCCTGTGCGAATGCACGAAGTGCAAGGACTGCTCGTCGGTTTGCCCGGTCGGCGCCATCAGTTTCGGCAAGACGAAGCAGCCACGTCCTTAAGACGCTGTCCGCTCAAACGCCATAAATCCATACATGCATGCTGTCTGCATACGCGCAGACAGCGGTTTTACGGCTGAAATCGGCCGTTCACCTTCGTGCTCGACATATCGGGCAGGTGGCGATCGAGAGACGCGGCTAGAATGGTGCGCGTTCGTGTTGTATCATCGTATTCGTGCCGTAATTGAGTAAGAGTATCTTTATGAAAGGGGATACGCATGGCAACCAAAGTAGGCATTAACGGATTCGGTCGCATCGGCCGCCTGGCGTTCCGCGCGATGGTGGACGATCCGGAGATCGACGTCGTTGCCATCAACGACCTCGGCGACATTCCGACGATGGCCCACCTGCTCAAGTACGATTCCATCCACGGGCGCGCCTTCGACACGGTCGAGGTCACCGAGGACGGCTTCGTGGCTGACGGCCATGCGGTCAAGGTGCTCTCCGAGCGCGAGCCGGCAAACCTGCCCTGGGGCGAGCTGGGCGTCGACGTCGTCGTCGAGTCCACGGGTTTCTTCACCGACGGCACGAAGGCCAAGGCGCACCTCGATGCGGGCGCCAAGAAGGTCGTCATCTCCGCGCCGGCTAAGAACGAGGACATCACCATCGTCATGGGCGTGAACGACGACCAGTACAACAAGGACGAGCACAACATCATCTCCAACGCTTCTTGCACGACGAACTGCCTGGCCCCCTTCGCGAAGGTGCTCATGGACAACTTCGGCATCAAGCGCGGCTACATGAACACCATCCACTCCTACACCAACGACCAGAAGATCCTCGACCTTCCCCACAAGGACCTGCGCCGCGCCCGCGCGGCCGCCATGTCGATGATCCCCACCACCACGGGCGCGGCCCGCGCGGTATCGCTCGTACTGCCCGAGCTCAAGGGCAAGCTCGACGGCTTCGCCACCCGCGTTCCCACGCCGGACGGCTCAATGGTCGACCTCACGGTGGAGCTTGAGAAGGACGCCACCGCCGAGGAGATCAACGCCGCGATGAAGGCCGCCGCCGAAGGCCCGCTCAAGGGCATCCTGGAGTACACCGAGGACCCGATCGTCTCCATCGACATCGTGGACAACCCGCACTCCTCCATCTTCGACAGCAAGCTCACCATGGTGCTGGGCGGCGAGGGCAACTTCGTCAAGTGCATCTCCTGGTACGACAATGAGTGGGGTTACTCGAACAGGGTTAAAGATTTGGTTAAAATCCTTCTGTAGAAGATTTTAACCAAATCATGACGCTGCGGGGCACTGTGGCACCCGATCTTCGCACGATGCCGCGGACTCGCGTACCCAAGTACGCGTCGCCCGCGCCATCCCGCGAACCTCGGGCACCACAGTGCCCCTCGCTGTCTTACTAGTGCCAACCTGTTCGACAAAAGGAAAACCTTTAGGAGGGCCCCATGGCCGACATCAAAACCATCGACGAGCTGGACGCGCGCGGCAAGCGCGTGCTCGTGCGCGTCGACTTCAACGTGCCGGTGAAGAACGGCGTCGTCACCGACGATACGCGCATCCGCGCCGCGCTGCCCACCATCGAGAAGCTCGTCGCTCAGGGCGCGCGCGTCGTGCTCATGAGCCATCTCGGCCGACCGGCGGGCGAGGGCTGCGAAGAGGCGTTCTCGCTGCGCCCCGCCGCCCAGAAGCTCTCGGAGCTGCTGGGCAAGCTGAATATCACCGCCACTGAAAACGGCGTCCAGATCACTTCCGGCGATGCTGACGGCAGTGCGGCCAGCCAGACCGGCACGGTAACGACCGGCGGCAGCAACTTAAATGTCCGTACCGGCGCTGGGACCGAGAACCCGGCCATTACCCAGCTGCCCAACGGCACACAGGTTGAGGTGATCGGCACGGAGGGCGGCTGGTACAAAATCCGGCTCCCGGAGCGCGAGGGCTACGTCTGCGGCGATTACCTGACCGTCAGCGAAACTGCAGGTGGGGACGGCAGCTTCTCTCTTTCTCTTACAGAAGAAGAAACCTCTGCCTTGCTGGAACTGTTCGGCGGCTTTTCGGGC
>ENA-ORTH01003081-ORTH01003081.1-human-gut-metagenome-genome-assembly--contig:-NODE-3081-length-11724-cov-2.447510_pt1 | contig 11724 bp, 9 predicted proteins | sample MGYA00241914_ERZ509192 | MGnify/ENA primary metagenome ERZ509192 (study PRJEB26280, sample SAMEA2338826) | human gut metagenome | biome: human gut; feature: human-associated habitat; material: faeces... | reverse complement strand
AGCAGATCACGCGTCAGATCAAGGCGGCCATCATGGCCGGCGACGTGAACGAGGGCGACCCCCTTCCCTCCATCCGCGCCCTGGCGAACGATTTGCGCATCAGCGTCATCACCACCAAGCGGGCCTACGCGGAACTGGAAGAAGCCGGCTTCATCGACACCGTGCAGGGCAAGGGTTCCTTCGTCGCCGGAGGCAACCTGGAGCTTCTGCGCGAGGAGCGGCTGCGCCAGGTGGAGGGACACCTCGCCCGCGCCGTGGCCGAAGCGGAAAACGCCGGCATAGAAGCCGCCGATCTGCACGCCATGCTGGATGTGCTGCTGGAAGAAAACTGAACGAGGAGCGGACATGACTTACCTCATGGAAATAGACAACCTGGGCAAGCACTACGATGACTTCGAGCTTTCCGGCGTGAGCCTGGCCGTGGAACCGGACTGCGTCGTCGGCTTCATCGGATCGAACGGCGCTGGCAAGACCACCACCATCAAGGCGGCCTTGGGGATCATCGCCGCCGACGAGGGTGCCGTGCGCCTGTTCGGCCAGCCCATCGCCTGCGGCAGCCCCGAGCTGGACACCATCAAATCGCGCATCGGCGTCGTGCTGGACACCTGCGCCTTCCCCGACACCTGCCGCGTGGGCGATGTGGGCGCTATCGGGCGGGCAGCCTACCGCGAATGGGACGCCGTCCAGTTCGCCGCGCTGTGCGACCGCTTCAACCTGGCCCCGAAAAAGAAGGTGGGCGAGCTCTCGCGCGGCATGGGCATGAAGCTGACGCTGGCCTTCGCGCTCTCGCACAACCCGGAGCTGCTCGTGCTGGACGAGGCCACGGCCGGACTGGATCCCATCGCCCGCGACGAGGTGCTCGACCTTTTGCGCGACTTCATGGCCGAAGGCGATCGCGGCATTCTCATGTCCACCCACATAACCTCCGACCTGGAGAAAATTGCCGACGAGGTCGTCTGCGTGGACGCCGGCCGCATCGTTTTTGCGGCCCCCAAGGACGCCATCACCGACGAGGCCGGCGTGGCTCGCTGCCGCGCCGCCGACGTGACGGCCGTCCTGGACGCCGGCTTCTTCGCCCCCGGCGACGCCCGCATCCTGCGTCACGATTACGGCTGCGACGTGCTTGCCCCCGACCGCTTCGCCTTCGCCCGCGCCTTCCCCGATATCCCCGTCGATAAGGCCACCATTGAAGACTACATGACCCTCATTCTGAAAGGGGAATCCCGATGAAAGCCATGATCGTTTCCGACTTCGCCGTCCTGCGCAGCGCGCTTCTGCAGCTGGTGGGCATCTGCGTCGTCATCGCCCTGTTCATGGGATACGCCATGGGAACCCTGGTGGGAGGCGCTGCCGCCATCGCCGCCATGCCGCCGTTCATGCTGCTGTTCTCGCTGGCCGCCACCGACGAGCTCAACGGCTGGGAGCGCTTTCGGCTGACGTTGCCCCTCACTCGCCGCCAAGTGGTGTTCGGCCGCTACGCGAGCCTCGGGCTCATCGCCGCAGCCACCATCGCTTTCTCCCTGGCGCTGTCGTTTCTGCTGCTGGGCGTCATCTCCTGTATGCCGGCCGGCATACTGCCCGAAGGGCTGACGCCGGCCGATAATCCGCCGGCCGCCCTCGTCGGAAGCGTCGTGGGAGCCGTGGGCGTCATCACGCTGGGCATGGCCGTCACGCTGCCGCTCATCTTCCGTTTCGGCATGACCCGAGCCACCCGCCTCGTGCCTGTGGTCGTGGTGATCGCCATCGCTGCGGGCATCAGCTTCTTCGACGCCGGCATCCAGCCCACCGGCGTGCTCGCGAGTCTCGCGCAGTGGCTCGACACGGGCAGCAACTACCTCCTCCTCGCCATCGCCATGGTGGCCGCTGTCGCCCTCGTCTATGCGGCCAGCGCCCTCATCGCCGCCAAACTCTACGAGAAGCGTGAGTTCTAGCTCCCAACCCTTGGAAACCTTGTGAAGACCTTGCTTTGGTCTGATTTCGGACTATACTAGCGAACTCGTTAGTCCGAAATCAGACCATTTTGTTTTTAGGGAAGAAGACTTCCCAGAAAGGCTCGCGCGAACCATGAGCACCGCCGCCATCGCATCGCCGACAACGACCGAAAGCGCCGCCACCGCATCGCCGGGCACGGCCGAAAGCGTCGCCAGCGCCCGCACCCTGGAAACCATCCGGGCCATCGACGACTTCTACCGGCGCGTCGACGAACTGTACCGCCAGACCGCCGCGCGCATGGGGCTCGCCGACTGCGACTTCGACATCCTCTACGCCCTTTCCGACGAGGACGGTCTCACCCAAAAGCAGCTGGGCGAGCGCGGGTTCTCGTCGAAGCAGACGGTGCACTCCGCCGTCAAGCGCATGGTGGCCAAGGGCTTCGTGGCCATGCGCGGCGACAGCCCCCGCACCATGCGGGCCTACCTCACCGACCGCGGCCGCGCGCTCTGCGAAAGCAGCATCCGCGCCGTGCTGGAGGGAGAATGCCGGGCCGTGGAGACCTTCTCCCCCGCCGAGCAGCAGGTGTTCGTCGGCGCCCTCAACCGCTATGCCGACGCCTTGGACGCGAACCTGACGGCCCTCACCTTCCGTTAGCGGCGCAGCGCTCCGGCCCGCATCGCCCGCCCGACGCACGTCGCCGTGTCGCATCGGCAACCGCTGCCGGAGAAGCCAGTCTCCCGCGCACCCGCCAAGGGCGCAAGGCGCGCAGCCCGCAACCACCCCCCCCGACCTCCCGAACGATCCCGAAAGGTCTTCCCATGTCAGTCGATATGTCGAAACATTTTTCCACCAGCGCTCTCGTACGATTTACGCTGCCCACCATCGCCATGATGATCTTCTCGTCCTGCTACACCATCGTGGATGGGTTCTTCGTGTCGAACTACGCGGGCAAGACAGCGCTGGCGGCTGTGAACCTGATCTTCCCGGCCGTGATGATCCTCGCCTCCGTGGGCATGATGATCGGCACCGGCGGCAGCGCCCTTGTAGCCAAGACCTTGGGCGAGGGCGACCGGCCCCGGGCGCGGCGCCATTTCTCGCTGCTCGTCATCTTCGCCTTCGCCGTGGGCTCGGTGCTTTCCCTTGGCGGCTGGTTCTTCATGGAGCCCACGGCCACCATGCTCGGCGCCACGCCGGGAAGCCAGATGCACCATGACGCCGCGCTTTACGGCCGCATGATGATGATCTCGCTGCCGTTCTTCATCTTGCAGTATGCCTTCCAGAGTTTCTTCGTCACGGCGGGCAAGCCCAAGTACGGCTTTCTGGTCATCGTGGCGGCCGGCGTGGCGAACATCCTTTTGGACTTCCTGTTCGTCGGCGTGTTCGGCTGGGGGCTTCCCGGTGCGGCGCTCGCCACGAACATCGGTGAACTCATCGGCGGCGGCATTCCACTCGTCTACTTCGCCCGCAAGCGCTCGACGCACCTGTACTTCGTGCGACCGCATCTGCGCTGGCCCGTCATCGGGAAGGCCTGCGCCAACGGCTCGTCGGAAATGGTCACCAACATCGCCATGAGCCTCGTGGGCATCCTATACAACTGGCAGCTTCTGCGCTTCATCGGCGAGGACGGCGTGGCGGCCTACGGCGTCATCATGTACACCGTGATGATCTTCTCGGCCGTGTTCATGGGCTACTCCGTGGGCACTTCCCCACTCATGAGCTTCCAGTACGGCGCCCAGAACCATACTGAAATGCGCTCGCTTCTGTGGAAGAGCCTCGGGATCATCGGCGTGGCGAGCATCGTCATGTTCCTGCTCGGCCAGTGGCTCGCCGCCCCGCTTTCGGCCATCTTCGTCAGCTACGACGCGGCCCTACTGGAACTCACCGTGAGCGCCTACAAGCTGTACGCCCTGTGCTTTCTATTCATGGGATTCGCCATGTACGCCTCGGCGTTCTTCACGGCGCTCAACAATGGGCTCGTCTCGGCGCTCATCTCGTTTCTGCGCACGCTGGTGTTCCAGGTGGCGGCGGTCATCGTGCTGCCGATGCTGTTCGGCATCGACGGCATCTGGCTCTCGGTCACCGTGGGCGACGGGCTCACCTGCGTAGTGGCCGCCACGTTCATGATCGCCCTTTCGGGCCGTTACGGCTACTGCAAAGGCGGCCTGAGCCCGAAGGCGAAAGCGAAGGCAGAAAACGGGGACTAGGCCACGTTTTCTGCATCGTAGTCAACTTATCTGCATCATTTCGGCACCCCTTGATGCAGAAACCAAGTTTACTCGGGCGGGTGGGGGACGCAGCGCACCCTCACCCGCCTCGCTTGATGTCGCAGCACCTCCTACACAGCGTCGGCGCGTAGGGCCTCTACCACGTTGTCGGCGCGGCAGCGATGCATGCCGTAGGCCACCGATGCACCCACGGCGACCACGGTCATGGCGGCGGCCAGGGCCACGTAGTTCCAGGGCAGAGTGAAGGGCAGACCGCTCAGCGATCCGGAGATCACCTGCCACAGCAGGAAGGACACGAGAAGCGACAGCAGCACGCCGGGCACGAGGCCGCGGATGCACCAGGCGGCGCATTCCTCGGCCACCATGGCGCGGAACTGCCGGTTCGAAAGGCCCACCGACTTCATGACGGCGAACTCGCGGCGGCGCAGGATAAGGCTGTTGGTCACCGTGTTGAACACGTTGGCCATGGCGATGAGCGCCAGAATAACGGCGAACAGCAGGCAGAACACGTTCACCACCGTGGCGATCATCTGGTTGGAATCGCGCTGCTCGATGTAATCGTTGAAGGAGTAGAACGCCAGCCCGTAGGGACTCTTGTCGTGGAAGTACGCGCTGCCAGCCGTCGCCAGCTCCTCGGCAAGCGCGCCGTGGTCGCCATCGGCAGAGTCGAAATAGCTATAGAAGATGGGGGACGTGCTGCCGAAACCCTGGTAAGCCGCCATGGACTCGGGCACGATGAGCTGCAGGCCCTCCCCACGGGCACTGGCGATGGCAGGCGCCTCCTCGGCCAGGGCAACAACCTCGACGGAGACCGTCTGCACCTCCGCCTCCTCCAGAGGGAACCATTCGACCCCGTCGTCATCGCCTTCAAGGTAGGGCTGGAAGGCGAAGGCCTCAGCATTGCCCTCTCCGGATGTTGCGCCGACGCCGATGCCCGCCGCCGGCTCGCCGTGATAGGTCACCGCCGTAAGGGCCTCCAAAGTGCCCGGCTCGCGCAGCACGTTGAGCAACTGGTAGACGCTGCCGTTGTTGCCGTAGCCCTGGGCCAGGGCGATGGCCCGCAGGTGAGCCGGATCGCGGAAGTCGGCGGGGTCAAGCCCCAAGCTCTTCGCGTAGTCGTCGAAGGCGGCGTCGTCCAGGTAGACTACCGACCCCACGGTGCCGACGCGGCCGTCGGCCATCTTGCCGCCCATGCCGTTCTCCTGATCGACGAGGGCCTCCCCTGCCATGACCTCGGGCAGCATGGCGTACAGCCCCGTCCCCATCTTCCAACCCACAGGCTGGGCGCCGGCCACCTGGGAAAGATCCTGGAAAGCCTCGGCCTGGCGGGCGAACAGCTCGCTGTTCGCGGTCGCCACCGCCTCCGGCGTCGTGGGAGCGGCAGGCTGGGGCGTCTCCATATCCAGCTGGGCCATGACGCCCACCTCGCCGGCCATCTCGCCGCCGCCGGTCACAACGTCGGTCAGGGTGCCGAGGAACACATTCAGCGAGCCGGCGGTCATGAGCAGCACGATGGCCAACGCCAGCGACACCGAGGCCGCCCGGCCCTTCCCCGTGCCGCGCTTGCGGTTGATGCGCGCCAGCATGCCGCCGACGCCGAGCACGCGCCCGGCCGCCCCGCGCGTCTTCCACAGCGACGAGGCCCCCGTGCACTTCGCGGCCCGCGCCGCCCCACGCTTGGAAACGCGGCTACCGCTGGCGGCCCGCAGCGAGTCGATGATGTTCGTACGGCTCGCTCGCTTCGCCGGAATCCACACGGACACGAGCACCGTGACGAACGTGAGTACCGAGGCCGCCGCCAACACCCAGCCGTTCACGGCCACGCGGAAAGCCACTTCCCCCGAGCCGGCCAGCTGGGAGATGGCCGGCCCAAGCGCCGCGAAAGTGGCAGCGCACCCGGCAAGACCGATGAGAAGCCCGCAGGGGATGCCGATGACGGCCACGATGGCCCCTTCCAGCACCACGGCCCGGCGCAGCTGACGACGCGACGCGCCCACCGAGGACAGAAGCCCGAACTGCTTGATGCGCTCGGCCACCGAGATGTTGAAGGCGTTGAAGATGAGCGACACGCACGCCACCACGATGACCGCCGCCAGCACCATAACCAGGCCGTAGAACGTCGTCCAAATGGAGGAATCGCTGGAAATGCCCATGTAGCGCAGCATGGCAACGTGCAGCACAACGTGCTCGTCGGGGAACAGCGCCTCTGCAGCCTCTTCCACCTGCTGGGTGTTGGCCACGTCGTTCAGCGTGAGGAACACGTCGGTGAAGGCGTCGGGCGCGGCGACCCCGCCGGTCACGCCTACCATGCCCGCTGCAGTGGAAAGGGCGTAGCCCGGACGATCGTAGAAGCCCACCACCGTGTAGGTGCGTTCCTCGGTGTTCGCGATCTCCTCGTTGAAGATGCCGCCGTCGATATCTGCCTCCAGCACGCCCATGGAGGAGTTGAGCGGCGTACCGTCGGTGATCTCGCTCTCGTGGGCCTCCCCTTGCACGCCCCACGAAGCGGTCATGGTGCCCGCGGACATGGAACCCTCCTCGCCCGGGGCGAGCCGTGCCACCCGCTGGCCCACGTCGAAGGTGACCGTATCGCCGAGGCTCACGCCACTGTAGTCGTTCCACGTGGCGAAGAGCATGATCTCGTGCTCGTTCTCGGGCAGGCGCCCCTCGCTGGGCGCGATGCCGCAGATATCTCCCACATCGCCTTCGATGGAGCGAATGGCCAGGTAGGTTCCCTGGGTATTCTGCTGATCGGCAGTCAACGCGGCGAAGCCGACATCGCGCAGGATCGCCGCGCCGGCCACCTGCGGGTCGGCTTGGGCGTCGACGATCTTCTCGTCAAGCGCCGAGCTGCCATCGGCTTCCACGCAGGCCATCCAGGTGCCGGCCAGGTGCGCCTCGGAACGATAGAGGTAATCGTTCAGCGACACATAGGTAGTGAGCACCGCCGTGAGCAGGGCCGCGGCCAAGGCCACGCCGGCAATGGTCACGAGCGTGCGCACCTTGTTGGCGCGCAGGCTCTTTACGGTGAAGTTCGTCGTGGCGTTCATCGGCGGATCCTCTCGTCGCGCACGATGCGGCCGTCCTCCACGGCGATGATGCGATCGGCGGCCAGCGCGATCTCTTCGTCGTGGGTGATGACGATCATGGTCTGGCCGAACTCGCGGTTGGAATCGCGCAGAAGCTGCATGATCTCACAGCTGTTGCGGGTGTCCAGGTTGCCCGTGGGCTCGTCGGCCAGTACCACCGCCGGCGCGTTCATGAGGGCGCGACCGATGGCCACGCGCTGCTGCTGGCCGCCGGAAAGCTGGCTGGGCAGATGCCCCTCGCGGCCGGCGAGTCCCAACCTTTGCACGAGGCCTTGCAGGCGGCCCGCGTTCACCGTGCGGCCGTCCAAGGCCACGGGCAACGTCATGTTCTCCACCACGTTAAGCACCGGCACGAGGTTGTAGAACTGGTACACCAGCCCCACCTCGCGGCGACGGAACACCGCCAGCTCCTCGTCGGAGCGCGCGTACACGTCGGCGCCGTTCAGCAGCACATGGCCCGAGGTGGGCCGATCCACGCCGCCGATGAGGTGCAGCAGGGTGGACTTGCCCGAGCCCGACGAACCCACGATAGCCACGAACTCGCCCTCTTCCACGCTGAAGGACACGTCATCCAGGGCGCGGGTGGCCGCCTCGCCCTCTCCGTAGATCTTCGTCAAGTGGCTGACCGTCAAAATGTCCATGCCAGATGCCTTTCTTCTCCTGGTTTCCCAATCTACGGGACAAGTATGGCGGCCCCCCATTGCCGCCCCCTAACGCGTCCATTACGGTAATGTAATTAAAAGACTTAATGCTCGAAATTTGGAACACTAACGGGCCTAATGTCCCAAATTTCGAGCATTAGCAGACGCGCCGCCTACACCACGAGTTTCGGGAAGGCGATTTCGAAACGGGCGCCGCCGGCGGGGTTGTTGGAGGCACGCAGGGTGCCGCCCTGGGCGGAGACGAGGGCCTGGGCCAACGAGAGCCCGATGCCGAACCCGGCGGGCTGGGCGACGTTCGCTTCCTCCACGGCCCCTCCCCGGTAGAAGCGCTCGAAGATGTGGGGCAGATCCTCCGGGGCGATGCCGGGGCCGGTGTCGGAGACGGCGATGGTGGTGGCGAGAGCATCCTCGCTCACGGCCACGGTCACCGTGCCACCGGGAGGGGTGTGCTCCATGCAGTTCTTCGCGATGTTCTCCACGGCCTCGGCAGTCCACGGCGCATCGCCCTGGAAGGTGGCGGTCTCGTCCAATTCCAGCACGAGATTCACGTCGCGCAGATCCATGGCGGTGGCCAGAGGCGCCACCGCCCGGCGCGCTACCTCGGCGCCCCGCACCTCGCGCTGCTCCACGTGCATGGCGCCGGCATCCACCTTCGCGATCTTCAGCAGCGTGGTCACGAGCCACGAGACGCGCTCGATCATCGATTCCAGCTCGCGCACGGCGCGTTTGCGCTCGCGGGCATCGTCGGCGCGCTCCACCACGGGCAGCATGAGGGTGATGGCCGTGAGCGGCGTGCGAATCTGGTGGGACACGTCGGCCAGAGAATCGGCAAGCGCGTTGCGCTCGCGGGACAGCTGGTCGCGGGTGCGCGAAAGGCGCGACACCATCTTCGACAGCTCGTTGGCGAGCACCGCCACGTCGCCCTCGCGGCAATTCGAGAAGCCCACCGTGCGGCCCGAATGCAGCACCTCGTCGATCTCCTCGGCAAGTCGGCGAATCTGGCGATGGCGGTACAGCGACACCGCGAGGAACACCGCCAGCAGCACCGCGCCCGTGCCGGCGACCCACGGCTTCGCCTCGCTCGGCGCCGCCCACGCGAGCACGGCCATGAGCGCCACCATGACCGCGCACTGGCGCAACAGCGTCGATGCGGAGCCCACGCTACTCGCCCCCTCGTGCCGCGGCGGCGCACTCCATCAGCCACACGACGCACTCCATCGACCGCACGGCCTCAGACCACCGAACTCGCGCCATCGCCCCTACTCCCCCACCTTGTAGCCAAGACCGCGCACGGTGACGATGAGTTCAGGCTCGGCCGGGTCGGTCTCCACCTTCTCGCGCAGGCGCTTCACATACACATTCAGCGCGTTGTCCGACACGTACTCCCCGGCGCTGTCCCAAATAGCGTCGCGCAGGTTCTCACGGGCGACGAGCTTGCCCGCATGCTGCAAAAAATACAGCAGCAGCCGGTACTCCAGCGCCGAGAGAAACACCTCGCGGCCGTCCTTGGTCACGGCCGCCGAAGCCACGTCGAGCCTCACGTCGCCGACGGTGAGCACGTTAGAGGCCGGGGTTGTACGCCGCAGCGCTCCGCGGATGCGCGAGACCAGCTCCCGGGCACGGAAGGGCTTGGCGATGTAGTCGACAGCCCCCATGTCGAGGCCCGCCACCGTGGAGTACTCGTCATCGGAAGCGGTGAGGAAGATGACGGGCATATCCGGCGCCGCCTCGCGGGCCGCCGCGCACACGGCGAACCCATTGCCCTGGGCCAGCGTCACGTCCAGAAGCGCGATGTCGAAAGCCTCCGCCGCCAGCGCGTGCTGAGCCCCATCCTGGGTCGCGCAGGAGCGCACGGCAAAGCCCTCCCCTTCTAAAAGGTCGGTCAGCGCCCGCACGATGGCATGGTCATCCTCAACCAACAGAACCCGCATGATGCCCCTTTCCACGCGCGCGTCGCCGCAATCAGCACCTGAGCCGCTGCGCCCGATGCCCTTTCTCGTTCGCCACCATGATAGCGAAAGCGCCCCTGCACAAGGGACGCTTTCAGGAAAAACCGCACCAGCTTACGGAAGCGTAAGAGGCGTTAGCCCAGATGCGCAGCTACCACTTCCACGAGGCGCTCGGCTACGGCGCGTTTGCTCATGAGGGGCAGAAGCACGTCGTCGCCTTCCGTGACGAGCCACACCTCGTTGTTGTCGGTGCCGAAGGCGAGGCCGTCGCCCACCTGGTTGGCCACAATCATGTCGGCGTTCTTCTTCGTAAGCTTGGCATGGGCGTTCATGAGCACGTCGTTGGTCTCGGCGGCGAAGCCCACCACATACTGATCGGGACGCTTGCCCGCGGCCAGAGTGGCCAGGATGTCGGGGTTCTCCGTGAGGGGCACGTTGGCGAGCGCTGCATCGTCGCGGCCCTTCTTGAGCTTGCGGTCGGCCGGGTTCGCCGGGCGCAGGTCGGCCACAGCGGCGGCGAAGATGGCAGCGTCGGCAGCCGGGAACACGGATGAGGCGGCAGCCAGCATGTCGCGGGCCGTCTTCACGGGCACCACTTCCACGCCATCAGGTGCGGCGAGGGCCACCGGGCCCGACACGAGCACCACCCGCGCGCCGGCGGCCGCGGCCGCCTCGGCGATGGCATAGCCCATCTTGCCCGAGGAGTAATTAGAAATGTAGCGCACCGAATCGATGGGTTCCACTGTGGGGCCCGCCGTCACGAGCACCGTGCGACCAGCGAGCGCGCCCGCGGGCATGGTGGCCGCGCCATCGGCCACGGCGGCCGGCAGCGGGGTGTCGGGAGCGGCAGCAGTTGGGAGATCCTTCGACTCCGAGCCTTCGGCGCTCTGCTCGGGATAGCACGGGGCGGAAGCGCTTGCGGCAGCGTCCTCAGCGGGAGACGCAGAAGCCGACGCGCGCGCAGCACCGATCTGCTCCATCACGGTCGCGAACGGCACCTCACCGTGCTGCTCACAGGCCTCCCGCAGGGCGTCCAAGCCCACGCGCTCGGCCAACAGGGCCAGCGTCTCGCGCACGATGACAGCGGGATCGGCCAAACGACCGCGACCCACATCACCGCAGGCCAGATAGCCCGCGCCCCCTTCGATGAAACGCACGCCCCGGCGGCGCAGCGTGGCCATGTTCTCCTGGGTAGCCGCCGCCTCGTACATATGCACGTTGGCCGCCGGCGCGATGGCCAGCGTCGCCGTGGTCGCCAGGGCCGTGGTGGACAGCAAGTCGTCGGCAATGCCGCAGGCCACCTTCGCCATCACGTTGGCCGTGCACGGCGCGATGAGGAACACGTCGCATTCCTGAGCGAGCGAGATATGGTGGATGGGGTCGGACGGGTCATCGAACAGATCCACCGCCACCTTCTCGTGGGTAAGCGCCCGGAAGGTCACGGGATCGACGAAGTGCGTGCCGTGCTCGGTCATGACCACCTTCACCCGCACGCCCGCCTTCTGCAGCCCGCGCCGAAGCCGGGTCAGTTAAGGCTGTGGACTTTCCAGTCTATCGCGCACGGTGCAGATTTTGTCAGCTACTTCCGCTGGCGTACCTGCACATTCGGCACAGAAATGTACTGGCACGGATTATTGAACTATGATAATTTCCCGAATCGCAGCACGGAAGAGCTTTTGCGCGTAAGCGAGGATATTCAGAAGATTCAGCGCATCGCAGGCACGAAGCATACGGCAAAGTTCGCAATCCTCTGCGACTACGACAATGCGTGGGACGGCATGGAGGACAAATGGCACGGACCCTTGAACTGGGAGAGCACCGACGGGTGGTTCAAAGCCTTGCAGCGCGCGCACATCCCGTTCGAGTT
>ENA-ORTH01003073-ORTH01003073.1-human-gut-metagenome-genome-assembly--contig:-NODE-3073-length-11750-cov-3.075417_pt1 | contig 11750 bp, 8 predicted proteins | sample MGYA00241914_ERZ509192 | MGnify/ENA primary metagenome ERZ509192 (study PRJEB26280, sample SAMEA2338826) | human gut metagenome | biome: human gut; feature: human-associated habitat; material: faeces... | reverse complement strand
TATAAAAGAGTAGCGGAAATAAATTATTGAAAGAATAAATTATAAATATAAATATACTTGAAATTTAAGTTATAATTGATTATAATAAAAATAACCTATAAGAATAGTATGATGCCGGGCTTGCTTTTATAAACACTTCATACTATAATAATAGTTGAAAATGAAATATAGGAGGTAAAAAAGAATGAACTACAAAAAGATATTATCGTTGTTGTTAGCCGCATCTATGGCAATCAGCATGCCGATTAATGTGTTTGCAACGCAACCGGTAACAGAAACAGAGAATCAAACAGAGGTTGAGCCGTATATTGCAGATGGAGAGGCACCGGTATTAACAGGGATTGAAATTGATAAAACGAGTGTTAGTGCAGGAGATTCAGTAACACTTACAATAACAGCAACTGATAATCTGTCAGGATGGAATTCTTGTAATGTCCAGTTTAACAATAAAGAAGCAGATAAACGACTGTACAAATCAGTTTCTGATATAACAGGAAACAAATGTTCAATAACATTCGATATATCAGAATATGAGCCGAGCAGAAGATATGATTTAGAGTTTATATCATTGACAGATAAAGCAGGTAATACGATTTACTACGCAGAAGATCAGATTAATGATGATAGACCCCTTCCAAAATATGTTTACTTTGATGTGGTTGCAAATGAACAAAGTGATGGGGAAGCACCAGAATTAAAAAACATTTCACTAAACAGCACCAATATTAAGTCAGGAGAGCCTTTAACGATTACGATTGAAGCAACCGACAATTTATCGGGAATGAGTTATTGTGATGTGCAATTTTATAGTGAGGACACAGATAAAAAATTAGTTGGTTCAAGTTATGAAATACAAAATAATATATGTACAATAACTATAGATATATCAGAATATGAGCCAACCAGAAGATATAACCTAGAATATGTAACGTTGGTAGACAGAGCAGGTAATACGGTTTATTATGAAGAAAAACCAATAGAAGGTAATAAACCTCTTCCTGAATCTATTTATTTTGATGTAGTCGCAAATGAACAAAGTGATGCAGAAGCACCAGTATTAATAGGGATTGAAATTGATAAAACGAATGTTAATGCAGGAGATTCGGTAGCCCTTACAATAACAGCAACCGATAATTTATCAGGATGGTATCACTGTAATGTCCAGTTTAACAATAAAGAAACAGATAAACGACTGTATAAATCGGTTTCTGATATAACAGGAAACAAATGTTCGATAACATTTGATATATCTGAATATGAACCAAACGGAAGATACGATTTGGAGTTTGTATTGTTGACAGATAAAGCGGGTAATACGATTTACTATGCAGAAAATCCGTTAGATAACGATAAACCACTTCCGGAATCTATTTATTTTACTGTCATCAACGACGACAACATTCCAACCCCAACCCCCGACCCAACCCCATCCAATCCAGATAAAGGAACCTCCAGCAATTCTTCCAGTTCCTCTTCCTCCGCAGTAAACTACGAATCCGAAAAACCAAACCCAGCAGATAAAAAAGCAGTGGAGGCATATAACTTCTGGCAGAATGCAAAAGCAAAGGTGCGCACAACACCGGATGGAAAAACAATGCGTCTGTTTGTTCCAAAAGATATTACTTATATGCCGGCAAGCATGATGGAAACGCTGTATCGAGAGAAAATCACACTGATTATCACGCACAATGGTAAAAAGATTGTGATTCCTGCCGGAAAAGCAATGCCAAAGCAAAAACTGAAAGTTTACTGGACATTTGAATCGCTCGAAAAACTTTATCAGGCTTAAAACAAAAACAGGAACCGATTTCGGTTCCTGTTTTTTCTGTATAGCATCTTTATAAAATCGGAACACACAACTGACACAAATGGTTTTCCACCATCTGCCGAAAGTAGCGCTCCATAATGGGTCGGGAAGGGTCTAACTGATATCCAAGACGATTTAATTCTTCCGGAAATTTGGTCCAAGCTTCTTGAATTGCCTTAGCAGTATGCTCCAGCTCAAAAACAAGATAACTTCCCCCAGCCAGCTGTCGGGTTTTCATGTCAGAAGGGATATCCTCAAGGCAGAGAAATTCCCTGCAAAGCGGGGAACAGACATCGTAGCGGCAGGAGTCCGGCGGTGTGGTTTCAGGGTTGTCCAAAGCAAGAGCAAGAATAACAGTATCGCTCGAATAAAGATGATGGGTTTTCATCCATTTTTGAAAGCGTTTCATCAAAAGAGCGTTTTCTTCTCCATAGCATCCGGTTCTTCGCAGATAAAAAACGTCCATAGGAGGGATAGTTTCTAAGTGTGTTTTAATGTGTAGTATCATGTTTATCGTACCTTTCAATTTTGTACATCGATGCCAGAAACAAGATAACCCCAATTAAAATGTTTTTCAAGATAGCATTTAAAAGTTCATCTCATAGTCACAATACAAGAACCGTTTCGTTTTAAGGAAAAAACGCTGTCATTCGATGGATGCTTCCTTGTAAAGAAAGGAATTTTATGGTATACTTGTCATAAGTAAACCTTTTTATTTGTCTATTTTGCAAGGAGGAGCACCATGAGGTTTCTGCATATCAGCGACCTGCATTTGGGAAAAACTTTTCCTGTTTCCCGCTACGGGCAGCAGTTTGCCCATCGCCGGAGACAGGAATTACTGGATACATTTTCCCGCCTGATTGACTTTGCCAACCAGAATCAGGTGGACTTCATCCTCTGCTGCGGCGACTTTCTTAACAGCGAGGAACTGCGCGTGGAGGAACTGCGCAACATTAATGCAATGATCGAGCGGCTGGAACACGCAGTCATTGTGGCAATTTCGGGCAATCATGACCCGCAGACGAAAAACAGCGCCTATCAGAAGATTGATTGGAGCAAACGCTTTTATCTCGCAGCTCCCGGAAGCGGCAGGGTAGCACTTTCCGCTTATCGCACGATCATCACCTATCACAGCTGGGATCAGAAGGAAATGCCAGAGCCGATTGAGATTCCAAAACCATCCACCCAGTCCGGTCAGTATCAGATCCTGATGCTGCATGCCGATGCACTCACAAAAAGCCGTTATCTTCCACTGGATGCACAGAAGCTTTCGGAGGCAGGATTTGACTATGTGGCACTCGGACATATCCACAAGATGCAGTGTGTGACGCCGAATGTTTACTATTCCGGTTCACCGGAGCCGCTGGACTTTGGAGAGAGCGGAGAGCACGGATTTATGATGGTTGATGTGGAGGGAGAACGCCGCCGTGTTCAGTTTGTGCCGTTTTCTCAGCGGGAGTACCGTCAGCTCAGTGTTCAGGTTGGGGAAAACGACTCCGAAATGAGCATCTCCGACCGCATTGCTTCCTCTATCATCCGCGAGGACCCGCACCATATCTATACGGTGACTCTGGAAGGAAACTATCCTTTGGGTGCGCGCTGGAACATCGAAAAGATTGAGGACGATCTGCGCTACAAGGAATATTTTTGCAGCATTGAGGACAAGACCCGCCCTCAGTACGATATAGATGCTCTCTACCGGGAAAATCAGGGCAACCTGATCGGTAATTTTATCGGCAGCTTTTTGAGAAGGGAGTCGGGTGCAGAGAATGGCGAAAAGCTCGACGCAGAGCGTGAACTGGAAGAAAAAGCACTCTATTATGGATTAGAAGTACTGTTAAGCCAGAGAGAACCGCAGTCGAATCCTGGTTTGGACAACAAACAAAAACGGGAGGAGGGATAGAATGCAGAATCTGGAAATCATTCGGATGCAGCTGATCGGCTTCGGAAAGTTTCGGGATCGAACCATCGAGCTTTCGCCAGGACTGAATCTGCTGGAAGGCCCAAACGAGGCGGGAAAAAGCACGATACAGGCGTTTTTGACCGGTATGTTTTACGGCTTTTTCCAGTCGGGAGCCAAACGCCGCAGCTATACGCCGCATCGGGACAAATACCAGCCGTGGGACGGTGGAAGCTACCGTGGTGTGCTGGTCTGCCGCAACGAGGAACGAACCTGGCGCATCGAGCGCACCTTTGATAAGGACAGCGAATCGGTCAAGGTCTACGATGATCTGACCGGAGATGACCTGACACTGGATTTTGCCTACAATACCGTCACCCGTCAGGTGCAGGTGGGGGAAAAGCTGCTGGGTTTGAGCAAAACGGCCTTTAACAATACCGCAAACATCGCGCAGATGACCTGTGCAAGTGTGGCGCAGGAATCGGGATTTTCTGCAGAGGTCAGCGACAAGCTGCTGTCCATGATGAAAACGGCTGATTCCAGCCTGTCATTAAGTGCAGTAATCCACCAGCTGGACAGCAAGGCAGAGCAGATCGGCAGCCCTAAAAAGAGCAAGACCCCGTATGGAATCGAAAGTCTTCGGGAAAAGGAACTTGTGGAGGAGCTGGAAGAAGCGGAAAAAAACGAAGCGGAGTACCAGACTCTCTGTGAGCAGAGCAAGAGCTTAAGCGGGGAAATCCAGCAACTGGAAAAGGAAAAGAGCTTACTGGAAGCACAGATCCGCGAAAGCGCAGCCAAAGAACTTGGCGGACGCTACTTAAAAGCGCAGAATCTTCGGGTGCGAATTGAGCGCATCGAGAAGGAACAGGAAAAATATCGCATCTATCAGGATGTCGATCCGGAGATAATCGATCAGGCGCAAAAACGTCTGGGCGCAAAGGCACAGATCACCCGAACACTGGAAAAATATCGACGAGCTTTGGAAGAACTCAACCACCGGATTCAGGAACTGAACAACCTCTACCGGACATTGGAAGTTTCAGGAGCAGATGAAGAAACTCTCTCACAGTTTGACCTGATGTTTGAACGGCACAAAAATCTCGAACAACTTCGGGATGAGCTGTATCAGCTGCAGATCAAAAAGACCAATGTTGCATTCCACCGCAGCAAGCTCTCCCAGATGGACGGGCAGAAGCTGGAAGAGGATATGCAGGAATATCGCAGGCTGGAACAGATGAAGCAGGAAAAACAGCCGGAAAAATCCAATACTGCCGGGATTTTCGTGCTGGTATTCGGTTTGGTATTTGTGCTGGCAGGGGTGGCAGCGGCGTTATTTGGCGGCGAGATGGTTCCGGCAGCGGCAGCATATGGTGCAATCTTGATCGGAATAGTTGCCAGTGCAACAGGGCTTATTCTTCTGCTGACTTTGCGCAAAGCTTCCGGTAAGGGAAGAAAAGGGGAGAGCCTTGAGCGCATCTGTCAGATGCAGCAGGATATATTGGAAGATTATCAGCTTTCGCATGAGGTTGATCCGCTTGCCTGTCTGGAAGAGATGCTTGGCAAGGTACAGGTCAACAATTATAAGATCAAGCAGTTTGAAGAGCAGGAGAATCTCCTGTTGGAAGAAATCCTATCCAAGAATCAGCGCGTGAATCAGCTGGATGCAGAAATTAGCGCCTACCTTGGTCGCCTGACCGCAAAAGCTGCTCCGCTTAATGAGGAAGATAACGTACAGGAATCTTCTGAAACAGAAAGCGTTTTGGAGGAACAGGAAATGGTTTGGGAAGAGGATTCTCTGCCAGAAAAGAATGTACAGTCTGCCGACGAAGTCCGCTTAAAATCGCTGCGGGAATCGGTCAATCAGGCAAAACGAATCCGCACCGATTTACAGCGTCTGCATTTACAGCAGCAGCAAATCATGCAGGAGAAAGAAAACTGCAAAAATCAGATCGAGCAGATCAATACCTCCATCCAACAAGCAGTGGATTCCTGTCGTGCAGCCGGAGCGCAGTCTGCGGACGATTTGGAAAAATGTCGTCAGGGCAAGCGCCGTTTGGATGAGGTCAGTGTTGAGCTGAAACTTCAGAAAGAACTCTTGACCGAAACACTGGGTGGATACAGTTTTGAGGAGCTTGAGCAGAATGTTCGTTCCCAGAAAACAGGGGAATCGGACATCTCACCCGACCGCAGGGAAACCAGAGAAAAGCTTGCGGCACTCAATGAAAAGCTGTCCGAGCTGAGCAAACAGGCTGCAGAGCTGGAAGGTGTTCGCAGAGGAAGAGAAGAAAGCCAGCGTCCGACCGGACAGGTTCAGGCAGAGCTGGACGAGGTGCGCAGCCGATGCAGAAAGTATCAGCTGGAGCTGGACGCAATCGCACTTGCAAAGGAAAAGCTGCTCTCACTCAGCGGTCAGCTGCACCGGGATTTTGCTCCACAGCTTAACGCCAGAGTTTCCAAGGCAATCGAGCAAATTACCAATTCCCGTTACAGCAGAGCGGTAATCGACCAGACTCTGGGTGTTCGTCTGGAGGACAAGAAGAGCGGTAAACTGGTGGATGTTTCTTCTCTCAGCAGTGGAAGTGCCGATCTGATCTATCTGGTGATGCGTCTGAAACTGCTGGATCTTCTGTGTGGAGAAAACCGTGTGCCGGTCATCTTTGACGACAGCTTTACCCAGCTGGATGATGAGCGCACCGCGCGGCTGCTCTCCTACCTGCTGGAGGACAAACAGCGGCAGATTCTTCTGTTTAGCTGTCATAGCAGGGAGCGGGAAATGCTTAATCAGGCTAAGATACCGTATCATCTTGTTTCACTCAATCAGAAGGCATAAAAAAAGAGGCATTAAGCCTCTTTTTTTATTGCTCTTTTTTTCATACAACATAAACCGGATGCAATGAATGCGGAAATTGGGATGGTGCATAAAATACCAATACTGCCTGAAAGTGCCTGAAGTAGCTCGACGATGATGAGCTCACGGTTTAACAGCTGCTCGAGCGAAGCCTGATAGCTCGCATACAGCAAAACGGTGGTCAGGGAAGAACCGATGTAAGCCAGAATCAACGTATTTGCCATAGTGCCCATGATATCGCGGCCGATATTGAATCCGGATTGTACCAGATGCCAGAAAGAAATATCAGGGATTTTGCGGTGAATCTCGAACAGGGAGGAAGAAATATCCATTGCAACGTCCATGGTTGCACCCATCGCGCCGATGATGATGGCGGCAAAGATGATTGCACGCAGATCGATCGGAGAAGATTCATTAAGCAGGGAAACGTACATAGTCTCGTCGTTGAGATATCCGGTCAGCTTCATCACATGATCCATAAAGAAGGAAAGGATTCCGGCAACCATGACACCGCCGGCACATCCCAGTGCGGCGGACAGGCTCTTTCGGCTCGGGCCGCTGACCAGTGCCAATGTCATGGCGATGGTAAACAGGCAGGTGATGATCGAAACAAAGTAGGCGTTGTATCCGGCAAGAATGGCAGGAACAAATACGACAAAGATGGCAAGGCAGGTAAAGACCAGCGAAAGGATGGTCTTAAGTCCCTTGGAACGTCCGAACACCAACAGACCCAGCAAAAAGACAGCAGCAAGAATCAGGATAGAGTCGGAGCGATAGAAGTCGCCAGCTTCCCATTCAATGTTGTCTTCAGGATTTGTCTGGAACAGAAAAATTTTGTCTCCCACACTGACAGGACGCATTCCATTTCCAGTCAGGTTGTCGATTTTTTGAAGAGCTTTCACGCTTTGTCCTTTTCCGTCCCCGGAAAGAATGTCTGCTTGGAAGGTGATGACGTGTTCATAATAAACATGTCCGCCGATTTCTCCCATATCGTTTCGGTCATGCAGAATCTCGGTGACTCTGGCAACCGAAGAGGTGACCTGCATCTCATTGCGGAAAAGCCCTGCTTTGTCCACCGATAGATGGTATCCCACAAACAGATAGATGCAGGATAACAAAATTACTGCAAAATAAAACAATAAGTGTTTTATGGAGATGTTTCTTTTGCCTTTTGGCAGAGGTTTTTCTTCGCAGCACAGAGAAGCGGGAGTTTCATCGCTTGGGGAGGAGGAAAGGAGCGGTTCCTTCTCGGGATTAATTTGATTTTGGTTCATAATATTCAGCCTTTCCTGAGAAAATATTCGTGTGACATTTATCATAATACAATCAAAAGTTTACCACACAAAAGGTGGATGCCGCAAGAAGAAGGGGAATATTTTGGCAAAAAGATTTTGAAAAACAGGAAAAAACGTCAAATATCGGATAAGAGGTAAAAGAGTTGTTAAAAAATTATGAAAGCACGAAAAATCCCTTGACAGATGGGAAAAATAGTGTTAAATTATGTTTAGCACTTGAGAGATAAGAGTGCTAAAGAAGAAAAAGAGGTGATGGCTTTGGAACTGGATAACAGAAAACAAAAGATTCTCAAGGCTATCATTGAAGAATACACGCGAACAGGCGAGCCGGTCGGCTCCAAGAGAATCGCAGCTCTTTTGGATATCACCGCTTCTCCTGCGACCATCCGAAATGATATGGCAGCGCTGTTTGAGATGGGACTTCTCGAGCAGCCGCACACCTCGGCAGGAAGGGTTCCATCCCATATGGGTTATCGGTACTACATCGATCATCTGATGCAGCCAAGTCCGATCTCCCCGATGGAAATGGCGGCGATTGAAGCAATGTTCAATGTCCGCGATCCGGACCCTGACAAACTGCTTTCGGATGCAGCACAGGCACTTGCGGATTATACCCACTGCGCGACCATTTCTTCGACCAGCACACCGCCGGAGGTATTCGTCAAACGAATTCAACTGATTCCGGCAGCCGAGCGAACGGTCATCATCATGGTGATTGCCTCGAACGGTTCGGTCAAGAGCCGAGTGTGCAAGGTTGATTTCCAGGTAACGCAGAACATCTGTGAATTCTTTACCAGTTTTGCAAACGACCGGTTGGCAGGCAGAAGTCTCAAGGAAATTTCCGATGCATACATCAATTCGGTGGCTTTTGCTTTTGGGGATTACACCGAGGTGTTCACCACCCTGCTTTCCGCCATCTATTCTTTGTGCAAGGAGATCAATGATGGCCAGTTTTGTGCAAAGGGAACAACCAACCTCCTCTCTTACGACGAGATGAAGGATTTCTCGAAGGATCTGGTGTTGCTGCTTTCGCAGAAGCAAAAAGCAATCGACCTGATTCCGGACGGCAACTATGAAGTCAAGGTTTCGGTCGGAAAAGAGAACAGCAGCATGGAGCTTTCCAACTCCACTGTGGTGGTTGCGAAGTTCAATATCGGGTCCTCCCGATGCGGTACTTTGGCGCTGATTGGTCCGGTGCGGATGGAATATCCAAAGCTGATTCCGCATATCGAATATTTTGCGAAGATGCTCGGCGAGCTCTTAAGCGAAACGATGGAGGAACAGCATCTGAATTAGTTAATACTACATCAAATAAAACAAAACACGAAAAGGAGAATGGATGTGAAGAAGAAAGCACAGGACAATGTTCCGGAGAACACACCGGAAACTGCATCTGAGCAGGAAGTTGTGCAGGAAACACAGGAAGTTCAAAAAGAACAGAAAGAACAGGAGCCAACCGCAGAGGAAAAGCTGCAAAAGCAGATTGACGAATTAAACGACAAGCTGCTGCGCACCCTGGCAGAATATGATAACTACCGCAAACGTTCCATCAAGGAAAAGGATGCGATCTATCCGCAGGCAAAGGCAGACACCGTTGAAAAGTTCTTACCGATCATCGATAACTTCGAAAGAGCAATGCAGACCGAGTGCTCGGATGAAGCTTTTAAGAAGGGAATCGAGATGATCTTCCAGTCGTTCATCAAAACGATGACCGATCTTTCGGTAGAAGAAATCGGTAAGGAAGGCGAAACCTTTAATCCGGATCTTCACAATGCAGTGATGCATGTGGAGGATGAAAACTATGGCGAAAATGTGGTTGCACAGGTTTTGCAGAAAGGCTATAAAATCGGTGACCGCGTTGTTCGATATGCAATGGTCAAAGTTGCAAACTAAATTTTGTTAAACATATCATTTGATTTATAGAAAAAATGGAGGTAATTCATCATGGGAAAAACTATTGGTATTGACTTAGGTACAACAAACTCCTGCGTAGCCGTTATGGAAGGCGGCGAACCAGTCGTAATCGCTAATCCAGAAGGTGCTCGTACAACCCCATCCGTTGTTGCTTTCTCCAAAACAGGCGAAAGAATGATCGGTCAGGTTGCAAAACGTCAGGCAGTTACAAACGCTGACAGAACCATCAGCTCGATCAAACGTGAAATGGGTACTAACTACAAAGTAACCATCGACGGCAAATCCTATACACCACAAGAGATCTCTGCAATGATTCTGCAGAAACTGAAAGCTGACGCAGAAGCATATCTGGGTGAGCCTGTAACAGAAGCTGTTATCACCGTTCCTGCATACTTCACCGACGCACAGCGTCAGGCAACCAAAGATGCTGGTAAGATCGCTGGCCTGGATGTAAAACGTATCATCAACGAGCCTACCGCAGCTGCTCTGGCTTACGGCGTTGATAAAGAAACTGATCAGAAGATCATGGTATACGACCTTGGCGGTGGTACTTTCGATGTATCCATCATCGAAATGGGCGACGGCGTACAGGAAGTTCTGGCAACTGCTGGTAACAACAGACTGGGCGGCGACGACTTCGACCAGAGACTGATCAACTACTTTGTTGAAGAATTCAAGAAAGAAAACGGTATCGACCTTTCCGGCGATAAGATGGCTATGCAGAGACTGAAAGAGGCTGCTGAAAAAGCTAAAATCGAACTGTCCGGCATGACCCAGGCTAACGTTAACCTGCCATTCATCACCGCTGATGCTACCGGTCCAAAACATTTTGACATGAACATCACCCGTGCTAAATTCAATGAACTGACCGCAGACCTCGTTGAAAAAACCATGGGTCCAGTAAATCAGGCTCTGTCCGATGCAGGTTTGAGCCCATCCGACCTGAACAAGGTTCTGCTGGTTGGCGGTTCTACCCGTATTCCAGCTGTACAGGAAGCTGTTAAGAGAATCACCGGCAAAGATCCATTCAAAGGTATCAACCCAGATGAATGTGTTGCTGTTGGTGCTGCTATCCAGGGCGGCGTTCTGGCTGGCGAAGTAAAAGGTCTGCTGCTGCTGGACGTTACTCCACTGTCCCTTGGTCTGGAAACCCTCGGCGGCGTATCCACCAAGATCATTGAGAGAAACACCACCATCCCAACCAAGAAATCCCAGATCTTCACCACCGCTGCTGATAACCAGACATCAGTTGATATCCATGTTCTGCAGGGCGAACGTGAAATGGCAAAAGACAACAAGACACTGGGTATGTTCCGTCTGGATGGTATCGCTCCAGCAATGAGAGGTACTCCACAAATCGAAGTAACCTTTGATATCGATGCAAACGGTATCGTTCATGTATCTGCAAAAGACCTTGGTACTGGTAAAGAACAGCACATCACCATCACTTCTTCCACATCCATGTCCAAAGACGACATTGATAAAGCTGTAAAAGAAGCAGAGCAGTATGCAGAAGCTGATAAGAAACAGCGTGAAGAAGTTGATATTCGCAACGGCGCAGATCAGATGATCTTCCAGACAGAAAAAACTCTGAACGAACTTGATGGCAAGATCGATGCTGCTGATAAGAGCGAACTGGAAACCAAACTCAACGCTCTGAAAGAAGCAGTAAAAGGCTCCAACATCGACGACATCAAAGCAAAACAGGAAGATCTCCAGAAGAAATTCTATGATGTATCTGCAAAACTGTACCAGAATGTAAATCCACAGGCTGGTCAGCCAGGTCCTGACATGGGTGCTCAGAACAACAATAACGGCAACCAGAACAACGACGGCTTTGTAGATGCTGATTTCAAAGAAGTTTAATCGCTAAATCGTGTTGATGAGGATTGGGGCAATACTCCAATCCTCATGGCATGTACATGAATAAGTGATCGGAAAGATAAACCGAAACCTAAAAGAGAAAGTACGCATTATCTGCCTTTT
>ENA-ORTH01003069-ORTH01003069.1-human-gut-metagenome-genome-assembly--contig:-NODE-3069-length-11768-cov-3.201998_pt1 | contig 11768 bp, 9 predicted proteins | sample MGYA00241914_ERZ509192 | MGnify/ENA primary metagenome ERZ509192 (study PRJEB26280, sample SAMEA2338826) | human gut metagenome | biome: human gut; feature: human-associated habitat; material: faeces... | reverse complement strand
CTATCTCTCTTTTCTTTTTTCTTAATTTTGTCCAATATCTATTGTAGCACTACAGTACAGCCCCGTACATATTAAAAAATCTCTTGACATTTTTTGATGCATATGATATAATAAATTTAATGACAGGTTATGTGATTTTAAAAGATATCTCATAAGCCGCAAAATCAGGTGAATTTAATGTCATCTTTTTTGTTCCAGTAGCACAGAGTTGAAAGGCAGGTGAATGATATGAATATTCGTAACAGAGAAGTCGAAAATATCTATCATTCACATTGCTTTGTGTTCTAACTTCTTTTGTGAATAATGAATTTAAGTGTTTTCGATTTTTCGGGAACACTTTTATATTTGTGAAATGAGGAGTTTTATGGGCACAAAAAATACTGAGATCATAGCGATACGGACAAGTGAATATTTATCAGAAAATCTTGCTTTGCAGATTTCTAATTCTCTTTGGGAGCAACCTGACATTGCAGAATTGAGAAGTATGCTTTATTTTTTCAAGTCAGAAATGGATTACTTTAATGTGATAGCACAAAGCAGTTCAGACGATTTTGTGGGACGGCTATGTTGTATACAAAATATTGATGACCCTACACTTTGGTATTATGGTGATCTGTTTGTTGTGGAAAACCACCGTCGCAAGCATATTGCGGAGAAAATGATTACAACAGCCTTTGATGTACTGAAAGACAAGGGCTGTAAAACTGTACGAACTTATGTTGATCCACAAAACACATCGTCACTTGAGTTGCAGAAAAAGCTTGGCTTTACTGAAAAACCATATCAGACGTTTAATGATCTGATAAATAATGGTGACCTGATGTTTGAAAAGCAGTTTGGACAAATTTACAACGCTGTGACTGTACGAGAAAAACTTGATGTAAAGATAGTAGCCAATCTTTACAACAGAAATTTGAAGGCTTTACACGGTGATAAAATATCCTATGCCGAGTGGTGTAAGTCGATTTTAAATAATGATACAGATGAGGAAAATTTTCTGATATGTCGAGGACTTATGCCTGTTGCTTGGCTGAAAATCAACGGACTAGAAAACGCTGAAGTTGGTTATATTTCAATGCTTGCCGTTGAGCCAAAATATCAGTATTATGGCGTTGGAACATTTGCGGTCGAGTTTGCTAATAGCTTTTTGCATGACAAAGGTAAAAGATTTGTTCGAGTGCAGACCACTGCTGATAATTTATCTGCTATAAGGTTGTATAAAAAATGTGGTTTTGTTGAAGTTAGTAAAACACAAGATGTTTGTGGTGATGAAACTGAATTATGCAAAGTCATGTTTGAAAAGCATATTTAATTATATTGGTTTTAAAAGAATCCTCTCCAAAGCATTCACTTTGGAGGGGACAACTATATACTTTTCCGCGGCTTTTTAACGTCCATCATGACTTCTTTAAGACATAACTATCATTATAATAAGTTGCCTTGCCAAAAATCTTTTCCATCTTCTTCTATATACCTATATCAACGAACTGCGTATATCGTAATATTATTATGAAGTTTTAATCATATTTTTAAACTATTGACGACTATTAAATGAAATTGTTTCCTCTATAAAAACAGACCCCTATTTAAAACAGGGGTCTGATAAATTTAGCATTTTTCTTTCTTTTTGAACTTTGTCAGATTAATTATCAACGCAAAAAGTGCCATTAAAAGAACTGCCACTATGAGAGTAACTGTCGATAATTTAATAAGGCTGTCAGTTAAGCCATACATGGATCTTGTTAGTGCATTATACACAGTGTCATTATGTATCGCAAGCCCATCATAATATTTTGTACCCTTTAGGATAGCACACGGAACAAGAATGAGCATTGAGGAACAGAAAAGTGAAGTCCCTACCCAATAAAGCAAACCGCATATATGCTTTCTGTTTACTGCTGCCATAACGCCTATAAATATAACAGCCGTTGCAATAAGAGCTATCCTTATTTTTCTCGCAAGCACAAGCAGATCTTTAAGCTTTGTGGAAATGCCATTAGGTTTATTTATATGGCTCAAAAGCATAACGTCAAGGTCGGATTCGATTGCCTGTTCCACATTTTTTATTGTCTTCTGCTTTATGTCTTCAAGTTCCTGAGTATATTCAACGCCCTCTTTTTCAGCCCATTTTGTATAATCATCTGAGATATTCTTTTCAAGAAGTGTGAAGTCTGCCTTAAACTCAGGAAGTTCGCTCTTTTTGCCAAGAATATAACTGAAAGTATCTTCAACATAGCTATAAATAGCGTTTGATACATCAGTTTTGTTAATCGACTTCTTCAGGGTATCAGCTTCAACACCAGTGTAGGCATATTGTTGTTCACAATATGTCTGTATCTCCTGGAAAGCCGTGTCCTCGATTTTTATCTTGTGCATACTGTTCGTATAGGTTGTCGGTTCAAAGAAAATATTGTCTGCCGCAAACAGAAGTGACAGCGCAAGGAATAAAAACGCCAAAAACACCGAGATTATCAGATTAGGCAGGTAGTTGTATAGTTTTTTGTTTTTCACAGATCTTACCCTCCTAATTCTTATATTCTTTGCTTACGACTTTGCAGATAACATAAAGCCTCTGATCTGAAAGACCCATATAGCCATTGTTCCAGCAAGTGTAGAGTATCAGATCATCTACAGGTGGATCTGCGGTCACGTCATAATACAAAAGGGAGGTATCTGTGTCTGGAAGTACCTTAGTTTCTGTGACCTCATAAGTAAATTTGCCATAATCTGTTTTTAGTATCACTTGATCACCCACTAGAATATTAGGTAAATATCTGAAATAAGTGTGGTTATGTGCTGCAAGGACAACTCTGCCTGTAGCACCTATATATGCAGAATAGTTAGATTGCACGACCCCTTTTGCTAGGAGATCATCAGAGTCTCCCCAGTAAACAGGCTCTTTGTCAATGCCTGCCTTATCATTCTTTACGGTCAGCTCGGCATATTTGTCGCCGTAATACGGATAGATTATCTCATGCTGTTCCGTCTTTTTATCAGAATCTGGCACTGTGACTTTTGTTAATTCCTTCATAGGCAGTGCGTCTGCATTTCTGTATTTATTATCCTCTGATGGGTTTTTCAAATGAGCGTTCTCATTGAACGCTATTGCTGCATATCCTTGCAGCTCTATGAATTTTTTATAACTTACCAGCGTCATGATAGACAAACAAAAAGCCAAAACTAAAAGAGGCGTCAAGACCATTACAGCCACTGACGTCCTCTTATTTTTTTTCAGTTTGTTTGCGTCAGACGAGGAAGCTTTATCCTCTTTCCTGACCATATCTTAGCACTCTTTGTTCTTCTTAACAGCTACTGTAATACCAAATGCACTAAGAGCAAGTGTAAGAACCGCAGCAACCTGAACAGCTGTCATGCTGTTTGCACCAGTATTAAGTGAACCGTTACCTGTGTTTGTTCCAATGTTTGTATTGCCATCTGAATCAACAACCTGAACGTTCCAATCCTTGCTTGTAAGCTCGTCTACCTTGATAGTAACACCAAAGTGTTTACCTGTAGCTACGCAAGCATCAGCAATAGCCTTTCTGCTATCCTCGCCCATTTCCTTAAACACCTGTCTAAGCTGATCGTTTGTTAGTGAAGCAAGATCTGTTCCTGCACCAAAAAGCTTGTCAGCAACAGGCTGAACATATGTAGCACCACAATCAGAGAGAGCCTTTACCATGTAATCATAGTCAGCAGAGCTGAACTTTGAAGCGTGGGAATCAAGGTAGTTCTTAAGCTCTGATACATGGTTAGAAGGAACACCTGCTGATTTAGCTGCAGAAACAACATCGGCAGAAGAAGCTGCTGATGCGCTTACAACCATTGTTGAAGCAATGATGAACGCAGTAACAGAAGCCGAAATTGACTTAAATATCTTTTTCATAACACCTATCACCTTTCGTAATATTTTCTTATAACAATATTATACACTATTAAAATTCGATTGTCAATATTTTTATTGGTATTTTTTTCAGAAAAAAGCAAATATTTTTACGATAGTTTGAAATAGTTATGTATAAGTGCGTATATGCGCTGTTTCATATAATTGTATATTGCTGGAAAATGCAAAAGATTTTCAGCATTCTCAAATAAAAGACTTATAACATTACTGTTTTGGTGCTTTTATGATTTTTGTCAAAGCTGATCTCAAAGCATTTAGATATAATTTCTACATTAATTATTATAATTATACGCCTTGACACGATATCATGTCATGGTGTATAATTCTTGTGTATGATATAATCGATATAATGTGCAAGGAGGATATATGAAAAATTATCTCAATGAAAGCCTTTCAGCTCAGGAAAGAGCTGAAGCACTTGTAAATGAAATGACCATAGAGGAGGCGGCTTCACAGCTTAGATATGACGCTCCTGCTGTTGAGCGGCTCGGCATTCCTGCCTATAACTGGTGGAATGAGGGGATCCATGGGCTTGCGGTGTTGCCACCATGTTTCCACAGGCAATAGGTCTTGCGGCTATGTTTGACACCGACCTTGTGTTCAAAGTGGCAGATATAACCTCTACAGAAGCTCGTGCCAAGTATAATGAGTATTCAAAGCGTGATGACAGGGATATATACAAAGGTCTTACCCTTTGGGCACCTAATATAAATATTTTCAGAGATCCACGCTGGGGCAGAGGTCATGAGACTTACGGTGAAGACCCTTATCTTACCGCAGAGTGCGGCAAGGCATATGTAAAAGGCTTGCAGGGCAGTGGCAAGGTACTGAAAACTGCCGCTTGTGCAAAGCATTTTGCGGTACATAGCGGACCTGAGGCCGTTCGCCATGAATTTAATGCAGAGGTTAATTGGAAAGACCTTGAAGAGACCTATCTTTACGCCTTTGAGGAGCTTGTGAAAAACGCAAAGGTCGAGGGTGTAATGGGTGCGTATAACCGTGTGAATGGCGAGCCGTCATGTGCTAGTGAGTTTCTAATGGGCAAGCTCGACAAATGGGGTTTTGATGGCTATTTTGTTTCTGATTGCTGGGCAATAAGGGATTTCCACGAACACCATATGGTGACGTCTTCTCCTGTAGAGTCGGCCGCAATGGCACTTAAAGCAGGTTGTAATGTGAACTGCGGTTGTACGTATGTACACCTGCTTTCTGCTCTTGACAAGGGGCTTGTGACAGAAGATGAAATCCGGGCTTCCTGTGTTGCTCTTATGAGAACTCGCATAAGACTTGGTATGTTTGACAAGTCAACGGAATATGACAACATACCATACAGCGTTGTTTCTTGCCCTGAGCATAAAGCTGTATCCTACCAGTGTGCAGTGAAGTCCATGGTGTTGCTCAAAAACAAGGGTATTCTACCACTTGACAAAAAATCAATATCAACTATCGCTGTAATAGGTCCAAATGCGGACAGCAGAGCGGCTTTAGAGGGCAATTATAACGGCACAGCCGACAGGTATGTTACTTTCCTTGAGGGTATCGAGGACGCATTTGAGGGCAGGGTGCTTTATGCTGAAGGCTGTCACTTGTATAAGGACAGAGTATCGGGTCTTGCACAGGCAGGGGATAGATACGCTGAAGCTGAGGCGGCAGCGGCAAATTCTGATGTTGTGATACTTTGCGTTGGTCTTGACGCCACTATTGAGGGCGAGGAGGGCGACACAGGTAATGAGTTTTCATCAGGTGACAAGAACGATCTAAGACTTCCTGAAAGTCAGCGTGAGCTTATAAAGCGTGTCGCAAAGATCGGCAAGCCTATGATAGTGGTATGTGCGGCAGGAAGCTCAATAAATATCGAGCATGATTGTGACGCTCTTATTCACGCATGGTATCCGGGTTCAGAGGGCGGCAAGGCTATTGCGGATATTATTTTTGGTAAAGTGTCGCCATCAGGAAAACTGCCTGTTACATTCTATAATAGCGCCGACAAGCTGCCTTGCTTTACTGATTATGCTATGTCTGATAGAACATATAGGTACACGAGAGATAACATTCTTTATCCATTCGGCTATGGTCTTACTTATGGAGATGTTGTTGTTACATCGCTTAGTTATGACGATGGCAAAGTCAATGTAGAGGTAGAAAATAACGGTGCCGATACTTGTGATGTTATCGAACTTTACATTAAATCACATTGTGATAATGCTCCGGGTTATCCTGTGCTGTGCGGCTTCAAGAGAATTTTTGTCAAAAAAGGTGAAAAGCTTGATGTTGAAATCGAAATACCTGACAAAGCTTTCACAACAGTGTCAGATATCGGCGAGAGAAAACAGTTTGCAAAGGAATTCACCCTCTATGTTGGTACGCATCAGCCTGATGAACTTAGTTGTCAGCTTAGTGGTACAAACTGTATGAGTATCGAGATAGAACGATAATGAAAAGAGATCTTACAAACGGCAGTATCATAAGCTTGCTTCTTGCTTTTTCAAGCCCGATGATACTGTGAAATCTGCTCCAGCAGGTGTATAATATTGCCGACACATTTATTGTTGGCAGATTTCTTGGCAAAAACGCCCTTGCGGCTGTGTGCGGCACATACACCCTCACGACTTTTCTTTATTCGATCATAATATGTCTGTGCATGGCTGTGGCTCGCTTGTTTCTTATTGTTTCGGTGAAAGAAATGAACGCCGCCTGAAAGGCTGTTTGAACATATCATTTCTGATGATAGGCTCTGTTACTTTGGTGACAGAGCCTATGACATTGTGCTTTTCCAATGAGATTTTGAAACTTTTGCATACTCCAATGAAAATAATGTTGTTGACATCTGATTATGTTAGAATTATCCTGTCAGGTGTGGGACTTTGCTTTTACACTCTTGCAGAAGAACCTCTTTTGCGACTATCCTTCATGAAAAAATCTTGGAAGGATTGCAGCTTTGGTGAAGTGGTGCGAATGTCGACCGTTGCCTCAGTTCAGCAATCTGTCATGAATTTCGGCATACTTATGATACAAGGACTGGTAAATAGTTTTGGAACGACTGTAATGGCGGCTTTTACAGTAGCCGTTCATAATTGTTAAATTAAGCTGTCAGCTTATATGATTTTCCAACAAATACTTGACTGATTTAGTTTATCTTATTGTATGTTATAACAAAAATCCATTTTTTTGTTGAAATACAAAAAAACGTATCGTTTAAAGTTGACTTTTTGAATAGAATGTGATAAAATTATTATTGTACGGTTTATTTTTTGGGAAAATAACGAAAATATCAACAATAGGGTGAATAATTCAAATGAAAAAAAATTACACTATCAAGGATCTTCTGGTACTTCTTCTCGGAAAGGTTTGGTATATCGTTGCCGCTTCAATAGTGTGTGCGATACTGGTCCTTTTTGTATCAAAATTTGTTATGAGTAAGCAGTATCAGTCACACGTTTCAATGTATGTTAAAAGTGCTGATAATCAATCAACGGGTCAGGATAAGACTAATGTTGACTTACAGGATATTAACGCTTCAAAGTCATTGGTACAGACCTACATTGTTATACTTACTGATGACCCGGTAATGAACGAGGTAAGCGATAAGCTTCTTGAGATGTATACTCCTGAACAGCTTGCTCCTTATTTTACTGTAACGAGCGGCAGGGTTTCAAATGACGGCCTGAGAAATGCTTATAGCATGACCGCTGTAAATCAGACAGAGGTACTTCAGATAACTGCCACAACAACCAATGCAAAGCTTTCTTCTGACCTTTGTAACATCATGGCTGACGTCGCTCCGAGCTTTCTTATAAGAGTTATCGGTGCAGGCTCAGTTGAAAAGATAGGTGATGCTGAAGTTTACAATACACCTGTTTCTCCTAACACCACTAAAAATGTTGCCCTTGGCTTTGTTGGTGGCTTGATGGTGGCTGTTCTAGTGATACTTGTTATCGACTTCTTCGACAACACTGTAAAGAATTCTGATGAGCTTGGCGACATTTATCAGAAGCCTATCGTTGGTGAGATAATGAATATTGGCGGAAAGACTTCTAAAAAGGATGAAGGTTCTTCTGCTGACAGAAAAAAACAGCTTCTGTTCAATAATAAGGATATACCGTTTAATATTGTAGAGAACTACAAAACAATGCGTACAAACCTTATGTTTACACTTTCTACAACACGAAATAAGATAGTTGTCGTTTCTAGCCCTAATCCAAGTGAGGGTAAGTCTGTAACAGTTGCAAACCTTGCAGCTTCAATGGCTGAAACAGAAAATAAGGTACTTCTTATTGACGCTGATATGAGAAGACCTGTTCAGCACAGAAACTTCAAGTTAAAAAACAATGTTGGACTTTCAACAATACTGAGTGGTGAAAGCACATTTGATAAGTGTGTGCATGAAACCAAGAATGGCAATTTTGCTGTTCTTACATCAGGCGTTTTGCCTCCAAACCCGTCAGAGCTTCTTGCTTCTGAGAAAATGCGTGAATTGCTTGAATATGTTCAGCATAAGTATGATTATGTTATTGTCGACGGAACCCCGTTGCTTCCTGTAACTGACGTAATGAGCCTTGCAGACGAGGTCGCAGGCGTTCTTCTTGTGGCAAGATATGGCAGAACTACATATCAGGAGATAGAGGAGTCTATGAAGAAGCTTGAGATAGGCGATTGCAATCTGCTTGGTTTCGTTCTTAATGATATTTCCGCAAAGAACGGTTCTCATTACGGATACAAGTATAGCTACAAGTATAAATATGACTACAGCTATAAATACGGTGGGAAGGATGCTTCTGCCGAAAGTTAAATGACATGGAGATGTTAGATTGACTACCGATTATCACAGCCACATACTGCCGAATATTGATGACGGCTCTGACAGCATCAAAACATCACTTAAAATGATAAAAATGATGAAACAGCAGGGCATAGGTATAATTGTGGCAACACCGCATTTTTATATGCACAGGGAAGCTTCTTTAGACAGTTATCTTGTCAAACGTCAAAATGCTTATGAGAAGCTCATGTCGGCTGACCCTGCCGTGAAGGATATACATATTGGTGCTGAGGTGGCTATAGAAAAGGGTATCAGCGTATTAGGAGAACTTGAAAAGCTGTGTATCAGCGGAACAAGACTTATTCTTCTTGAACCACCATTCACTCAGTATAACAGTTGGATCGTCGAGGAGATAGACGAGATAGCAAATTCTCGAAGGCTTATTCCGATAATCGCCCATGTACATAGATATATGGGCGTTTATTCAAAGTCAGATCTGAAAAGTCTGATGTCTGTGGATGCAGTTTTTCAGATAAATGCAGAAGCTTTTGAGCATTTTTCCACTAGACGTTTTGTTAATAAGCTTATTTCAAGTGGCAGAGATTTTGTCTTTGGAAGCGATGCTCATAATCTTGATGATAGAAAACCTAATTTTGATCTTATAGTTAAAAGATCTGGAAGTGAAAATATAAGACGTTCTGATATAGTACTCATGTCTGCGATGGCTGACGAAGAAAGAATGTTTGCTTTTTAAGTATAGAAAAAATATTGATGATATTATAAATAGCCTGCACTGTGCCATTGAGGGGTGGCCATGGTGTGATCTTATTCATTGCTTTAATTGAGCGGAGGTATGTTTTATTTATGGAGAAAACAAGTGAAAACACAGTTCAGGTGTGGAAAAACAAAAAGATAAAGCATTGGATGCTTATTGCATTCTTTCTGTGTTTCTATGATATTGTTGCCGTAAATCTATCCTACATTTTCGGACTTTTCATCAGATTTGACCTTACTTTTTCTGCAATACCAAAGGAGTATATGCTTGCCTATGTAAAGTTTGCTCCAATATATACAGCTTTCTGTGTTGTGGTGTTTTTTGTGTTCAAGCTTTATAATAGTTTGTGGAGATTTGCTAGCATCGGCGAACTGTCAAGGATATTTTTGGCCTCGATAGTTACTACCATATTCCAGGCTGTGGGTATAACATTACTCTTCATGAGAATGCCTGTGGCTTACTATATAGTAGGAGCGGGAACTCAGTTTGTGCTTATAACAGCAGTGCGTTTTGCCTATAGATATATCACCCTTTTAAGAGCAAAACAGGTAACAAATCAGGTGGCAGTGCATAATGCAATGGTCATTGGTGCAGGTGCTTCGGGTCAGATGATCCTTAAGGAGCTTACGATGTCCGAACGTGCAAATGCAAGACCACTCTGCATAATCGATGATAACCCAAATAAGTGGGGAAGAAATATCGGAGGAGTTCCTATCGTCGGTGGCCGTGATTGCATTATGGAAAGTGTCAAAAAGTATAATATTGATCAGATCCTTTTTGCAATTCCAACTGCATCACCTGAGAACAAAAGGGATATCCTTAATATTTGTAAGGAAACAGGCTGTGAGATGAAACAGCTTCCGGGCGTTTATCAGATAACAAATGGTGAGGTGCTTCTCAGCAAGATGAAGCCTGTTGCGGTCGAGGATCTGCTTGGAAGAGAGCCTATCAGAGTAAACATGGACGAGATATTCCAGCACCTTAAGGGTAAGACCATATTGGTAACAGGTGGCGGTGGCTCTATCGGAAGCGAGCTTTGCCGACAGATAGCAGGTCATGAGCCTAAACAGCTTATCATATTTGACATTTATGAAAACAATGCTTATGAAATAGAGCAGGAGCTTAAACGTAAATATGGCAGTAAACTCAATCTTGTGACGCTTATCGGCTCTGTTCGTGACAGCAGACGTATCAATGACGTTTTTGAAAAATACAAGCCTGATATCGTTTATCACGCTGCAGCACATAAGCACGTTCCGCTTATGGAAACAAGCCCTAATGAGGCTATCAAAAACAATGTTGTTGGTACATACAAGACAGCCTATGCCGCTTTGAAGCATGGCACAAAGAGGTTTGTGCTTATAAGCACTGATAAGGCTGTAAACCCTACTAATATTATGGGTGCAAGTAAAAGACTCTGCGAAATGGTCATCCAGAGCATGGACGCTATCAGCAAGGCAGGCAGAACTGATCTTCTACCTATGCTCCATGCACACGTTGATGAAATGACAGACGGTATGCTTGAGAACGATCCGATGGACGAGATAGCTGTTGATAATATAGAGAGCAGTGAAGCGATTAAGATCGAAAGCGTTGGCAATAAGGACAGAAATGGCACACAGTTTGTTGCAGTTCGTTTTGGAAACGTTCTTGGAAGCAACGGCTCTGTAATCCCACTGTTCAAAAAGCAGATAGAAGCAGGCGGTCCTGTTACTGTTACTCACCCTGATATCATAAGATATTTCATGACTATACCTGAGGCTGTGAGCCTTGTTCTTCAGGCAGGCACATACGCATGGGGCGGCGAGATATTTGTCCTTGATATGGGTGCGCCTGTGAAGATAGACACACTTGCGAGAAATCTTATCAGACTTTCAGGATATAAGCCTGATGTAGATATCAAAATAGTTTACTCAGGTCTGCGTCCTGGCGAGAAGCTTTTTGAGGAGAAGCTTATGGCAGAGGAGGGCATGATGAAAACGGACAATGAGCTTATCCATATCGGAAAGCCTATACCGTTTGACACAGAAACATTCCTTGGTCAGCTCGGAGAGCTTGCTCGTGCAAGCTATAACAATGACGAAAATATCGTTGAAATGGTCGAAAAGATCGTTCCAACATTCAGTCCTGTAGGTGATAAACCAACAGGTAATGAAAAATATGGCAGAAACGCTGTTGCAGTTTCTACGACAAAATAATAATAGATCCATATTTCAGCACTGCGGGGTTTTCTGCGGTGCTGTTTTTATGCCTAAAATTTCACACTTTTTCTTGATGTGTAGGTTTGTCAATCATATTGGACACTATTATTAAGAAATTCGATAGGCGAA